>Ga0209253_10006357_pt1 | contig 10247 bp, 9 predicted proteins | sample FrelakmetBRP12BR_FD_187145 | JGI IMG/M metagenome (GOLD analysis project Ga0209253, IMG submission 187145) | Freshwater lake sediment microbial communities from the University of Notre Dame, USA, for methane emissions studies - BRP12 BR (SPAdes)... | ecosystem: Environmental > Aquatic >...
GAGAAGGGGGAAGACCTCATAGATGCGCGCCAGCAGCAGTGCCCAGGCGTAACGGGCCGCCCGGCGATGGAGCGGTTCTTCCGCTAGCGCAGGCGATGGCGGGGTTCAATCCATTGGCGCAACAAGACGCCACTCTGTTCAAGAGCCTGATGGCAGGCGAGCACTGCCTGCACGGATTCACCAACCGGGACATCCGCGCCCAGCTGACAGCGACGCGCTTACTTCGCTCGTGTGCAGACGATCCGAAGAAAGCAAGTGCCAGAGTCAGTCGCTGCTTCCGCCGTCTACATGCCCACGGACTGATCGATGGGCTTACCCCGGTAGGTCTCTGTGTCCTGCACGACATGCGGGTGCGCGCCGACCACGGCATCCGCGCCGGCATCGATCATCAGGCGGGCCAATTCACGCTGGCGGTCGTTGGCGCGCGGCTCGTGCTCCTGGCCTCAATGCATGAAGGGGATGACGACGTCGGCCATCAGCCGCGCCTGGCGGATGTCATGCACAACCTGCTCGTCTTCGGACCAAACCACGCCAGGCAGGTCCTCGCCGGCTTCGAACACCCGAGGGAAGAACTCGTCGTAGCCGAGCAGGGCGATCTTCACGTCCTTGCGCTCGATCAGCAGCGGGCGGTGGGCTTCGCGCCAGTTCATGCCGCCGCCGAAGTGGGGCAGGCCGGCCTTTTGCAGTCGCTGCAGCATCTCGGCGAAAGCCTTCTTGCCGTAATCGCCCGCATGGTTGTTGGCCAGCGAGACTGCATCGACATGGCGCTGCAACACGGGCAACACGCGAGGTGAAGCGCGGAGGGGTCCAGAGCTTGTTCAGCGCCTTGCCGCCTGTGGCGATCACGCACTCCAGGCACGCACCGGACTTTCCAATGCGGCCCTGGGGCGGATGCTCTGCGTGAGCACCCGGACCATCGACCGGCTGGAGGGAAAGGCCCGCATGAAGCCCGCAGTAAGTGACCGACTCTATCGCGTGGCACGTATCTTCGCGTTGGCGGAAGAAGTCCTCGAAGACCGCACCCAGGCGGGCGAATGGCTCGCCGCGCCGCAGGCGGGCCTGGGCGGACGCGTACCACTCGAACTGCTCGAAACCGAGGCCGGCACCCGGGACGTGGAGGACGAACTGCTCCGGATCGAGCACGGCTTCGTCGCTTGATCGTCTATCGCCTCTGCAAGGCGACGTATGCCCACGATGCCCTCTCCCGATCTGGGGGGATGCAGTCTGGCGGACGCTGGCACAGCCGCGGTCGCCGGGTCGTATATGCTTCGGCAACACTGTCGCTTGCCGCGCTCGAGTACCTTGTCCATCTGGGCCGGAGGAATTCCAGGCTCGACCTCGCCGCCGTGGAGATCACCATTCTGGACGCACTGCCTGTGGAATCGGTTGAACGCTCCGCGCTTCCCCCCGATTGGCAGACATCTCCCCCCACCGATGCGACGATCTCGGTCGGCGATGCATGGCTGGACGGGCAACGCGGCGTAGTATTGAAGGTGCCCTCCGCAATCATCAGCGGCGAGTTCAACTTCCTGATCAACCCACTGCATCCGCACTTCCAGCAGATCGGCGCTAGCACGCCGCGTCCGTTCGCGTTCTACGGGCGAGTGCTTGTGTGAAACCCCAGCGCTCACGTAAACGGACCCTGTAATGGCGTCCGGCGAAGCCGGGCTGCACTTCGACTACAACCGGCTCGAAAACCGTTGAGGCTCGCAGATTTGCCCGACCTACCGATTGGCCCTGTAATCACATAAGATGCGAGATACGCGCAGAATCTCGTGCCGCTCTATCCGCGGCGGCGTTCTGATTCAGCCGAATCCAACAACGAAGAGCTAAGACCGAAGGGACTTCCGAGGCTACCCTCGAAAGCCGTGCGCCAGCGCCGAAGGCCTTGTGCCGGCGCTCCGGTTCGGGCGTTCGCCACCGAGTCCCTCTTGCCCACGTGCGACTGTCCGAGGTCTCTCCAGCGAAGTTGGTGGCAGGGCTGCTTGCGCTGGCGCTCTTGCTCGTCGGCATCGTTTGGTTGACCGCCCGGCACTTCGCGCCGCCGCCGCCGACGGTTGTCGTCATGAGCACCGGGGCCGAGGACGGTGCCTATCACGCGTTCGCGCTGCGATACCGCGACATCCTCGCGCACCATGGCGTCACGCTCCAGCTCCGGCCGTCAAGCGGCTCGGTGGAGAATCTCGAGCGGCTTGCGAAGCGCGAAGGCGGAGTCTCGATCGCACTCGTGCAGGGCGGCATCGGCCACGCTGCGAGCACGCCGGGCATCGTGACCCTCGGCAGCCTCTTCTATGAGCCGCTGTGGGTCTTCGCTCGCGAGGACCGCCTGGTGGGTGGCGCAGACTTGCGTGGGAAGCGAATCGCAATCGGCGTGCCGGGGAGCGGGACGCACGCCGTAGCGATGCAGCAGGCGAAGATCAGCGGGTTAGATGAACCGCCGACAGAACTGGTCGAGATCGGCGGGCTCGCAGCTGCCGCTGCCTTGCAGAAGGGCGAGGTCGACGTGGCGTTCTTCGTGTCGGCGCCCGAGGCACCCGCGATTCAGCAGCTTGCCCGCACGGCGGGCATTTACCTGATGCCATCGAAACGGGCCGACGCGTACACGCGCCGGCTTTCTTTCATGCACAAACGCGTGTTGCCCGAGGGCACGATTGACATCGCCCGGAACATCCCGCCTGCCGAGACGCCGTTGCTGGCCGTCACGGCGAACCTGCTCGCGTCCGAAACGATTCATCCGGCCATCGTCGACCTGATGCTCGAAGCCGCAAAGCAGGTGCATGGTGCCGGCGGCATGTTCGACGATGCCGGCGAGTTCCCCGCGGCACGCGATCTCGAGTTTCCGCTCTCTCCGGACGCGGAGCGCTATTACAAGCAGGGACCACCCTTCCTGCGCCGGTATCTCCCGTTCTGGGCCGCCGTTTGGATCGAACGGACGTTGTTCTTCGTCGTGCCGCTGCTCGCGCTGCTGATTCCGATCCTGCACTACCTGCCGGTCGCGTGGCGTTGGCGCACCCGCCGGAAGGTGTACCGCTGGTACGGCGAACTGAAAGCGATCGAGCGTGCGGCGAGAAGCCATGAGGGCGATCCGGCGAGACAGATAGCCCGGCTCGATGCGATCGAAGAGCGGCTCGACCGGACCTGGGTGCCGCTCGGGATCGCGAGCGAGCTCTACACGCTGCGGCAGCACGTCGGCATGGTTCGGGAATCGCTGCGTCAGTGGGTTCATGCGGCCGGGCCCGGGGTCGGACCAAGCGGAGATCAAGCGGCATCAGAGCGTCGCGTGAGCCTGCCCTGAGGCAACCCCGTGCTCAACAGCGCCAAGGAATCGTCGACCCGCAATGCCGTACTCGCGGGGCTGCTCGACCTCGCGGTCACGACGGCGGCGCTTCTTGCGGCGCAGTCCTCGGTGCTCCTCGCCGACTTCCTCAAGACGGCGCTCGAGTTCGTCGCCATGCTGCTCGCCTGGCTTGCGATCCGCCGCATGACGCGCGGCGACGCGCGCGACTACCAGTACGGGCTCGGGAAACTCGAGACGCTCTCGAGCTTTGTGGTCGCGGCGCTGATGACCATCGTCTTTCTCGTCATCGTGGCAAACGCGATCCGCAACATCATCTGGCCGGGCCACGTCGGCGGCATCGGGGTCTGGATCAGCCTGGCGGCGCAGGTGGTCTTCGGCGTCATCAACGGCGTCCTGGCGCTTCGCTGCCGCAAGGCGGCCCGACTCGAAAACTCGCCAATCATGGAGGCGCAGTCGAAGCTCTTGTTCACTCGGCTCGTCGGCAACCTTTTCATCTTCCTCTCGCTCGCGTTGAGCCTCTCGCTGGCCGACTATGCCTGGTCGGTGTACGTTGACCCGATCGCTTCGCTCGTTATCGGCGCGAGCATTCTCATCACCGCGGTGGGCGTCTTCTCGAGCTCGGTCTACGACCTTCTCGATGGCACGCTCGAGGAAGCCGACCAGCTCAAGATCCTGCGCGAGCTCGTCAAGAACTTCGACCGGTACGACATGCTGCACGGCATCCGGTCGCGGCGTGCGGGGAACCGGACCTTCATCGAGATCTTCCTCGAGTTCGCCGCCGACAAACGCATCGGCGACGTGCAGCGCGACATCGAGGCCATCCGGCAATCGGTGGCACAGCACTTCCAGAACAGCACCGTCACCGTGGTGCTCGCGGACCGTCACGAACCGGCCAGGGCGGCCTGAGGGGTCTCCGCCCGCGCGGCGTGGGCGCAACGCGCTTCTTGAGCCCCAGGTCCGACTGGGACTCGGAGGAACCGTAGACTCTCATCCTGACCCGCAACCCGCAACCCGCCATGAGCCTTCGCCTGCGTATCAGCCTCATCGTCACCGCTCTCATGCTTCTCTCGGTGGCGGCCGCGGGCAGCATTCTCATTGCGGATGCGCGCGCCGCGATCCGCGAGGAAATCCAGGCGAGCACGCGCATTACCTCCCAGCTGCTCGCTGGCGTCGTCTACTCGGCGCAGCTTACCGGCTCGCCGCGCGATTTCCTGCTCGCGTTCATGCGCTCGCTTGGGCGGGTGCGCGCAAACGAAATCAAGCTCTACGATCCGGCTGGCGATCTCGTCTACCAGTCGCCCCCGTCGAGCTACAAGGCCGGCCGCTCGGCACCGGATTGGTATGCGCGCCTGGTCGGACCCCACGTTGAGCCGGTGTCGATCGTGTCCGGCGGCGCGCGGCTCGAGATCGTGCCCGACGCGTCGCGGTCCACCCTCGACGCATGGGAGGAGCATAAGCAGCTCGGCCTGGCGGTGGTTGCGCTCTTTCTTCTCGCCAACGCCGCGCTCGTTTGGTGGATCGGGCGCGTGACGCGTCCCCTCGCAACCATTGTCGCCGGACTCGCACGCATGGCGGAAGGCGGCTTCGACACGCGGCTGCCCGATTTCTCCGCTCCCGAGTTCGCGCGCGTGAGCAAGGGCTTCAACCACATGGTGGCGTCGCTGGAGCAGGCGATGCAGGAAAGCCGGCGCCTGGCGCTCGTTGCGCAGCAGTCCTCGGACGCCATCATGATCGTCGATCCCGCCGAGCGCATCACGTTCTGGAATGCCGCCGCCGAGCGGATGCTCGGCTACCTCAGCGACGAAATGACCGGCCGAGAAGCGCAGTTGCTGATCCTGGCATCCGACCGCGACGCGTTTTCGGCGACGCTGGCCGAGGCTGTCGCGCGCCGCCCGGTCGGGCGCTGCGAACTGCACGTCGAGACGCGTTCGGGCGCGCTGATCGACGCGGCGCTCTCGGCTGCGCCCCTCGTCGAGCCTCCGAGCGGCGAGGTGATCGGGGCCATCCTCACGCTGCGCGACATCACCGAACAAAGACGGGCGCAGCGCGCGGAGCGCGAGCTGTCGGAAAGTCGCGAGCTCGCACAGCTGATCGATGCGCATCGCGAGCAGGAGCGGCAGACGCTCGCGCGCGAGCTCCATGACGAGCTCGGCCAATGCGTGACGGCGATCAGGACCCTGGCGGTGTCGATCGCCAACCGCGCCGGCGAGGCCTCGCCGCAGATTCGCACACAGGCGCAGAGCATCTCGGACATCGCGACGCGCATCTATGACGGCATGCATGACATCGTCCGGCGGCTGCGTCCTGTAGTCCTCGACGAGCTGGGGCTGGCCGAGGCACTGAAGGAGGAGGTGCGGATCTGGCGCGAGCGCCATCCCGAGATCACCTTCGACCTCGCGCTCGCCGCAAGCCTGGACGGCCTCGGTAAAGCGCTGAACATCACGCTCTATCGCATCGTGCAGGAGTGCCTCACCAATGTCGTGCGGCACTCCGGGGCATCACGCGCCGAAGTGTCGGTGGCACGCGAGCCCGACGAGCGCATTCACCTGCACGTGCGCGACAACGGCAGGGGCGCGCCCGACGACCGCGGCGGGTTCGGCCTGCTCGGCATCCGGGAGCGGGTACAAGCGCTCCACGGCACGTTCCGCATCGTCGGCGAACCTGCCGGTGGCACCGAGGTCGAAGTGGTTCTGCCCGTCACGTGAGACGATCGTCCATGGCCGAAGGTACGCTCCGGGTCATGCTCATCGACGACCATGCGGTCGTTCGCATGGGCTTTCGCCTGCTCATCGAAGGCACGGCCGACATTCGCGTCGTGGCCGAAGCCGAATCGGGCGAGGACGCGTGCCAGCGTTACGCCGAAGCGCGGCCCGACGTCGTGGTGCTCGATCTCTCCATGCCCGGGATGGGCGGCCTCGATGTCATTGCCCGCCTGCTCGCCAAAGACCCGGGCGCGCGGGTGCTCGTGCTCTCGGCGCACGACGACATCATTCACCCGCAGCGCGCGCTGCGCGCCGGTGCATTGGGCTACCTTTCCAAGCGCAGCGCTCCGGACGTCCTCATCGCGGCGATTCGCCAGGTCGCACACCGCAAGACCTACCTCGAGCCGGAGATTGCGCAACGCGTTGCGGTGCGCCAGATCGCCGGCGACAAGGGCCCGGTCGACGTCCTGACGCCGAGGGAGTTCTCGGTGTTCCTCGCGCTCGCGAAGGGCGAGACGGTCGCCGGGATCGCGGAGACGATGTCGCTCAGCCCGCGCACCGTCGGGACGCACCTCTACAGCATCAAGCAGAAGCTCGGCGCGGCGAATTCCGCGGAGCTCACGCTGATTGCGATCCGCTCCAGGCTGATCGAGCCGTGAACTGGCCGTCGCGCTGCCAAACTCATTCATGCGCTCCACGGGCCGGCTGCCTGCTGCGCTGAGCCTATTCCGTCCGCAACCGCTCCATCAGGTAACACAGGCAGTCCTGCCGGATCACCCGCTCATCGAGGGTGAGCATCGCGGGCATCACTGCGCGCCGGGTGCGGATGACGCCCGCCCGAACCTCGAAGTATTGCTCCGTCACCAACGCGCCGGACTCGTCCCGGACCTCGAGCGGGATCGCGCGCCCGGCGGGTGCGTAGCCGATCGGCGTGCCGGCGGGAAGGTCCTGGAAGTTGAGGCGATCGAGATCGGTCTCCAGTCGGAGATCGACGCCGTTGTGCTCGAAGCCGAAGCGCACGTCCACCGGGATCCGCACGATGCCCAACGTGTGGTAAAGGTCGATGTCGCGCGGCGCGATGGCGTGCACAGGGAAGTGATCCAGATGCAGGCAGGCATCGATGAGCTCGGCGGCGTGCGCTTCTGCCGCGGCGTTGCCCGGCTTGCCGCACTCGACCGCGACCGATGGACACAGGGGCGCGAATGCGGCGGTCAGCACGCCGAGCGGCCGGGTGAAATACACGACGATGCGCGAGAACAGGATCGCGAGTTGCAGGAACGGCGCATCGAGCCGGTTCACGCACGCATAGCGGGGATTGAGGCCGGTGTTGTTGTGAATGTCGATCGCCGCAAACGGCCCCCGCGCGGCGATCTCCGCGACCACCGCGTGCGCCATGGCGTGCTCCGCAAGGCCGTCGGTCTCGGCCCCAGGCCAGATACGGTTGAAGTCGGGCTCGCCGTCGCGGTGACGGAGCCCCTCGCGCGCAGCGGCGACGTTACCGAACAGGATCGCGAGCGAGCGCGGCAGTCCACGGCGCGCGTGACGGCGCAGCACGGCCTGGACCGCGCCGAGCCCGGTGTCTTCGTTGCCGTGGAGCAGCACCGATACGAACAGCGGCGCCGCGCGCCGTCCCGGGAGACAGAGGAGCGTCGGACCGTCGAGCACGCGATATAGATCGCGTGCGCCCACGTGGAGCAGCCCATCGGGCAGGTGATCGGTGATGGTGAGCATCAGACGGGCCACTCATGGACGGCCATGCCGCTGCGCTGGTGCTCGAGATAGTCGGCGACGAGACGGAACGGGTCCCGGCGGTGCGCAGCCGCGTGCGCCCGCTGCCACGCTGCGCCGTTCTGCCTTGTCCGTACGCGCGCGACGACGAGGTCGAGGTAACGATCGCGCTCGTCCTCGTCGAGGCCGAACGCCGCGAGCCCGTCGCGCGCCATCGGTACGATCTCGTCGAGCAGCACCGAGCGCGCGTCGCGCTCGCGGCCGTCGAACCAGACGAGCTTCGCCGCGAGCCCGTCGCGTGCGGCGCGATAGAAGTTTTCGCGCGCGACCGCGAAAGGCAGCATTGCCTCCGGCGCGCGCGAGCCTGTCGCGAGCGTTCGAACCGCGCCGAGATACAGCGCGGCGTTGGCGATCATGTCGATGAGCGTCGGGCCGGCCGGCATCACGCGATGCTCGATGCGCACGTGCGGCGCGCCGTCGGCGTCGAAGCCGACGAGCATCCGGTTCCAGCGCCAGATGGTGCCGTTGTGCAGGCGCAGGTGCGCGAGCGCCTCGGGCGGCGCCTCCTCGCAGATTGGCAGCAGCGCCGGGAACGCCGCGAGGTTCTCGCGGAAGCACTCGATCGCGCTCGACTCCAGGTAAGCGTTGCCGAAGGTCACCCGCCGCCGCCCGTCACCCGTGTCCACCGCCTGCTCGAAAAGCGGAATCCGCGTTTCGTCCCAGAGGTCGCGCCCGAAGAGGAACGGTGAGTTTGCACTCGCCGCCACCATCGGCGCGGACAGGATGCTGGATGCGTTGTAATAGCGCGCGGCGAACTGCGCCGGCGTCTGCAGATGCACCTGGAACGAGGTCGTCGCCGCCTCCAGCATCACGTCGTGGTGCGCAAGCGCGAGGCGCTCACGACCGTCGATCGCAATCCGGAGTGCGCGTCCGCCGCGAGCGGCGAGCACCTGTTCGTTCAGTGCCGCGTAACGCTTGAGTGGCGAGATGTTGGCGAGCGTGAGGTCGCGCGCGCGAATGGTCGGCAGGGTGCCGATGGCGACGAGCGTTCCCTCGAGCTCGTGCGCGGTGCGAATGCACTGCTGCCACGTCGCTTCGAGCTCGCGTTCGAGCGCGAGCAGAGCACCGGCGGCGAGCGGTTGCGGCGTGCCGTTCAGCTCGACGTTGAAGCGCGAGAGCTCCGGCACCACCAGGGCGCTTGCGAGCCGCGCGAGGTAGGTCTCGTTGATCGGGTAGGGGAAGAAGCTGTGATCGAGGAGCCACGCCTCGAGTTCGAAGCCGCAGACGTAGGCGCGCGCATCGCAGCGCCCTTCCGCGAGCCAGGCGCCGAGGAGCGCGGTCTCCGCGTCCAGCCGTGCGGCGAACCGCGCGAAATCCGCGGGCGCGAACCGTGCACGGCTTATCTCCTGGCCCATTCGACAGTGCCCCCTGTGTGCCATGGTAGGCAACCTCGACCAAACTTGGAAGCGAATCACGATCGGTCGCGCGCAGCACGGGGCGCTCCACTTGCCCGCACGCCGAACGTCGTGTTCAACCCGCGTTGATGTTGGGACTCGTGGGGCTGCCCGGGACGGGCCCACGCGGTGCGCTTCGGCCCCCATTTGCGCGCGGTGCAGGCAATGATCGACGTCTCGCCGTCCCGCGCGGCGCGGGCGGAAGCTAAAGAGAAAGTCGCCACCAGCCCGTGGCGACTTCCAAAGACCGGGGAGCAAGAGCACAAAGGGGGGTATGCCCTCGTATCGTGCAGACCAAGACCGATTGACCCATGGTGCTTTGCCTTTTGCGCGGGGGGGATTAACCTGTGCGCCATGCATCGCTCTCACGCCCTGCCCGGGTCACCGCGAGCGAGCCGTGTCGGTGCGCTCGAGGAGTATGAATACGGCGCGGGCATCGAGTCCTTCGTCGAAGGTCCCCTCGCGTCCGTCGCGGCGCGCGCGCCGGTCGCATCCGGGCCGGAAACGTCGATCCGCGAGGTTCTCGAGACCATGCGGCGCGAGCGTGTCGGTTCGATGGTGGTGGTCGATGATGCGTCGCGGCCGATCGGCATCTTCACGTTCCGCGACATGCTCGAAAAGGTCACGCTGCCGCAAGCCGATCTTTCCCTTCCGGTGAGCGCGGTGATGACGACCCAGCTCTTCACGCTTCCTTGGGACGCGGCCGTCCTCGACGCCGTGCTGCTGATGGCGCGCGAGGGCATTCGCCACGTCCCGCTGGTGGCGGATGGCAAACTCGCGGGATTCGTGTCGGAGTCGCGCCTGCTCGCCGTCACGCGCGGCGGCATCCGCGAGACGCGCACCGAAATCCGCGCCGCGGAAAGCGTGGCCGACGTGCGACGCGCCGTGGGCGCGATGCGTGCGCTGGTCGAGCGCCAGCTCCGCCAGGGCATGAGTCCGGACGCCATCACGCGGCTGGTCACGACCTTCAACGATGTCGTGATCCAGAAGCTCATCGTGCTGCTCGACACCGAGGGCCACTTTCCGGCGGCGCATGCATGCTGGATCGTGTTCGGCAGCGAGGGC
>Ga0209253_10006358_pt1 | contig 10246 bp, 8 predicted proteins | sample FrelakmetBRP12BR_FD_187145 | JGI IMG/M metagenome (GOLD analysis project Ga0209253, IMG submission 187145) | Freshwater lake sediment microbial communities from the University of Notre Dame, USA, for methane emissions studies - BRP12 BR (SPAdes)... | ecosystem: Environmental > Aquatic >...
TGGTCAAGGTCTTTTTGATCAACCCTAAAGGGTTGAGTTACAAAAGGAGGTCCATTCGCAAGCCCTAAGTCTCGTGGGGTAGGGGCGACTTCAGTCGCCTTAAATAGGGAGGCTAAAGCCTCCCCTACCCACCGCCAAGGATTTCTTGTCCTCGAAAATTCTTTTCTTTTGCATCCGTTAAGATTTTACGGTATCTTGTATCTCTAAGGAATCAATGAATAATCCCCCCTATCCCCCCTTTAGTAAAGGCGGGAATTAATAATTTTGTATTATTGAGTGAGCCAATGCGAATCCTAGCTATTGAAACATCGTGTGACGACACTGGAGCTGCTGTGGTTCTTAATGGCAGGAAGATCCTCTCCAATGTGGTGTCCTCCCAGGTTTCCATTCATCAAAAATATGGCGGGGTCGTTCCAGAGTTGGCTTCCAGAAGACATATCGAGATGATCGTCCCGATTGTGACAGAAGCGCTGGAGACGGCAAAGTTGACACTTAGAGAGGTCGACGGCATTGCAGTGACCCAGGGACCTGGTTTGGTGGGATCTCTTCTCGTTGGTCTTTCGTTTGCCAAATCACTCTCATTTGCTTCGGGATTACCGCTCGCTGGGGTCAATCATGTTGAAGCCCACCTTTCGGCCATCTTCCTTGAGAAGGAAACTCCAAAGTTCCCTTTCATCGGATTGGTTGTCTCCGGAGGCCATACTTCACTCTTTCGAGTGGACGGATTCGGGAAGTTCAAGAGGTTAGGACAGACCAGAGATGATGCCGCAGGAGAGGCCTTTGACAAAGTCGCAAAGCTTTTAGGTCTGGGGTATCCTGGAGGTCCGGTGATTGACGAACTCTCCAGAAGGGGAAACCCAAAGGCCATTCGATTCCCAAGACCCTTCCTCGGAAAGAATTCTTTCGATTTCAGTTTCAGTGGAATCAAGACATCCGTGGTCAATTATGTGAAAAGCCTTCCCACAACGCAGGAGGGTTATCCGAAGGAACTTGTTGGCGATATCGTCTCCAGCTTTCAGGAGGCGGTCGTTGAGGTGCTCGTGAAAAAAACAATTCAAGCCGCCCAACATGAAAAATTGAAAAGAATCGTCCTCGCCGGAGGGGTAGCGGCTAATCGCCTTCTCAGGGAAAGGATGAAGGAAGAGGCTTCGGGACATAAGATCGCTGTCTACATCCCTTCACCCTCTTTCTGCACAGACAATGCTGCCATGGTCGGTGTAGTGGGATATGAATATTTGAAGAGAGGCATCAGGGCTGACTTATCATTGAATGCGTTCTCCAACATGCCCCTTTAGTCTTTTGGGGGATTAACTTTTTCTACATGGCTTTTCAAATCCCAAATTCCAAATTACAAATCCCAAATAAATTCCAATGTCCAATTTCCAATGGTCAAATTAATTCGTTTGGAATTTCGATTTTTGGCAATTGGAATTTATTTGTTATTTGGTGCTTGGAATTTGGTGCTTAACAGAGTACTTCCATTGGGTAATGAGATGGTTTCCGTTCGAAAAGAACTAAAGGAATACGGATTGGTTCCCAGAAAGCGATGGGGTCAGCATTTCCTCGTCGATCGAAATATCTTAAGCAAGGTGATCCGGACAGCCGAGCTTGAAAAGGGGGACGTGGTTCTCGAGGTCGGTCCCGGGTTGGGAGAGATGACCCTCGCCCTTGCCCGTCAGGTTAAAAAGGTGATTGCCGTCGAGATCGATCGGAAATTGGTGAAGATACTGCAAGAGAAAACGGCAGACTTTTCGAATATCATGGTCATAGAGGGAGATGTTCTGAAAATCAGTTTCGAGCAGCTTTATCACCAGGGGAATCAGCAGCTCAAAGTGGTAGCCAATCTTCCCTATCAGATCTCCACACCCCTCCTCTTTCGCTTTATCGAATCAAGAGACCTCTTCTCCACCCTTACCCTGATGCTTCAACGAGAAGTAGCTGAAAGAATGATAGCCTCCCCTGGTGGAAAGGATTATGGCCCTTTGTCTATCTTTACTCAATCCGTTTCAAATCTCTCTATTGAGTTCTATATCAAACCCTCTGCCTTCTTTCCTCCTCCAAAGGTCGAATCAGCCGCCATCCATATGGTCTGGAAGGAAAGACCTTTAGTGAGACTAGAAGAGGAGGGCTGGTTTAAGAAGGTGGTTAAGGGCTGTTTTAGTTATCGTAGAAAGAGATTGATCAATGCGTTGAGACATGCCGATCTCCCCCTTCCAGAGGATCTAGAGCAGAGGGTTGAAAAGATTGGGATTGAGCCTCAAAGAAGACCGGAAACCCTCACCATCCAGGACTTTGCCCGTTTGGCTGACGCTTTGAGGTCATAATTTCTAAATATTTCAATAGATTACGGAACCATAAAGGGTAGACGGTGGAGCTATTTTCTATTTGCAAAACCCCCAGGAGATGATTATTTTAAGGTGGAAAAATAGAAAAGGAGTGAATTGAAATGCAGATAGAGAAATTTACCTTAAAAGCTCAGGAAGCCTTGCAGGAAGCCAAGGCCATTGCCGAACGGAAAAACCATCAGCAGATCGATGTGGAACATCTTCTCTTAGCCCTTCTTGAGCAGAAGGAGGGGGTCGTCATCCCGCTTCTTCAGAAGTTAGGGGCGAACATCGATTTGATTGTTTCCCAGCTGGAAGGTGAGCTCAACCGAATTCCCAAAGTGACGGGTGGAGGGGTAGGGCAGGTCTACCTTTCCAGCCGGGTCAATGAAATTTTCAACGGAGCCTGGAAAGAGGCTGAGAGGTTGATGGACGAATACCTCTCTACTGAACACCTTCTCATTGCTATCGCAGATGAGAAACGAGGGGCGTCTTCGCAAATTCTCCAGAGAAATGGCGTGACGAAGGATGCAATCTTCAGGGTGCTCCAGGAGATCCGGGGACCTCATCGAATCACCGATCAGAATCCGGAGGAGAAATACCAGGCTTTAAAACGGTATAGCAGAGATCTCACCGAAGAAGCAAGAAAGGGAAAACTCGATCCGGTCATCGGGAGGGATGATGAGATTCGTAGAGTCGTTCAGGTCCTTTCCCGGAGAACGAAGAATAACCCTGTTCTGATTGGTGAGCCTGGAGTTGGAAAGACTGCGATTGTGGAGGGACTCGCACAAAGGATCGTAAAAGGAGATGTCCCAGAGACTTTAAAGAATAAGAGGCTGGTTGCTCTCGATCTGGGAGCTCTGATTGCTGGCGCCAAATTTCGGGGAGAGTTTGAGGAGAGGCTGAAGGCGGTGCTCAAAGAGATCACTGCGGCCGCCGGAAATATCATCCTCTTCATTGATGAGCTCCATACGCTGGTGGGCGCAGGCGCAGCGGAAGGGGCGATCGATGCCTCCAATATGTTAAAGCCGGCCCTGGCCAGAGGGGAACTGAGATGTGTGGGGGCCACCACGCTCAATGAATACCGAAAGTATGTGGAGAAGGATGCGGCCCTGGAGCGTCGATTTCAACCGATCTATGTCGCCCAGCCCACGGTGGAAGATACCATTGCTATCTTGAGGGGACTCAAGGAACGCTATGAGGTTCATCATGGTGTCAAGATCAAGGACTCGGCGATCATCGCTGCGGCCATGCTTTCGAATCGGTATATCTCCGACCGGTTCCTTCCGGACAAAGCGGTTGACCTGATGGATGAAGCCGCTTCACGGCTGAGGATTGAAATTGACAGTGTGCCAATGGAAATCGATGAGGTTCAACGGAAGGTGATGCAACTGGAGATTGAGCGGCAGGCCCTGAAAAAAGAGAAGGACAAGGCTTCTGTCGAGCGGCTCAAGAAACTTGAAAAAGAGTTGGCCGATCTGAAAGCCGAGGTAAAAGAAAAATCACTTCAATGGGAGAACGAGAAAAAATCGATCTCTAAAATTGGCGAGATCAAGGAACGGATCGAGAAGACGAAGCAGATGATGAAGGAAGCAGAGCGGGAGCTGGACTACACCCGGCTTGCCGAATTGCAATATGGAGAGATAACCCATCTCGAGCAGGAGATGAAAAAAGAAGAAGAGAGGCTCGCCGTTCTTCAGAAAGAAGGAAAGATGCTCAAAGAGGAGGTCGATGAGGAAGATGTGGCAGAGGTCGTTTCGAAATGGACGGGCATCCCTGTGTCGAGGATGTTGGAGGGCGAGGTGGAGAAGTTGATCCGCATGGAAGAAAGGCTCCGACAGAGGGTGGTGGGTCAGGACGATGCCATCAATGCGGTCTCCAATGCGGTGAGGCGAGCGAGGGCCGGACTCCAAGATCCAAATCGGCCCATTGGTTCTTTTATCTTCATGGGACCCACGGGTGTTGGAAAGACCGAACTGGCTCGTGCCTTGGCGGAATTTCTCTTCGACGATGAGCAGGCCATGATAAGAATCGATATGTCGGAATTTATGGAGAAACATTCTGTGGCCAGACTGATCGGGGCGCCCCCTGGATATGTGGGATATGAAGAGGGCGGATTCCTTACCGAAGCGGTCCGTCGAAGACCTTATTCCATCATCCTGATGGATGAGATTGAGAAGGCCCATCCGGAAGTATTCAATATTCTCCTCCAGATCCTGGATGATGGAAGACTCACCGATGGTCATGGGAGAACAGTGGACTTCAAAAATACAGTGGTCATCATGACGTCCAACATCGGAAGCCAGTGGATCACCGATTTACGGGAGAAGGATTATGAGGAGATGAGGCGCCGGGTGATGGAAGCAGTGAGGGCCCACTTCAAACCCGAATTTTTAAATCGTGTTGATGAGTTGATCATCTTCCATGGACTCGGAATAGAAGAGATTAAAGCGATTGTAGAGATTCAGGTGAAAAAGCTCGAACAGCGGCTATTGGAAAGAAGGATACAACTGAAGATGACTGAAAAAGCAAAAGAATGGCTTGCTAAAGAAGGATTTGATCCCGCCTACGGGGCTCGACCTCTTAAGCGAGTGATTCAAAAGGAGATTCAGGATAAATTGGCGCTGAAAATCCTGGAGGGAAAGTTTAAGGAAGGGGATACCATTGCTGTAGATGTGGAAGACAAGAAAGGCGAATTAGTATTCAAGGTATAGAGTTGTAACTTAACAATTTTCTTGACAATATCATAAAAATCGGTTAAAAAATCAAATATTTTCAAGCAAGAAGGACATAGGCACGTAGCTCAGGGGGAGAGCGCTACCTTGACGCGGTAGAAGTCTGGGGTTCAAATCCCCACGTGCCTACCACTGAAACCAATTTCTTAAGGAATGAAGTATAATCTGTTGAAAAAAAAGACTTTTTAATCCATTGAAACTGAAGAGGCATCATCCAGAAAACATAAGGGTGATGCCTCTTCCACTTCAGTTCATATTAAAATGGCAGAGCAGGTTTTCGTTACATTACCCAATGGTGTGAAGCGATCGGTTCCTAAAGGAATGAAATTACAGGAGTTGGCCGACGAAGGGGCCGTAGCCGCTCAGGTGAACGGGTCCTTGGTCGATCTGTCTCAACCGATAGAGAAGGATGGGGTGGTTACGTTCATCCCCATTCATTCGAGAAAAGGACTTGAAATTTTGCGTCATTCTGCAGGCCATGTCATGGCCCAGGCGGTGAAGGAACTTTTTCCCTCCGTTAAACTCACGTTCGGTCCCTCAACAGATACAGGGTTTTACTACGATTTTGATTATGATCGACCCTTTACACCGCAGGATCTCGAGAAGATCGGAGAAAGGGTATCGGAAATCATCAAAGAGGATTCCCCTTTTATCCGCAGAGAGGTTTCCAAGGAGGAGGCTCTCAAAACCTTTTGTGAAATGGGGGAATCCTATAAAGTTGAACATCTCGAAGACCTTCCAGATCGAGTCTCCCTCTATCGTCAAGGGTCCTTTTTGGATCTTTGCGAAGGTCCCCATCTTCCCTCCACAGGCAGAATCAAGGCTTTCAAGCTTCTCAATGTTTCTGGAACTTACTGGAGAGGAGATGCCCGAAATCAGGTGCTTCAACGAATTTACGGAACGGCATTTCCAGATGCAAAGGGCTTGGAAGACTACCTCCTTATGCTCGAGGAGGCCCGCAAGCGGGACCACAGAAAGTTGGGCAGGGAACTTGACCTTTTCAGCATTCAGGACGACGCCGGTCCAGGTCTGGTCATCTATCACCCCAAAGGGGCTATGCTCCGCACGATTTTGGAGGATTTTGAAAGAAAGGAACATTTGAAGAGGGGATATCAGATCGTGATCGGGCCCACACTCTTACGGTTGGACCTGTGGAAACAGTCCGGCCATTTCGAAAACTACCGGGACAAGATGTACTTCACAAAGGTGGAGGATGCGGAGTACGGAATCAAACCGATGAACTGCCTGGCCCACATGCTCATCTATAAAACCCAGATTCGAAGCTACCGGGATCTTCCCTTTCGCTATTTCGAGCTCGGAACCGTTCACCGTCATGAAAAATCGGGAGAACTCCATGGCCTGCTCCGGGTGAGAGGTTTCACCCAGGATGATGCCCATATCCTCTGCCGGCCTGACCAGCTCAATGATGAGATCTGCGCCATCATTGAGTTTGTTGATGATGTGATGAAAATCTTTGGATTCGAATATGAGATTGAACTCAGCACCAAACCGGAGAAGTGCATCGGGAGCGATGAAGACTGGGAAAGTGCAACTCAGGCCCTTCTTCAGGCCCTCAAGACAAAGGGCCTTTCCTTCGAGATCAACGAGGGGGAAGGGGCCTTCTATGGCCCCAAGATCGATGTCAAATTGAAAGACGCCCTTGGTCGGAAGTGGCAATGCGCAACGATTCAGGCGGATTTTGCCATGCCCGAACGATTCGAGTTGACCTATGTGGGGAGCGATGGTGAGCGGCATAGGCCGGTGATGCTCCATCGTGTGATCCTCGGAGCGATGGAGAGATTTATCGGAGTGTTGATCGAACATTACGCAGGAGCCTTTCCTGTGTGGCTTGCCCCTATCCAGGCAATCCTTTTAACGGTAACGGACCGACACATCCCCTATGCGGAGAGGACTTACGACTCGTTGGTTCGGAAAGGGATACGTGTCGAGAAAGATTTCCGGAATGAGAAGCTGGGGTTCAAAATTCGAGAAGCTCAGCTTCAGAAGATCCCTTATATGCTGGTCATCGGAGATCGGGAAGAGAAAGAAGGGACCCTCTCACCACGGAAACGAAGCGGTGAAACGATGAAGTCGCTGCGGCCGGAAGAATTCATCGCCCAGGTCGAATCGGAATACCCAAGTATCTAAAAAAGACGCTAAGCGCTTAGCGCTCTGCGCATAGCGAAAAAAAAGGAGGTGATGTTTATCGCCAAGGATGCTCAGGTTCGGATTAATCGTGCGATTCGAGCCAAAGAGGCGAGGGTCATCGACCCTGAAGGAAAACAATTAGGTATCTTACCCATATTTGAAGCCCTTCGTGTGGCTGCCAGTTTTGAATTGGACCTGGTGGAGGTTTCCCCGAAATCGGAGCCACCGGTCTGTCGCATCATGGATTATGGAAAATTTAAATACCAGCAGCAGAAGAAGGCTCATGATGCAAAGAAGAAGCAAGCCGTCATTCACCTCAAAGAGGTGAAGATGAGGCCGAAGACAGAGGAGCACGATTTTCAATTCAAGCTCCGGCACATTGAGAGTTTTTTGAAAGAAGGAAATAAGATCAAGGTCACCGTGGTTTTCAGAGGGAGAGAGTTGGCCCATCCTGACCTTGGAAGAAACATGGTCAACCGGGTTGTTGAGGGGATAAAGGAGATTGGAAAGGTTGAGCAGGAAGCCAAATTTGAGGGGAGAAATTTTATCATGATCCTGGCTCCACTCCAGAGTTTAAAACCAACTTAGATCTATCTTTTCCTCCCCCTTGATGGGGGAGAGCGAGCCCTGAACCATGTTAGGTTCAGGACAGTCGTGCACACCCTACGTGGTGCATGGGGTGGGGGTGATTAGATAAGTTCTCTATCGAGCCCTGCAGTCCAACAGGTGTTTTATCTAACAAGGGAGATCCCCTCCCGCCAGTTGTTACGACTCGAAACCGAGGGGAGGGGAAATTTTGTTTTTGAGGGGAGAAGATTGTGCCAAAAATAAAGACCAACCGAGGAGCAGCAAAGCGATTCAAAAAAACCGGGACCGGAAAGATCAAAGCCAAGAGGGCATTCGCACGGCATATCCTGACGAAAAAATCGTCCAATAGAAAGAGAGGTCTGAGGAGACCCAAATCGATTGAACAAGGAGATGCCAAAGCGATCAAGAAGTTGATCCCCTATATCTAAACCTAGATTTGAAGGTCTCGTAAAAAGTCCCGATTTGTCACCCTGAACTTGTTTCAGGGTCTCGTAAGCACTCGGTTTTGTTAGATGCTGAATCAAGTTCAGCATGACATTTTTTCTGGTTTTCGACTTTTTAAGAATTCATCAAATTTGAAATTAAAAAATAAGAATTAAGAATTTAAATTCGCACCAGAGGAGTACTCAAAATGCCAAGGGTAAAAGGTGGGCCAAAGACAAGGCGGAGAAGGAAGAAGGTTCTTAAGATGGCGAAAGGCTATGTCGGAGGGCGAGGTCGGCTTTACCGAACGGCGGTGGATGCCGTTCACCGAGCTCTCGCCGCTGCGTATCGAGATCGAAGAATTAAAAAGAGAGATTTTCGAAGATTGTGGATCACCCGTATCAACGCAGCGGCCAGGCTTCATGGGATTACCTACAGCCGTCTCATGGAAGCCTTGAAGAAAGCCCACGTGGAATTAGACCGGAAGATCTTAGCCGAGCTGGCGGTTCACGATCCAAGCGCCTTTTCGAAGATTGTCGAGATGGCCAAGACGAGCGGTTTGACTCCGAAGTAGGGGATTGTAGAACCTCTGAAGAGAGATAGCTTTTGTGAAAGAGGAATTAGAAGCATTGTATAAAGAGACATTGTCCTTCCTATCCCAAGCCTCCTCGGCAAAAGAAGTGAATGACATTCGAGTCAGGATCTTGGGAAGAAAGGGGAGCCTGACCCAGCTTCTTAAAGGATTGGGAGCCCTCCCTGAGGGTGATCGCCGAGAGATGGGCAAGCGGGCCAATGAGATTAAAGAGGGTCTGGAATCAAGAATCGAGGAGGCTTTATCCCGAATCCAGGGGCAGGAAAGGAAGGAGAGCTTAGAGAAGGAGAAAATCGATGTCACCCTTCCCGGAAGAGGGATTCCTATGGGAGGGAGGCATCCCATTACTCAGACGTTGGATGAAATTATCGATATCTTCTCTCGCCTTGGCTTCGAAGTGGTTGAGGGGCCTGAAGTTGAATTGGATTATTACAATTTCGAAGCCCTCAATATTCCCAAAGGACATCCTGCGAGAGAGATGCAGGCCACTTTCTTCATTTCTGATGAGGTGGTTCTGCGGACGCACACCTCACCGGTCCAGGTGAGAACGATGGAGAAAAAGCGACCCCCGGTCCGAATGATCTGTCCAGGAGCGGTCTACCGATGCGACTCGGACCCGACCCATTCCCCCATGTTCCATCAGGTCGAGGGCTTATTAGTCGATAAAGGGGTAACGTTCTCGGACCTGAAAGGTGTGCTGACCGTCTTTGTCCATCAGATGTTCGGGAAAGGGACGAGGCTTCGATTCCGACCCAGTTTCTTTCCGTTCACAGAACCGAGTGCAGAGATCGACATCGAATGCTTCATTTGTGGCGGGAAGGGATGCGGGGTATGTTCCAATACGGGGTGGTTGGAGATTTTGGGATCTGGAATGGTGGACCCTGCTGTCTATAAATTTGTCGATTACGACCCGGAGGAAGTCACCGGGTTTGCGTTTGGTATGGGCATCGAAAGGATTGCCATGCTCAAGTTCGGAATCAATGATATCCGTCTTTTCTTTATGAATGATCTGAGGTTCTTGAGACAATTTTAGATTGCGGAATGCGGATTGCGGAATGGAAAGCTCAGGACGATTAGATCGTGGTTTAGAGTTGTTTTGTATTTCAACTCCGAACTCTGAACTCCGAACTCCGAACTGAATTTTCCAATCCTGGATTGGAAAATTATGAAGGTCAGTCTGAATTGGATTAAAGATTACGTTGATATCCCGATGGGGGTCAACGACCTGGTTGGTCTTCTGACCATGGCAGGGCTGGAGGTGGAAGAGGCCACTGCTATGGGTCAAGGATTTGAGAAAGTGGTTGTGGCGGAGATCCAGAGCATCCGTAAACATCCCAACGCTGATAAACTATCATTGGTCCAGGCCAAAACAGATCAAGGGAAATTTTCCATTGTCTGCGGTGCGAAGAATATCAGAGACGGCCAAAGGGTCCCTC
>Ga0209253_10006359_pt1 | contig 10245 bp, 1 predicted proteins | sample FrelakmetBRP12BR_FD_187145 | JGI IMG/M metagenome (GOLD analysis project Ga0209253, IMG submission 187145) | Freshwater lake sediment microbial communities from the University of Notre Dame, USA, for methane emissions studies - BRP12 BR (SPAdes)... | ecosystem: Environmental > Aquatic >...
GTCACCCGTATCACAATAGTTCAGCGGTGGCTCCCCCTCAACAGCCCTTACAATAAAGGCTGCCATCTGCTCCCTGCTCACATAGTCCTCAGGACAGTATCTCAGAGGATTCTGTGAACAGCCGGTTGTGATATGAGCATTGTAAATTGCAAGGATATAATCATAAGCCCAATAATCGGATGGAACATCTATAAATATTCCGATGGTCACAGGATCTGATTGGAGGATTGTACCCCAATCTCCCACAGCCACAAAGGTACCATTGCCATAGGTTACTCCGTAGAAATAGTAACTACAGGTTCCTGAAGTTCTATTTGTCCACATAATCCCATCAGGAGAGGTAAGGATGGTGCCCCCAGTTGCTCCCACTGCCAAAAAGGTTCCATTGCCATACGTTACCCCATATAGATCATAAGGAGTTCCTGAGTCCCTCCTTGTCCAATTTATCCCATCAGGGGATGTAAGGATGGTACCTTCAGTTCCTCCCACAGCCACGAAAGTACCATTACCATAAGTTATTCCATAGAGATTATAAAAAATCGCCGGAGTTCTATTTATCCATGTCACTCCATCAGAAGAGCTGTAGATTGTACCAGAACCACTTACGGCAACAAAAGTTCCATTTCCATAGGCTATCGCATCGTGCCGAGAAATAGTTCCTGAAGTTCTTTCTGTCCACGTCACTCCATCAGAAGAGGTCATAATCGTGCCAGAACTACCTGCGGCCACAAAGATACCGTTGCCGTAAGCTACCCCATTCAGCGAGTTATCATTTGCTGCCATTATTTCTGTCCATGTTACCCCATCAGGAGAAGTAAAAATCATACCATACTGACCGACAACAACAAACAAACCATTAGCGTAAGTCGCTCCCTTGAGCAGACCCCAGCTTCCAGTAAGTCTTGCTGTCCATGTCACACCATTGAGAGAGTTAAGAATAATGCCATCTTCACCCACGACCACAAAAGTCCCATTGCCCCAGGTTGCTCCATAGAGCCATCGATAACTTCCAAAAGTTCTATTTTTCCATGTCACCCCATCTATGGAAGTTATGATCCTCCCATAATCCCCAACAGTAATAAACATCCCATTCCCATAGGCTACTGAGTCATAAGACTGATAAATTCCCGAAGTTCTCTTAGTCCATGTTACTCCGTCAGAAGACGTAAAGATCGCATCGTGATATCCAACTGCAACAAAAGTATCATTTCCATATGCTACTCCCAAAAAGTAAGACTCAGAGGTTCCGGTATCCCTTTCTGTCCAGATAAATCCATTAGATGAAGTTAGAATTTTTCCCCCCACGGCTACAAAAGTGCCATTGCCATAAGTCACTCCTGAGAGTGAAGAACCCGGATTCTCTTGATACCTTGTTGTCCAGATTATCCCATCAGAAGAAGTAAGTATTTTCTCACCCACAACCACAAAGGTTTCATTCTCATATACAACGTCATAAAGGAGTGTAGGGACAATTCCAATGTCTCTCATGGTCCAGTTTAATCCATCATTGGAGATGAGAATTCTTCCCGAATCCGTTACTGCGACGAAAGTCCCTTTGCCAAAGGCTACTCCATAGAGGTTGTAGAAAGTTGGTGAATCCCTTACTGTCCAAGTATCCCCATCATGGGAAGTAAGAATAATGCCACCCGATCCAACAGCAACGTAAGTAGAGTTACCGTAAGCTACTGCATAGATTGAATTGCAAGTTATTGAAACTTTATTTGTCCAACTCGCCCCATCAGAAGATGTTAGAATCCTGCCATCTTCACCTGTAGCGAAAAATAGGCCATTTATATAAGATATTCCAAAAAGGCTGTTACCTTGTGGCAATGGGTTCCTCCAATGCCAGTTATCAAGTGGATGTGAATTCAGGATGTATGGGAAAAAGAGTATTATACAGAAGAATAGCGAAGGGAAAACAATAAGTATCTTTCGAATATTCACTTTTAGGCTCCTTTTTTAAATTTTGGTGATATAGCTACATGCATCTTCTGAGAAGGATAAGAATGGAAACTCTATTCCCAACTTTTCGGTTAATTCATTTGGAGTTATGCTACTCCATTTCCAAAAACGCCCTCGAAAGGAATGCAGCCATCTGCGCCCTGGTGACAAGATCGTAGGGACTATAGGTCCCATCTTTATATCCTGTGGTTATCGCAAGTTCCTTAAGCCTCTTAATATATTTACATGACCACATATCAGGTGTCACGTCAGGGAAGAGTGATCCTGAATCACAATAATTCGTTGGGGGTTCTCCTTCAACGGCCCTAACTAAAAATGCTGCCATTTGTTCTCTGAGCACTTGGTCATAAGGACCATAACTACCATCCCTATATCCAGTGGTGATTCCAAGCTCATAAAGCCTCTTGATATATCTGCACGACCACATGTCAGGGGTTACATCGGGAAAGGGTATTCCTGTCTCACAATAATTTGATGGTGGTTCGCCTTCGACAGCCCTTACGATAAAAGCCGCCATCTGTTCCCTTGTTACATTGTCTTCGTGACAGAATTTTCTCTCATTCTCTGGTGTATTTGGATTATCCTGTGCGCATCCAGTTGTTATCCCGGCATTGTAAATTGCAATGATATAATTATAGGCCCAATAATCGGGTGGGACATCTATAAATATTTCAAAAGTTAAAGGATCTGATTGAAGGATTATGCCCTCATCACCTACAATGACAAAAGTATTATTACCAAAAGATATTCCATTAAGATGATAATAAGTCCCTGAATTTATAGGTGTCCAGTTTATCGCATCAGGAGAAGCAATGAGAAAACCAAATTCACCTACGGCTGCAAAGGTGTTACTACCGTACACCACCTTGTTAAGGTTATAAAAATCTGGTGAGCCCCTTTTCGTCCAATTAATTCCGTCCAGAGAAGTGCAGATGGCACCAATTTCACCTACTGCGACAAAAATGCCGTTCCCATAGGTCACCCCTTTAAGATCATATGTGGTTCCTGAATTTCTCTTAGTCCATATGACTCCATCGGGAGAAATAAGGATGACGCCATACCACCCTACTGCGACAAAAATACCATTCCCATAAGTCACCCCGTAAAGCAAATAATCATCGTCTAAAATAGTCTTTGTCCAATTTACTCCGTCAGGAGAAACGAGAATATAGCTGGGGAACAACGAACCCACAGCTACAAAAGTACCATTACCGTAGGCTGCCCCATAGAGTCTTTCAGTAATCCACGAGTCCCTTCTTGTCCAATTTATTTTATCCGTAGAAGCAAGGATTGTACCACCCTCGCCTACAGCGACAAAGAGGCCACCTCCATAAGTTACCCCATGTAGCCAATAAGAGGTTCCTGAATCCCTTCTTACCCAATTTACCGCATCAAGGGAGGTTAAGATTTCGCCTCCACCCATAACAACAAAAACACCATTCCCGTAAGTTACAGTGTTCAGGTTAATAGTGGAGACTGGTAGGTTTCTCTCCACCCAATTTATTCCATCTGGAGAAGTGAGGATATAAGCAGGTCCCACAGCAACAAAGGTACCACTACCATAGCTGACACTATAAAGCCGATATGGATTTATATAAGGACTATCTAAAGTTTCCACCGTCCAATATATTCCATCTGGAGAGATAATGACCTTATCACCCCCAACTGCTACAAAAAGGCCACCTCCATAAGTTACCCCTTCAATAGGAGAACCAATCCCTGAAACTCTTCGTGTCCAATTTATTCCATCAGGAGAGGTAATAATAGCACCGCCATCACCCACTGCGACAAATAAGCCATTTCCATAGGTTACTCCATACATATCAGAAATATTTAGAGGTCCTGGGGTCCTTTCAGTCCAATTTTTCCCATCAACAGAGGTTAGAATGGTTGGACTCATACCTACAGCGACAAATAGGCCATTTCCATATGCTATTCCCATTATGAAATAAGTTTGACTCACAGCTCCTTTTACCCAAGTTATTCCATCCGGAGAAGTAAGAATGGTTCCAGAATCGCCTCCGGCGACAAAGGTAGCATTCCCATAGGCTACCCCGTTGAGGTTATGAGTAGTTGTTGAGCTCCTTCTTGTCCAATTTACTCCATCGGGGGAGGTAAGGATAGCGCCATCGTACCCCACAGCTACAAAAGTGGCATTGCCATAACTTACTTGCTTAATATCATAGGAAGTTTGCGAAATTCTCTCTGTCCAATTTCTTCCATCAGTGGACGTTAAGATAGAACCACTAAAAAAGAAATTATTAAGGAGATCTTCACCGACTGTAATAAACGAATCTTTACTGTAGGTCACTTCATCAAGAAAAATAGAAGTTCTTGAAATTGTAATTGTCCAAGTCAGACCGTCAGGAGAAGTGAGAACAATACCATCCCCTACAGCGACGAATTTGCCATTGCCATAACCTATCCCCTCAAGCCACCTAGAAGTCCCCGAAGTTCTGCTTATCCAAGTTATTCCATTGAGGGAGGTAAGAATGACACCCTTTTCTCCCACGGCGACAAAGGTGCCATTCCCATAGGTTATCCCATTGAGAACATCAGAAACACCCGAAGTTCTATTCGTCCAATTCACTCCATCAGGAGAGGTAAAGATATTCCCACTAGAACCCACAGCGATAAAAATACCATTCCCATGAGTTACCCCATATAGAGGAAAAGATGACCTCTTTGTCCAATTTATCCCATCAGCAGAGGTAAAGGCCCCACCACCCCCTACAGCAACAAATATGTTATTCCCATAAATTATTGCCTTGGCAGAAGAAGGCGACCTTTTTGTCCAGTTTATCGCATTAGCAGATGTAAAAATCCCATTATCCCCCACAGCAACAAATGTATTATTCCCATAACCCACCCCATAAAGGTAATGGGTTGTTCCTGAGATTCTTTCTGTCCAATATGTCCCATCAGGGGAGGTAAAAATGATGCCATTTCTGCCCACAATGACAAATAAGCCATTGCCATGAGTTACTCCATAGAACCCACAATCATATTCAGAATAATTAGAGGATTCTATGGTTCTACTTGTCCAATTTAATCCATCGGGAGAAGTAAGGATAATGCTTGGTTGATCCCCACCCACAGCGACAAAGGTCCCATTCCCATATGCTACAGCATTAATAAAATTACTTGTTCCCCTAAAATGCCATACATCGAGTGGACCTCCATTTGAAAAATGTGGAAGAAATACCAATAAACATATGGCTAATATCCATATACGTAAGGATTTATTTATCTCCATGTTTCCCTCCTATTTGTAACGCATTCCTTAATTTCAATTGCTTTCTCAATCAATTTTTGCTTATTTCCGCCTAAATGCTTTTCATAATAAACAGCCAACTCTTTATATTGGGGACATATTTTAGATAACTTTTCCAATTTTACTGAACAGTAAAACACTTTCCTCTTGAGAAGGTTCCTCTGTTTATTAGGCAAAAATTCTATTAAAACCTAAAGCCAGAGCCTGCTAACTATTAAACTCTTGAATTCGTCTCAGGGTATTTATTTCCTTATGGGAGGAGGGTTAATATAAAAATGTTTTAAAGATGTCTTTGGTCTACAATTTTTATTTTCTATCCTCTTCTTGGGATGCAATCTACTCGTCATTGTTTTGATGGTTCCTTACATTCATTAATGTAAAATATTTTTAGTGAGCCCTTATGTGAATGTACACGATGAATATTAAGGGATTAGATTCTCAGCATAACTAATAAAACCTGGATTCTTCGTTTTGAATGCCAGGCTTTTTGAACCTCTTTCTGCTTCTTCCCCGATTTTTTACAATCATACACAGCTGGTAAATCTCATGCCAGAAACGACTTAATGTTTACAAGCTACCCATTCGATAATTTATATCCTACTCCATACCTAAAAAAGCTCTGGATAGGAACGCTGCCATCTGTGCTCTGGTTACAATATCATACGGCCCGTATCTACCATCGCCATAACCCGTTGTTATTCTTAATTCCTTAAGCCTCTTAATATATCTGCATGACCACATGTCAGGTGTGACATCAGGGAACAATGTACCTGAATCACAGTAGCTCAGCGACGGCTCACCTTCAACGGCCCTTACTAAAAATGCTGCCATCTGCTCCCTGAGCACCTGGTCATAAGGACCATATCTGCCATCACTATATCCAGTAGTAATTGCAAGTTCTTTAAGTCTCTTGATATATCTACAGGACCACATATTAGATGACACATCGGGAAATGGTACACCTGAATCGCAATAGTTTAGCGATGGTTCCCCTTCTACAGCCCTTACAATAAAGGCAGCCATCTGTTCCCTTGTTACATTTTCTTCAGGACAGTATCTCCTCTCATTCTCAGGTGTACCTGGATCATCCTGGGCACATCCTGTTGTTATACTGGCATTGTAAATCGCATTTATATAATCTTCAGCCCAATAACCATTTGGAACATCTGGAAATACTTGATTAGTCGACACCCCTGTTATTGTGTCGGCGAACACCGGAGCATTTTCAATATTTCCGACATTGTCCCTTGCCCTGCTATAAAATGAATATTGGTGATTGGTTTCGCCGTTAAATGTGGCTGAAGTCTCTGGTGAAGTCATCCAGATGCTGTAAGGACGACCATTGTCTGATACATATATATCGTAATTTTTAACACCAGACCCTCCTGGGTCATCACTACCATTCCAACTTACGGTGAAACTAAGAGTATTCTGTGTAGCCGAAAGAGGTGAAATACTGCTGACTGGAGCAACTGAGTCGATAGTGTTGAACACCTCTGGTGTGTCCATTGGAGCGGGAGGCACTCCAACCTCAAAATCAATCGTCGCCTTGTTCTTGATGACCGTTCCAGTGGGGAGGTTTGACTTCGGCTTAATGCTGTAAGATACCCAGCCTCGTCCTTTGGGATCAAGGTCGTCCGTATTCGGCCGCAGGCAGTCGGCAAGCTCGCCTGTATTTGGATCAACGCCTTTGAAGTACCATTGAGCAATCCCTATCTGTGAGTCAAATGTGCATCGCACCTGGACAATGACAGGCATTTCAGGCCGAAAGTCAACGTCAGCACTGAAGCTCTGGCTGCCTTGAGGCACCGAAATGGTGTGCGTACCAATCTGTATATCGTTAAAAGCGAAGGTGGACCAGTCGAGGTTAGGATCAAGTTGGTCAATAATAGACATATCCTGCACAGCCGCAGTCGCCGTTTCAAGGTTTTCAAAAGAGACTGTGTATCCTACTGGATGATCCACAGCGATGAATCGCTTGCGCTGATCTGAAGAGGTACCTTCTTGGTCGAAGCCGATGAGACCTGTTTTGATATTGGGATCGTAAGAACCTACAATATCATTGCCTGCGGTAGCTATGAGGTCGGCAGCGCCTTTGTACATGTTCACCGCAGCATTGAATAGGTCAATGCCAGTCTGAATTAAACCTCCGATGCCGGCACCAACGCCTGCTCCTGTCCATGGATCCACTCCGAGGAAGGGTGATAACACAGCACCCACAACAGCCCCAATAGCCATTCCCTCATATGGTGGCCGCACAATAATCCATCCATGGTCTCTTCCAGTCCGTTGCACAAAATCTCTTGTCTTTTCTTCCACTTCTTGCACTGTCGCTAAATCTAAATATTTAGCTATAGAGACACTACTTTGTTCTTTTGCAAGGGTGGCCAGTACCGCGTTAACAATTGCACGGAATGTTGGGGAGGAATCAATCACTGCAAGATTCCCTGTCCTAGAATACTCTGAATCAGGGGCCTTGACCAACTCAGATCTGATTTCGAAGTAATTCCCCGGGGTGAAAAAGGATGGGGACGGACTCACCATAATTGGTATTTCCAAATTAGTTCGAGCATTCAAACGCAGGATCCAGAAAGGTATTACAACTTTCCCTTCAATATTGGTTGATAATGGCACCCAACTCGGAACTGAATGTGGTATATCTAGTTGGAAGTCAGTTCCTTGAGGCAAACGGATCGTCAAAACAATATCAAAGACGTCTACATTCCCCGAATTTCCGCACTGAATGATATATCTATGCCACCTCCCGACACGCATTTTTTCCATCCCTGTAATATCCATCCATAACTTTGCCTCTCCTCCAGATTCAATTGTGAAGGCGTTTGGAAGTGTTGCGGACTGGCCAATAGAATTGGTCACAACAAAGTTCCAGGTGCCTGGTGTCTTGCCTGTCAAGTCAAAGGTGGCTGTGAGGCGAGTTTCATCACTCGAGCCCGTGACAGACTGGGGGATTATGTCAACTTCGCCAGTTTTTGTTAGCTTTACCTGTGAGTTGGGATCAAGGTTGACACCAGTGATAGTTACCGTTACTGTGCCCGTATTGCCTCCCTTGGTGGGCGATACCCCTGTGATTGTCAGTGTATTGGTGACAGTGACCGAAAGCACTCCAGACCAGCTTGATTCAATGGAGGTATGTGTTGCACATCGAGCCTTTGCTTTGACCTGGTGGGTTCCAGAAGACGTCCAACTTTTGGAAACAATTGTTACCTCCGGAGAAAGCCAGCCAGAATTGGTTCCATCTCCCCAATCAAATAAATATTGAATATTATGGCCAAGGTTGGAAGAAGAACCCCAGGTTGAATAGCTATAGCCTGTACCTGGTACACCATTGGTGGGACCACTCGGAATATTCGGTGCAGAGATGGCTTCGGTAGCAGAAATAACAACATTTAACACTCCCGACCAGTTTGATTCGATGGAGGTGTGTGTTGCACACCGGGCCTTTGCCTTGACTGGATAAGTCCCAGAAGACGCCCAGCTCTTGGAAGCGTTAGTTACTCCCACGGGGAGCCAGCCAGAATTGCTTCCATCTCCCCAATCAAAGAAATATTGAATATTGTGACCAAAACTGGAGGAAGAACCTCCTGTAGAATAGGGGTAACTTGTGCTCGGCATGCCACTGCTGGAACCGCTTGGCATACTGGGTGTAAAGACAACTTCAGCTTGGGAGGGTTGCACAATAATCGAATAATCTCGAACCTGGCTGCCTGATAACACCCCGTGGTCATAAACTCGCAAGTAGTACCTACCGAACTGAGGATTTGGTATGGTCAACTTTACAGGTGGATTGAAGGATTGCTGCGCATACCAGTGTTCATTGCTACCGAAATCGCCACGCCAGACATCCAGAGAGGAGACATTCCCTACCGTTTCTACTGTAAATTCAAGATTCCCAGTACCTGCGGGTATATCCATCTGCGACCAGTCATAACCATCGTTGTGATAAATAGTTCCAACAAAAAGTTTACCAATTTCTACTACTGGGAGATTGGTACAGGCTCGTATCACTGCTGTCCCGCTTGCTGAAGCAAAAATTTCTAAGATGTACTCACCTGCCTGGGGGCTGTTTAATTGAAGGATAGAATCTCCAGATTCGGTGACCGATGCAACTGACTGCCCATCCTTTTTGATAGTAATTGTGGAGTTCCAAGCTTGTTCCTTTTTCTGCACTGTCACAAACAGATTATCGGCCTGTAGAACATCCAATTTGTACCAGATATAGCTACCACTACTCAGAGATATTTCAACAGGTGCACTGCATAAAGGCAAATCTACGGCTTGCCCTGGTTCCCAAACCGTGAGGCTAACACTTCTCGTTGCATTCCCATTGCCATTGGTGGTGTTAGTAAAAGTAATTGTATCGCTATAAGAACCAGGGGCAAGACTATTAGCATCTGTCGTGATAGATAGAGTAAGACTGATACTTATTCCTTTAGCTAACGTTCCGCTGGATGCGGATAAACCTGCCCAGGGCTGGGTCTTAGAAGCTTCCCAGTTGATTGATTCTTCACCTGTATTTTGTAGGGTGTAAGATTTAGTTGATGGATTAAATGGTCCACCTTGATAACCTGTTGAGACAAGCCCTTCAGAAGGAGTAACAACAAGAGTGCCAGGAATGGGGTGTCTTAGTTCGAGGTTGTAACCTCCCGTTTGGCCTCCATTGTAATCACTGGCTATGATGGTATAGGTTCCCGTGCTGGGCAAGGTAGCACTTGGAATCTCAGTGGAAGCAGAGGGGTATGCCGATGCCTCGCCGAGCTTGGTCCCATCCGGACCATACAGACGGATGAGAGGATAGACGCTCCCTGATGTTCTGGTCATCCGAATGATGACCTTATCATTGGCGCTGGCAGAAAAGGTATAAGAATTCAGATCTCCGGTGACCAAAGAATCTGACTTCGTCTCTCCAAAGCTGATGGAGGGACCACTGCCGGGATTAAGACGCTCCAGTGTCAGGTTGTAACCTCCAGTTTGGGTTCCATCGCCATCAC
>Ga0209253_10006360_pt1 | contig 10243 bp, 7 predicted proteins | sample FrelakmetBRP12BR_FD_187145 | JGI IMG/M metagenome (GOLD analysis project Ga0209253, IMG submission 187145) | Freshwater lake sediment microbial communities from the University of Notre Dame, USA, for methane emissions studies - BRP12 BR (SPAdes)... | ecosystem: Environmental > Aquatic >...
CCAGGACTGATCCCTTTGGAGGAGGCCCTTCCCAGTTTGCCTGAGGTGATCGGGGATGAGCCTTTGATCAGGAAAGTCCGTCACGGCAAAGAGATGGTGGTTCGAGACCTCTCTCCCCAGACCCTCCCCATCTTTGAAAAAGGCCAATGGTTGAAGATCACCTCGCCCGAGGAGGGTCTCGTCGCCATTTTAAGATCCGAGGTCAGAGGCTCCGAAATTCCGTGGGGAAGTCCGGAGAGGGTGGCCCTGCGTCCCTTGAGAGTCTTTCAACCCAACAAAAGGTTACCCTGTGAAGATCACGTTTAGTTTGAAGGAGGCAATTCATGGCACTGGTTCAAGAGAAAAAGAAAGGGATTATCGAGCAGTTTAAAAGCCACGAGAAGGACACGGGATCGTCAGAGGTTCAGATCGCCCTGCTGAGCGAGCGGATCCGATATCTGACCGAACATTTTAAGGCTCACAAAAGGGATCATCACTCCCGGCGAGGCTTACTCAAATTGGTGGGGCAGAGGAGGAGGCTTTTGAACTACCTCAAAGAGAACAAGGTCGATCGTTACCGAATGGTGATTGATAAGTTGGGCCTCAGAAAGTAAGGCCTTGATCTCCCGTGTCAAACGAAATCTCATTCAAATTTAATAAAGAAGGAGTCAATAGAAACCTATGGTTCAAAAGTTGCAAATCGATTTTGGTGGAAGACCCTTTTCGCTCGAAACGGGAAGGGTGGCCAGACAGGCGAATGGTGCTGTACTGGTACAGTATGGTGAAACGGTCGTATTGGTCACGGCCGTTACGGCGGAAAAGAAGAGGGAAGGGATTGATTTTATCCCTCTCACCGTCAATTACCAAGAAATGACCTATGCAGCGGGGAGGATCCCGGGAGGCTTCTTCAAGCGGGAAGGGAGGCCGAGCGATCGGGAAACCTTAATCTCTCGATTTATCGATCGTCCCCTGCGGCCCCTTTTTCCCAAAGGGTTTCAGAATGAGATCCAAGTCATCGCGACCGTTCTTTCAGCGGATCAAGATAATGACCCTGCGATCTTGGGAATGATCGGAGCGTCATCGGCCCTCTCCCTCTCGGATATTCCCTTCGATGGCCCCATTGCAGGAGCCAAGGTGGGCCGAATTGATGGTGAATTTGTGCTCAACCCAACCCATGAGGAACTGGAGCTGAGCGACATCGATCTCTTCGTAGCTGGAAGTGAGAACGCCATCATCATGGTCGAGGGAAGCGCCAGGGAGGTTAAAGAAGAGGAGATGTTGGAGGCCATCTTGTTTGGCCATCAATCTCTAAAACCTGTGATTGACCTCCAGAAGCAATTGAGAGAGACCGTGGGGGTGACGACCAGAGAATTCGAGATCCAGAGACCGGCGGAGGATCTCAAAGAGAAGGTGAAGGCCGTCGCCCAAGAGAAGTTGCTGGAAGCCTTCCAGATGACTGAAAAAACAGGGCGACGGGACCGGTTGGAAGAGATCCTCCAGGGGACCTATCAAGCCCTGGAAGCCAGTGATGAAAATTCCCAAAGGATGATAAGAACCGTTTTTGAAGAGACCAACCGCAAGGTGGTGAGGAGGTTGATCCTGGATAGGAAGCAGAGGATCGACGGAAGGGGTCTTGCCGAGATCCGCCCCATTTCCTGCGAAGTGGGGATCCTTCCGAGGACCCATGGTTCTGCCCTCTTTACTCGCGGAGAGACACAGGTCCTCGCGGTTGTCACCTTCGGCACTTCAGAAGATGAACAGAAGATCAACTCTCTCTCGGGAGAGACCTATAAATCCTTCATGCTCCACTATAACTTCCCTCCTTTCTCCGTGGGAGAGGTCTCACCCCTCCGATCGCCCAGCCGAAGAGAGATCGGACACGGCGCCCTGGCCGAAAGGGCCATTCAATCCGTCCTGCCTTCTAATGAGAAGTTTCCCTATACGATTCGAATCGTCTCAGAGGTCTTGGAATCGAATGGCTCCTCTTCCATGGCCACGGTCTGTGGAGCCAGTCTCTCTCTGATGGATGCAGGGGTTCCCATTAAGGCCCCCGTGGCCGGAATTGCTATGGGTTTAATTCACGAAGACGGAGAGGTGGCTGTCCTCTCGGACATCCTTGGCGATGAAGACCATTTCGGGGATATGGATTTTAAGGTGGCCGGTACCGCGGATGGGGTGACGGCCATCCAGATGGATATCAAGATTCGTGGCATATCAAAAGAGATCTTAGAAAAGGTCCTCCATCAGGCCTGTGAGGGAAAGCTCTATATTTTGGGCAGGATGGCGGAGACCATTCCAGAACCCCGGAAAGATCTTTCCCGGCATGCCCCGCGGATCGTCACGCTCACGGTTAAACAGGAGAAGATCCGCGACGTCATCGGCCCAGGAGGAAAGAATATCCGGAGCATTGTCGATCAAACGGGTGTAAAAGTGGATGTGGAGGATTCCGGGATCGTGAAGCTGGCTTCCCCAAACTACGAGGCCATTGAAAAAGCCATCTATATGATCAAGAGCCTGACGCAGGAGGTAGAGGTAGGGGCTCTTTACACAGGAAAGGTGAAGCGAATCCTCGGGTTTGGCGCCATTGTGGAGCTCTTCCCAGGGACCGATGGATTGGTTCATATCTCTCAGATCGCAGAAAACCGTATCCGGGAGGTCTCCGATGTTCTGAAAGAGGGGGATGACGTGCTGGTGAAGGTTCTCGATATCGATTCTCAGGGCCGCATTCGCCTGAGTCGGAAGGCTGCCTTGCAGGAGCCAAAACCTTCGACGGAAGGGACAGGGTAAGGAGAATCTGAATAAAAGGTGAATGAGAAAATGGAAAAAACGATAAAAAAATCTCCCGATCCCTTGAATCCTTCATGGCTCACTGCCGGGATGGGATATCGAAAGACCATCCTTGACAATGGGATTCGAGTCATCACGGAAGAGATTCCCTATCTCAAATCCGTCTCCATTGGCGTCTGGGTCACCACGGGTTCCCGGGATGAGCAGCCCCACGAAAATGGGATTTCTCATTTCATTGAACACCTCCTCTTTAAAGGAACGGAAAGAAGGACCGCCTTCGACATCGCCAAGGAGATCGATTCCGTAGGAGGGACGCTCAATGCCTTCACGGGAAGGGAATATACCTGCTTCTATGCCAAGGTGATCGACAAAAACCTGCCCCTGGCCATCGATCTCCTTTCGGATATCTTTCTCCACTCCCTGATGGATGCCAAAGATGTGGAGAAGGAGAGGATGGTCATCCTTCAAGAAATTAAAATGGTGGAGGACACGCCTGACGATTACATCCATGACTTTTTTAACCGGGTCTGCTGGGGAGACCATCCCCTCGGTTTTCCGATCTTTGGTACTTCTGATCTCGTCCAGTCCTTCACCCGGGAGCAGATCTTCCAATTCTTAAGGGAAACCTATCAACCCAAACGAATCATCATCTGTGCAGCCGGAAACCTGAAGCACGAGGAAGCGGTCGACCTCATTGCAGGGACGTTTGGTCAACTTCCCCAGTCCAATCAGGAAAGACAGCGGCTGAAGCCCCATTCGATCTCCACCACCAACATTCGGAAGCGAGAATTAGAGCAGGTCCATTTCTGCCTCGGCACGAAGGGTCTTCAATATAACCACTCTCTTCGGTTCGCTTCTTACCTCCTGAACACCATCCTCGGAGGGGGGATGAGTTCGAGGCTTTTCCAGGAGATCCGTGAGAACCGCGGGTTAGCCTATTCGGTTTACTCCTATCTTCCCTCCTACATCGATACCGGTCTGGTGGTCGTCTATGCAGGAACCAACGAGAATTCCTTCCAGGAGGTCATCGAACTCGTCCATCAGGAGTTCAACCGCCTTAAGGATGACCCTTTCAAGAATGGGGAACTGGAAACCGCCAAGGAACAATTGAAGGGGAATCTTCTCCTCAGCCTCGAGAGCTCGGATAATCTCATGACCCGCCTGGCCAAGAATGAAATCTATTTTGGGACCTATCTCCCCGTCGAAAGAACGCTTAAGGGAGTTGATGAAGTGAAAGAAGAGGTTGTCCGCAATTTGGCGAAAGAACTTTTCGATGAACACTTCTTCTGTCTGACGGTTCTTGGACCGAAGAACGGAAAACATCTGAACGAGACCCCTTTCAAGTCTGGACCCACGGAGTGAATGAAAATTTATATTAAGCGTTTGAAGAAAGATCACCCTGTCTCCCTGCCTCAATATATGACCGAAGGGTCCTCGGGTATGGACCTCTTCGCGTCCCTCGCTCAGGAAGTGACCTTGGTCCCTGGAGAGAGAAAGCTTATCCCCGCGGGAATCTCTGTCGCTATTCCTGAGGGATTTGAAGGCCAGATCCGACCTCGAAGCGGACTCGCCATCCAGAAGGGAATCGGCATCGTCAATGGGCCGGGAACGATCGATGGTGATTACAGAGGAGAGGTCGGTGTCCTCTTGATCAATTTCGGCAAGGAGCCTTTCACCATCCGTAATGGGGACAGGATTGCCCAGATGGTCATCTCCTCGGTTACTCGTGTCACACTGGAAGAAGTTGACGATCTTCCTCCCACGCGCAGACAGGGAGGAGGGTTTGGCCATACAGGGATCTGATCAGGGCCCAAAGCAAATTGGGTTTGGAAAAAAGCAGAGGGCCCCTTTCCCTCTGCTTTTTTGTTTGACCCCGGCAGCAGAAGGCCGCGGGCTCTGCCCGTGGATGAATACGCGAACGTTTGGCCGGGATGTCGCCCCACTTGGGCGTGAAGAAGGGTGCCACGGGCTATTCCCGTGGGGCTCCACGCACCTTCAGCGACCTGGACAGAAAAAATGAACCAGAGGCTGGACCAATTTCTTCATTACCTCATCGTCGAGAAGGGACTCTCGAAGAATACGATTGAAGCCTACGGCCATAATTTGAATCGCTTCTTAAACCATCTACAGAAAAAAGGAATTCAAGAGCTTGAAGAAGTTGGCAAACTCGATGTGAAGGCTTTCCTTCTCTCCCTGAAGAAACAGGGGCTTTCGGCGAAGACGGTCGTAAGAAATTTGGTGGCTCTTCGAACCTTCTTTAAGTTCTTGATTCAGGAAGGAATTCTGGAGGCCAATCCTGTTGAGGAGATAGAATCCCCTGCGGTGGCGAAAACCTTACCCGAAATTCTATCCCTGAAAGAGGTGGAACAGCTTTTGGAACAGCCTGATCCCCAGACGCTCCTGGGTGTTAGAGATCGGGCCATGTTGGAGTTGCTCTATGCCACAGGAATGAGGGTTTCCGAATTGACTCGACTTCCCATGAATCAGATCAACTTGGAGGGGGGCTATGTCCTTCTCTACGGAAAAGGGTCGAAGGAACGGCTCGTCCCCCTGGGAAGGGAAGCCATCCAACGGGTCACCCAATACCTGAAGACAGCCCGGGGAAAACTGGCCAAAGGGAAAGAAAGCCCCTTTCTCTTCATCAACCGTTCCGGGAGGGGAATGAGCCGCCAACGTTTCTGGAAGAATCTTAAGGCCTATGGCCTAAAGGCTGGCATCCGGAAGAGGGTCACGCCTCACCTCTTGCGCCACTCCTTCGCCAGTCATCTGCTGGAAAGGGGCGCGGATCTTCGATCGGTCCAAATGATGCTTGGCCATGTGGATATTTCGACGACCCAAATTTACACCCACGTCACCGGAGAGAGGTTAAAGAAAGTTCATCAACAATACCATCCACGAGGATGATTAGAAGATAAATGGTCAATGACCAATGAGCAATGATCAATTGTCAATGGAAAGACATTTAATAATTTATTCTTCAGAAATGGGAGATTCTTGTACACCTTTGTCACTGCTAATTGACCACTGACCATTGGAAATTGCAAATTGACTATGGAAGTAATTACCACCCATACCAATGCGGATTTTGATTCTCTGGCCTCCATGTTAGCCGCCAAAAAACTCTATCCCCATGCGGTCCTGGTCTTCCCTGGATCTCAGGAGCGAAGCCTTCGGGAATTTTTTATTCATTCCACGCTCTATGCCCTTGAAGTGGAACGGATAAAGAATATCGATCTCCAGGAAGTGAAACGCCTCATTCTGGTGGATACTCGTCAGATGAGCCGGATCGGAAAGTTTTCAGATGTGGTGTCGAAGCCCGGTGTCGACATTCATATCTATGACCACCACCCTCCCTCTTCGGACGACCTTCATGGCTCTTTGGAGGTGATCTCCGAGGTGGGAGCCACAACCACCCTCCTCCTCAATCTGCTTCGCGAGAGAGGAATCGAAATCACCCCGGACGACGCCACGGTGATGCTGCTGGGCATCTATGAGGATACGGGAAACCTGACTTTTCCTTCAACCCGGGAGGAGGATTTCATCGCGGCGGGATATCTGGTTGGGAAAGGCGCGAATCTGAACGTCCTTTCGAATGTGATCACCAAGGAGCTCACCGCAGAGCAGGTCTTCCTCCTGAACGACCTCATTCAATCGGCCACCCGATTCACCCTCCATGGGATCGATGTGGTCATCGCCCAGGCATCGGTCGACCATTATATCGGAGACATTGCGATCCTGGTCCATAAGCTGAAAGACATGGAAAATCTGGATGTGCTCTTTGTTCTGGTTCGGATGGAGGATCGGATTTACTTCATCGGAAGGAGCCGGCTGGAAGAGGTGAATGTCGCAGACATCGCAAGCGAATTTGGAGGCGGGGGACACCCCACGGCTGCCTCAGCCACGCTCAAGGAGATGAACCTCGTCGAGGCCCACGATCGTTTGGTAAAAGTTTTAAAGGAGATGATCAGACCCAAAAAGGTGGCCAGGGATCTGATGGTCTTTCCGGTCAAGACCATCGACCCTGAACGGACTCTGGAAGAGGTGGGGGAGATGCTGACTCGGTATAATCTCACCGTCCTTCCTGTCCTTCAGGATTCGAAAGTCATCGGATTGATTTCAAAACAGGTTGTGGAGAGGGCATTGCATCACGGGCTCCAAAAGTCTTTGGTAAAAGAATATATGACCACCGAGTTCCCGATCCTCTCTCCTGAGACCTCCTTTTCCCAGATTCAAGAATGGATCATCGGACAGAACCAAAGCCTTCTTCCGGTCATAGAAAAGGACCAGTTGGTGGGAACCGTCTCCGTGGGAGATATCATGCGGGTCCTCCAGGAGGAGATGTTGAAATCGGTGAAGGGCCCTTCGGCCCTGGAAAGCCAACCCCTCTACGCCAGGAAAAAGATCATTTCCAAGTTGATGGGTGAGCGTTTTCCTCAAAGGGTCCATGATCTTCTGACGGAGTTTGGCAAGGTGGGGGATCTTCTGGGTGCCTCGGTCTACGCCGTCGGCGGGTTTGTCAGGGATCTCTTAATGAGGGTGGAAAATTTCGATGTAGACATCGTGGTGGAAGGGGATGGGATTCAGTTCGCCGAACAATTTGAAAAAAGATTCCCCTGTCGAATTCGCACGCACAAAAAATTCGGCACAGCCATCATCCTCTTTCCGGATGCCTTAAAGGTGGATGTGGCCACTGCTCGCATCGAGGTCTATGATTCTCCTGCAGCCCTCCCCACCGTGGAAAGCGGTTCGATCAAGATGGACCTCTACCGGAGGGACTTCACGATCAATACGCTTGCGATCCAGCTCAACCCTAAATCCTTTGGAGAACTGATCGATTTTTTCGGAGGGGTGAGAGATATCAAAGAGAAAGTGGTCCGAGTCCTTCACAATCTCTCCTTTGTGGAGGATCCCACCCGGGTCTTCCGGGCCATTCGTTTTGAACAGAGGTTGGGATTTCAGATCGGAAAACATACCCAGCATCTGCTGAAGAATGCGGTCAAGATGGGCTTCCTCGGCCGTCTCTCAGGAGGCCGGATCTTCTCCGAGCTCATCCTCATCCTTCACGAAGAGAATCCCATTCCGGCGCTGAAACGCATGGGCGATTTTCATCTCTTTCCTCTTCTCCATCCCCACCTCAAATGGGAAGAAGGGATGGAAACCCTTTTTGAGCAGATCCACCATGTCGTCTCATGGTTCGATCTGCTCTTTTTGGACGAGCGGTATGAGCGTTGGCTCATTTACTTTTATGGGCTCATCGATTTTCTCAAAGAGGGAGAAATCCATGAGCTCTGTCAACGGCTGGCGATGAATGATAAAATCCGAGATAAAGCGGTGGAAGGCAAGCGCCAGGCCGACCAAGCCCTTCTCCAACTTTTTTCATGGATTCAAGCCGATTTCCAGCCGAAACGGTCAGAGATCTATACTCTGCTTGACCCTCTTTCCACGGAGTCAAGACTCTTCATGATGGCCAAGACCTCCCAGATGGCGACGCGACGATATATCTCTCTCTATTTCACACAATTGAAGGATACGAAGCCTCTGCTCAAAGGGAGGGATTTGATTCAAATGGGAATCAAGCCAGGCCCCTCCATTCGAAAGACCCTGGCCGATTTGCTCAAGGCGCGGCTCGATGAACAGGTCATGACCCGCCAGGATGAAATGGAATATATCACCAAGGCCTATGGGATGGATTGAAGATGGAAAACGGGATATCCCCTGAGGAAAAATCTGCTTATACGGTCCGGTTGGAGATGTTTGAAGGGCCTCTCGATCTCTTGCTCCATCTCATCCAAAAGAACGAGGTCGATATTCTTAACATTCCTATCGCCCTGATCACCGAGCAGTATCTGGAAACGCTCAATGTATTGAAAGTTCTCAATCTCGATACCGCCGGCGAATACCTCCTGATGGCCTCGACGCTTCTTCACATCAAATCGAAGATGCTCCTGCCGACCTCCACCGAAGAAGAGGAAGAGGAAGGAGAAGACCCACGCGCAGAGTTAGTCAGAAGGCTTTTAGAATATCAGAAATATAAGGAAGCCGCCACCGAACTCGAGAGAGGGCCCATGCTCGATCGGGATGTGTTTGTTCGGTTGGTTCTCGCCGACGAGGAGGGATCCAAGGGGGAAGAGAGGATCGAAGTAAACCTCTTTGAATTGTTAGATGTGTTCCGACAAGTCCTGGAGAGGGCCAAACCCGAAGCCTTTCATGAAGTGATTTTAGATCGGCTCAGCGTGGAGGAGAAGGTACAAGACATCCTTTCCCTTCTTCAGAGAGAAAACCGAAGCATCGCCTTTCATCTCCTCTTCCCGGAGCAGGCTTCTCGTCGGGTCATTGTTGTCACGTTCCTGGCGATTCTCGAACTGGTGAAGATGAAACTCATTCGTATCTTTCAGCTGGCTCCCTTCGAGACGATTCGCATTTCACCTGTGTGAACCGCAAAGCGCACGGCGCATAGCGCTAAGCGCTTAGCAAAAGCGAAGGGTTGCTTGGGTTCATTGGGTTTATCGGGTTCATTGAGTTTGTTGAGTTGTTACTGAGTGTCGTGGTGTTCAGGTGATGCGCTATGCGCCATTCACTTTGCGTTTTTGAATACGGGAGGACATATGAAACAAAAACGGATCCTAATCGGGGTGGGAGTGATCGTGCTCTTGCTCGTCATCTTCTTCTCTGTCCTTTACCTCATCGGACGGTCTGGCAGAACATCGAGCCGATTCGCCTTTGGGGATAAAATTGCCATCGTCGAAATCCGGGGGGTCATCGCCCAATCATCCGGAATCATTGATGAGATTCACCAATATCTCGAGGATGACGGCGTGAAGGCGATCATTCTTCGGATTGATTCCCCGGGAGGAGGGGTAGGTCCCTCTCAGGAGATTCATCGCGAGGTCTTAAAAGGCAAAGAGAAGAAGAGAATTGTCACTTCCATGGGATCTGTGGCTGCATCAGGAGGTTACTATATTGCCTGTGCTTCAGACCTCATCGTTGCTAATCCCGGAACCATCACAGGGTCCATCGGAGTCATCATGGAGTTCACCAACATTGAGGAGCTGTTCAAAAAGATAGGGATCAAAGGAGTGGTCCTGAAAAGCGGAGAGCATAAAGATATCGGATCTCCTTTCCGGGAGATGACCCCTGAAGAGAAGAGGATCATCCAGGAGGTGATCGATAGTGTCCACCAGCAGTTTATCAAGGCCGTGGCAGAGGGAAGGAAATTGGATCGTTCGAAGGTGACTCAGATTGCAGACGGCCGCATCTTGACGGGAGAGCAGGCCAAACAACTGGGCCTGGTTGACCAGATCGGAAATCTTGACGATGCCATCGATGCGACGGCGAAATTGGTCGGAATTGAGGGAAAACCCGACATCCTCTACCCCAAGAAGAAATTTTCCATCTGGGAACTGTTGATCCGGGAAACCGTCTCTGCGGTCTTAGAGACGCTCCAGGAGAAGGGTTTCGAATTGAACTACCGTCTGGG
>Ga0209253_10006361_pt1 | contig 10243 bp, 10 predicted proteins | sample FrelakmetBRP12BR_FD_187145 | JGI IMG/M metagenome (GOLD analysis project Ga0209253, IMG submission 187145) | Freshwater lake sediment microbial communities from the University of Notre Dame, USA, for methane emissions studies - BRP12 BR (SPAdes)... | ecosystem: Environmental > Aquatic >...
TCGTCGTTGCGCTTCGCCTCTCCGTCCTCGGTCTGGTACTCATCGCGGAAATGCCCGCCGCATGATTCGTTCCTGTGCTGTGCGTCCACGGCGATCAGCTCGCCCAGCTCCAGGAAGTCCGCGAGGCGGCCCGCCCGCTCCAGGTCGTTGTTCAGGTCCGCGGCCGATCCCACGACATTCACGTTCTTCCAGAACTCCTCGCGGATCTTTCGGATCGCCCCGATCGCAGTCTCGAGTCCGGACTTCGTCCGGCCCATGCCGACATGATCCCACATGACCGTCCCGAGCTCGCGGTGGAACTCGTCGACTGTCTTCTTCCCCTTGATGCTCATCAGCCGGGCGATGGTCTGCTCGTTCTCGGTCTGCACCGATGCGAAGGTCGGGTGATCGGCGGTCACGGCCGCGAATTTCGAGGTCGCGAGGTAGTCGCCGATCGTGTACGGGAGGATGAAGTAGCCATCGGCCAGCCCCTGCATGAGCGCGCTTGCGCCCAGGCGGTTGGCGCCGTGGTCGGAGAAGTTTGCTTCGCCGATGACGTACAGGCCGGGGATCGTGCTCATCAGGTTGTAGTCCACCCACAGACCGCCCATGGTATAATGGATAGCGGGGTAGATGCGCATGGGCGCCGCGTACGGGTCTTCTGCCGTGATCTCGTGGTACATGTCGAAGAGGTTGCCGTACTTCTCGTCGATCCACTCCTTTCCGTTGCGCTTGTTGGCGTCGGCGAAGTCGAGATAGACGGCCTGCTTCGACGGGCCGACGCCGAACCCCTTGTCGCACATCTCCTTGGCGCGCCGCGACGCGACGTCACGCGGCACAAGGTTGCCAAACGACGGGTACATCCGCTCGAGGTAGTAATCGCGCTCGGCCTCGGGGATATCCTGGGGCTTCCGCGAGTCGCCCTTTGCCTTCGGCACCCAGATGCGCCCGTCGTTGCGGAGGCTTTCGCTCATCAGCGTGAGCTTCGACTGGTAGTCGCCACTTCGCGGGATGCAGGTGGGGTGGATCTGTGCGAAGCAGGGATTCCCGAACAGGGCGCCCCGCTTGTGCGCGCGCCAGACGGCGGTGGCGTTGCTCGCCTTGGCCATCGTGGAGAGATACCAGGTGTTGCCGTAGCCGCCGGTGGCGAGAACCACCGCATTGGCCGCGTAGCGCTCCAGGGCTCCGTTGACCATGTTCCGGGCGATGACGCCGCGCGCCTGCCCGTCCGCCACGACGAGGTCCAGCATCTCGCGGCGGGGATAGAACTTCACCGTTCCCGCCTCCATCTGCCGGACGAGCGCTGAGTACGCGCCGAGGAGCAGCTGCTGGCCGGTTTGTCCGCGGGCGTAGAACGTGCGCGACACCTGCGCGCCGCCGAACGAGCGGTTGTCCATCAGTCCGCCGTACTCCCGTGCGAATGGCACACCCTGCGCGACGCACTGGTCAATGATGTTGCCGCTGACCTGGGCCAGCCGGTAGACGTTGGCCTCGCGCGCGCGGTAGTCGCCCCCCTTCACGGTGTCATAGAAGAGTCGGTACACGCTGTCGCCGTCGTTGGTATAATTCTTTGGGGCGTTGATGCCGCCCTGGGCGGCGATGCTGTGGGCGCGGCGCGGAGACTCGTGGTACGAGAGCGCGATCACGTTGTAGCCGAGCTCGGCGAGCGAAGCGGCGGCAGAAGCGCCCGCAAGGCCGGTCCCGACCACGATGATCGAATACTTCCGCTTGTTCGCCGCGTTCACCAGCTTCAGGTTGAAGCGGTGCGTGTCCCACTTCTTCTCGATGGGACCCGCCGGAATCTTGGAGTCAAGTGTCATGAGCGGAGACCTCACGGTTAATGGGACAGGAAGACAACGATCGGGATCAACGCGAAGCCCAGCGGGATCAGCAGCCAGAAGACCACCCCGAGGGCTTCGATCAGACCCTTGTACTTCCCGTTCAGCAATCCGAATGTCTGGAACGATGACTGCCATCCGTGGCGCAGATGGTACGCCAGAAACAAGAGTGCCGCGAGATAGAAGATGACTGTTGCCGGACTCTGGAAGGCGTCGCGGATGATTTCATACATCGTCTGGTCATGCGGGAAGAAGCGTGACCGGACGAAGAAGGCGTTGACGTGCAGAATCAGGAACACGAGCACGAACCCTCCGGTGATCCACATGACCCGCGAGGAGAGCTTGCTTGTGTCGGAGGCACGGTTGACGGCGTAGTCCTGAGGACGCACCTTGCGGTTGACGTACCAGAGCCAGATTCCGAGAATCATGTGCAGCAGGAATCCGGCGAAGAGCACGATCTCCAGGGGCCGCAGGAGCGGATACGTTGACATGAATTCGGCATACGCGTCGAATGTCTTCCCCGTGTCGCTCTTCAGGATGAAGAGGTTGATGTACAGATGGACCACAAGGAAGCTGCACAGGAACAGGCCGCTGAGGCCCATCAGCAGCTTTCTTCCGACGGACGTCAGAAAGAATTCGAGGATCTTCTTCATTGAGCTGGCCCGGACGAGATGATGAACGGTGGTGAGGCGCGAAGCATGGAGTGAGCGGGGGTGGATGCTCCCGCGAAATCTAAGGAACAGCCTCTAGATTTGCAACGGTCAGGCCGAGCGCGGCCTGATGAAACGTATCACGGATATCACGCTTCCGATCAGGCCGAGCGCGATGCCGGCGGCCAGGATCAGAAAATAGAAGCCCGGGCGCACCTGGACATATCCTGCGATTTCGAGTGACAGTGCGGGCAGAAGCTTGTCGATGACGAGGTACAGGATGACCGTCGCGACGGCACCCCCGAGGACTCCCTGAATCGCGCCTTCAAAAAGGAACGGGAGACGGATGAACGACCACGTCGCGCCCACGAGCTCCATCGTGCGAATGAGCTTCCGTTTCGCGTAGATCGCGAGACGAATCGTGTTCGAGACAAGCAGGATCGCGGAAAGGCCGATGAGCAGCCCCAGTCCCAGCGTGACTGTGTTGAACTGCTCGGCACGGCGGTCGATCAGCTCGACCAGCGCCCTCCGGTAGATGACCGTGTCGACGCCCGCCATGGCGGCCACGCGATCGTTCACGGCGCGCGTGCCGGCAGCGGTGATGAATCCCGGGGCGAGGTTGATGCGCAGCGAAGGCGGGAGAGGGTTGAAGTTCAAAACGTCGAGTACATCCTCTCCGAACTCCTCCTTGAAGATCTTCGCCGCGTCCTCCTTGGACACGTAGGTCACCGACGCGACGCCCTCGATTGCCCGCACGGCGGCGCGCAGGGAATCGAGCCCCACCGGGGATACGGGCTCGCGCAGGAACGCCTCCAGCTCCACCTTCGTGCGAAGGGCATCGACGAACCGGGCAGCGTTGGTCGTGACGAGGACGAACACGCCGAGGAGCAGCAGGGCGATGCAGATCGTCATGATGGATATGACGCTGGAGAGCTTCGTCCGCTTGAAACCGGAGACGCTTTCGGTGAGGAGGTAGGAGAGGCTCATAGGGTCAGTAGTTGGATTCGTCTCGCCACTGCACGATTCTCCACGGGTCGCTCGATCGCGCCCGTGAAAACGTGAAGTTGGCGTAGCCGTCGATCCGTTCGATGTTGCTCGGGTTGAACATGACCGTCAGGTTGAACCCGCGGACGATGCTTACGCGCGTTGATTCCGCGGCCGTCTGCACGATGTTGTTCCAGATCAGGTCGAGCTTCTGGGCGTTCTGAAAGAGCCCGAACGTTGTGCGCATCTCGTCGTCGCGTCCCCAGGTGACGTCGATGCTCAGGTCGTAGTTCCGGTACACGAATATGAACGACGGGTCGATGAGCGAGCCGTACAGTGTCGTATCGCGGAATGTGTACGCCGCCTGGAAACATCGGAACACGCCTTCGATCGAAGCCGGGTCGCAGGTCGCCTCCGCAGGGGAGTCGTCCAGTCCGGGGGCGAACGGATTCAGGCATCCGATGCCGCCGGCCAGTGCGACCGCTGCAGCTGCCGCATGCCACCACCGGCGTCCGGATTGCTTCAATTGCTGAACTTGCCCTTGAACAGGCTCCACGTCGCTTCGTCGGTCGTCTTGTAGTCCAGCCAGTCCGCAATCGCCCAGAAGTTGCTGGCGTTCCGGAGGATCGTGAACCGAAGGCTGCCGCGCGCGGTGCGCGGAAACTCCGGCTCGGTGTGCTCGAACGTGAATACGTAGTCGAAATCAGCCAGCACCGAATCTGCTGACACGGTCTCGCCCTTCGGGGTCAGGATCAGGCTCGCGAAGCCGTTGTCCGGGCTCTTTGCGACAAGATTCTGGAAATAATCGCGCTCCGCCTGGATGCTCCAGTTGCCGAGGACGCCCGGGTACTGCGCGCTGGCTTCGGTCGACGGCGTGAACGCGAACGGCCGCGTGAACGCGGGGTGGTCCACGAAGCAGTTCGTATAGTTCGCGACGTTCTTCACCGCAATCGCATTCTGAAGATTCGTGATGACGATGGCCGGGTCCGTCTGCGGCGGGAAGTTCAGGCTGCCCTGCGCCGGTGCCTCGGGGTCACGCGGCTCAAAGAGTCCGCACCCCGCGATGACGGCGACGAGCATGGCGCCCGTAGCCCACGTCCGTACGCTGCGCATGATCATACCTCGACCCGTCCCTCGAGGGCGCGCGACAGCGTCGCCTGGTCGGCGAATTCGAGGTCGCTGCCGACCGGGATGCCGCGCGCGATCCGGCTCACCTTCACACCGAGCGGCTTCAGCAGCCTGGTCAGATAGATGGTCGTCGCTTCGCCCTCGACATTCGGGTTCATTGCGAGAATCACCTCCGTGACAGTGCCTGAGATCCGTGTCAGCAGCTCGGCGGTCTTGAGGTCGTCGGGCCCGATGCCGTCAAGCGGCGAGAGCGCTCCTCCGAGGACATGATAGACGCCGCGGAAATCGTTCGTGTTCTCTATCGCGAGAACGTCGTTTGGCTCCTCGACCACGCAGATGACGGCCTTGTCCCGCTTCGCGCTCGCGCACACGGCGCACGGGTCCTGATCGGTGATGTTGCAGCAAACCGAGCAGGTCCTGATTCTGTCCTTCACGCCTACGAGCGCGTTTGCCATCCGTACCACTTCCTCGCGGGGGCGCTTCATGAGGTGAAGAGCAAGCCGCTGGGCGGACTTCCGCCCGATTCCCGGGAGGCGGGAGAATTCTTCCACGAGTTCCTGCAAAGCTTCAGACGTATACAGCATAGGCGTGTCGGTGGTACCTTTCGCGGCGTACGCCGGTGTGGGGTCAGAATCCGGGGATCGAAAGGCCCGGAATATTCGGGAGCATGCCGCTGGTGGCCTTCGCGACCTCATCCTGGGCCAATTTCGCTGCGTCGTCGAGCGCCTTGTTCGCGGCGGCCAGCACGAGGTCCTCGAGCATCTCCGTCTCCGCGGGGTTGACCACCTCCCGGTCGATGACAATCTTCACGATCCGTTGCTTCCCGTTGGCCGTGACGCGAACCATGCCGCCGCCCGCCTCGGCGCTGACCGTCTTCCCTTCGAGTTCTTCTTGAACCTGCGCCATTTTCTCCTGCATTTTCTGTATCTGCTTCATCATGCCGGGGAGATTTGGGATGCCTGCCATTGGGTTCCTTTCAGCGAAATCGTTTGAAAAATGTAACCGATCGGGCAGGGAAAGTCAAATTTGACTTTCGCGAGCGAAAAGGATACCTTTCGCTGTATTAGCCGTTCTATGCGGCATTTTCTCCAAGGAATTGATCAGGAGATCAGCCGGAGTTGGCACCAGGCCCTAAGGAGTCGAGGGGGGAAGACCGCCGTTTGCAGGATCATCTCCGCAACTCGGGGGAGATTCCGCGACATATCGCGGTGATCATGGACGGAAACGGCCGCTGGGCGAAACAGCGCGGCATGCCCAGGATCGCCGGTCACAGCGAAGGCGTCGAGTCCGTCAGGGACATCGTCGAAGCCTGCGGTCAACTCGGCGTCGAGTACCTCACGCTGTACGCGTTTTCCACCGAGAACTGGAAACGTCCCCAGGAGGAAGTCTCCCTGCTGATGCGCCTTCTCGTGAAGGCTCTCAGGGACGAGACGGATCGCCTCCACAGCAGCAACGTCCGATTGAAGGCCATCGGTCAGATCACGAAGCTCCCGCGCGAAGTCCAGGCCGAGCTTTATGAAGGGATCGAGAAAACGCGAAACAATACGGGCCTAACCCTCGTATTGGCATTGAGTTACAGCGGACGCTGGGAATTGACCGAAGCTGTCAAGAGCATCGGCGCTGCGGTGGCCGAGGGGCGCCTTGATCCCTCGACCATCGACGAAACCACTATTACGGGGGCGCTCGCGACGGCGACCGTGCCGGATCCGGACCTGCTCATCCGCACCTCCGGAGAATTCCGGCTCAGCAATTTCCTGCTCTGGCAGCTCGCATATACTGAAATCTATCTAACATCAAAGTACTGGCCCGCATTCCGCCGCGATGAACTGTACGCCGCGATCCGGGAGTACCAGAAGAGGGAACGCCGTTACGGAATGGTCAGTGAACAGCTTCCTCCGCCCGCGAAGGGCGCGAAGAAGACCATCGGCTCGTTCCTCAGGAGCGCCACGGGACCCTGACATGATGATGAACCGTGCGTGCGTGCTGGCGGTCCTCTGCGTCCTGCCCGTCGCCCCACCCCTGTTTGCGCAGCAAGCTCAATCGCAGCAAGCTCAATCGCAGCAAGTGTACAAGATCCTCGGCATCTCCGTCGATGGTAACAGGCTTGCCGATCCCGGGGCTATTATCGCGAGCTCGGGCCTGCGCGTGGGAGATGAGCTTGTCATCCCGGGCGACCAGATCGCCCAGGGGCTCCGCAAGCTCTGGTCACTGAAAATCTTTGAGGATGTCCAGATCGCGATCGACCGGAAGGTCCCCGAGGGAGTCTTCCTGGTTTTCAAAATCAAGGAGTATCCGCGCCTGGATGCGACGGTCGTCGAAGGCGCCGACGGAGTCAGCGAAGACGATGTCCTCAAGAAGATCCCGCTCGTGAGGGGACAGGTCGTCGCTCCACAGGACCTCCGGCGGATGGAGAAAGAGATCAAGAAGCTGTACGAGGAGGAAGGGTACCTGCTCGCCAAGGCCTCCATGACAACCACGCCGTCCGACACGAGCACCACCCGCGTGAACCTCCTGGTGTCGATCGACGAGGGGCAACAGATCGAAGTCGTCAAGATCGAGGTCGAGGGGAACGTCGCGTTCGAAGCCGACGACATCACCGGCGCAATGGATGAGACGTCGGAATCGACATGGTGGAAATTCTGGTCCTCGGCAAAACTCGACAGGAAGAAGTACGAGGAGGACAAGAAGAAGATGATCGAGTTCTACCGGAAGAACGGCTACCGCGACGCCGCCATCCTCTCGGACTCGATCTGGTACAGCGAGGCCGAAGGAGGACTCCATATCCTCATCCGCCTGCACGAAGGGCCCCAGTACTACATCCGGTCTATCGCCTGGGAAGGGAACACCGTCTACCCCGCATCCGTGCTGAACGACCGGCTCGCGATGTATCCCGGCGAGGTGTACGACATGCAGAGATTCGAGCAGAACCTGCGCGGAAACGAGGGCCAGACGGACGTGGCGTCGCTCTACCTGGACAACGGGTACCTCCGCTTCAATCTTGAGCCGATCGAAGTCCGCTCCGCGGAGGACTCGATCGACCTGACGATCCGCGTCTACGAGAACAACCAGTTCCGGATCGGGCAGGTCCAGATCAAGGGGAACACGAAGACCTGGGACAAGGTTATCCGGCGGGAGCTGTACACGCGTCCGGGCGACTACTTCAGCCGCGCATCCATCATCCGGAGCATCCGGCAGCTGTCCGTGCTGAACTACTTCAACCCGGAGAAGATCAAGCCCGACTACTCGTTCGTGGACGACAAGACCGTCGATCTGACATATGAGGTCGAGGAAAAGTCCAGCGACAACATCAACGCCTCGGTGGGCTACAGCGGTGCGTTCGGGTTTACGGGCGCGCTCGGATTCACGATCAATAACTTCTCGATTTCCGAGCCGCTCACGGGTGGCGCCGGCCAGATTCTCAGCTTCGAGTGGCAGTTCGGCGAAGCGTCCCGCTTCCGGACCTTTAGCATCGGGTTCACCGAGCCGTGGCTCTTCGGGACCTCGACGCTCTTCGGTGTGAGCCTGTTCGACACGCGGCAGGTCTACTTCTATGACCTGCGCCAGACAGGCGGGTCCCTCAAGATCGGCCGCAGGTTCCGGTGGCCCGACGATTATTTCCGCGGCGACTGGATTCTGACAGGCGTCGTCAACAGCGTCAAAGAAGGACGGAACCTGTACCGGTCCGGGAACCAGGTCAGCCTCACGCAGATCATCTCGCGGAACAGCATCGACAACCCGATCTTCCCGACTGTGGGGTCGAACATCTCGCTCTCCACCGAAATTTCCGGCGGACCCTTCCTGCCCGGCGATTTCGACTACTTCAAGTGGGTGCTGGACTTGAATTTCTACATCCCCCTGTTCGGCGGGAACCGCGTTGCGCTCTTTGCCGGCTTCACCTGGGGGTCGATCACGCCGTTCCAGACACCGGGAGCCGTGCCTCCGATCGAGTTGTTCTTCATGGGCGGTACCGGCCTCGGGTATATCAACACGACGCCCCTGAGGGGATACGTGGACCAGTCCGTCGGCCCGCGGACGCCGTTCGGGGAGCCGCTCGGTGGCAAGGCCCTGGCGAAACAGACGCTCGAGCTCCGGTTTGCCCTCTCGGTGAACCCGATTCCCATCTACTTCCTGACGTTCGCGGAGGCCGGGAATGTATATGCTTCGTTCGACAAGGCGGACTTCCTGGACCTGGCGCGTTCGGCCGGGTTCGGCGCGCGCCTGCAGATCATGCCGATCGGCCTGATCGGGTTCGATTACGCATATGGATTTGACGATGTCGCTCCACGGGACGGCCGGCCTGACGGCTGGCGGTTCCATTTTGTGTTCGGCAGGGGCTTCTGATCCCGCCGTCTGTCTCTCATTACTTCTCAGCCTGAGGTTATCGTGAACCATCGTGCCATGCTGTTCCTGCTCCCCCTCGTCATGCTGTTCCTGGCTATGCCCGCCGGTGCCCAGTCGCCGCAAAAAACCGGATTCGTAAACTCCGCCAAGATCTTCCAGGAGCTCCCGGAAGCGAAGGAGGCGGAGAAGCGTCTGGACTCCTTCACCAGACCGGTACAGGATTCCCTGCAGATGATGCAAAAGGCCATCGAGGATAAGATCGCCGAGTACCAAAAGAAAGAGAGCCTGATGAACGACCAGGCCAAGCGCGCGGCGCAGTCAGAGATCCAGGAGATGACACAGCGGGCGCGGGACTTCGCATCGAAGAAGGACAAGGAGCTGGCGGATCGACGCGAGCAGATCCTGACCCCTCTGAAGGACAAGGTCCTGAAGGCGATCGAGCGGGTGGCGAAAGACGAGAAATACACGTTCGTGTTCGATCAGACCGAGCAGGTGCAGATCCTCCTGTACGGCGACCCGAACCATGATCTGACATTCAAGGTCATCGACAGACTGAAGCGAGGGAAGTGAGCGACCGAGCCATGAAGCACGCTGTGCTTGCGGCGCTGCTCCTGCTGGCCGGCGGAGCCGCGTCTGCCCAGATGAAGATCGGCCACATCAACTCGGAAGCGATCATGCAGACGCTCCCCGAGGCGATCGACGCGCAGAAGAGTCTCGACGGCTTCGTGACGCAGTGGGAGGGCGAGCTGCAGAAGATGCAGGCGGAGTGGAAGCGGAAGTTCGACGAGTACGACAAGCGGAAGCTGATCCTCACCGAGCAGGCCCGCGCCGAGGCGGAGAAGCAGCTGCGCGAGATGGACCAGCAGATCGCCGACTTCCGCACCAAGAAGTTCGGGCAGAACGGCGAGCTCTTCCAGAAGCAGAACGAAGTGATGAAGCCGATCCAGAACAAGATCTTCAAGGTGCTTGAGGAAATCGCCCGCGAGGACGGCTACGACTACATCTTCGACCGCAGCGGGGAGATCCTCCTGCTGTACGCGACCGAGAAGCATGACCTGACCGCCCGGGTGCTGCAGCGCATGCAGGCCTTCGGAAAATAGACCGGAGACCGACCGCCGTGACCCTGCGAGATATCGCCGCCCTGATCAACGCCCGGATCGACGCCGATGTGCCGGATGGCGGCCCGAAGATCCGGCGCGTGGCCAAGATCGAAGAGGCCGGAGAGGGAGACATCACCTTCCTCGCCAATCCGAAGTACATCCGCTTTCTCGCAACCACAAACGCGTCCGCTGTCATCATCGGGAACGCGCTGAAAGACATTCC
>Ga0209253_10006362_pt1 | contig 10242 bp, 8 predicted proteins | sample FrelakmetBRP12BR_FD_187145 | JGI IMG/M metagenome (GOLD analysis project Ga0209253, IMG submission 187145) | Freshwater lake sediment microbial communities from the University of Notre Dame, USA, for methane emissions studies - BRP12 BR (SPAdes)... | ecosystem: Environmental > Aquatic >...
GACGAAGACCCTGCCCTTGTACATGTGGATGTACGGCGCTGCGCCCCTGAGCGCACGCACGGTGACGGCCTGTTCTCCCTTGTGTGCAATCATCGTCCGGATTACCCCTTGAGTAGCCTGTAGAGCACGGCCATCTGCACGACCATGCGGTTCGCCGCCTCCGGTATGACGCGGCTGCGCGGCCCGTCGAGCACTGCGTCCGCGACCGCGACGTTGCGGCGCACGGGCAGGCAGTGCATGAAATGACAATCGGGCCGGGCGCCGTCGAACCAGTCCTCGCGCACGCACCAGTCCTGCAGCGACTCCCGTCGCAGCGCCTCGGCCGCCGCGTCTCCGTAGCACTCCGGCGAGCCCCATTCCTTCGCATAAAGAACGTGGGCACCGGCGAGCGCGCTGGCGCGATCGCTGGTTTCGCCTACGGAGCCGCCGGATGCTTTCGCCGCCGCCCGCGCCTTCGCCATGACGGGTTCCGGCAACGCGTAGCCATCGGGCCGCAGCACCACGACCTCCATGCCGCGCTGCGCGGCCATGTGCAGCGTCGCGGCGGGTACGGCGAGCGGCAGCGCACGCGGGTGGTAGACCCAGCTCAACACGAACCTGCCCTGGCGCGGGACGGCGAGGTCGTCCATCGTCTTCCAGTCGGCGAGCGACTGGCAGGGATGGTTCATCGCGGATTCCATGTTCACGAACGGCTTGTTGCACAGATCCGCCATCAATCGGAACTGCGTCTCCGCGATGTCGGCCGCGAGGTCCTTGCCCTCGGCAAACGAGCGGATGCCGAGCGCGTCGCAGTAGGACGCGAGCACCGGGATCGCCTCGCGCACGTGCTCGGCGGCGCCGGCGTTCATCACCGCGCCGGTGCGGGTCTCGACCTGCCACGTGCCCTGGCCCGGAGTCACGACGAAAGATGACCCGCCGAGTCGCATCATCCCCGCCTGGAACGACGACAACGTTCGCAGCGACGGGTTCATGAACAGCAAGCCCAGGATCTTTCCGGCGAGCGCGTGGGGCTCCGGGTGCTCCTGCAGCCGGCGGGCGAGTGCGATCAGGTCGGCGACCTGCTCGCGTGTGAAGTCGTCAAGGTCGAGGAAGCGCTGCATGGGACGTGAACGGTGATCGGGTCGTAGGAGTAGTGGAAACGGCTGCGCCGGCTTACTGGGGCAAAGAGGCGAGCGCGTCGCGCAGCTGCGCGACATGCTGCTCCTCGAGCACGTAGGGAGCCAGGACGCGCACCACGTTCGGATCGGCGCTGGTGCCGGCCAGGATGTCGCGCTCGAGTAGTTCGCGCTGCACGTCCTTCGCCGGGCGACGAGTGCGAAGGCCGGCCAGCAGGCCGGCGCCCTGCACGGCTTCGACCGGCCCGACCACGCAGGTCTCGCGCAGCTGCTGCGCACGGCGGCGCACGTTGCCGAGCAGGCCTTCGGACTCGATGATGTCCACGACCGCCTCGATCAATGCGCAGGCGAGCGGCCCGCCGCCGAACGTGGTGCCGAGGTCGTCCGTCTTCAGGTGCGCCGCGACGTGGTCCGCCATCAGCAGCGCCGCGCAGGGAAAGCCCGCGCCGAGCGCCTTGGCCGTCGTGATCATGTCCGGTGCGATGCCGTGCATGTTGGCCGCGAACGGAAAGCCCGTGCGGCCCATGCCGCACTGCACTTCGTCGCAGACGAGGAGCGCGCACGTCTCGCTGCAACGGGCGCGCAGTGCCGCGAGGAAAGCGGCGCCGAGGTCGACGGCGCCGGCCACGCCCTGAACCGGCTCGACGATCACGGCGGCGGTGTCCGTGCCGACCGCCTTCGCGATCGCATCGACGTCACCCCTCGGGATGAATTCGACGTCGAACGGCGTCTGCGGGAAGCCGTACCACTTCTTGGCCGCGCCCCAGGTGACGGCGCCCGCAGCCGCCGTCCGCCCGTGGAAACTGCCCTCGACAGCCACCACCTTGCGACGTCCGGTGATCCTGAGCGCGAGCTTGAGTGCGTTCTCGTTCGCCTCGGCTCCGGTGTTGACGAAGAACACGGTGTTCGAGCCGAGCCCCGCGAAGTGCGACAGCCGCATCGCTGCCCGCGACCGAACCTCGAGCGGCACGGCGTTGCTCTGGAACAGCAGCGACCGCGCCTGCTTCTCGAGCGCTGCGAGCCAGCGGGGATGCGAGTAACCGAGTGCGGCCACCGCGTGGCCGCCGTAGAGATCGAGGATCCGGCGCCCGTCCCGCGTGTGCAGGTGCACCCCCGACGCGTCCACCACGTCGATCGGCCACTGCGCGTAGACGGGCGCCAGGTGATCGGCCATCACGTCCATCCCGGGGCCGGCAGCATCAGGCCTGCCGTCTCCTCGTAGCCGAGCATCCGGTTCATCCACTGCACGGCGCCACCCGCCGCGCCCTTGGTCAGGTTGTCGATCGCACACACGACAGCAACGCTGCGCCCATGAGCGACACCGGCGAGCTGCGCGAAATTGCTGGCCGTCACGTCCTTGATGCGGGGCGGTTCGCCGCCCACGCGCACGAAGACGGACTGGTCGTAGTACTCGCGGAGCGCGGACGTGAGCTCGTGGCTGGTCAGTGGCTCGCGGGCGGTAGCCTGCACGGTCACGTGGATGCCGCGCGCAAACGGGCCGGAATGCGGCACGAAGTTGAACTCGGCCTCGGCGCCGCACGCCGCGCGAGCCAGCGCAGTGATCTCCGGCGCATGCCGGTGCGAGAGTGCGCTGTACGCGTAGAAGTCACCGTGACGCTGCGGGTGATGCGTGCCCGCGGTGGGTTGCCGGCCGGAGCCCGTGCTGCCGGTGACGCCGGTCACGAACAATCGCGGCTCCGCGAGGCCGAGCGAAAGCAGCGGCACGCTCGCAAGGAGCACGGCAGTGGCGAAGCATCCGGGATGGGCGACGTGCGGCGTGTGGAGCGCGTTCAGGTGCTCAGGCACCGCACAGGTGAATTCCGCGATGCGATGCGGCGCGCCGTGCGCGTGCCTGTAGACGGCTTCGTACGCAGCCGCCGTCGCGTAGCGGAAGTCCGCGGAGATGTCGACGACCCGCGGGCTCGTTCCAGCCTGTTCCGCCGCACCGAGCAGCGTGTCGATCAGTCCGGCGGACACGCCGTGAGGAGCGGCCGAGAACACCGCCGTCACCGGGTTCGCCGCAACGTACTCCAGCACCTCGTCGTGGCCGGCGAACCGCAGGTGCGGCAGCACCGGCTGCAGGTGGCGGAAGAACTGTGCCACCGGCTCGTCGGGCTGGCTGTCGGACGCCACGGCCGCGAGGTCGAGGTAGGGGTGCGTGGCGAGCAGGCGCAGCAGTTCGCCCGCCACGTAGCCGGTGCCGCCGAGCACGATCGCCGGGATGCGCGTCGTCATTCGGAGGCCGCCCGCGAGCGCTGCGCTCCGAGTCCGAGGCTGTCGATGATGTGATCGCCGAGTGCGGCGCCGGAGGTGATGGCGTTCAGCGCGCGCACGCCCATCTGTTCCTCGATGATGTTCACGCCGACCGCGTTGTCGGTCGCGGGGCCGGTGACGGCGCAGGGCTCGATCTCGAATCGCTCGCGCAGCAGCTTCACGCCGCCCCATGCAGCCACCGGGTCGTTCGCGGAAAGGATCACCGCGGACAGCGTATCCCGGATGTCCCTGGAGGCGAGGATGGACTCGACCCCGTACGCGCCGAGTATGCCGTCACCGAGTTCGAAGACCACGACGTCCGGTCGTCCCTGCGTCATCTCCGTCAGCATGGTACGAGTGAGTGCCGGCCCGGATTTCGCCGTGGTCGTCACGATGCCGAGGTCGGTGAAGAGCATGCTGCGCCTTGCGCCCGAGTCCTCCATCGCGAGGACGTCGCGGCGCAGCGACACGCCGGTCGCCTTGAACGCGTGGACCGCAAGCCCGCGGTGACGCATGCGGCTCACGATTGCGCAGGCGGCCGCGGTCTTGCCTGCTTCCATGCAGGTGCCGGCGAGTGCGACGACCGGGACGCCGTGCGTGTCGAGTGGTGCGGCGTAGTCGAGCCGGCGATGCCCGACCCTGGCGGGAACGCCGATCCGCTCGCCGAGGAACGGGAACTGCAGTACGCAGCCGATCACACGGCAGTTGAAGGGCTTGCCCTTGTCCGGGTTCACCGAGTCGCAGATGCCGAGCACGCCGCCGATGTTGAGCACCTGCAGCACGTCGCCGGCCGAGACCTTCTCCGGGATGTGGCCAGAGTAGCCGAAGAGCGCCTGCCGGTGCCCGAGCGCACCGACGATCACGTCGCCGCGCGACACCTTGGCCATGCGACCGCTGGTGAGCTCGAGCGTGTTGTAGGTCGACTTGTTGTCGAGGATCTCGACCACCAGCACGACACCCTCTTCGCAGGGGAAATCGGTGGTGGCGACACGGATCTCGTGGCCGAGGCCGCAGGCCTGCGCGATCGAGGCGATCTTGTCGACGACGACGGTTCTCATCTGCATGGCGGTCACTCCGCTCCTTGCGGCTGCCGGCCGGCTCGCGTGTAGAAGATTCCCGGCAGCGCCAGCATCTTGGAGAAACCGTGCGCTTCCTCGGCGGTCCACTCGCCTGCCGATTCGCCGTAAGCGCCCTTCGATGCCTTCATCAGCGAGTACGGCGAGGCCACGCCTTCGACGAACGCGGCGCCCGGGCGGAACAGCACGTGAACCTCGCCGGTGACCCGCTGCTGCGAGGAGATCATGAAAGCCTCGATGTCGCGGCACACCGGGTCCAGGTGCTGGCCTTCGTGCACCAGGTCGCCGTAGGGTGCTGCGAGCGTGTCCTTCATGCGCGCCTGTCGCGCCGAGAGCACCAGCTTTTCGAGCTCGCGGTGCGCGGTGAGCAGCACCTCGGCGGCGGGCGCCTCGAACGCGACGCGTCCCTTGAAGCCGATGATCGTGTCGCCGAGGTGGATGCCCCGGCCCACGCCAAACGTCGCACCGATCGCCTCGACCTGTTCGATGAGGCTGACCGGATCGGTCCGCTTGCCGTCGAGCGAGCAGGGAATTCCGGCCTCGAAGCCGATCGTGTGACGCGCAGGTGCCCGCGGACTGGTGAATGCGTCCTTCGTCAGCACCCAGGCGCCGTCGGGAATGCAGCCATCGGAGGTGAGCGTCTCCTTGCCGCCGATGGTCGTGCCCCACAGGCCTCGGTTGACGGAGTATGCGGCGCCGAACGGCGGTACCGGCAGCTTGCGCGATTCGAGGTACACGAGTTGTTCCGGGCGCTTGAACGCGCGATCGCGCACGGGCGCCAGGATCTCGAGCTCGGGGGCGAGCGTGCGCAGCGCGACCTCGAAACGGACCTGGTCGTTGCCCGCGGCGGTAGAGCCGTGTGCGACCACGTCGGTACCGAGCCTGCGTGCCCACTGTGCCACGGTCTGCGCCTGCAGCACCCGCTCGGCGCCGACGCACAGCGGGTAGAGGCCGCCGCGACGCACGTTGCCCATGATCAGGAAGCGGATCACCTGGTCGAAATACGCCTGCCGCGCGTCCACGAGGTGATGCGCCACCGCGCCGAGCGCGCGCGAGCGCTCCTCGAGCACGCGGGCAGCAGCGGCGTCGATGCCGCCCGTGTCGACAGTGAGCGTCACGATCGGGCGGCCGTAGGTCTCTGCGAGCCATGGCACGCAGAACGACGTGTCGAGGCCGCCGGAGAAAGCGAGCAGGATGGGCCTGGCGCCCGCGCTGGTCTGTGTCATGGGGAGTCTCAGCGTCCGAAGGTGGAACGGAGGTGGTCGTGCAGCCTGCGCTGCGCGCGCATGCTCTCCGTCGCAATGAAGATCGTGTCGTCGCCTGCGATCGTGCCGACGATCTCCGGCCAGTGCGCCTTGTCGATCGCGATGGCGACGCTCTGTGCGGCCCCCGTCGTGGTGCGAAGTACCGTCAGCGTCGGGCCGGCCGCACGGTAGCCCTTCATGAAGGAGCGCACGTCCTCGAAATGGCTGGGCGTCAGCGCATCCTCGGCGGCCGGCAGCAGGTAGCGGTCCGCGCCCTTGACCACGCCGAGCTCACGCAGGTCGCGGCTGACGCTCGACTGCGTCGCGTCGAAACCCTCGCGATGCAGCAGTTCCACGAGCTCCGCCTGCCGGCCGACCGCGCCCATCCGCAGGATGCGCACGATCGCGTCGCGTCGCTGGTTCTGGGCGTTCAGGTCCGTGGCCAAGATGTCGCGGCTCGCAGCAGTGAATAAAAACCACTCAAATGTGCATAATTATGCAAGCGGTGTCAAGTGCGCCGGTCGCCGGGCGCCGCGGGCAGCCCGGCCGGCCCGCGGTCGGAAGGACTCGATCAGAAAAACTTCGTGGTCCCGATGAACGCCACCGACCCGATGCCGATCCAGTACACGTAGGCGAGGCGGCGCGAGATGCGGATCTCGCGGGTGAGCTTCGCCTCGAGGTCGGGCCTGGGCCCGCCGGCGGCCAGTTGGCGGAAGGTCTCCGTCCAGTGGCGCATCACGAAGCGGAGGATCAGGCCGATGACCAGCAGCCCCGAGTAGATCAGGACCTTGGCCGCGTACCACCTGGCAGTGAGCGGGTGGCCCATCACCAGCGAGTACGTCGCGACGCCGGCCAGCACCGGGATCAGCACGAAGCGGATCTTGTCGTCGAACATCGTGAGCCTGATTCCCGCGTCGGTGCCGCGCTTCACGAACGCCGCCAGCGCGAGCGCGATCCATCCCGCGGTCAGGATCCACATCGCCACGAGCCAGCCGCCGCCGAGCGGCTGCACGCCGAAGTTGTGTCCCATGTGCAGGCCGATCGGCAGCAGCAGGATGATGCCGAGCCGCGCGAGGATGTCGATGCGGTAGGCCGTCTCCATGTGTCGGCGGCGTTCTTCGAGCGAGAGCTTCGGATTGGTGACGTGGTACGAGGTCTGGAACACGCCCCACTCGCCGCCAAGCCAGTAGACCATGGCGATGATGTGGAGCCACTTCAGGACCAGGTGGCTGGCAATCATGGGGATTCTCCTCGGGAAGCCTTTGTCGATTCGTCTTTCACACGGCCGTGAGCCGCCGTCTCGCTGCGGAACCGGCCCGGCGCGGCCCGGACTGGCCGCTTTCGACCGGCGTCGCCCGCTCGAGCGTCGTCGCGTGTTCGACCCTGTCCGCGAGGCCTGCGAGCGATGCGGCGACGGCGTCGAGTCCGGCGCGGGTCACGCCACGCAGGCAGCGGTCGAGCCACGCCTGCTGACGCCGCTGCAGCGCTTCGAGGGTGCGTCGTCCTGCTGCGGTGAGGCCGACGAGCCCGGCGCGCGCGTGGTCGACGTTCGGCAGGACCTCCGCCAGCCCCTGCTCGCGCAGGCCGTCGGCGGTACGCTGCACGCTTTGCCGTTGCAGGCCGAGCCGCCGGGCGACCTGCGAGACCGTCATCGGCCGCCGCGCGACGACCTTCATGACCTGCCAGCGCGCGCCGCTCAGCCCGGCGTCGGCCGACATCACGTCGGCGGCATGCAGCACCTGGCCGTGCAGCCGGAACAGAGCCAGCAGCACGTCCTGGAAAGCGTCGTCGGTGGTGCGCGCAGTGCTCATCGGGGCTTGTCGCCGCGGGTCCGGTCAGAGACGAAGCAACATGTCATATTGACAGCAAGCTGTCAATGCGGCGGGACTACCGCTCGATGCGATACTCGATGTCGGCGCTCTGCTCGAGACCCGCCTCGGCCTTAAGCGACCAGCGCGGGTTGAGCGAGTAGCGCAGCTTCACGGTGTTGATCGCCTCGGCGATCGATATGCCGTAGCTCACGAAGAGTTTCGGGGAGAGGGCCTTGCCCAGCACCACCTGCGTGTCGTCCTGGCCGGTGCTCTCGACCGACACCTCGTCCAGCCCCAGCTTGCTGCCGAGCCCGCCGAGCAGCAGTCCGCCGCCGCTGATCGCAAGGCTCTCCGCCGCCTTGTTGACCGACGTCACCTCGCTCGACTGCAGCGTGTTGAGCGAGCGGCCCGTGAGCAGGTACGACAGCGCCTCGTTGTTCGGCATCGCCGGCGTGGACGTGAGCGTCACGAACGGATTGTCGAGCGATCCGCGAACGTTGACCGAGACCCTGATGTCGGAGTCCTTGATCTCGCGCTCGGCCACGAGGTCCAGCGTAGGCTGGTCGAGCGGTGTGTTGTGGTAGCTCAGCACGCCCTTCGTGATCTTCACGTAGACGCCGAATGCCTTGTACTCGCCTTCGATGACGTTGATCGCGCCGTTGCCGCGCGCCACGTCGCCCGGCTCCGTGGTCACGAGCACCTCGCCGCCCAGGCTTGCCTTGAGCCCGTAACTGTCCACGCGCACGTCGTCCCCGAGGCGCATCACGATGCTGCTGCGCACCCGCTGCAGCGTCGTCGGGCCGGTGTCCTCGACTTCCTCCCCGACGATGCGCTCGTCGTCCGACGTAGTCACCGAGGTGCTCAGGTCCTTCGGGGAAATGCGGGCCTTGGGTATGAGCACCTCGCCCGTGACCACGTAGAGACCCGACTCCGCGGTGATGACGAGGTCCGGCGAGGCCTGGATACGGAATTCGGGCGTGTCGGCGACGAGCAGGTTGTCACCCTTGAGTCGCATGCTGCCGGTCATCACTCCATCCGGCCAGGTGAAGCGACCCGTCAGCGTCATCGGGCCACTGCGCGACGTGGCGCGTCCATCGAACTCGAGCGAGTCGCCGACGAAGCGTCCGTCGAGACTGGCGGCCGTGAGCGAAAGGTTGGTCCGGTACAGGTCGAGCCGACCATCGCGCAGGTGGAAGTCGCCGTCGAACCGGGGGTTGCCGAGCGTCCCCCCGACGTTGACCGTCCCGTCGAGGCGTCCCTCGGACCTGTCGATCTCCGGGACGAACAGGGGCAGGGCGGTCAGCAGCGACGACTCGGCCCGGACCTCGCCGGTGAGCGGGCTCTCGGCGAGCGGCCGGCCAGGTTTGCGCGCAGCCGTGGCCTGTCCGCGCAGCTGCGTGCTCGCGGCCATGTCCATGTCGAGCACGGCGCGGAACTCGTCTTCGTCCGCGAACAGGTCGAGGCGTCCGCCGCCGATCTCCACGCGCTCCGAGCGGGACTTGTTGCGTCGGACGTCGAACGTCGGCTTGTCGACGAGCACGGCCGCTCCGCCGATCCATTCCCGGCCCGGCTGTTGCTCCGCCCAGCCGCTCAGCTGCAGCTTGCCGTCGAAATCGCGGCGCCCGAGCAGAGTCGTGAGCAGACGGCGCAACGGCCAGTCCTGGGCGCTGTAGAGCACGCGCCAGGATCCTGGCGTCCTTTGCCATTCGCCTTCGAAGCACAAGCGGGCGTCGTCGGCCACGAGGCACGCCGGCGCGGACCTCATCAGCGCTGGTCCGACTTCGAGCGCTGCGGGCTGCGCCAGCTTCGCGCCGCCGTCCGGAAACGCGAACGTGGCCTCGTCCAGTGTCCCGGCCCATGATCGGGCCGGGATGTCGGCACGGCCGGAGGCTGCGAAGATCGCCTTGAATCCCGCCAGCTTGCGCTGCGGATCGCCTTGCGATGTCGCCGTCAGGTTCAGGTCGTGATCCGCGACCCGGCCTTTCGCCTGCAGCCGCATCGCCTCGAACTGCAGTCCGCCCGCGAGCACGCCGCTCGCCTGGACGTCGACACGCGAATCACGCTGGTCAGCGAGATCGATGTCGAGGTCTGCCTCGATGGACCCGGCGGTCACGCCGCCGTAGACAAGGTTGCGCACGCTCACCTCGGCCTTGACGTCGGGACGTGCCTGCGTGCCGCGCGCGCTGCCTGCGGAAACGAGTTCACCGTGCAGCGAGGGATCGATGAGGGCGAGCGTCTTCAGGTTCGCGCTCCATCGCAGGTCCACGTTCGGGCCCCAGAGTCCGTCGATGTCCACCCGCGATCCGGCGTTCGCCACATGGATGCGCTTCAGTTCGAACGTGCCGTCGCGGTAGGCGATCTCGCCATTGCCGGTGAGTGGACGTCCGTACAGCGAGCCGGAAAGCTTCGTGACGCGCGCAGTCCAGGGGGCAGTGGCTTCGAAGCCGCGCCCTTCGATGTCCCCGACGATGTCCACGCGGCCGCTCAGGTCGGGACGCAATTTCGCGAGGTCGAGCGATCTGCCGTCCAACTGCGCGCGCCACGGCTTGTCGCCGTCCCACGACAGGCGGCCGGAACCACTCAGCCGGCCATCGAGCGTCGTCCCGTCGAATCGTCCGAGCATCAGTTGCTGCCGGTCGATCGATCCGGCGGCGGTGAAGCTGGCCGCGGGGATCTGCGGACCGACCGCCTGGGCCCTGAGTTCGAACGCATAGGGCAGCGCACCGGCCAGTTTGTATCTTCC
>Ga0209253_10006364_pt1 | contig 10241 bp, 7 predicted proteins | sample FrelakmetBRP12BR_FD_187145 | JGI IMG/M metagenome (GOLD analysis project Ga0209253, IMG submission 187145) | Freshwater lake sediment microbial communities from the University of Notre Dame, USA, for methane emissions studies - BRP12 BR (SPAdes)... | ecosystem: Environmental > Aquatic >...
TTCTAAACCAGGGACTCAGTCATATGGAATCCAGAATTTCACCAGACACAAAACAGCAGATAGGTAAACAGGCCCGCGTGGTTCAAAGCCGAAAGCGGACTTTGGCTTTATTTTACTGTCAGAACACTCCGGAAAGCGGTGAGGCCCAGAGGCAGGCCCTTGAAAAAAGGTATGCTTCGAGGTTGAAGCTCTTTCCGATTCCCTGCAGCGGACGGCTCGATCCTCTCCACCTTCTGAAGGCCCTTGAGGAATTTGCGGACGCGGCCTATGTGATTGCTTGCCCTGAAGGTGCCTGTCGCTATTTTGAAGGGAACCTCAGGGCGACCAAACGGGTGGGCATGACCGCTCAGACCATTGCTCAGATCGGTCTTGAAAAAGAGAGAGTGGGAATCGTCGCCAACTCAAAAGAAAACCCTAAACCCCTGACCAAACTGGCTGAAGAGATCCTGGACCGAACCAGCGAACTTCGGCCCTCACCGGTGCTGGAGCGACCGAAAAGGGGAAAAGGGATCAAGGAGAAAAAGGATGATCACAGCAGAAAGAAAACCCATTGATGAGATCAGGGCCATGATTGCCCCTTACAAGAGAGTCCTGGTCCTCGGTTGCGGTTCCTGTGTGGCCGAGTGTGCAGCAGGGGGGGAGAAGGAGACAGGCATGCTGGCCTCGACGCTCCGGATGGCAACCAAAATGGAAGGCAAAGAGGTTATCATCCAGGAGAAAACCCTGGACCGCCAGTGTGTGAAGGATTTTGTCATTCTTCTTGATGACGTCATTGACCAGTACGATGCAGTGCTTTCTCTGGGTTGCGGCGCAGGGGTCCAGGCCGTGGCGGAAATGTTCTCGGAGATCCCGGTCCTCCCGGCTCTCAATACGGAGTTCCTCGGAGAAACAAGGGAACAGGGCTACTGGGTTGAGAACTGCCTGGGGTGCGGGGACTGCATGCTTCACTTCTTCGGCGGGGTGTGTCCCCTGGCGCGTTGTTCCAAACAACTCCTCAACGGTCCCTGCGGAGGATCCAGGGAAGGGAAATGCGAGATCAGTCCAGAGGTCCCTTGCGCATGGCAAGCGATCATCGACAGGCTCGACCGATTCGGATCCCTGGACCGGTTGGAGCAAATCTACCCTCCAAAGGACTGGTCGAGAAAACAGGGCGGGGGGCCAAGAAAGATCATGAGGGAGGATCAGCAGAGGTGAAAGAGTTGAGCCGTTTGAAAAGAGTTCTTGATCAGGGCGGATTCGCAGTGACCGCAGAATGCGGGCCTCCCAAGGGCGCGGACGCGGAGACCATCCTCAAGAAAGCGGAGCTCCTGAGGAACACGGTGGATGCCGTCAATGTCACGGACAACCAGACCGCCATCGTGCGCATGTCCAGCCTGGCCGCATGCGCTCTCTTGAAGCCCGCAGGTCTTGACCCTGTTCTCCAGGTGGTGGTGCGGGACCGAAACAGGATCGCTCTTCAGTCCGACATCCTGGGGGCTTCGGCTCTGGGCATCAGGAACATCCTCTGCCTCTCAGGGGATCACCAGAGCTTCGGAAATCAACCTCAGGCGGTCGGTGTCTTTGATCTGGATTCCATCCAGTTCGTGCAGGTGGTCAGAACCATGCGGGACAAGGGAACGATTCTGGGAGGAGAGACCCTGACCAAGGCCCCGGATCTCTTCATCGGCGCAGCGGCCAATCCCTTTGGGGATCCTTTTTCTTTCAGGGTCATTCGGCTGGCCAAGAAGGTGGCCGCAGGAGCGGAGTTCATCCAAACCCAGTGCATCTACAATCTGGATCGATTCGAAAAGTGGATGGCCATGGCCAGGGACAAAGGGCTGACGAAGAAGACGTATATCCTCGGAGGGGTAACCCCCCTGAAGTCCGCCGGAATGGCGCGATACATGAAAAAAAAGGTGGCCGGCATGGATGTTCCCGATGAGGTGGTCAAGCGCATGGAGAGCGTTCCGGCCAAGAAGCAGGCGGATGAAGGCATAAAGATATGTGTGGAGACCATCCAGAGGCTCAAGGAGATTCCGGGGGTCAGGGGGGTCCACATCATGGCGATCGAGTGGGAGGAGAAGGTCGGCGAGATCGCCGAAAGAGCAGGACTGCTGCCCAGGCCAGCATAGTATGCAGTAAGCAGTAAGGAGTAAACAGGTTTTGAATCTTAATCTGTACTTCTCTGCAAGCTGAGGAGAAGTTGAAAGTTCGAAATCCGAAGCACGAAATCCGAAACAATATCCAATGATCCAAATTCAAATGACCAAAACTGTGGGAGGCTGGGTTTCTGTTTTGAACATTGGAGCATTTGTGCTTTGAATTTGTTTCGAGTTTCGGATTTCGAGATTCGAATTTTGTTGTATCCAAGAGCCAGCATTAGGAGCAAGAGGAAGTTATGCCGAAGAAGTACGCGATTCATACAAAAGCCACCCCGCACCGCTTCAAGGCGATCACACAGTCGGGGATCATTGCCTGGGAAGAAGGCTGCCTGAAGTGCGCCGTGTGTGTCAAGAAGCGATGCGTTTACAAGGTCTATGAACAGCGGAGCCTGGATACCCGCCAAATGGTGGACTCGATTGATAACCAGTGCATGAACTGCCTGAGATGCGTGCAGGGCTGTCCCAAAGAGCTGATCCACAAGTCCTCTAGTGCGGAGTTCAAGGCCCTGGGAGACAGCCACTGGACTCCGGACATCATCGCCCGGCTGTGGTACCAGGCGGAAACAGGGAAGATCCCCGTGTCCGGCGCCGGGTATCCCGGACCCTTCAGCGGCGCCGGTTTCGACGCCATGTGGACGGACATGTCGGAGATCGTGCGGCCCACGCGGGACGGCATTCACGGCCGTGAGTACATCAGCACCGCGGTGGATCTGGGAAAGACTCCCAGGCACCTTGTCTTCAACGAGAAAGGCGAGCTCTTGAGCCACGTCCCGGAGGTTGCTGATGTTCCCATTCCTGTTCTCATGAGGATTCCCTCCTTCGGCTCCATCAGTGAGGAAACGATCCGAGGATGGGCCATGGCCGCAAAGCGGCTCGGCACGCTCCTTTGCTTGCCGAGTCATCTCGTGAAGAAAAATCTGGATCCGTACCGGTCTCATCTCATGCCGGTTCTCCCTGCAGGTCCGTTGAAATCCAGCCGTGGCCTCAGGGGATTCCGTCTGGTCGAACTCTCCTGGAGCGAGGATTGGGACGATCGATTGAGGGCCATCAGGAAGCATCTGCCTTTAGCCCTGATTTCCGTTCATCTCCCCATGGGGAAGGGCGTGAAACAGAAAGCGCTGGCCCTTGCCCGGTCCGGGGTCTCCATGATCCATCTTGAAGCGAGTTATGGCGGCAGTTCCATAGACGACGAATCGACGCCCATGAAGGATGTCTTGAGGTCGGTTCACAGGACCCTGATTGATGAAGGGATCCGCGATGAGATGACCCTCGTGGCGAGCGGCGGCATTGCCATGGCGGAACATGTTGCCAAGGCCATCCTCTGCGGGGCGGACGCCGTGGTCATTGATTTTCCCATCCTGATCGCTCTCGAATGTCGCATGTGCCGTCGGTGCACGGCAGGGCTCTCCTGCCCGGTGGAGATAGAAAAGGCGACCCCCGTCTGGGTGGCTTCACGGGTCTACAACCTCTTCGGTGCCTTTCACAATCAGCTCCTGGAAGTGATGGGCGCCATGGGGATCCGTGATGCCCGTCGGCTCAGGGGGGAAGTGGGCCGGGCCATGTTTTTTGAAGAGCTGGACAGGCCTGCTTTTGGAACCCTGGGAGAGGTCAAGGAAGGATATGAACTTGAGTAAGCGCAAAGTCCCTGATGTTGTGAAAACTCCATCGCGATTCCGAAATCCGATTGGGAAATACCGCCTCAGTCGCAGCAAAGACTGCATTGCCTGCGGCAAGTGCGTTGAAATATGTCCTTATGGGGTTCACGAAATGAAGAGAGGCCGGTTGCTCACCCGGAATGCCTACCGGTGCGTCGGGCCGGACTGCCCTACCCCTTGCACCAAGGAGTGCCCGGTGAAGGCGCTCTCTCTGAGAAGAAACCCCACTTTCGATACCATGGGGGACTTCCGGTGGACGCCTGACCTGCTGGCAAGCACATGGCACATGGCTGAAACAGGCACGGTTCCTCCGGCTGGGCTGGAATATCGGACAGGAGCATCCGGCGGCGGTTTTGACAAGCTTCGCCTCGTTCTGCCCGTGCTCGGGAAAGCCCTGCCCCCTGAAGACGGCGAGGTGGATGTGGGTGTTGATCTGAACCGGCGCAATGACCATGCTCATCGAGTCAGGATTGAAGTCCCTTTCTACGGCGGGGGCATGTCCTACGGGTCCGTGAGCATTACGACCATGCTGAGCCGGATCAAGGCCGCTTCAGCGCTCGGAACTTTTTGCTGCACCGGGGAGGGAGGGTACCCGGATGAGCTCAAACCTTATGACGACCATGTCATCACCCAGGTGGCCACCGGGCTTTTCGGCGTTAGGGAAGAGACGATAAAGAGAGTGAAAATCGTTGAGTTCAAATATGCTCAGGGCGCCAAACCGGGTCTGGGCGGGCATCTCCTGGGCGACAAGGTCACTCCGGGTGTGGCCCGGATGAGAGAGGCGGTCGTGGGGTTCCCTCTTTTCTCTCCTTTCCCTTTCCACAGCGTGTACTCGGTGGAAGACCACAAGAAGCACGTGGACTGGATCAAGGCGATCAACCCACAAGCCGTCGTGTCCGTGAAAGTCTCTACCCCGACGGATGTGGACATGGTGGCGGTGGGGAGTTACTACGCAGGCGCCCACATTATCCACCTGGACGGCAGTTACGGAGGCACAGGGGCTGCACCCGACATTGCGAAAAAGAACATCGCCATGCCCATTGAGTATGCGCTGCCCAAGGTTCACCGTTTTCTGATTGAGGAAGGGGTCAGGGACAAGATCACGGTCATTGCGAGCGGCGGAATCCGAACGGCCCATGACGTGGCCAAGATCATCGCCCTGGGTGCGGACGGTGTTTGCACGGGCACCGCGGATCTCGTGGCCCTGGAGTGCATCCGATGCCACAACTGTGAAAGCGGTCGAGGGTGCGCCAGGGGGATTGCCACGACGGATGCGGAACTCATGAACCTGATCGACCTGGAATGGGGAACCCGGCGGATCACCAACCTTTTTCTCGCGTGGCGAAAGGAACTCGTGCGAATCCTGAAGAGGCTCGGCATGAAGAGCATCCGCGAACTCGTGGGCCGCACAGATTGCCTGGTGCATTTGGATTATATGAAGAAGGGATGATGAAAGATTGGAGTGATGGAGTAATGGCGTAGTGGAGTAATGAAAAAGAAGGGCCGAAAAGCAGTCTTCCCAATACTCCATCACTCCAGTACTCCAATACTCCAGTACGTTGAGGCTTGTTATCATGAATAAGGCGGAAATCATTCATCGTATCATAGAATCGAGAACGACCTTGATCGAAGGTCTTCCGTATCCTTCCCGCTTTGAGACAGAGGCGGAAGGCGGATGTGGGGTCACGGGATTTGCGTGCAGCATCCCGGTGAGAGGCAAGCACATCTTTGAGCCCTCACGGCAGATGCACAACAGGGGAAACGGCCGCGGAGGCGGCATCGCCGCCATGGGCTTTGATCCCAGAATGCTTGGCGTCTCTCCTGAAATTCTTGAAGAAGACTACATCCTTCAGATCGCCGTCCTCGAAGACGGGGTGATGGGGGACGTTCATCGTGAATTCATCGAACCGTGGTTCCACATCGACTTTTCGGAAGAGATCCCTCATATCGATGATTACCGCGACATCCATGGCCTGGAGGTTCGGCCTCCTGACGTGTGGAGATACTTTGTCAGGGTGAAGCCGGAAGTACTGGACGCCTTCATCTCCCGTCACGGTCTCAAAGGGTTGAGCCGGCGGAAAGCAGAAGACGAGTTTGTTTACCAGAATACGTTCAGACTCAACAAGGCTTACTACGATGCTTTCGGGAAGCAGAGGGCCTTTGTCCTTTCCCACGGAAGAAACTTCTTTATCCTGAAGATCGTGGGCTATGCCGAGCAGGTGGTCCAGTACTACAAGCTCGATGATTTCAAGGCCCACATCTGGATCGCCCATCAGCGGTACCCGACCAAGGGAAGAGTCTGGCACCCGGCAGGCGCTCACCCTTTCATCGGCCTCAACGAAGCGCTGGTGCACAATGGGGACTTTGCGAACTACCACTCCGTCGTTGAATACCTGAGGCAGCGGAATCTCCACCCCCTGTTTCTGACAGACACGGAAGTCGCTGTTCTCCTCTTTGATCTATACAGCCGGACCTACGGCTATCCCCTGGAGTATGTCATTGAGGCTCTTGCCCCAACCCTGGAGAGGGATTTTGACCAGCTCTCTCCTGAGAAACAGAAAATCTACAGGGCCATCCAGGCCACCCATATCCACGCCTCTCCCGATGGGCCCTGGTTCTTCATCATTGCTCGAAACGACACGGAGAACCGCAAGCTTCAGATGATCGGCATCACGGATACCGGCATGCTCAGGCCCCAGGTTTTCGCTCTCCACGACGGTCAGGTTCAGGTGGGGCTCATCTGTTCGGAGAAGCAGGCGATTGATGCGACCCTCAGAAGCCTCTCTGACGAGGATCCTCGAGTGGGGACCGTGGCGGACAGGTACTGGAACGCCCGGGGCGGCAGTCACACGGACGGAGGCTCCTTCATCTTTAACCTGGAAGATAACGGATCGCCGGCCGGGGTAAAGCATCTCACGTGCCTGGATAAATTCGGCAAAGAGGTTGGGGTCCCTTCGGGTCAGATTCCCTACCTTCCCGGCCGCGTCTATTATGTCCTCGAAGAAGAAAACCGGCAACGGTTCAACATATCGAGCTTCTTTGAACTCCAGCGGCCGGAGCTTCTCTTTGGCTACCTCCAACAGGGCATCAAAACGTGGGACTATTCGGACTTCATGGACTGCCTGAAGGAAATCCGGATCTGGGCAAGAAAAGGGGATGCTTATTTCGAGGTAGCCCTTTCAGCTTTGACGGACATGCTGGATCGCCGGTACCCTACCTATGACAAGAAGAGGCGGTCCGTTGTTCAGATGGTGAGCAAGACGCTGGAAGCGTTTCTCAGGAACTTCCCATCCCTTGAGCAAAACGCCTCTGCTCCTGGGCTCCCTGATCGCAAAAGCGCGTATCGCCTGATCGACTGGGAGACTCGCCAATTCTTCAGGGGGCCCTCTTATGATGAAAAAGTCTTGATCATTGATGCGTCTCTGTTCCCGCCTGAAGGAGACTGGTGTGACAGCCGGCTGATGGCTGAGGCTTTTTTCAGGGGCTGGCGTCGGTTCATTATTTTTGGCCTCAGGGGTCAGCGTTTTCACGGTTGCGGTTTCGGATCGGACTCGGGAGGGGTGCGGATAGATGTTTACGGCAGCTCAGGGGATTACCTCGGATCAGGAATCGACGGGCTCTCCATTTATGTTCACGGCAATGCCCAGGATCAACTGGGCCAGATCATGAAGTCGGGCAGGATGGTGATCTACGGAGACACGGGCCAGACGTTTCTTTACGGCGCCAAAGGAGGAGAAGTCTACGTGATGGGAAATGCGGCCGGCAGACCCCTGATCAACGCCGTGGGCAAACCGCGAGTGCTCATCAACGGGACCTGCCTCGACTACCTGGCAGAGTCTTTTATGGCCGGGGACCCTCTGAACGGTGGCGGTTTTGTCGTCCTGAACGGCCTGGAGTTTGATCACGAGGGCCGGGTGAAACCCCAGGCCACACCCTACCCCGGTTCAAACCTCTTCTCTCTTGCTTCCGGAGGAGCGATCTATGTGAGAGACCCTTTCAGCCTCGTCGATGAGGAGCAGTTGAATGGGGGTGAAATTGTTCCTCTGGGGGAGAAAGACTGGTCCCTCATCCTGCCTTATCTCCAGGAAAACGAGAAGCTTTTCGGGATCAGGGTTGAAGCCGACCTTCTGAAAGTGAACGGGAAAGAGAAGAGTCCTTTCGATGTCTATCGCAAGGTGAGGCCGAAATCCGCTCCGGATCTCAATAGGGACGGCCTCCAGGAGTGGGACTAGCAGCAGGTAGCATAGAGCACTCAAAATCCCCCTCCCGTCCCCCTTTACTAAAGGGGGGCGAGGGGGGATTTGCACAGTCGGCCGTCCGCCGTCCGCGGTCGTCGGTCAGCAGAGATGCTTTGACCTTGCTGAAAACGGGGAAATGAACTAGTTCTTAAACGATATGGGTACTGGACTGGAATACAAAAAGGCTTTGCTCGCACTTGAAGACGGGACGGTTTTCCGGGGACGTTCCTTTACAGGCGACGGTGAAGTCACAGGGGAAATCGTCTTCAATACCAGCATGGCCGGTTACCAGGAAATCCTGACCGATCCTTCCTATTGCGGGCAAATGGTCACCATGACCTATCCCCTCATCGGGAACTACGGGATCAATGACAGCGATATTGAATCGGAGAGAATCCAGGTCCGGGCGCTTCTGGTGAAAGAATACCAGGAGTTCCCGAGCAACTGGAGATCCCAGAAAACCCTTGCCCACTATCTCAGGGAGGCCCATGTGCCGGGAGTCGAAGGGATCGACACACGGGCCCTGACCAAACACATCCGGCAAGCAGGCGCCATGAGAGCAGCGCTCTCCACTCTGGATCTCGACCCCGATTCCCTGGTCTCCAAGGCAAGACAATCGCCTTCCATGACAGGACTGGACCTGGTGATGGAGGTCACAGGCAAGGAGCCCAGTCTGTGGCAAGACGGGAGGCCGGTCAGGCTTGAGCGGGGTCTGGAGGGATTTCACTGGCCTGATGAGCCGGGCAAATGGCGCGTTGTCGCCATGGACTACGGTGTGAAATACAACATCCTCCGTTCGCTCGAACAAAGGGGATGTACCATTCTGGTCCTTCCTGCAAATACGGATTCTGCGACAATCAGTAAACTTGAACCCCACGGCCTTTTCCTGAGCAACGGGCCTGGAGATCCGGCAGCGGTTACCTATGCGGTTGACACCATCCGGGCGCAGATTGGTGAGAGGCCCATGTTCGGCATTTGCCTGGGGCATCAGCTGGTCGGATTAGCCTTGGGAGGGAAGACGTTCAAGCTCAAGTTTGGCCACAGGGGCGCAAACCAGCCTGTGAAGGATCTGACGACGGGGAAGGTGGAAATTACTTCTCAGAATCACGGCTTTTGCGTGGACATCGAGTCGCTCAATAATCCGGACATCCAACTGAGCCATGTGAATTTGAATGACGGCACTCTTGAGGGCCTTGTTCACAAAAAGATTCCGCTCTTCTCTGTCCAATACCATCCTGAGGCCTCTCCAGGTCCCCACGATGCCACGTATCTCTTTGACAGGTTTATCGAGATGATGGAGAAGCAGGAGAAGAAGTGACAAGTGACAAGAAGACAGAAGACAGAAGACAGAAGACAGTAGACAGCAGGAGAAAAAACAGCAACCTGCAACAAGCGACATGCACCAGCAGCGAAGAAGTGACAAGTAACGAGCGGCGAAGCCGCGTTTTATAAAATCGTGAAACGATTTTATTACGAATGCCCAAACGTACTGACATCAACAAAATCCTCATCATCGGTTCCGGCCCCATTGTGATCGGCCAGGCCTGTGAATTTGACTATTCAGGAACACAGGCCTGCAAGGCGCTGAGGGAAGAAGGGTACGAGGTTGTGCTCATCAATAGCAATCCTGCCACGATCATGACCGATCCAGAGGTGGCCCACCGCACCTACATTGAGCCCATCACCCCCGAGATGGTTGCCAAGGTGATCGAACGGGAAAGGCCCCATGCCATCCTCCCTACTCTCGGTGGCCAGACAGGCCTCAACACAGCGGTCAAGGTCGCTGAAACAGGGTTGCTGGAGAAGCTGGGGGTGGAGATGATCGGCGCCTCGATTCCGGTGATTCAGAAAGCCGAGGACAGGGAAAAATTCCGGAATGCCATGAGTCACATCGGGTTGCGGGTGCCGAAGAGCGGAATTGCGAGGAACATGGAGGATGCCAGGCTAGCGGCGGAGGCCATCGGTTACCCTCTGATCATCCGGGCGAGCTTCACGCTAGGCGGGATCGGCAGCGGGATCGCTTACAATCGGGAAGAATTCGAGGTTCTGGCAAGCGCCGGACTTGATGCCAGCATGATCTCCGAGATCATTGTGGAGGAATCCCTGATCGGATGGAAAGAGTTTGAGCTGGAGGTCATGCGGGATTTCAAAGACAATGTGGTCATCATTTGCTCTATCGAAAACTTCGACCCCATGGGTGTTCACAC
>Ga0209253_10006365_pt1 | contig 10240 bp, 9 predicted proteins | sample FrelakmetBRP12BR_FD_187145 | JGI IMG/M metagenome (GOLD analysis project Ga0209253, IMG submission 187145) | Freshwater lake sediment microbial communities from the University of Notre Dame, USA, for methane emissions studies - BRP12 BR (SPAdes)... | ecosystem: Environmental > Aquatic >...
ACGATGGTGTCATAGACGGCGGCGTCGCCATGGGGATGATATTTACCGATGACGTCGCCGACGATGCGGGCGGATTTCTTGTAGGGCCTGTTCCAGTCGTTGCCCAGCTCGCTCATGGCGTACAGCGCCCGGCGGTGAACCGGTTTCAAGCCGTCGCGCACATCTGGGAGCGCCCGACCTACGATCACGCTCATCGCGTAATCGAGATAGGACTGCTTCATTTCATCTTCAAGATTAACCGGCAGGATTTCTTTGGCGAATTCAGCCATGGCGAGAACAGTATCTTCCGTAAGGCCTGATAGGAATATCGGAGTTAGAATTCTATCATAAATTTAAGACCTTAGTTTCCCTTATCGCGGCGCGAAGAGCCGTGAAAACTCAAGGTGCGAGCGGGACACGCATTCTTCGATGGACACTCCCGAGAAGTAATTGCCGGTCAGCGCCAGCCGCTGCCCCTGGAGACGCTGATTTACCTCGTCGATGAGCCCGGAGTGACCGACGGTCAAAACGGGCAAGCGGTTGTCTCGCTCGCAGACATCGGCTAATTCCTGGGGGCGAATCCCCAGCAGCCGGCAGATTTGATCCAGTTTAGCTTCGCGGGCGCCGCGTCCCGGCCTGAAATGAAAGGTGAAGCCCCGGTAGTCTGGGTGCGGCACCGTATCCCGTGAAACTGCCGAGAAAAAATCATCGTCAACGGCGATAACGCCGCCCAGCGGCGGCAGGCGTAACGCGGCCTTCGGCGCGATGACTCCCAGGCTTTCAACCTTCGCGGTCCGGATCTGCGCCAGCAGTGCGGCGACTTCAGGCAGCAGCTCCGCCAGTAACTGACTGGCCGAAGAAACAGGAGTAGCCAGGGTCAGATATTCCCCGGCATAGTGCTGGCCAGCAGCCGTGACAAGCAGGAAAACATCGCCGGCCTGGCTGACGGCGCACACTTCCTGCCCCGTGAGGCAGGTCAGGCCGGGGTTACTGGCCAAGGCATCGGCGATGGTCTGCAAACCGCCGGGCAGGGTGAAACTGCGGCTGACCTCTTTGCGCCTGGGTTTGACGCGAAACAGCAGCTCGGCGGGAAAATCATCCGCCGGCTGACAGATGACGGCGTTGAACGCCGGCCCGAATACCTGCCGGTAATTACTCTGGCCGGCGATCGCCGAATAATAGGCAGCGACGCTCTGGCCAGCCTTCTTGCGGGTGAACAGGCGGGGCAGGGAGGTCAGCAGTTCCAGATAATTCAGCTGCCCCGGAATGGATTTGAGCTGCCCGCCGACCAGCAGTTTGAAGGCGGCCCTTTGTTTCTTGACCAGTTGATCCAGCAGTCGGCAATCCTCCAGGATGGCCAGCAGGTTGCCGTAGGAATTGAAGCCACTGTGGGCGCCGAGATCTATCCAGAAAGGGTCGCCACTCCCGCCCATGCGGTAGGAATGGAGCGCCCCCCCCATTCGGTCGGTTTGCTCCAGCAGCAACGTCTTCAGTCCCCGTGTTTCGCAGTAATGCGCCATGCTCAAGCCGCTGACGCCGGCGCCGACGATAATCATGTCGTAGGTATTCATGGGCAAACCACCGGGTGAACGTCGTTCATCACTGCACCTGTTGGATAATGTTTCGCCTTTGCGGTAACGCTGCTGAACATTCAATCAGATCGGCACTCTATGTTGTTCAAAGTCTTTCACAAAAACGACCGGGATGGGCATGGCGACACTGACGATAACAACGCGGCTGGAGGGCGCTTGATGAGCGCGGTTATCCGCTCGTTCCCCAGGCAAAGGACACTCCTCAGGATTTTCCCCTTCCTGTCGTGGGGGGCGAGCATCAGCCGCAAGAATCTGCGCGCCGATTTCTTCGCCGGGTTGACCGGCGCCATCATCGTCCTGCCCCAGGCCGTGGCGTTTGCGCTGATTGCCGGTTTGCCGCCGGAATACGGTTTGTATACGGCTATCGTCACGCCGGTAGTCGCCGCCCTGTTCGGTTCCTCGAAACACATGGTGACCGGCCCGACCACGGCTATTTCGCTGGTGACATTGGGTGTAGTCAGTGGTTTTGCGGCGCCGGGCAGTCCTGATTATATCCCTTACGTGTTAACCCTGACATTCATGGTCGGATTGATTCAGTTCGTGCTGGGTGTCATACGCATGGGTGGTCTGGTCAATTTTATCTCGCATACCGTGGTGATCGGGTTCACACTGGGCGCGGCTGTGCTCATCGCTGTCAGTCAACTCAAGCATTTTCTGGGCATTCCACTGAAAGACGGGGAGTCCCTGTGGCGTGCCCTGGTGGACATCAGCAACCAGCTCAGCCACAGCAATCCTTATATGATTCTGGTGGCGGGCGCCACCCTCGCCACCGCCGCGCTGGTGCGTCATTACCGGCCCCGCTGGCCGGCGATGCTCATCGGGATTATTGCCGGCAGTCTGATCTGCCTTCTGGCAGATGGCGAGCGCCACGGCGTGCCGCTGCTCGGCTCCCTGCCCGGCCATTTACCGCCCTTGTCCATCACCCAGTTTTCCCCGGTTGCCTGGCAAGAGCTGGCGCCGGGCGCTCTGGCGCTGGCGATGCTGGGCCTGATTGAGGCCGTTTCCATCGCCCGGTCTCTGGCCGCCCGTTCCCAGCAACGCATTGACGGCAATCAGGAATTTATCGGCCAGGGGCTGGCCAATCTGGTCGGCAGCCTGTTCTCCTGTTACGCGGGTTCCGGTTCCTTTACCCGTTCGGGCGTCAACTTCGAAGCCGGCGCCAAGACCCCGCTGTCAACGATTGTCGCTTCGCTGATGGTGGCCCTGATGCTGATATTTTTCGGGCCCCTGACCGCTTTTCTGCCCATGCCGGCGATGGCCGGCGTCATCGTGTTAGTGGCCTGGAATCTGGTGGATCGGGAGCACATCCGGCTGATCGTCAGGACCAGCCGGCGGGAAACAGCGATTCTCGCCGTCACTTTCCTGGCGACTCTGTTCATCGCTCTGGAATTCGCCATTTATGTGGGTGTGCTCCTGTCCCTGGTGCTCTATCTGCAGCGCACCTCCCATCCCCGGATTATCGGTTTGGCGCCCGATCCATCGCGGCCCAAGCGGTATCTCAACAGCACGGACAAGCATCAGCTGCCGGAATGCCCGCAGCTGAAGATTCTCCGCATCGATGGTTCGCTGTTCTTCGGCGCGGTGGATCATGTGCAGAATGCGCTGCGGGAGCTGTCCGAACTGGACTGGAAGCACATCCTGATCATCAGCGACAGCATCAACTTTATCGATGTCGCCGGCGCCATGATGCTGGCTCAGGAAGCCCGGCGCCTGCGCCGGCAGGGAGGGGGGCTGTATCTGTGTGGTTTGAAAGGGTCAGCCAAGACGGTTCTCAGCCGGGGCGGCTATGACGACATCATCGGCGAAGAGAATCTGTTCGCCAGTAAACAGGAAGCCATCGGACGCATTTTCCAGCGCCTGGATCACGACCGGTGTCGAATATGTCCCTGGCGTATCTTCCGGGAATGCGCCGCGGTGGAGTTTGAAGGCCGTGGTGTGATGATTTAGCGGCAGCAGGGTTGACCGTTCTCCTGATGGCGGGTATGGTCAGTTCCCTGACCGCTCTGCAAGCGCGCATAGATATCGCCCGATGCGCCTTGACGGGCGGCGGCCGGCAACGCCGCCAGCATCTGATAAGCCGACAGCCAGTTTGGGGATTGCAGCCGGCGCCGTTCGCCGGGCGACCAGTTGTACTCATATCTTCCCAACGCCTCGAGCCGGTCGATGCCGGCCCGCGCCACGGCCAGGGCCGCGGCCAGATACTCAAAGGACAGGGCGGGCAGGGCCTGGGATAAGCCCTGAAGCACTTCCAGTTCGTAGCCTTCCACGTCGATCTTGCAGAAGGCCGGCGGGCCATGGCGGGCGATCAGCTCATCCAGCGTCGTTACCGGCGTCTCAAGGCGGCTGTCCCAGCGCACCTGCAGGAAGCCAGGATCGTGCCGCACCGCCGCCTGCCAGTCAGGGGACAGGGTAGAGACGGTGGGCGTGCGCTGGCTGATATAAAGCGTGGCTGTGCCGGGTCGTGCGCCCACCGCCTGCTCAATCAGGGTAATCTGAGACTGGCGGCCATACCAGCGGCGCAGCACCCGCATGCACTGGGGCTGCGGCTCCACCGCCACGATACGCGCCCCCAGGGCGGACCAGGCCCGCAGCTGATTACCCACATGGGCGCCGATATCAAAACAGAGGTCACCTGGCCGGATGAACTGGCAGTAGAACCGCCTGAGCTGACCCTGGCGCCAGGGAATGCCGTAATAAATGGCGAGGGAGCGCAGCAGGCCAAACTGTTGCGGCAGGTTGCTCATACTTTGCAGGAACACACAAACAGCACATCAGCGCCCATGGACAAGACTTTAACCCTGGGGCGCAGGGCGCCATCGAGGCTGGTCACCGGCGGGCGCTGAATCCCTGGGCGACCGGAGCCGATAATCAGCGGCGCGATGGCGATATGGAGCTGATCCAGCAGACCCGCCTGCAGAAAAGCCGACACCGTGACGCCGCCTCCTTCGACAAACAGCGCGGGCAGACGCCGGGCGGCGAGTTGCTCCACCAGGGCGGGCAGCGGCAACCGGCCGTCCGCCTCGACCGGCAGCGCGATCACCTCTGCGCCCGGGGGCGCCGGCGGCGGGCCGGCATAGTCCGCCTGACATACGATCACCGTCGGTGCCGCCTGATCGGTGAATAAGCGAAACCGGCCGTTCAGCCGGCGCCGGGGGTCCAGCACGATGCGGACCGGGTTGTCCCCCGGCGCCAGGCGGGTGGTCAGTTGGGGATCATCATGGAACACGGTATTGGCGCCGACCAGAATGGCGTCGCTCAGCGCCCGCAGCCGGTGCAGATGGAGAATGTTGGCGGGATCGTTCAGGTGCTGCGAGACGCCGGTCAGGGTGGCGATTCTGCCATCCAGGCTCTGCCCCAGGTGGCCAATGACAAAGTGAGGTCCCTGGAAGCAGAGCAGGGGATGATAAAGATCCAACAGCATCGCCGCCGGAGGCGTGACGGCAGCCCGCGCCGACCAGCCCTCGGGAGCCAGGGTGAGGAGAGCGTCAACGCTGTCAGCAGGTTGGGGGGCGCCGTCTTCCGCCAGCCTCAAGTGGAAGCGACAGGCGCCCGGCAACGCCTGCTGCCGTTGCCGCCGGGCGCACAGCAGCAGCCGCCACGCCAGTTCCTCGTCGATGGCCCCCACGCCTACTGACGCCGCGCCTCGAATTCCAGGATCAGTTCGACCTGATCGCCGACCCAGCCATTATCCACCGCATAGGTCATGCCGAAATCGCTGCGCTTGAAACTGCCCTCGGCCGACACGCCCATGACGTAAGGGAAACCGCTTACCGCCCCGATCAAAATAGGATAACGGTCGCTTTTGTTCCAGGTGGCTTTCAGGGTGACCGGTTTAGTCACCCCCAGCAGGGTCAACTGGCCGTTGACGGTGAAGGTGCGGTCGCCGGTGCGCTGGGCGTTCGACGCGGTGTACACCATCTCCGGGTATTTCTTGACGTTCAGGAAATCCTCGCCGCGCAGATGCTCATCGCGCTTGGCGTGATTGGTGAACACGCTGTCGGTTTTAATCACTACCCGCAGGTCCGACAACTGCCCGGTTTCCTCATCGAAGGTGTAGGAGCCTGACCCCTGAAGAAACATGCCCAGAGTGTCGGCGTAGCCGATATGGCGGACCAGGAAACCGATGCTGAAGTGGTCCGGGTCAATGACATACTGTTCTGGTTTGGCCTGGGCGGGCAGCGCCAGCAGCCACAGGCTGAGAGCCAGCGTTAACCCTGTCCAGCGAATCACGGCGAAGGGCCAGTGGGATTGTTTCATGGCAGTTCTCCTCGGTTTGAATGTCGCAATAACCAAAGCATATCCACAGCAAAGGAAGCGGTGAGCAGTGCTAAGCCTGACGCTGCCAGATAAGCGCTGGCCGGCGGTGTTAACCATGGCGCCAGGCAACCCAGCAGCGCCGAGGTCTGCAACACCGCTACTGTTTTCCGGCGCCGGCTTGGCGGCAGCGGCGCTTGCAGCCACGGCAGGATCAATCCGGCGCCGATGACAATATAGCGCATTAAGCCCGACAGGAATACCCAGGCGCCCGCTTTTCCCAGGCTGTAGGTCAGGGCGCACAGCACCAGAATGTGAACAGCGTCCGTTTCCATGTCGAAGTAAAAACCGAAGCGGCTTTCCAAGTCCAGGCGGCGGGCCAGATAACCGTCAGCGCCATCCAGCAGCAGCGCTGTCAGGCTGATGGCGAAGGGCAGCCAGCTGACGCTCAGTCCAGCCGCCTGTGGTCCGATCAGGCCGGCCAGCAGGCAGACCAGGGTGCCCCGCGTCAGCGTGACGGCATTGGCGGCTCCGAAATCCGCCTGGGGGGCATGGCGGGGCAGGGAGCGTACAATCAAACCGGCCATCAGGAGGTAAGCGGCCAGCGCTTGAACCGCTATCCGCCCGCCCTGATCGGGTTGCGGCCATCCCAGCCAGAGCACGGCGGCCGTCAGCGCCAGGCCGTGTCCCGCCAGTGGCCACGCGGCGCTTCGCCGCCGGGGATCACTGGCCATGACTGGCGCTGTCCGGCCTGGGGCTGAAACCCGCGAGCAGGCGGTCGCGGAAAGCGGCCATACTGTGCACGGTGGTCTCCGGCAACAGACCGGGCGTGAAGCCCCAATCCAGAAAAGGTTGCAGCAGGGCGGGGGTGGTGCTGATCACGTGCATGGGTACAGTGCGGGGGGTCTCTTCCCCGGTGATGACCGGCAACGGCTGATGATCGCCGACGATAATCACCAGGGTCCGTGAATCCGCGAACCGAAGCACGTAGGATTGCAGCAGGCGCAGCACATAATTCAGGGCCAGAACGTACTGGCGGCGGATCCTGGTTTCGTCAAGCCAGATCTCATCGACGGGCTCCCCGGTTTGGGCCCAGCGGGCGAAGAGGGTCCCGTCGCCGACCTGCGACCAGTCGTCCAGCACCTGTGGCACCGGCGTCCAGGGCACGTGACTGCTGATCAGCGCCACCTCGGCGAACAGCGGCGGACGGTTGCGGTCAGTCCGCTCCCGACGTTCGAGGACGGCCAGAGTGTATTGATCCGGCATGGTCATCCAGTCGTAGGGAGGCCCTGCATAACCCAGGTCATCCCTGGCGTAGACCTGATCATAGCCGAAGAAGGCGCCTTCCGGCCAATGCCGGGTGAAGGCGGGCTTGACCGCCACAGTGCGGTAGCCGGCGGCGTTGAAGTCATCAATCAGCGTTCGGCGGCGGCTGTTGACCAGCAGATCGTGGCGCACCTGGCTGTCAATCCACAGGCCGCTGAGCAGCGTGTCATGGGCCAGCCAGGATTGACCACCGGCCGTGGGCGAAAGCAGCCAACCGGAAACCGCGTGCCAGCCGCCTTGCGCCAGGCTGTCCGCAAACCGTTCCAGAGTCGGTACGATAGTCGCCGCGTAACGGGGATCCTGAATCGCCGAGCTGCCATACGATTCCACAAACAGCAGCAGCACGTCCATTCCCTGCAGTCCGGACAGCGGCGTTCCGTGAACCCGGTCGGCGAAGGGGTCGTCATTCAACTGGAGGCGGAATGCGGTGTCCGCCCGCCAGGTTTCCCATATCCGCCTGCCTTGGGCGGTCAGGGTGGGACTGGCAGTCAGATCCACGTAGAACCTTCCGCCCAGGCGTTCAATGGGTTGTAACGTATAAGTGGTTCCGGCCAGCAGGCAGATGACGGCCATGCCGGGTCGCTGGCGCGGCAGATGGCGCTGGGCCAGCCCCACCAGGGTAAAGCCGGCGCCGTAAAGCAGCGCCAGAGCCAGCAATCCGGCGACGGCGAACAGCGCGCTCCGCCACGGACCCAGGACGCCCAGGCTGAACTCCGCCAGCGGCCACAGTTGCCGTACATCAATGTACAGATTAGAGGGCCGGCTCAGGATAATTTCCGTGGTCAGATCGGCCAGCCGGAGCAACACGGCGATGAACAGCAGAGCCGCCACAACATGCCGGAAGCCTCGCCCCCGCAGCGCCGGCAGGAGGGCAATGGCCGTGAGGAGCAGGATAAGATCCAGGGCAACCGGCGCATGATAGACCGAAAGCAGGTGCTCGCTGTAAGGCGGGAGGTTGAGGAGCAGGCCGAGCCCGATGCCGAGCACGGTCAGGCTGGTGATGGCAAAAGCGGCGCGCATGGGTAGAATGGTAGCAGTTAAGCTCAGGTGAGGGGTATAGTTTTGCAAGCCCAGGCTTTTTGGATAATCCAGCCCGGCGTTGGGGAAATCCGCAGCGAGACGCTGCCCCCCCTGGACAACGGCCAGGTGCGGGTGCGTGCGCTGTACAGCGCGGTCAGCCGGGGTACGGAAACCCTGGTATTCCAGGGCAGAGTGCCCCCCAGCCAGTATGAGCGGATGCGCGCTCCATTTCAGGAGGGGGATTTTCCGGCGCCGGTAAAGTACGGCTACAGCAGCGTCGGCGAGGTCACCGCCGGACCTTCGGAGTGGCTTGGCAAACGGGTGTTTTGCCTGTATCCCCATCAGACCGTCTACCAGGTTCCCATCACCGCCGTAACGCCGCTGCCGGCTGACCTGCCTCCGGCGCGGGCGGTGCTGGCGGCCAATCTGGAAACGGCGGTGAACGGGGTCTGGGATCTGGCCCCCCGCATTGGCGACCGGATCGCGGTGATCGGCGCCGGCACGGTGGGGGTGCTGGTGGCGCTGCTGTGCCGTCGAATCATGGGCTGCACGGTGCAGCTGCTCGACATTAATCCGGCGAAAGCCGCCGTCGCCAGTCAACTGGGCCTGGAGTTCGGACTGCCGGAGGCAGCGGAGCGGGATTTCGACGGCGTTATTCACGCCAGCGCCGCCCCGGCGGGACTGGCTTTGGCCCTGGCCCTGGCCGGCTTCGAGGCGACAGTGCTGGAGCTCAGCTGGTACGGCGACCAGCCGGTCCCGCTCCCCCTGGGGGAGGATTTTCACAGCCGCCGCCTGACCCTGCGTTCCTCCCAGGTGAGCGCCGTCAGTCCGGCCCAGCGTGATCGCTGGACTCATCAGCGCCGTTTGCAACTGACGCTGGAGTTACTGCGCGACCCGGCGTTTGACCCGGTGATCAACGCGGAATGCGATTTCGCCGCTCTGCCCCAGACCCTGGCGGAACTGGCCAGGGGACCTTCAGCGACGCTCTGTCAGCGCATTCGCTACCCTGATTGAAACAGGGCGGACAACGCCGCCCGGTAACGGAGTCGAGTTATGTTTTCCATCACCGTCAGAAGTCACTTCATGATTGCTCACAGCTTTCGGGGCGAGATCTTTGGCCCCGCCCAGAAACTGCATGGCGCCACCTATGTGGTCGATGTGGAATTCCGCCGCCGGGAGCTGGATCAGGACAATGTGGTGCTCGACATTGGTCTGGCCGGCCAGTACCTGGCTGCCGTGCTGGGCGAGGTGAATTACCGGAACCTGGACCAGGAAGAAAGGTTCAGGGGTATCAACACCACCACCGAATACCTGGCGCGCCATATCTTTGAGCGCATCGCCGAGGGCGTCCGCGGCGGCGCCCTGGGGGAATCCGCCAGAGGCATTGAATCTCTGCGGGTTGCCCTGCACGAGTCCCATGTCGCCAGCGCCGCCTACGAAGCGCCGCTGTGACCAGCGTGCATTTTCTGGCGCCGGGCGATATCCACCGCGAAACCGGCGGTTATCGGTACGATCGGGAGGTTATCGCCGGCCTGCGCCGGCTCGGTTATCGGGTGGCATGGCATGCCCTGGCGGACAGTTTCCCCCGGCCTGACCCGGTTGCCCTGGAGCAGGCCGCCGCCGTTCTGGCCAGATTGCCGGCCGGCGCCGCGGTCGTCATTGACGGTCTGGCCCTGGCCCCCTTGGCCGATCTGCTGCCGGCGCACCCGCATCGGCTGCGGCTGATCGCCCTGATTCATCATCCGCTGGCCGACGAGACGGGCCTGTCCGCCGACCAGCAACGGCGGTTTTTCGAGCTGGAGCGGCGGGCTCTGGCGCTGGCGGACAAAGTCATCGTCACCAGTCCCTTCACCGCGCGGGAGTTGGAGCGCTATGGCGTGGCGGCGGAGAACATCGCCGTCGTTCTGCCGGGCACGGAGCCTGTTGCCGATAATCAGGTTTTTCGCACCGCCAGCAGCCTTCCCCTGCTGCTGTGCGTGGCGACGCTGATCCCGCGCAAGGGGCATCGCTTCCTGATCGAAGCGCTTGGCCAGCTGCGGGAGCTGCCCTGGCGGCTGGTCTGTATCGGC
>Ga0209253_10006368_pt1 | contig 10237 bp, 12 predicted proteins | sample FrelakmetBRP12BR_FD_187145 | JGI IMG/M metagenome (GOLD analysis project Ga0209253, IMG submission 187145) | Freshwater lake sediment microbial communities from the University of Notre Dame, USA, for methane emissions studies - BRP12 BR (SPAdes)... | ecosystem: Environmental > Aquatic >...
TCTTCATCCTGATTGCATTAATGATCACCGGTGTGCTGAGTTATCTTATCCTGCCGGTCGCCGAGCTTGTGATCCGGCTGATTGTTGCCATGGTCGGGTTGTAACAGCGATGAGCAGCGTTCTTCCCGGGCAGGTGCAGCGCGTGCTCTCTGGCATGCGTCCGACTGGCCGCCTGCACCTCGGTCATTATCACGGCGTGCTCAAAAACTGGCTGAAGCTCCAGAACGAGTACGAGTGTTTCTTCTTTGTGGCCGACTGGCACGCGCTCACTACCCACTACGAAGACCCGCGCGGTTTCGAGGAGAGTGTGTGGGACATGGTGATCGACTGGCTGGCGGTGGGCGTCGACCCGGACAGTGCCACGCTTTTCATCCAGTCGCGCGTGCCGGAACACGCCGAACTGCATGTGCTGCTGTCGATGATCACGCCGCTCTCCTGGCTGGAGCGCGTGCCGACTTATAAAGATCAGCAGCTCAAGCTCAAGGACAAGGATCTCTCGACCTACGGATTCCTCGGCTACCCGCTGCTGCAAAGCGCCGACATTCTTATCTACCGCGCCGGTATGGTGCCGGTCGGTGAGGATCAGGTGGCGCATGTCGAGATCACGCGCGAGGTGGCGCGGCGCTTCAACTATTTGTACGGGCGCGAGCCAGGCTACGAAGACCTGTGTCGCGCCGCCATCAAGAAAATGGGCAAGAAGGCCGGCAAGCTGTACGACGAGCTGCGCGCCGCCTGGTTGGAGCGCGGCGACCGCGATGCGCTTGGCACGGCGCGCGAGCTGGTGGAGAAACAGATGAATATCACGCTCGGCGACCGCGAGCGCCTGCTCGGGTTTTTCGAGGGCGGCGGGCGCCAGATCCTGCTCGAGCCGCAGGCGCTGCTCACCGAAGCGGCGAAGATGCCCGGCCTGGACGGCCAGAAGATGTCCAAGTCGTACAACAACACCATAGGCCTGCGCGAATCGCCCGAGGAAATCACCAAAAAACTACGCACCATGCCGACCGATCCGCAGCGCGTGCGCCGCACCGACCCGGGCGACCCGGACAAGTGCCCGGTGTGGCAGTTTCATCTGGTCTATTCCGGCGCGGATGTGAAACAATGGGTGCAAGCAGGGTGCCGCTCAGCCGCGATCGGTTGCCTTGAATGCAAGCAACCGGTGGTGGACGCGGTGCTGGCCGAACTCAAACCAATTCAGGAGCAGGCCGCCGCCCTGGCCGATGACCCGACGCTGGTGAAAAACGTGATTGCAAAAGGCTGCCGGCACGCGCGCGACACAGCGGAACAGACGCTCCAGGATGTGCGCCGCAGCATGGGACTGGAGTACAAGTGATGACCACCGCCACGACCGAACCGACACCAGCGCCGTCGCCGCAGCAGGCGGAGATGCCGTTCGCCATTGTGCGCGGCGAGGCGGTCACCGCGATGCCGCTCGATCTGTACATTCCACCGGATGCACTCGAAGTGATTCTCGAAACCTTCGAGGGTCCGCTCGATCTGCTGCTGTATCTCATCCGCAAACAGAACCTCGACATCCTCGACATCCCGATCGCCGAGATTACCCGTCAGTACATGGCGTATGTCGAGCTGATGCAGTCCGCCCGCCTCGAACTGGCTGCCGAGTATCTGCTGATGGCCGCGATGCTGGCCGAGATCAAGTCGCGCATGTTGCTGCCGCGTCCGAGCGAGACCGAGGGCGAAGAAGAAGATCCGCGCGCCCAGTTGATCCGGCGCCTGCAGGAGTATGAGCGCTACCGCAAGGCTGCCGAGGACATCGACGACCGGCCGCGCGTCGGACGGGAAATATTCCTGGCGGTGGTCGAGTGCGACGAAAAGCCAGTGAAGCGCGTTGAGCCGAATGTTACGCTGTTCGAGATGCTCGACGCGTTCCGCAGCGTGCTGCAGCGTGCCGAGATGTACCGCCACCATCGCGTGCTGATGGAGGCGCTGTCGGTGCGCGAGCGCATGACCCAGATTCTGGGCCGTATCAATGCCGAGCATTTCCTGAGTTTCGAGTCGCTGTTCGATGTGAAGGAGGGCCGCATGGGCGTGGTCGTAACCTTCATGGCGGTGCTCGAACTGCTCAAGGAGTCGCTGCTGGTGCTGGTCCAGAATGAACCGTTTGCCCCGATCCACGTGAAGGCCATAGCCTGATGACTGATACCCATTCCGAACTCAAGAATATTATCGAGGCCGCGCTGCTCGTCGCCGGCCAGCCGTTGACCCTCGACAAGCTGTTGTCGCTGTTTCCCGAAGACTCGCGCCCCGGGCGCGACGAGGTGCGCGCCGCGCTCAAGCAGCTCGAAGCCGACTATGAGCAGCGCGGCATCGAACTGCGCCAGATCGATCAGGGCTTCCGCTTCCAGAGCCGCGAGAAATATGCCGAATGGATCGCGCGTCTGTCGGAGGAGCGTCCGGTGCGCTACTCGCGCGCGCTGCTCGAAACCCTCGCCATCATCGCCTACCGCCAGCCGGTGACGCGCGGCGAGATCGAGGACATCCGCGGCGTAGCGGTGTCGAGCGAAATCATCAAGACCCTGGTCGGGCGCGACTGGGTGCGCCAAGTGGGCACGCGCGATGTGCCCGGTCGCCCGGCGCTGTACGGCACGACACGTGGCTTCCTCGAACATTTCAATCTCAAGGGCCTGGATGCCTTGCCGCCGCTGGTCGAACTGCGCGACATCGACCGGATCGCCGCCGAGCTGAATATGAGCCTGCCGATGGGCGACGTCGGCCAGGTGGGCGAGGGTGAATCCCCGGAGATGGATGCATCCTCCCGCGGCAGCACAACGTCGGATGCCGAAGCCGAGAGCGAGGTTTCGCTGCAGGCTGGCGCGGGCGATGCTGGGAGCCCGGCCGCGAAGCTGTGACCAAGACCACACCGGAACCGGAAGGCGAAAAGCTGCAGAAGGTGCTGGCGCGCGCGGGCCTGGGCTCACGTCGCGAGCTCGAGCACTGGATCACCGACGGGCGCATCACCGTCAATGGTGTGGTCGCCAAGCTGGGCGATCGCGTGTTGCCCGGCCAGGACATCCGCGTGGACGGCCATTCGCTGTCGGCCGGTGCCCGTCACGGCACGCGTCGGCGCGTCATCATCTACAGCAAGCCCGAAGGCCAAGTCTGCACCATGGCCGATCCGGAAGGCCGCCCGACGGTCTTCGATCATCTGCCGGTATTGCGCAATGCGCGCTGGATTGTCATCGGGCGTCTCGACTTCAACACCCAGGGCCTGTTGCTGTTCACCACTGATGGCGAACTGGCCAACAAGCTCATGCACCCGTCCAGCGAGATCGAGCGCGAATACGCGGTGCGCGTGCTCGGCACTGTGGATGCCGACATGCTGGCGCGCCTGCGCGCCGGCGTGCAGCTTGACGACGGGCCGGCGCATTTCGACGACATCCGCGACGCCGGTGGCGAGGGCGCCAACCACTGGTACCACGTCACGCTCAAGGAAGGCCGCAACCGCGAAGTGCGACGATTGTGGGAAGCAGTCGGTGTGAAAGTCAGCCGCCTGATCCGCGTGCGCTTCGGGCCGGTGACGTTGCCGCGCATGCTGCGCCCGGGACGCTGGGAAGAGCTCGACAAAGACGTTATGACTGCGCTGATTGAAAGCGTCGGGCTTGCGCCGGAGGAGCCCAGGGAAGGGCGAGGTAGACCGCGTCGGGAACAGGCGGTCGAAGAGCCACGCCAGTACAAGAAATCCGCGCCCGCCAAGAAACCAGAACTCGAGGTCGGCAAGCGTGCCCCGCGCACGCGGTCGACGACTCCAAGGAAGGTGGAGGTAGACCGCGTCAGGAACAAGCGGTCGACGACTCCAAGGAAGGAGGACGTAGACCGCGTCAGGAACAAGCGGTCGAAGAAATCCGCTGCGCGCACTCGCCGTCCCCCGCGATCGCCACGGATGGCGTGAGTGCGGAGCGCGAAGCCGTCCCTACGGGGACAAACGCAGGAGCAGTTTTCCGCCCACACGCCGCCGGGGTTGATGAAGTGCCGATTGATGGCGGTTTACCGGCGGCTGCACGCCGCGCACGGACCGCAACACTGGTGGCCGGGCGACAGTGTCTTCGAGATCATGGTCGGCGCGGTGCTTACCCAGAACACTGCCTGGACGAACGTCGAGAGGGCGATTGCCAATCTCAAGGCGGCCAAGGCATTGTCACCCGCAGCCATTGCCGCGGCGCCGCACCATCGCCTGGCAGCATGGCTCAAACCCTCCGGTTACTTCAACATCAAGGCACAACGCCTGCATGCGTTCTGCGCGTGGCTGATCCACAAAGGCGGGGCGAAGCGCATCTCACGTCTGCCGACTCCGGTCTTGCGCGCTGAGTTGCTGCAGGTACACGGTATCGGCCCGGAAACCACCGACGACATTCTGCTGTATGCCTTCGATCGGCCGGTGTTCGTCATCGACGCCTACACGCGCCGCCTCTTCCAGCGACTCGGACTGATTCAGGGTGACGAGAATTACGAGGCGCTGCGCCAGTTGTTCGAGACAGCGCTGGCGACCGATGCGCCACTGTTCAACGAATTCCATGCGTTGATCGTGGCGCACGCCAAAGACGTCTGCCGCAAGCGTCCATTATGTGGCGCCTGCAAACTCGGACCGCTCTGTCCGTCGCGTGCGTTAAGTAAGACTATTGGCCACAGATAAACACAGATGAGTGTTTCTACTTGCCATTATGCTTCTATCAGTGTTCATCTGCGGCTGAAGCTATTACAAGCAGCTCTACATCGCGTTCAGCGCGCGCCAGGTCTTCCGGCGTATTGATGTTACAGAACAGGCCACGATCCTGCGGCCGATCGAACCGCACCGGTTGGCCGTGGACAGCAAGATAATCCTTGAGGCTGCGCCCACCGCGTTGCAGATAATCTTGCACGCTCGCCGCCGAGCCCGGACGCCACAACAGGGCGAGCGCATGGCGCTCAGTATCGCTCGCATAGGCGCAGGTCTTCGTGTCTAATCCGGAGCGAAGCCGTGTCACCAGATCCGGCGGCAGGAACGGCAGGTCGACCGCGACGGTCACGAGATAATCCTTCGGATACTGCAGGAGTCCGGCATGAATGCCGGCGAGTGGCCCGAGAAAGCCGGGCAGGTGGTCGGGGAGCACCGGCAGGCCATAACCAGCAAAGGTATCGGGTGCGGCGTTGCTGTTGAGGGCGAGGGCATCTACTTGTGGACGCAGGCAGCGGATGACGTGTGCCAGCAGAGTTTCTCCCTGTAATGTCAGCAGGGTTTTGTCCTGTCCCAGCATGCGGCGAGAGCGCCCCCCGGCGAGGATTAGGCCGACAGTATGAGTGGTGGGCGTCATTGGCCAATCTTAACCCGTGGGGGTGTGCCAGAGTGGCCTCTGCCGAATTCCACAGGATTCAACGCATAGAGGCATGTGCAGGCACAAATAGTCAGCATATTTGTATTGACGGAGCCTCATTTTTCTCCCGGGCTGTCTATATTCCTTGTAAGTGTATGTGTGTTTAGCTTCGGATGGGCACCACATAAGATGGCACAATGCTTGCTTATGTTCCAACGTATGGTTTACACGCTGATGGTATGAAATTGAGGACGACTCCAATGAGAAGATTGCTTTGGGCACTGTTTCTGGTGATGTCTGGCCTGGCGCCTTCCCTCGTCAACGCGGCCAACGACGAGTTCCCCATGCGGGTGCGCTACCCGGATGTGCAGGTGATTTCGACGGTGGATCTCGCCAAACAATTCAATGAGGTGCTAGTGGTCGATGTGCGCTCGAAATACGAGTTCGACACGCTGCACATCAAGGATGCGGTGAACATCCCGCTGGAAACCGGTTTTGGCGAGAAAGTGGTGAAGTTGCGCGCAAAGAACAACAAACCGTTCGTGTTCTACTGCAACGGCAAGACCTGTCACAAGTCATATGATGCAGTACTGCTTGCCGATAAAGCCAGGCTGGACAGAATCTTTGCTTACGACGCCGGCATTTTCGACTGGGCCAATGCGCAGCCGGAAAAGACCGTGTTGCTCGGTCGCAGTCCGATCGTCCCGGCGGATCTGATCGATGAAAAGAGCTTCAAGGCACGCCTGATCGAGCCCAAAGACTTTACGGCGCGCGCCGGTGACAAAAGCATGGTGCTGGATGTGCGCGATCGCGTGCAGCGCGACACGCCGCTTTTCCCATTCAAGGAACAGCGCGCGCAGCTTGACGATATGAAGAAGATTGACGCTGTGATCGAGGACGCCCGGGCACAGAAGAAAACCCTGCTGGTCTACGACCAGACCGGCAAGCAGGTGCAGTGGTTCCAGTATTACCTGGAGAGCAAGGGCGTGAAGGATTACTACTTCATGAAGGGCGGGGCGCAGGCGCACTTCGACGCCACGCTTGGCAAGGTGGTGCTGAGCGGCGACAAGGACAAGGCTAAGGACAAGCCTCCGGCCGGCAAGAATTAATTCCCGGTTCGCAGAACCAAAGCGCCGCGTCATACGCGGCGTTTTTTTTATCTCCAGGGATGGAGTGTATGCCGCGTGAGCGGTCGCTACGGCCATCCATGGTCTCACGCGGCATTCGTACTTCCCTGTGCATCACAGGACGCGCGGAGCGGCTATTTCTGCAGATGCTGGCGCATGAATTCCGCCGCTCGTTGCAACGCATCCTTGCTGGCCAGGTCATCGGCGAAGGTGCGCACGTTCGGCGGGCGGAAGTCGAAACCGCGCCCCACGCCCGGGTAGACAATCAACCGCACCGGGCGTTTCATCAATTCCATATTTTTGACCGCTTCCTCAATGCTGCGCCGGCGCTGGTATTGTTCCTGTTCGCCAATGAAGATGAGCGTCGGGATTTTCAGTTCGTCCACTTCTTTCGCGTAGCCATAGACTTGCATCGCCTCGGGTGCGTTTGGATCCTGCATGTGCGGGTACCAGGACACGTAACAGGCGATGTCCTGTTCCTGGCGCTTGAAGGTCACCGCTACCTTGAGCGTGTAATAGCCACCGCGCGTCTGCGACGCGAGGCAGGCTTTTTTCGTGCTCACGTCGGGAAGTTTGAGCAGCGCGTCCACGCCATGATTCACGTCTGCTTCCAGCAAGTAGTCGTGCTCGATCGGCATAGGCGGTATGAAATGCGCCTTGTAGATATCCGGCGCCAGCACCACAAAGCCGCGTGCCGCCAGGCGTTTCACTTGCATCTGAATCAGATCATCCAGCCCGCGCCGGCCATGCATGTAGAGCACCGCCGGGAACTTGCCCTTGCCACGCGGGCGGGCGACCAGCGCCGGAATTTCGGTGTCGCCACTTATGTAAGAAACCCAGCGGGTTTCCACTGGGTAGTTGCTGGCTGCCGGAATCTGGCCGTGCTCCCACCAGGCGTCGTCCCACCACCAGGCGACGCCGCTTGGCGCGGGCGCTGCCTTGGTTTCGTCTTCTGCCGCCAGGGCCGGCGTCAGGAACAGGGCGGATATCAGAAACAGGAGAGCGGTCAGTCGCTGCGGCATGGAAATCACTCCGAAGAATCAATCGCGGGAATGGTCGGGTTCAGTCTAGCATGCATGCAGTGGCGGCCTTGGCTAGCGTGGCAGGGCGATCTCGGCAAAATTCCGCGCCACGGGATGCGGCGGATTGGCGGGCAGCGCACCATCGCGCATCAGCCAGCAGGTGCGGAGGCCGGCCGCCTGCGCTGCATCCAGCTCCTCGCGAATATCCGACAGGAACAGGATTTCGCCGGCCGGTATGCCGATACTCTCGGCAATGTGCCGGTAGGCGTCGGCCTCGCGCTTCGCACCGATGGTGGTGTCGAAGTAAGCGGAGAACAGTGGTGTGAGATCGCCGAAGGCGCTGTAACCGAACAGCAGTTTCTGGGCGTGCACGGAACCGGAAGAAAACACATAGAGCGCGAGGCCCTGAGCTTTCCACTCGCGCAGGCGGCGCACCGCATCGTCGTACACGTGTCCCTGGAAATCGCCGTTCCGGTAGCCGGCTTCCCAGATCATGCCCTGCAGCGCTTTGAGCGGTGTGATTTTTTGGTCCTCATCGATCCAGCGGACGAGCTGGGCGACCGCCGCGTCATCGGTCAGCGTGTGACCGACGGCTTCGCTCACGGCGTCGAGCTGGACGCGCACGGCCGGTTGCGCGGCCTGTTCGCGCACGAATGTCCCGATGCGCTGGCGCGCATAGGGGAATAGCACATCTTTGACGAAGGACAGGGAAGAGGTCGTGCCTTCAATGTCGGTGACAATCGCCCGGATCATGTCGGTCCCAATATCCATTGCGCCAGGCGCGCGGCCTGATGGTGAGTAGTCTGTCCCGGCCTGTGCGGCGGGGCTTGAAAATTATACGGTCACTCCCATGAAAAGGGTGGTTTTTGTGCGGAGCACGCGCCGTCGCCCTTGGCAGGCGCAACGGAAATAGCGCAGAATGATTTCCCCTTCACGAGCGGGTGGGGCACATCCGTCCGCGCTCAGGAGCAGCCATGACATTGGTCGTCCGGAAATATCCGGTTGCCTTGCAGGATTCGCCGATCACCGCCGAGGTGATGCAACACTTGCCGCATCCTTCGCCGGCCGAACGCCAGCGTCTGCGCGACGAGATCAAGCGCCTGCTGAAAGCGAAGGATGCGGTGCTCATCGCGCACTACTACGTGCACGAAGACCTTCAGCGACTTGCCGAGGAGACCGGCGGTTATGTCTCCGACTCGCTCGACATGGCGCGCTTCGGCCACGAACATCCGGCAAAAACACTGGTGGTCGCCGGGGTGCGCTTCATGGGCGAGACCGCCAAGATACTAAATCCGGAAAAGCGCGTGATCATGCCGACCCTGGAGGCCGAGTGCTCGCTCGATCTTGATTGCCCGGCCGACAAGTTCATCCCGTTCTGTGATGCCCATCCGGACCGCGAGGTGGTGGTGTATTCCAACACCAGCGCGGCGGTGAAGGCGCGCGCCGACTGGGTGGTGACCTCGAGCATCGCGGTCAGTGTCGTCCAGCATCTGTACGCGCAGGGCAGGAAAATCTTGTGGGCACCGGACAAGCACCTCGGCAACTACATCCAGCGCCAGACTGGCGCCGACATGCTCATCTGGGACGGCCGCTGTGTGGTGCACGAGGAGTTCAAGGCGAGCGCCATGCGTGAGCTGAAACAGAAGTATCCGCAGGCTGCGATTCTGGTGCACCCCGAATCGCCGGCCGAGGTGATCGCCATGGCGGATGTGGTCGGCTCCACCAGCCAGCTCATCGCGGCGGCGCGTGACCTGCCGAACCAACAACTGATTGTGGCCACCGACAACGGCATTTTCTACAAGATGCAGCAGGCGGCGCCGGGCAAGGAGTTGATCGAGGCGCCAACCGGCGGCACTGGCGCCAGCTGCCGTAGCTGTGGCCACTGCCCCTGGATGGCGATGAATGACCTGCCGGGTCTGGCGCGCGTTCTGGAAAGCGGCGCGAACGAGATTCAGATTCCCGAAGAAGTGCGGGTGAAGGCGCTGCGTTCCACCCAGCGCATGCTGGACTTTGCCGCGCAACTCAAGCGCAAGGTGCTTGGCAGCGGGACGGCCTGAAAACTATTGTCACGCCCATCCCTTTACTGCAACTAGTCCTCGTCGCCGAGCTCAGGATTCCAGCCCTGTTCACGGGCGCGCTGGATGGCTGCGGCGTAGATGCGGGCATGACGCTCGCGCAATTCCGGCGGCAGACGGCTGGCCAGGCTGCCATACGGTTCCCACGCCGTGCACACCTTCTCGTAGACAACCTCGACCCTGTCCAGGGTCCAGCCTTCGCAGGTTTCACTCTCCGGCAGAATACCGAACACCCAGGCATCGCGAATAATGTTCCCGGTCGGTGAGAGGCCATCGGTATCCTTGTGGATACCCATGTAGGTCTGTTGTCGGTGCGGCGTGTGTTTGTCCATGCACGCCATTATGGCGGAATTATCATCTTCCGCCAGCGTTCGAAAGTCGGCAGGGCTACCAGATCGCTTTCTGCCGGAAACGCGCGCGCATGGGAAAATCGAGAATACCCCGTCGCCGGCGTAGCTCACGCAGATAGAGCTTGGCGGTACGGTAGCCCATGCGGAACGACAGACGGAAATACTCGATGTTGTCGAGATGCCCGCCGCGCAGGGCATGGTCGAAGCCACGGGAAAAGCGCTCGGCGCGCAGGGTCGGGGGGATCTTGAGGCCGAGTTCCTGCGGGTTCGGGTAGGTGTAGGTCATGAGACACCTCGTGCAGTTATTCTCATATAAAACTATAGATGTTATCGGCAGCAGGTTGTTCCGGCTTTACA
>Ga0209253_10006369_pt1 | contig 10236 bp, 11 predicted proteins | sample FrelakmetBRP12BR_FD_187145 | JGI IMG/M metagenome (GOLD analysis project Ga0209253, IMG submission 187145) | Freshwater lake sediment microbial communities from the University of Notre Dame, USA, for methane emissions studies - BRP12 BR (SPAdes)... | ecosystem: Environmental > Aquatic >...
GTCTCCGTTGACAGTATCCAGAATGTTGCTGAGAACATGATGCGTATTGAGTCATCCGCCCGAGACCTGGGTTGCAGAATAGCCAGACCATTTATGGTATTATCGTTTCAGAGTAGCTCATCCATTCCAGAACTGAAGCTTACCACTCGAGGATTGGTCGACGTGGATTCAATGAAGCTTGTCCCCCTGATAGTGAATTGAAGAGATCGAAAAAGATTCGTCCGTTTATTGCCACATTCAGATTTGATTAGTCCGACTCAAATGAATGGTGGATTATCTATTCGATTCTAATGTGGGATTTGGACAACCAGAATTCCTGTCCCTTGATAATAGCTCTAATGACCTCGGAGGTCTCCGTCAGAATCAATGCGTCCCTGAATACTGAGTAGTCTTCGTCTTCAAAATCTGCACTGGCCAGCAGGGCTGGGTTTCTCTCCACGACCAATTTTCTAACATGCAGAAGTACGTGTCGTTTCACCCAGAATCCTCCTTCACATCAATGCTTCTCATTGGACGCAATATGCGATAAAAGCATGTGCGACATACTGTTACTGTGTTGGGATTATGATCGACGCAACCAAGGAGGAACTGGCGAAAGTTGACGTTGAGCTTGAAGAAGGGGTGTGCTGCGGACGTGTGGTTCTACGATGTAAGAAGTGTGCCCGCGTATGGTATCCAAGGCTCTTGGAAGACGGACAACTTCCAAGTGAATTCTGGAAATGCCCGAATGGATGCAACTCCGGTTGAATCATCTGGCTGTCGCCGCGTACTAGATGGCTACTCTATATCCTGAATGTCCTGGAGGAAGTGAATCCTGGAATTGCATATTGGAGTTCAATGCGACGGGTCGCTCTGGTTATGGCTATGGTTGTTGCTAGGTAGATCAACGCGATTATCGAGTATATGGCGACATACTGGAATGTTCGGACTCCAATGATTCCGCCCACAGCGGTCAATTCTACGACTGTTACAAGATAAGCCACTGACGAGTATTGGACAAGGTACACGATTTCGTTGGTCCAAGCGGGGATCACGAGTCTAAGCGACTGTGGTAGAATGACCGAGAATATGGCTTGGGTTAGTTTCATTCCAACTGACAGTGCCGCATCCATCTGACCTGATGGAATCGATTTGATAGACCCTCTGAAGTACTCGGCTTGATATGCACCACTATTAATGCCCAGACCTAGGATGGCCGCAGTGATAGCGTCGAATCTGATGCCGACCTGTGGCAAAGCGTAGTAGAGTAGGAAGATCTGCACGAGCATGGGTGTTCCCCTTATTAATTCAACGTAGCCTATCGCTAACCATCTGACCAGTCTGGAACCATAAGTCTCAGCCAATGCGATAGGAATTCCAATCGCAAATCCTAGCAGAAAACCCGCAGCAGCCAGAATTAGTGTTATCTCGAAGCCCTGAAGAAGCATGGGCCAGTACTTGAGAAGAACGTCGACTATTTCCAATTAGGCTCCGGTCCTTTTCACGCCATAAAGTTCACTAATCTTGCCGAGGAATCTCTGGGTTCTCTCATGTTTTGGATTTGCCAGCAGATCTGCTGGAGTACCTGTCTCCAACACAACCCCATCGTCCATGAAGACTATTTCGTCCGCTACATTCTTGGCAAAGCCGATCTCGTGAGTCACAGCTAACATGGTGGTCCGAGATTGAGCTAACTGTTCCATGACTCTGAGCACTTCGCCTATCAATTCGGGATCTAAGGCTGAGGTAGGCTCGTCAAGGAGGATAATTTTTGGTTCCATGGCTATGGCGCGGGCTATCGCAACTCTTTGTTGCTGTCCTCCACTCAACTGGGCAGGGTAGTTTCGGAACAACGTGTCCTGTATGCCCACATCTCTAAGGGCTCGAGCCGCATTAGATTCAGCTTCTTGACCCGACAGCTTCTTGACCTTGACTAATCCCAGTTTGACGTTGTCCAGTGCAGTTAGGTGCATGAAGAGGTTGAAGTGTTGGAATACGAAACCTATCTCACTTCGTACGTGGCTGAGGTTCACATGTTTTCCTGTGATTTCTTCATCGTCTAAGAATATGCGACCGGAATCTGGCCTCATGAGTAGGTTGACGCATCGGAGAAGCGTGCTCTTTCCAGCACCACTTGGTCCTATGATTACCTTGGTATCGCCTCTGTGCATGTTCAATGAGGCGCCTTTGAGAATCTCCTTGCCGCCCAAATTCTTGTGAATGCTCTCTACCCGTAGAAGATAACCTGTCATCGTGCTCCTCCTCCCAGGCCGGGGATTTTCCATTTCTCATATGCAGTGTTCATCGTTCGGCTTACTACTAGGGTGGCGATGAAGTAGATCGCTGCTACAATTGCGTAGATTTCAAGTGGCTGTAGAGTAAGTGCAACAATATTTGCAGCTTGTTTTAGCAATTCCGCGACGCCGATAGCATAGGCCATGCTGGTATCCTTCAGGACAACGGTGAATTCGTTGCTCCATGCTGGAATGGAGAGACGAATGGCCTGTGGAAGAAGCACCTCTCGGTACGCGGAGGATTTGCTCATTCCAATACTCAATGCTGCTTCAACCTGTCCTACACCAATGCTTTCTAAGGCTCCTCGAAAGATCTGCGACTGGTAACCTCCACTGCGTAGACCAAGACCAAGCGCCGCTGCTACTGTGGGGGAAAGCATAATCCCTGCGTAAGGCAAACCAAAGTAGACCAGAAAGAAAACGACGATGAGGGGTATGCCTCGCAGAACTTGTTCTACTCCTGAAGCGACCGTGCTTGCGGGGCGTGGGAGATAGGTTTCCGCGAAGGCGAGGCTGGCTCCGATCGCGAAGCCTAGAGCCAGACCACCTACGGTAAGTAATGTGGTATAGTAGAATCCCGTCAATAAATAGGGGAGGATTGACTCGAACTGGAGGTTCACTGTTAGACCTAGCCGAGCCTATTTCTCTATCGCTAGTCTCTTTCTGGCCAGTATTTGAGTATAATTGCTTCCCAGTCTGCAGAGCCTTTGAACCCTTGCATTGCTTCGTTCAATGATCCCAAGAGGGCCGTGTCGTCTTTTCTAACTGCGAAACCCCATTGTTCTCCTGTACTGACGGTTGACGCTACTTTCACTGGGTACTGTTTTGTGAAGGCCACTGCTACGGGACTGTCTACTATGACTGCGTCTATTCTTTCGTTTTGTAGATCCAGAACTGCCAGCAGGAAAGTGTCGTAGTACTTTATCTCACCCAGAGTTGCGTTGTTCTCTTCAGCGAGACCAGCACCTGTAGTCCCTGTCTGTACCCCAACCTTTCTTCCGGCAAGGTCAGCTATTCCCTGCGGATTGAAAGTGCCCTGTCGCACGAGTAAGGATTGATCGGCTTCCCAGTAAGCATCTGTGAAAGCGACCTCTTGCAGTCTCTCCGGAGTTATGGTCATTCCAGCCGCGATTACGTCGATTTGTCCTTGTTGCAGGGCGGTTATCAGACTGTCGAATGCCATATCCTTGACTTCAATATCTTCGTATCCAGCCCTCTGAGCCAATGCCCTGATCACGTCAATGTCAAAGCCTGTGACAACACCGTTCTCGACGTACTCGAAAGGCGGAAAGGGAGTGTTTGTGCCGACTACGAGGATCTTCTTTTCAGGCTGTGTCTGCGTCGTGTAGTAGTAATAGCCTCCAATGGCAGCTATCGCCAGGATTACAATTATTATGCCAGCTGCTACACCCGTTTTCATTTCATTCTATCTCCTGTTTCCTCTTGATTCCCTTTAAGGAATATAAAAAAGTGTGTACTGAATCGTGGTAGGCCAGAGCTCCAGAACTGGTAAATGGACTATTCAAGGTCGTTGACAGAAATGGCGGTCAGCATTGAAACAACCAACATAACCAGAAGATTCGATTCTTTTCTGGCAGTGGATCACCTGAGCTTTAGAGTTGCAGAGGGTGAGGTCTTCGGCATCTTGGGACCGAATGGGGCTGGAAAGACTACCACCATCCGCATGCTTGCATGTCTAATTTCGCCGTCTACAGGGTCTGCAACCGTGGCAGGACACGATATTGTTTCGAACGCTCAGAAAATTCGAGAGGTTGTTGGGATACTAACTGAGAATCCAAGCCTGTACGAAAGATTGACCGCCTATGAGAACATGAACTTCTTTGCCGAAGCATATAATCTCTCTAATGCTCAAGAAAGGAAAAGTAGAATCAAGGCGTTGCTTGATCTTTTCAATCTCTGGGAGAGAAAGGATGACAAGGTATCCAAGTTTTCAAAAGGGATGAAGCAGAAACTTGCAATTGCTCGTGCACTTGTACACGATCCCCCGGTGCTTTTCTTGGACGAACCAACAGCAGGTCTCGATCCGGAAGCAGCCAAAGGGATAAGAGAACTAGTTGAGAATCTTAGTAAGCACGAGAAACACACGATCGTTCTTTCTACACATCATCTGGAAGACGCTGAGAGACTTTGCAGTAGAGTTATGATTATCAATAGAGGCAGAAGCGTTTTTGTTGGGACTCCAGATGAGCTTCGCAACAGCGCTTCACACAGTCCAGTCCTTCAAATCACGTTCGCCGAGTTGAATCAGAATATTGTTGAATCCGTCAGGAATCTGCCAGGAGTCAAAGAAGTCGAGATCGAGGGTTCGCGCAACGGGTTACTTGTAACATTGAATGATGCTGACCGATTGACTCCAGAGGTAGTAAGAAATGCTGTCCAAGCTGGTGGCATGATAATATCCGTGAACGTTCTCCGACCGACTCTGGAGGAAGCTTACCTGAAATTGGTGAAGGTGAACTAGTTGAGAATTCAAAAAGCTGTACTGATCTTTAGAAAAGACTGGCTTGAGGTTAGAAGAAACTGGCAGGTCATGTTACCGATAGTCTTGATACCATTGATGTTCTCAGTTCTGCTTCCTACAATGATCATAGCGCTTCCGAGTCTTTCGACCGTTTCCGGGTCATCATCCGGAGACATGCAGACGATGATTGACAATTTGCCAGGGAATGTCAGAAGCGAGGTGTTGGGAATGACAGATCAACAGGTGCTAGTCTATATCATGTCGGTTTACTTCTTCGCCCCGTTCTTTCTGATTATCCCTCTAACCACGTCAAGCGTGATTGCTTCGGATAGTATTGCTGGAGAAAAGGAGAGAAAGACAATAGAAGCATTGTTAGCAACGCCTATTTCTGATGCGGAGTTGTTTCTAGGAAAGGTCCTCGTATCCTTCATTCCCACAATGATCGTGAGTGTGTCCTCATTTGTAGTCTATTCAGTCATTGTGGATGTGGCTTCCTTTTCACTGTTTCATGGAAGGGTTCTGCTTCCAAATCTATCTTGGCTAATGTTGATTTTTGGGCTGTCGCCAACACTTGCCCTGGCAAGTATAGGATTGGCCGTCATTGTTTCGACAAAAGTAAAGGGATTCAAGGAAGCGCAACAAATTAACGGCTTACTTCTAATTCCAATCTTGGCACTGCTTTTTGGACAAATCTCTGGTGCAATAATAATTGGTCCACAGATGATTCTAGCAATGACAGGGATCTTGGTATTTGCAGATGTCATAGTGTTCCGTCTGGGAACAAACAGATTCAATCGCGAGGAGATATTGTCAAGACTCGGCTAACGTCTCCTGCTTCTTCAGGCTTTAACTAAACACGACTGATAGCCAACATGTTCTTATGAGCCGAGATGTCGAGACACTGAGTGGGTGTGCAACTGCGCATGGTTTGGAGACTGATAGACTTGGGGGGCGTTGATGGTTTCACGATGACAAACCTCTACGAAGCAGTTGCGAGAACAGTGGCTGAACATGATTCACCGAATACATTGATCCTCAATTATCCAGGTGAACCGTTTGTCAATGTCGGCTATCATCAAGTTGTTGAGAAAGAGGTCGACCTCGAATTTGTTCATAAGCAGAATATGCTGATCGTAAGAAGATCAATTGGTGGCGGAACCATACTTGACGGTCCTTGGGAGCAAGACTACTTTTTCATAGTGAACAAAAAGAGTGAGGAATGCCCAGCAGATATTGGAGAGTTCTATAGGAAATATCTGATTCCAGTTGCAGAAGCTTTGCAGAGACTTGGCGTGCCCGTCCAGTACAAACCGATAAACGACTTGGTTGTGAGAGATAGGAAGATCTCGGGAAACGGCGGGATATCCATAGGAGACGCGATGGTTCTTGCTGGAGACGTTCTTCTAGATCTACCAACTGAGCTAATGACAAGGGTACTGAAGGTTCCCGATGAAAAGTTTCGAGACAAACTGAAGAAGTCTCTTCTAGAATGGATGACATCGTTGAAATCTGAACTGGGAGAGGCTCCAAACAGAGACGACGTAAAGCGACTCTTGGTCGAAGAGTTTACCCGAGCTTTTGGCATTGAGACTGAAGAAGGTGAGTTATCGCCTGCAGAGACGAAGTACCTTGCAGAACTGTTGGCTGAGAGAAAACATAGGGAATGGATCTTCATGAAAGACCGAGATCATGAACAACTCTTTGATGCTGCAAAGTCTCGACAGGTCAAAGTGAAGGAGGGCGTTTCCGTATGCGAAGGTGTCTACAAAGCTCAGAAATTAATCCGGATCACGATGGAGACGGCGAACAATCGAATAAACGATATCTCAATCTCGGGAGACTTCTTCACTGATCCATACATCGGCGGCATCGAGAAACTGGAGAAACTACTGGTCGGGGCATCGCTGGACAAAGAGGAACTACGCAAAAGAATCACTTCATCTTTTGATACTTTGGGTTTGAAGACTATGGGTATGACTGCAGACGATCTGGCCCAAGCTATCCTGACTACTAAACAAGCGGAATGAACCATTGTAATGTTCTTTCACATAGAATCATAGAACTCAAAGCATCGACATGAAAAAGAGAACCGTCGGAATCTGATACTGTTCAAGCTTCTCTGTGCCACTGTCTATTAGAATCATCAACCACCGCGAGACACAGCACTCAATCTTTGGTGAAATGCTCGAGCTCGTCTGCTTGCAATCTTAAGAATGCGTCTGCACAATCAGATCTTGGGGAAAGGTATTGGCGCTTTTTGCCTCACTCGATGTTGGAACTACTGGAGTTAAAGCGATTGTGTGTAATGAATCAGGAGTTATTCTGTCGGAAAAAAGATCTCCTACTTACCCGGTGTATTCCGACAAGGCAGGTTGGGCTGAGCAGAGTCCGCAGGACTGGTGGCAAGGGGCTTGTACTTGTCTTAGTCAGATTATGAAGGATCCAAAGGTCAATTCAAATGACATATTGGCAATTGCGTCTGACAGTCACACAGATGGTTGCACAGCTGTTGACGCTGATGGACGCCCATTGGCACGTTCTATTATCTGGATGGATAGGAGAGCATCTGACCAGTGTCCAACTGAACTGGAATCCGTGAGAGAGATCTATGAAACGACAGGTCTTGCCTGCGACCCCTACCATGTCGCTCCAAAGATTGAATGGTTGCGTGAGAATCGTCCCGAAGTCTATGCGAAGACCTACAAGTTCCTAAATCCAAACGACTACATCCTTCTCAGATTGACTGGAGAATTCGTCACAGACTACACGTTGGCTTCGTGCACAATGTTGTTCGACATTAGCAAACGAGTGTGGTCGGACAAGATGACTGCGCGGTTCAATGTGAATGTTGAGAAGCTTCCGAAGATTGTAAGTTCTCAATCTGTTGTTGGAGAAGTCACATCTCAGGCAGCTTCAGAGACGGGACTTCGAAAGGGAACTCAGGTAGTGGCTGGAGGCGGTGATCAAGAAGTTGCTTTGGTGGGAGCTGGCGCCATTTCACCTGGAATAGTCTGTGATATTACAGGAGGTGCTGAGCCAATTGGCACGACAACGGCGGAGACGAGGTTCGACCCAACTAGAACACTTGAATTGCATGCGCATCCAGATCCTGATCTGTGGATTGTTGAGAGCCCTGGAATAACATCGGGCGAAAACCTAGAATGGTTTTGCAGGGAATTCGGAAATATGAAAGGTGACGACATCGCCGATCCATTCCGTGTCCTAGATCAAGAAATTGAATCCACTCCACCGGGAGCAGATGGACTAGTATTCCTTCCTTACACCATGGGTTCTATCACGCCAGAATGGAATCCACATGCGAGAGGTGCATTCTTGGGATTTTCCCTGCTTCACAAAAGGGCGCATTTTGCGAGATCAATTCAAGAAGGAGCGTCATACGGTTTACGTGATGTCTGCGTTCTTATGGAGAGAATGGGGTTGCCCGTAAGAAGAATCATTGCTGCTGGAGGTGGAGCGAAAAGCGTGGTATGGTGCCAGACGAAATCAGACGTTACAAAGAAAATGGTTCTTGTGCCGAAGATCAAATCTGTATCAGCTTATGGATCAGCGATGTTGGCGGCGGTTGGAACTGGACAGCTATCGAGTTTGAAAGCCGCATCGGAGAAATGGGTAGAGTACGATCGAACTTATGAGCCGTCAGAACTCCGCGGGATCACTTACGACAGGCTGTACGAAACATACACATCAGCATATTGGAGCCTGAAAGGCATATTCCTGAAGCTCTCGGAGTTGCAGAAATAGCCGCACAGGCTTTAAGTGAAACCAACTCGTTGTGGATTTGGACTGGGATTCTGTAGGAGAACCTAGACACCTCTATCAGGAGCCTCTCTGCATGAACATACTAGTCGTCGGCGATGATTTTACACCGTTTCATCTTTTTGAAGAACATTTGCGTGCTCAACCTTCCCTTGGCGACGCCAATATCACTGGATTTGACATTGGATCAGACTCCCCTACCCCACCCGACTTGGAGGTATCAGAGTACTTCGGTGACCCCAAAGTAGTGATGGAGAGAATTGGAGATATTGAAGTGCTTGTTACCACTTTTGCCCCCGTCACCATGAAAGTCATAGATTCCGCAAAACGGCTGAAACTCATTGCATGCGCTAGAGGCGGCCCAGTCAACGTAAACATCAGCTACGCCACAAAGAAAGGTATTCCAGTGTTGTTCACACCGGGTAGGAACGTTGAGGCAGTGGCGGACTTTACGATGGGACTCATAATCTGCCTGTGTAGAAAGATTCCAAGAGCTGACAAATACGTCCGATCCGGTGAGTGGAGAACAACAAGGCAGGATACACTCGAAAAACCGACCGGAGTTGAACTGCACGGTAGGACATTGGGTGTGGTAGGGTTCGGCCGAGTGGGTTTCCATGTCTGTCAAAGAGCAAAAGCCTTCGGACTAAAGATACTGGTTCACGATCCATTCACAAAGGAATGCGGCGAGAAACTTGTTGATCTTGATACCCTTCTGCGCAAGTCAGACATAGTGACAGTCCATGCTCGTATTTCTGAGGATTCGCCACCCTTGATCTCCACGAGAGAATTTCAATTGATGAAAAAGGAAGCTTACCTAGTAAACACTTCAAGGCCAGCAACAGTTGACGAAGATGCGTTGCACGATGCGTTGATTACAAAAAAGATCGCGGGCGCTGCCTTGGATGTTCATCGAACTGAGCCACTTCCACTCAGCAGCCGTCTGCTTTCGCTGGACAATATCCTGCTCACACCGCACGTGGCGGGAGTCTCAGTTGACATCCCCGCTAGAACTTGTAAGATGATAGCGGAAGAGTTGGATCTGTTCATCTCGGGAAGGAGACCAAAGTTCGTTTTCAACCCTGAAGTATTCAAATCGTTGAAAACCCATTCATAACATAGATTCAAGTGCTAGATTGCATCTACAGCAAAACCGTATGAGCAGTCAGCTCGACAGCGATCTTACGGGAATGTGGGTTTGCTCCATAACCATACAAGATACGCAATCAAAATGATCGCTGTCGTAAGAAAGAAAATCGTTCCAGGGGCTAGTATGTATTCCCGTGCAAATCTCGATTTTCTCCTGATTAGCAGAAACAATGAAACCGTGACAATCGTGGTAACAACCAGTGGGACGGCGTCCATGGGATTCATGTTGACTAGCAGTGAAAGTACGTCTCTTTGCAGGTATACTATCGTGCCGATTACTATGATATATGTTAGCGTTGGTGCTATCCACGTGTAAATGAAATCTTTGGATTTTAAGTTCATCCAATCATCTCCTAATAGATTATCTCGCCCGTCTTCTTGTCGAACACATGAAGTTTTGACATATTGGGTGCTACGAAGACTTTGTCACCCAGATCACATTTCAAGGCCGCTAGAGTCTCTATCTTGATAATTTGAGAACCCACCTTGAAATCAATTATTTGAGTGAAACCCGTGGGCTCAACCACATAGACCTCCCCAGGAATGTCATTCTCT
>Ga0209253_10006370_pt1 | contig 10236 bp, 9 predicted proteins | sample FrelakmetBRP12BR_FD_187145 | JGI IMG/M metagenome (GOLD analysis project Ga0209253, IMG submission 187145) | Freshwater lake sediment microbial communities from the University of Notre Dame, USA, for methane emissions studies - BRP12 BR (SPAdes)... | ecosystem: Environmental > Aquatic >...
GCCAACCAGCTCGCGGTGAGCGGCATGGCTTCCACGAATATGGCCTGCGCTCCGGAGTTGATGCTGGCCGATGCCGCCCTGTCCGGCGTGCTGGCCAAACCAATGCAGGTCGAGCTGGACAATGGTCCAAAACCGACGCTGCGATTGGTTTCGACGTCGAACGAGACGCTGACGCTTACCGGCCAGGCTACGCCGGAAGCCCTTTACGGACCTGGGGCCCTCATCTTTCTGGAGGTTTCCGCCCGCCCTGTGGCGTGCACAGATCCTCCGCCCCCGAATACACGTTGCCTTCAAGTCCGCGAACGGCACTTTGACGCGCAAGGCCTGAACATCGGAGTACCGGGAGAATGGCGCACTCTTCACGAGAGCATCGAGGGCTTCACCCACAGGGAAGGCGAACGCAATGTGTTGCGGGTCAAACGCTTCAACCGCACCCCCGTGCGTCCCGGGGCCTCCTCGACCCTCTATGTGCTGGACCTGATCATCGAGACGGAGATCGTGACGCCGTAACGCTTAATATTCTGCCTGCATTAATCAAGCACAAAAGCCAACGAGCAAAAAACAGGCTCGTACCGTAATTTCCAATCCGTTCTTTCACGGAATCTGTCGACGATCACTTGAGTTCGACCTTGACCTCCTTGATGGTTCCGTTAAACGCGAACGGGCGCCGGTCGAAGTAGTCGAGCGACACGGGCGAGCCGAGGTCGACCCCGACGTCGAACGTCTCGCTCGCCGAGAACGCCGCAGGCACGGTGCGCTTCACCGTCGTGCGCGCCACTTCCTGCCCGTCGACTTTGACCATCACGTCGGCCGGCGACAGCGGCTTGGCGCTGGCCAATGTCGTCGTCACCTCGATGCGATGCTTGCCGGCGGGAAGCTTGTTCGCCGAGCGCGCGATGGTGCGCTCGATGATCATCATGTTGTACTCGTAAACCAGTTCGCCCTTGTCCATGTAGAGCGTAAGGCCGCCTCCCGACCCACCCAGCGCGTACAGCACGCCGGAGGCGTTGTCGCCGATCTCCGCATCGATGGTCACGGTGCTGCTCTCACGGCCCAGGCCCGGCGCCGTGAACTCGGGCATGCGCGTCGTGGTAGCGTCGAACCGCCAGTTCGTGTAGGGCGTCTTGATGCGGTCCTCGGGGTGCAGGCGCAGCCAGATGCCGGCGCCGAGCGGATAGACCTTGTTCGCCTTCGCCTGCTCGTCGAACGCCCTTCGCAGCTGGGCCAGGCGCTGCGGTTCCTTCGCGGCGAGATCGTCGGCCTGCGAGAAATCCTTGGTGATCCGGTAGAGCTCCCACTTGTCCTTGGCCGAATCCCACTCGGCGAGGCCGGGTGCGCCGGGCAGCCACGGCACCAGCGGGCCGAAGGTGGCCGCCACCCAGCCGTCCTGGTAAATGGCGCGGCTTCCGTTGTTGTCGAAGTACTGCACCTTCTTGCGCGTGGGCGCCTTCGCGTCCTTGAAAGTGTAGGCGAGGCTTACGCCGTCGATCGGGTCCTGCTTGTATCCGTCGACCACCTTCGGCGGTCTGATGCCGACGACCTCGTAGAGGGTCGGCACGATGTCGTTCACGTGGTGGAACTGCGACCGCGGCGTGCGGTCCGGTTTGATCCCCCTCGGCCACGAGATCACCATCGGGTTGCGCGTGCCGCCGAAGTGCGAGGCGACCAGCTTGGTGTAACGGAACGGCGTGTTGCCGGCCCACGCCCACCCGGCGTGGTACATGCTGTCGGTCTTGGGCGTGCCCAGCGCGTCCAGTCCGCCCATTTTCTCGAGCGCCGCGAGTTGCTGCTCGATGGTGTTCGGGATGCCGTTCTGCGCCAGGAGTTCGCTGATCGTGCCGTTCTGGCCTTCGGCGCTGGCGCCGTTGTCGCCGAAAATGTATATGACGATGGTGTTGTCGCGCACGCCGAGGCGCTCCAGCTCGTCAATCAGTTTGCCGGCCTGCACGTCCACGTGCTCGACGAAGCCGGCGTAGATCTCCATAAGACGGAGCTGGAACGGGCGTTGTGCCTGGGGAATGCTGTCCCAGGAAGACATGGAATCGACACGTGGCGTGAGCCTTGTGTCGGCCGGGATCCAGCCAAGTTGCTTCTGGCGTGCGAAGACACGCTCGCGGTAGGCATCCCAGCCGTCGTCGAACTTGCCCTTGTATTTGTCCGACCAGGCCGTGCCGACCTGGTGCGGCCCGTGCGCCGCGCCCGGCGCCCAGTACATGAAGAACGGTTTGTCGGGCGAGTAGGCGCGCTGCTTGCGCAGCCAAGCGATGCCGCGATCCGCCATATCCTCGCTCAGGTGGTACTTTTCGTCGTGCGGCGGCTCCACCACGTTGGTGTTTTCGACGAGCCGCGGTTCCCACTGGGATGTCTCGCCGGCGAGGAAGCCGTAGAAGTAGTCAAAACCGTGTCCGGTCGGCCAGCGGTCGAACGGGCCCATCGCGGTCGTCTGGTCGGCCGGCGTGTTGTGCCACTTGCCGAACGCCGCCGTCTTGTAGCCGTAATGCCGCAGCACTTCGGCCATCGTGGCCGAGGTCTTCGGGATCACGCCGGTGTAGCCGTCCCAGTCCACCGCGCGTTCCGCGATCGTGCCGTTGCCGACCCGCTGGTGATTGCGGCCGGTGAGCAACGCGGCGCGGGTGGGCGAGCAGATAGCGGTGGTGTGAAAAGCGTTGTAGCTTACGCCCTGATCGGCGAGTTTGCTCAGCGTCGGCGTGTTGATCTCGCCGCCGAACGTCGACGCCTGGCCGAAACCGACGTCATCGAGCAGGATGATGAGCACGTTCGGCGCGTCCGGCTTGAGGTGCCGGGGCTGCGCGCGGCGCTTGTGCACCGAGTCCTGCAGCCGAGGCTTGGCGATGCTGGCCGAGGGCACCGGCGGAAATGGCAGGACGCTGCCGTCGTCGGCCTGGGCCGCTACCGCGGGACCGGCAGACAGCTTCAGCGCCATTGCTTGCAGACAGATCAAGACGCCCAACAATACCAATGGCAGCCCGATGGCGGCCAGGTGCTTGCGACGTGTCGGTTTCATAGAATCTCCTTTTGTAACTACTCAGGTCTCAGGGTTCGGGAGTTCAGGGTTCAGGAAATCCACCAACCGTCGATATGCTTGCATCTCTCTCGCCTGAACCCCGGAGCCCCGGAGCCCCTCTACCTGAATAGCAACCTCCTTTTTAGCGAGGCCTTCATTCATAATGTTATTCCCGATTATCGGATGGGGAACAAAAACTTCACTGTGAAGTTCACCGTCCACTCGGGCGCCACATAGTCGTTTGCAAAGTTGTACTCGTAGGCGCCGGAGAACTGCACCGGCAACTGGCCGAATCTGACAAGCTTGGCCACCTTCACCCCGACGGGGAGGGCGGTCCAGTCGTCCTTCTCCCAGTCGTAGGTAAGATTCATCTCAGAGGTCCCGATCGACCAGTGGTCGGGTAGCGAATAGTTAACGATCGGTTGGATAATGCTGACGTTGACATCCTCGCGGTCGTTGTCTCCTGCGAAAGAAAAGAGATTCTGGTTGAAAACGCCCCACAGCAACTTCCGGCTCCGCGCCACAAACCCAGCCGCGGGGCCGGCTGCCCACTGGCCCGCTCCCAGCGCATCATTCGTCGCCGTCGGGAACAGCATGACCGGTCCGACCCCCCAACGGCCCCAGGATTCGTTGAAAACGATCAGATCGAAGAGCACCAGATCGCTCAGCCCGTCCTTCCGCGAGGGGCTCTCAGTGACGATCGGCAACGTGGCGCGGGCGATGTGGTTCAGGGGACCGGTTTTAAAGGGAACCGCCGATCTAAGCAGGATTGTGTTTCCGTCCTCACCGTCCAGATTGTGGTAGTCGCCGATGTAGATGTTCTGGATTTGAACCGACATGAGCGAGGCCGTCGGGTCGTTGGCGGCCTGCTCGAGGTCCTGGCTGTCCTGGCCCGGTTCTTCGGCAAGACCGGCGCAGGGTGCGAAAAACAGCAGGCCGGCCAGTTGGACTGTCAGGACAAACAATTGCCCGCATTTCATGGCGACTCCTTCCTTAACTTGCGGAATTTCCGAGTAACCGATCAGAATTTGTAGACGGCCTTAAACCACACGATGTCGCCCTTGAGGCGGTTCTCCGTCTCGACTTCGTGCAGCCACTTGAGCTCGAAAATCGTGTCGTTGCCCCAGAGGCTTGTCACGTACGATACGACGGGACCGATGCCGACCGTCTTGCCCTTGAAGTCGCCCAGAGTCGCCCCGTCCCCGCTGTCTCCTTCCACCTGTTTGTAGTAATACGCGGACACGCCGCCACCCGCGAGGCCGCCAAGCAAGGGGAAGTGTTGTGCCAACGTGCCGTCAATGAAAGCCTGTGTACCCGACTGATAGTCCGTGTCCTCGTTTTCGGTGTTGAACGTGGCGCCGAAAAAAGCTGAGGCTTCAAAACCGTTTTTCTGCCCGAAGTACATGAGCCCCAGCACCGGCGAGATGCTCCAGAAATTCTTGCCCGTGTTGGTGAGGCGTCCGACCTTGTAGTCGCCGGTCGGCGCATAGATGCCCATCCGGAAGTTCACGTTGAAGTCGGGGTGGACGTTGTAGTTGAGCATCAGCGGCATCAAGACGATGTCGCCCAGGCCGTTGCTCGAGCTGGATCGGGAGACCGCGCTCGAAACGTTGCCCGCCTCGGCTTCGACGTCGGCGGAGACATCCATGACGACGTAAGGGATCGTCGCGCTCATGGCGTAGCTCCAGTCCTTGCCGATCTCGACCGGCGGGCGCCAGAGCAGCGAGAGCCCGTAGGCCCACGAGGTCGCATCCGCCCCGAGTGTTGTCCGTCCTCCGATCGGGAGCGGCTTACTGGCATTGATGTTGCCGTTGTAGTTGACGACGTTCGCGCGGACGATGAACGCCTCCTTCAGGGGAACGCCGTCGACAAAGGACGCCATCGACCCGGGGAGGTAGTGGCCGGACCCGCCTTCCTCGGCCGCGGCCGAACCGGCCAGCCAACAGACACCTGCGATCAGGTACAAGGCAAAAAACCATTTTGCAGCAGGAACCGGATGTTTCCGGCTTCTTGGAATCATGACGCCTCCCTTTTTTATCATTTGGGTAAGGACGGCTTCTCCGCCTCGCTTATTGGACCGGCTGGGCCTCCGGGAACTTCCAGGTGCCGTCGAGGATCTCCTGACGCGGCCGGTACTGCCGCACGCTGTAGTTCCACCCGGCAGGCGTCACCAGACAGTTGGGCGTGTCCTTCCGGCAGCCGCCGAACTGCACCGTGACCGACCCGTCGGGGTTGGGCTTCGCAGTCAGGTTGTTGATCGAGTACGAGTTCAGGGCGTTCTTCTCGAAATAGTTTTTGCCGTTGTACACGCTGATCGACCAGAACCCGTCCACCGGGACGTCCTTCACCGTGAGGGTGTGCACGGTCTTGCCGTCGTTGGCCTTGGGGTAGACGTTGTTGTAAACCGCCGCTTCGAGCGGATTGAGACCCCATCCCGTGGCCGTCGCCATGAGATGGAAAATCGGGTCGACTTCCTCCTTCTTGCCCATCCGCTTCTCCGTGGTGGCGCCGCCCATGGTCTGCAACGCAGCAAGGTGGTCTCGGATCTTCCCTTGTGAGACGGGATCCCACTTCGGAACCTCGAACTTGCCTGCACTCGCCTGCTGGACCTGGATCCTGTCCTGCAGCTCATTGGCGACCTTCACGTCGGCGGCGTCATTGGGATCGGCCAACGTGCGGATGGCGGCCATGATGTAGCGCGTGCCGGCTTGCTCCTTTGTCAGCGTGAAGCGTCCCGGCGCGTAGCCAACCAGGGGAGCGTAGTGATCCTCGGTGATGACAAGCATCGATACGAAGCGCTTGCCGGCATCCGGCAACGTGACCGTGACCGGCCCGGCGTCCAGATCGAATACCGCAGCTGAATACAGCGTGTCGCGATTCATGCGCACGACTTCCTGCTTTTCGATCGGCGTCGGGGTCCGGTAGTGATAGAACCTGCCGAAGCCTCCCAGTTTCACCGTCCGACCGAAGTACAGGTCGGACTCGGCACGAGCGAAATTCTTCACGGTGACCGGCACGGACTTGCCCGCGGCCGTGCTCTGCGCCAGCAGCACCGTCGGCGCCAGCAGCACAAGCGCTGCGATCGCGACACATATATTGGCTCGAATCGCCGTCATCGAGTTGCCCTCCCTGGAGCCCCAGTCTTGTGGGAGCTGACGATAGGAGACAAACGAACGGTTCACTTCTTCGGCAATACCGGCTTCTCCCGCGGCAGTCCGCCGTCGTCAATGTCGAAGTCCGGATCGAAGACGGTCTTGCCCTGCGCGCCAAGGTAGTCCGGCTGCGCTTTCAGCCACTCGCTCATCTTTTGCTCTTTGGCGTAGGCGATCAGGCGGCGCTCGAGATCGCGGACGACCTCCGGGTTCTGCTCGGCGACGTCGTTCTTCTCGCCCGGATCGGCGGTCAGGTCGAATAGCTCCGTCTTGCCCGGCAGCAAGGCGATCTTCACCAGCTTCCACTTGCCCTTGATAATGGCGCCGCGGAACGCCTCGGCGTTCACCAGGATGTCGTCGTGCGGCGACGGTTTGCCTTCGGCGACCGTTGCCCAGATGTTCTTGCCGTCAAGCAGCTTGTCGGGGCTCGCCTTGGCGCCGGCCAGGGCAAGCGCTGTGGGCATGATATCCACCATGTGCAGCGGCTCGTTGACGACGTGCGGCTTAAGTTTGGCCGGCCAGTTGAAGATGGTCGGCGTACGGACACCGCCTTCGTACAGGCTGCCCTTGCCGCCACGCAGTATGCCGTTGTTCGCCGGTAGAGACTCCTGCTTGACGCCGCCCGCGGCGCGCTCCTCCTTGGAGTGCGCTCCGCTCGCAACCACCGCGCTGCGGGGCCCGCCGTTGTCGCTGCTGAAGATGATCAGCGTGTTCTCGCGCAAGCCCCGCTTCTCCAGCGCGGCGACGATGCGCCCCACCTGGTCGTCGAGCGATGTGACCATCGCCGCGTAGGTGCGGCGCGTCGGGTCCTTGATCGTGGACGCATAGCGGTCCTGGTCGGCCTTTGTCGCCTGGTACGGCGCGTGTGGGGCGAGCGACGCAAAGTAGAGGAAGAACGGCTTGTCCTTGTCCTGCTTATTGATCAGCCTGACCGCCTCGTCGCCGATCAACGTCGTGTAGTAGCCCTTCTCGGTGAAGAACTTGCCGTTGCGCTGCCAGTCGACCAGGCCTCCGCGCTCCTTGGTGAAGTAGTCCACCTCGCCGACGAGGTTGCCGTAAAAGTGATCGAACCCGCGGTTCTGGGGCCAGAACTTCTTGTCGGCATGACCCAGATGCCACTTGCCGACCATCATGGTCTGATAACCCGCTTGCTTCAGCGCCTGCGGCAGCGTCCGCTCGTCGGTCGGCAGGCCATAGGTGTGGCTGGGGAAGATCACCAGCGTCTGCAGGCCGTAGCGCATGGGGTACCGCCCGGTCATCAGGGCCGCCCGCGACGGCGTGCACACCGGCCCGGCATGGAAGGATTCGAGCTGCACGCCCTCCTTCGCAAGCTTGTCGATGTTCGGGGTCTTGATGTCGCTCCCCCGATAGCCGAGGTCCGCATTGCCCAGGTCGTCCGCCATGATGAACACGATGTTGGGCTTTTCGGCCTGGGCAAAGGCACTTGTCCACACAAAACCGACCAGTGCAAGGATCGACAAACATAGGATAATGTTCTTTTTCATTTTCCGCCTCCAGTTCCCCAGCCAGGCAATCTCGGCCTGCCAATACAGCCGGGAATTATCTATGAGAAGATATCGACCACCCAATTCGTAAATCCGGCCATCTATCTCTTTTCGCCGGTCAACAGGCGATACAACCTGTCGGTCACGACGACTTTCCATTTTCCGCCGGACCGCTTCATGTCCACCTGGGTCCTCTCGCTCACGGATGAGACCGAATCGCCGGCTTTGTTTTTGGCTACACCACCGGCGGCGCCCACAACATTGCCGGTGGCAAGCTTGCCGGCCGTGGCAACCGTGCCGGCGGCGTCCTTCGCGCCCTCTGTGATGGTTTCGTAATCAATCTGGGCGGAAACGGTGGCTTCTTCCCCCTTTTTCTTATCCTTGACGTCTTTGATGTCGTACGACAGTTTGCCGGGCATCTTTACATCAATCCAGGATTTGTCGTCGCGATTATCGATCCCGTATTCCTTGATGGCTTTGTTGACCTGGCCCGACTGGGCCAGTTTCATGAACGCTTCAAAGGTGGCTTTAGGATCGTCCGCCGCAAAGGCGGGAAATGCGAATATCAACGCAAAGATGATTGTAATTAGGGATTTCATGATAACCTCCTATTGGATGACTCAGGTTGTTGGAATTTTTACTTTTACTTCCGTGACGCCTTGAACACGGCAACTCCTTCTACATCGAGCAGAACGAGCAACCCGTTCTGAATTTGGACCTTGGACACCCGCTCCAGCGCGGCGAGAAAGCGCGCCTCCTGCTCCATCAGGGCCGGCGGGCACATCATCTTTGTGGCCCCCAGCTTGCCGAAGGAAAGACTCGATCCTGACAGGGCATACTCTCCGACAAACCGGTTGCAGCTCGCATTGCCGCCCACTCGGCCATTCCCGGCAAATTCGATGGTGGCCGGGCTGTTGTCGATGACCGGCCGCTCGCCGATATATTCAACGGTCCAGGCCCCGGCCAGGTCGGATTCGACGGGTGTCGACATGGACGAGGCACATCCCGCAATCCCGATCACCACCGCCATCATCACGCAATTCCCCATGACGGTCTCCTTGAGCGCTCGCCTTTATGGAGCCACGCTGCTCTTCACTGCAAACGATCTTCTTTCGCGGCAAGAAGCTGCAGGCGCCTGATCCGTTCTTCCACCGGCGGATGAGTTGAAAACAGCCTTTGCAAACCGCCAAAGAAGGGGTTCACGATGAACATATGGGAATGCGCGGGATTGCCCCGTGTCAGGGGGACGGCCTGAACGCTCCGGTGGATTTTTCCAAGTGCGCTCGCGAGTGCCAAGGGCTTCCTGCTTATTTCTGCCCCTCCTTCATCTGCGGCATATTCCCTGATACGGGAAACAGCCACGCGTATCAACATGGCGCCAAGGGGTGCTCCGACCAAGATAAGCATTGCTCCGAGAGGATTGTTGTTCCGCCGATCCTGGCTCCCAACACCAAAACGGGCAAACTGGCCGAGCATGGCAATCGCCCCTGCAAATGTTGCAGCGATGGTACCGGTGAGGATGTCACGATGCTTCACGTGTGCCAGCTCATGCGCCATGACTCCCGACAGCTCAGCATCATCAAGAGTTGCCAGCAATCCCTCTGTCGCCGCAACCGCCGCGTGTTCCGGATTTCGGCCGGTTGCAAATGCATTCGGGCTTTGTTCGGGAATTACGAAAACCTTCGGCATGGGCAACCCGGCCTTTTGCGCCAGTTCAGCAACAATTCCATACAGGCGTGACTTATCCTCCGGCCCGACTTGCGAAGCCGCGTAGCGTTTCAGGATCAGCTTGTCGCTGAACCAGTACGAGAAAAAATTCATCGCGGCGGCAAAAAGAAAGGCCATGACAGACCCTTCGCGCCCTCCCACGGCGCCACCAATAACGACAAAGAGGATCGTCAGCAACACCATCAGGAAAAACGTACGGGTTCTATTCATAGCCCATCACCTCACTCCTTTGATTGAACATCCCCCAGGAAACGTGAAAAATTTCAAAACCGGAATATTTCACCCTGATCGATGATGTCACACTATCTGGAATCAGGTTTTAGTGATTTTTTTTCGAAAAGCCCTCGAACGTGTTCGGCCAAATCCTGGGTTGGCTCAGTAGCTGGCCGAAAACATTCATTGCAAATGCGGTCCTGCTGGGTGTCTTGAAAAACATGAGACAGTTTGAGTTTCCCGCAGCTCCTGCACATAATCCGCCAACTATTGGTAGATTTAGCGGTGAATGGCTTTCGCATTCGCAATACCAGTTGGTGCAAGCAGTTGAACTGCTATACCATTTTCCTTATCGACACAGTGGCACCCGGAACTGTCTAACTTCAGGAGTCCCCCGGCAGAGCCGGGGGGGTTACCTAAATGATCTGGGCGGCAATCGACTCATATCGATCTATTTTTTGAAGAATTTTCCGTTAAAAAAGGCCAACAAAAGTAGGATGGACCCCAAGAGAGTCATTGTGAACGGATCATGCAAATTATCGGCTCCGCCCGCACTGAGCGGCAATGCCTTAGCCAGTTGAGTAACGCCAAAAAAGGCTGCGACCCAAAACAG
>Ga0209253_10006371_pt1 | contig 10236 bp, 9 predicted proteins | sample FrelakmetBRP12BR_FD_187145 | JGI IMG/M metagenome (GOLD analysis project Ga0209253, IMG submission 187145) | Freshwater lake sediment microbial communities from the University of Notre Dame, USA, for methane emissions studies - BRP12 BR (SPAdes)... | ecosystem: Environmental > Aquatic >...
TTGCGGAGGCGCTTGCCGCGATGGGTGCTCGCGTCGAGATGGGTGAAAACTGGATCGAGGCGCGCGGGCCGGCGAGCGGATGCTTGCGTGGCGTCGACCTGAACCTCAACCACATCCCCGATGCGGCCATGACTCTGGCGGTCGCGGCGCTGTTCGCGCAGGGAACGAGTACGCTACGCGGTATTGCAAGCTGGCGGGTGAAGGAAACCGACCGCTTGCGCGCCATGGCGACCGAGTTGCGCAAACTGGGTGCCGCAGTTGAAGAGGGCGTGGACTATCTGCGCGTGACGCCGCCGCGCAGCCGCCGCCTGAACCCACACGTCGAGATAGACACCTATGACGACCACCGCGTGGCCATGTGCTTTTCACTGGCTTGCCTGGGCGACGTGCCGGTAAGGATAAACAACCCGGCGTGCGTCGCGAAGACCTTCCCGGATTATTTCGAGCGCTTCGCCGAGATCGTTAAACGATGAACACCGTTCCCGTCATCGCCATTGACGGCCCGTCCGCATCGGGCAAGGGCACGGTTGCTGCACGGGTCGCCCGAGCGCTGGGTTTTCATTTCCTCGACAGCGGGGCGCTTTACCGCCTCGTCGCGCTGGCCGGACTCTGGGCTAACGTGGCTTGGGATGATGAGGCTGGACTGGCCGATCTGGCTGCACGCCTGGACGTGGTGTTCGAGTCGGATTCGGTGAAGCTCGGCGGGCGGGAGGTCGGAAAGGCCATTCGTGGCGAAGATGTCTCGGCGGGGGCGTCCCAGGTTGCGGCTTTGCCGGCGGTGCGGGAAGCCCTGATTGCGCGGCAAAGGGCCTTTCGGATGCCGCCGGGGCTCGTCGCCGACGGGCGCGACATGGGATCAGTCGTTTTCCCCGACGCCGATGTCAAGATATTCCTCACGGCGAGCGCCCAAGCGCGTGCCGAAAGGCGATATAACCAGTTGATCGAAAAAGGGTTGTCTGCTAATATTGCGACCCTTTTGCAGGACTTGCTGGAGCGTGATGCGCGCGACGCCGCGCGCGCCGTTGCTCCATTGAAGCAATGCGCCGACGCGACACCAGTCGAGACGACTCACATGTCGATCGATGAGGTGGTGGATTTCGTCCTGGATCTCGCGCGCCGGCGGCTGACGCGGTGCGCCGCATGAGGCGGTCCGAGTCGGTAATCGGGGTCGTTTTCCTCCGTGGCAATTGCGCCCAGCTTGCGTTTGAAGCAGCTTGGGCCGCGATTCCACGATTTGAGGAAGGGGATATTTCCAACATGCATGCCGTGTCGGCACGGCACTAGGTTTTTTATGTCAACCGCAACCCAAGCTGCTCAATCCATGGAAAGTTTCGCTGCTCTCTTCGAGGAAAGCCTGTCCCGCAAGGAGATGCGCGCCGGCGAAGTCATCACCGCCGAGGTCATGCGCGTCGATCAGAACTTCGTCGTCGTCAACGCAGGCCTGAAGTCCGAAAGCTTCATCTTGATTGACGAGTTCCGCAACGACCGTGGCGAAGTCGAGGCGAAGCCGGGCGATTATGTCAGTGTCGCGATCGAGATGCTCGAGGACGGCCATGGCGAGACGCGGTTGAGCCGCGAGAAGGCCAAGCGCATCGCCGCGTGGAACGATCTGGAGAAGGCTCTCAATGAAGGCATCCTGGTGAAGGGTGTAGTCACCGGCAAGGTCAAGGGTGGCCTGACGGTCATGACAAGCGGGATCCGCGCGTTCCTGCCCGGGTCTCTGGTGGATCTGCGGCCGGTGAAGGACACCAGTCCCTTCGAAGGCAAGGAGTTCGAATTCAAGGTCATCAAGCTTGACCGCAAACGCAACAACGTCGTTCTGTCGCGTCGCGCCGTGCTCGAAGCCACCGCGGGCGAGGAGCGAGAAAAATTGCTGGAAAGCCTGAAGGAGGGCACCGTCGTCAAGGGCGTGGTCAAGAACATCACCGATTACGGCGCTTTCGTGGACCTGGGTGGCATAGACGGCCTGCTGCATATCACCGATCTCGCCTGGCGACGCGTGCGGCACCCCTCCGAGGTGCTGTCGGTGGGCGACGAAGTGACGGCGAAGGTACTCAAGTTCGACCAGGAGAAGAACCGTGTTTCGCTCGGTCTCAAGCAGTTGGGCGAAGATCCGTGGGTCGGCATCGCGCGCCGCTATCCGCAAGGCACCCGGCTATTCGGCAAGGTGACGAACCTTACTGACTATGGCGCCTTCGTCGAGATCGAATCCGGCATCGAGGGGCTGGTGCACGTCTCGGAGATGGACTGGACCAACAAGAACGTCCACCCCTCCAAGGTGGTGCAGCTCGGCGACGAAGTTGAGGTCATGATCCTGGAAATCGACGAGGAGCGCCGGCGCATCTCGTTGGGGATGAAACAGTGCTTGCCGAACCCGTGGGAAGATTTCTCGATGAACCACAAGAAGGGCGACAAGGTGAGGGGTCAGATCAAGTCCATCACCGACTTCGGTGTATTCATCGGGCTGGCTGGCGGTATCGATGGGCTGGTGCACCTTTCCGACCTGTCCTGGTCGAAACCGGGCGAGGAGGCTGTGCGCGATTACAAGAAGGGCGATGAGGTCGAAGCGATGGTGTTGTCCATCGATGTCGAGCGCGAACGCATCTCGCTGGGCATCAAGCAACTCGAGGGCGATCCATTCACGTCCTATATCGCCACGCATGACAAGAACAGCGTGGTGAAAGGCGCCGTCAGAAGCGTGGACGCCAAGGGAGCGGTGATCCAGCTCGACAACGACGTCGAGGGTTATCTGCGTGCCGCGGAGGCATCCCGCGAACGGGTCGACGATCTGCGCAACGCATTGAAGGAAGGAGATCTCATCGAGGCGATGATCATCAACGTTGATCGCAAGTCACGCTCGATCAATCTATCGATCAAGGCGAAGGAGCAGGCGGAGCAGAGCGAGGCCATGCAGAAGCTCGCAACCGAGAGCGCAGCGGCCAGCGGCACGACCAATCTGGGTGCGCTGCTGAAGGCCAAACTGGGCAATCCGCACCAATCCTGAACGACGCGTCCATGATCATGTCGGAGAATAGGGTCCGGCCGCGCTCGCGGCCGGGCGTTGGAGCGCGCAATGACCAAGTCTGAACTGATCAACCGGCTTGCCGCGCGTTTCCCGCAGCTGGTCGCGAAGGATGCCGACTATGCGGTCAAAATGATTCTGGATACGATGACGACGTCGCTCGCCGGCGGTGACCGCATCGAGATCCGTGGATTCGGCAGCTTCGCGCTGAATTACCGGCCGCCGCGCGTGGGGCGCAATCCCAAGTCCGGCGACAGGGTGCAAGTGCCGGAGAAACGCGTGCCGCACTTCAAGGCCGGCAAGGAGCTGCGCGAACGGGTCGACCAGATCGAGTGAGGCCGCCGCGCGCGGAGTGCGCTCGCACGACGCGGACGCGGCGCGGCCTTGCTCGCGGATCGATCGTAACCCGCCCTTATGAAGATCCTCGTTTGGTCGCTGCGCATCGTGGTTTTCCTCCTGTTGTTGGCCTTCGCGGCAAAGAACAGCGGCGTGGTCGTCGTGCGGTTTTTTTTCGATGCCTCCTGGCAGTTGCCGCTGAATCTGATCATCCTGATTTCTTTCGCCATCGGTGCGGCCGTGGGACTGGCGGTGGCGTTCGCGACGCTGCTGCGCCAGCGGCGTGAGTCGCGGCAGGCGAGGCGCGAAACAGCCGAATCACCGAGTGCCGGGCCGGCACGCCAGACCGGCGCCGATGCGGCTTGATCGGCGATGGATTTCGAGTTCTGGTGGCTGCTGGCATTTCCGCTGTTCTTTGGCCTTGGCTGGATCGCCGCCCGGATTGACATCAAACACCTCGTTCGAGAGTCGCGGGCTTTGCCGCGGTCATACTTCAAGGGCCTCAATTTTCTGCTCAACGAACAGCCCGACCAGGCGATCGAAGCGTTCATCGAAGCTGTCAAGGTCGACCCGCAGACCGTCGAGCTGCATTTCGCGCTGGGCAACCTTTTCAGGCGCCGCGGCGAGTTTGACCGGGCGATCCGCATGCATCAAAATCTGGTCGACCGCGACGATCTGGCCGAGGAGAAGCGCCTGGCGGCGCTCGAGGAACTCGGACACGATTATCTCAAAGCAGGATTGCTCGACCGCGCCGAGAACGTTTTCGTCAAGCTCAGGGGTACGAGCCGCGACGAGACGGCTCTAAAGTTCCTGCTCGATATCTACGAGCAGGAGAAGGAATGGGGCAAGGCGATCGAAATCGCGCGAAACCTGCCCGATCATTCCGGTTATCTGTGGCAAAAGGAAGTCGCCAATTTCCTCTGCGAGCTTGCCGCCCAGGAGATAACCGATTCGCGTTTCGACGAGGCGCGGCGGTACATCGCGGAAGCCTTGGCGACCAACCGTAAATGCGTCAGGGCGAGCATTCTGCTGGGAGACCTGGAAGCTGTCGCGGGAGATCCGGAAGCCGCTGTCGATGCGTGGAAACGGATCGAGCAGCAGAATCCGGTCTATCTTGCTCTCGTGGCGGACAAACTAATGGATGCCTATCGCAAGCTCGGACGTGACGAACAGGGCGTGCAGCTCCTGCGGGGCTATCTGGAACGGCATTCGTCGCTCGACCTGCTCGATGCGGTATTCGAATCGGAATTGAACGCCGGCGGACCGGATGAGGCCTACCAGTTGGTACGCGACGAACTGAAGCGCAATCCCACGCTGCTGGGCCTGGACAAACTGCTTGAGGCGCAAATCCTCGTGGCGCCTCCGGAGCGGCGGCCTGATCTGGAGCTGGTGAAGAATCTCATCCATTCGCATACCCGTCGCGTGGCGCGCTACCGATGCGGCGAATGCGGATTCAAGGCGCGACAGTTCTACTGGCGCTGCCCCGCATGTGGCGGTTGGGAGACCTATCCGCCTAAACGCACCGAGGAATTCGACTTGGCGCCGTAACAGGAAATATTTTCCATCACCCTTCATGCAGAACGGCGGGACATAAACGATCATGAAAATCACGGTATTCGGCACCGGCTATGTCGGTCTGGTGAGTGCAGCCTGCCTCGCGGAGGTTGGCAACGACGTCCTGTGCGTGGATGTCGACGAAAGCAAGATCCGCACCCTCAATGAGGGCGGAATGACGATCTACGAGCCGGGGCTGGAAGCCATTGTCGCCAGGAGTCGGGCCGCGGATCGGCTGCGTTTCACCACGGACGCCGTCGCGGCCGTTGGCCACGGCGTGCTGCAAATGATCGCCGTCGGTACGCCGCCCGGGGAGGACGGATCAGCGGACCTCAAACACGTGCTGACGGCGGCGCGGACGATTGGGCGTCATCTGGATCGCTACGGCGTCGTCGTCAACAAGTCGACGGTTCCGGTGGGCACGGCCGATCGCGTGCGTGCCGCGATCGCGGAGGAACTGGCCTCGCGCGGCCTCACCTGCGATTTCTCGGTGGTATCCAATCCCGAGTTCCTGAAGGAAGGGGCGGCGGTCTCCGATTTCATGAAGCCCGACCGAATCATCGTGGGGGTTGACGATGCGCGGGCGACGGAGCTGATGCGCGAGCTCTACGCGCCGTTTCAGCGCAATCATGATCGCCTCTTCGTCATGGATATCCGGTCGGCGGAGCTGACCAAGTACGCGGCGAACGCGATGCTCGCGACCCGCATCTCGTTCATGAACGAACTGGCCAACCTCGCGGAGAAGCTGGGCGCGGACATCGAGCTGGTCCGCCAGGGGATCGGATCGGATCCGCGCATCGGCTACCACTTTCTTTATGCCGGGTGCGGCTACGGCGGCTCGTGTTTTCCCAAGGACGTCAAGGCGCTCATTCGTACCGCGCATGACATCGGCAATGAGCTTGCCGTTCTCGCCGCCGTCGAGCGGGCAAACGAAGCGCAGAAGGGGGTCCTGGGGAGCAAAATCGTCGCCGAGTTCGGCGAGTCGCTGGCCGGGCGCCGCTTCGCCCTGTGGGGGCTCGCGTTCAAGCCGAATACCGATGACATGAGGGAGGCGCCCAGCCTGTGCCTGCTTGACGAACTGCTGGAGCGCGGCGCCCGGGTGAGCGCGTACGATCCGGTGGCGATGAATGAAGCGAAGCGGGTCTTGGGCAAAGACGATCGCATCGACTACGCCGGTTCACCGGTCGAAGCCCTGGATGGCGCTGATGCGTTGGTGGTGGTGACGGAGTGGAAGGAGTTCCGCAGTCCGGATTTCGATGAGGTAAAAAAGCGCCTCAAGGCGCCGGTAATTTTCGACGGCCGCAATCTGTTCGATCCGGCCCGCATGCGGGCGCACGGGATACGTTATTTTGGTATCGGGCGCCGATGAGTCGCGCGCCGAAACTGACGATACCCGATACATCGCGCGCACGCGTGCTGGTGGTTGGCGATGTCATGCTGGATCGATACTGGTTCGGCGACGTCAGCCGCATCTCGCCCGAAGCGCCGGTTCCGGTCGTAAAGATCGACCGCAGCGAAGAACGCTTGGGCGGCGCCGCCAACGTCGCTCGCAACATCATGGCGCTCGGCGCGAAGGCCGTTCTGCTGTCCGTCGTCGGAAACGACGAAGCCGGCAGAGCGCTGGAGGGACTGCTCGCGAAGGAAGGCATCGAGGCGAGCCTGCGGCGCGATGCCGAACTCGCCACGACCATCAAGCTGCGCGTCATCGGGCGGCAACAGCAGCTTCTGCGGATCGACTTCGAGAACTGGCCCACCCACGAGGTGCTGCGGGAAAAGCTCGCCGAGTTCATCGCCCTGCTTCCAGGGCATGACATCGTTATCTTGTCCGACTACGGCAAAGGCGGGCTTGCCCATATCGCTGAGATGATCCGGTTGGCGCGGCAGGCGCGGATACCCGTGCTTGTGGACCCGAAGGGCGATGACTTCGACCGCTATGCCGGAGCGACGCTTCTGACGCCGAACCGGGCGGAGCTGCGACAAGTGGTGGGAAAATGGTCCGATGAGGCGGATCTGACCAGACGGGCGCAATCGCTACGCGACCGGCTTCGGCTCGATGCCTTGCTGGTGACGCGCTCCGAGGACGGGATGACGCTATTTGGCGCCGATCGAGTCGTCCACGAACCGACGCGGGCGCGGGAGGTCTACGACGTCAGTGGCGCCGGTGATACGGTCATCGCGACGCTCGCGGTCATGCTCGCGAGCGGCGCCGACACGGTGTCAGCGATGCGGATCGCCAACCGTGCCGCCGGCATCGTCGTCGGTAAACTGGGCACGGCTGTCGCGCACGTGGAAGAATTGAAAGCGGACGCCGAAGCATGATGAATTGCTTCTTCGCTGCCGGCCGGGGAGACCGCGGATGACGTATTTCGTTGTGACTGGAGCAGCCGGTTTTATCGGTTCGAACCTCGTCAAGGGGCTCAACAGACGCGGCGTGACGAACATCATCGCCGTGGACAACCTGACGCGGGCGGACAAGTTTCGCAACCTCACCGACTGCGAGATCGCCGACTACCTCGACAAGAGCGAGTTCATCGATCATCTGCGGGCGGGCAGCTTTGACGGTGCCGTCGAGGCCGTCCTGCATCAAGGCGCATGCTCCGACACGATGGAGCACAATGGCCACTACATGATGGCCAACAACTATCGCTACTCGTTGAACTTGCTGGACTTTTGTCTGGAGCACGAGGTTCCCTGCATTTATGCCTCGTCGGCGTCCGTGTACGGCGGGGGGAGGGTGTTCCGCGAGAGCCGCGATTGCGAGTCCCCGCTGAATGTCTATGGTTATTCGAAGTTCCTCCTTGACCAGATCGTTCGCAGGCGCCTGGTCGACACGCCCTCCCAGGTGGTCGGACTGCGCTACTTCAATGTGTATGGTCCGCGGGAACAGCACAAGGGCCGCATGGCGTCGGTGGCGTTCCATCTCTTCCATCAGTTCCAGGCGGAAGGGCGCGTCAAGCTCTTCGAGGGCTGCGATGGCTACGCGGACGGGCAACAGCAGCGCGATTTTGTTTTCGTCGACGACGTGATCAGCGTCAACTTGTTCTTCCTGGAACATCCCGAAACGTCCGGTGTCTTCAATGTCGGAACCGGCCGGCCGCAGACGTTCAACGATGTGGCCGTCGCGACGGTCAACGCCTGCCGCGCGGCAAGGCAGGCAGAACCGTTGAGCTTGAGCGAGATGATCGAGAAGGAGTTGATTCAATACATTCCCTTTCCCGACGCGCTCAGGGGCAAGTATCAGAGCTATACCGAGGCTGACATCACGGCGCTCAGGAAAGCGGGATACGCACAACCTTTCGCCGACGTAGCGAGCGGTGTGTCGCGCTACGTGGCTGACTTGCACAACGCCGGTCGTTGAATTGGCTGGTGGATGGATATAGGCGCAGCCAGTGATCCGGAATACCCTCGAGCATTTCGTCGGCAATACCCCGCTGGTGCGCCTGAAGCGTCTGCCGGGCAACAGCGACAGCGTGGTGCTTGCGAAACTGGAGGGCAACAATCCGGCCGGTTCGGTGAAAGACCGGCCAGCGTTGACCATGATCAGTCGGGCCGAAGCGCGTGGTCAGATAAAGCCCGGGGACACGCTGATCGAACCGACGAGCGGCAACACCGGGATCGCCTTGGCGATGGCCGCAGCCATCGGCGGTTACCGGATGATCCTGGTCATGCCGGAACATCTGTCGGTCGAACGGCGCCAGACGATGCGGGCGTTCGGCGCGGAGATCATCCTGACGGCCAAGGATGGCGGCATGGAGATGGCGCGCGACATCGCCGAGAAGATGCGCGATGAGGGCAGGGGCCTGATCCTGGACCAGTTCGCCAATCCGGACAACCCTCTTGCCCATTACGAAGGTACCGCACCGGAAATCTGGCGCGACAGTGAAGGCCGCATCAGCCATTTTGTCTCCAGCATGGGAACAACCGGAACCATCATGGGATGTTCGCGCTTCTTCAAGGAGAAGAACCCGGCAATTCAGATCATAGGTTGCCAGCCGGGCGAAGGATCTCAGATACCGGGTATTCGCAAATGGCCCGAAGCCTACCTGCCGAGAATATACGACCGCTCGCGGGTGGACCGACTGGAGTACGTGAGTCAGGCCGAGGCCGAGGACATGACCCGGCGCCTGGCTCGGGAGGAGGGGATATTCGCGGGCATATCGTCGGGAGGGGCCATGACGGTTGCACTCCGACTGGCGCGGGAGGTGCGCGGCGCGGTTATCGTCACCATCGTCTGCGACAGAGGGGATCGTTATCTTTCCACTGGCGTGTTCCCCGCCTGATCGTCGCCCCTGGCGCTGGTCACCGGGATCGCCAGCGCAGCCCCGTGAATGTCGTCACCTCCAGCGACTCGCCATCGGTGACGAGTTCGACCTGTCCATCTCGATGGGGCATCCGATCGTCGAGACGGGTTCGCCCTCGCACGCCGTGCGCGTCGTCGGGCAGGGGATCGGGCGGAGCCGCGTGTCGCTGGCCACGGCCAAGGACCTGCCGAACCGCGACCTCGTCCTCGACATCCGGACGGGGGAGAGCCTGGCGGGCGTGATTGGTGGAACGGCGAGCGATGGCAAAGGGCATTTCGGGGCCGTGATCCCCTCGTCGGCTTTCAAGGCCGTGGCGAAGGAGGGGGAGAAAGAGGGTGTGAAGGAAGAGCCGCGGCGCGTCGTATTTGTCGTCGACAGATCCGGCTCCATGGGCGGGGCGCCGATCGAACAAGCCCGCAAGGCCGTCGCGGCCTGCTTGGGGGCGCTAGGAGCTGACGACAGCTTCGGCATCGTCGCGTTCGACGATTCGGTGGAAGTGTTTAGCGCCGGGCTGGTCGAAGCGTCGATGGACAACCGGGAGCTGGCGAGGAAATTCCTCGACGGGATCGACGCCCGGGGCGGGACTGAGCTCGCCGGTGGGATAAGGGCGGCCGCCGAGATGCTGAAGAAGACGTCCAAGGGAGAAGGCGATGGCGGCGGCGGCGGAGGCGGCGATGTCCTCGTGGCGACCGACGGCCAGGTCATGGGCACCGAGTCGATCCTCGGCGTGGCCCGGGAGAGCGGCATCCGTCTCCATTGCTTGGGCATCGGCAGCGCCAGCCAGGACCGGTTCCTGACCCTCCTCGCCCGTGAGACGGGCGGCGTGAGCCGGTTCCTGACGCCGCGCGAGCGGGTGGACCTCGGGGCGGTCGAGCTCTTCGCTTCGATCGGCAGGCCCCTCGGAAGCGGGCTCGAGGCGAGGATCGAGGGCTTCGGGGACGGGGAGCGGATCGCTCCGGACCTCCCGGGTTTCGTCTTCGGCGGGACGCCGATCGTGGTGTTCGGCGAAACGGACGGCGCGGG
>Ga0209253_10006372_pt1 | contig 10235 bp, 8 predicted proteins | sample FrelakmetBRP12BR_FD_187145 | JGI IMG/M metagenome (GOLD analysis project Ga0209253, IMG submission 187145) | Freshwater lake sediment microbial communities from the University of Notre Dame, USA, for methane emissions studies - BRP12 BR (SPAdes)... | ecosystem: Environmental > Aquatic >...
TGACCAGCTGGATGCGGCGTTCCGTGTTGGTAAACGTACCAGATTTCTCGGCAAAGCTGACACCCGGCAAGAGCACATCCGCATAATGCGAGGTTTCGGATAGAAAAATTTCTTCCAGGATAACCAGGTCGCAGGCTTGCAGGCTGCGGCGAAGCTGCGGGCTATCCGGAGCGCTCGCCACCAGATCCTCCCCCAGGATGAATAGCGCCTTCAGCTTGCCTTCCCCGGCTGCGGCGATCATCTCGCTGGCACTCAAGCCAGCCTTGCCCGGCAGCATAGCTCCCCAGGCTTTCTCGAATTTTAGCCGGGCTTCAGGGCTATCAACCGGCTGGTAGCCGGGGAGATAGTCCGGCAAGCCGCCCATATCGCAAGCGCCCAGCGAGTTGTTCTGGCTGCGCAGCGGGATCACGCCACCGCCGGGAACACCCAGGTTGCCCAGCAACATCTGCAGGTTCGCCAGGCTCATCACCGCTTGCCGGGCTGCGGGTTGCTGCACCAGGTCCACTCCCCAGATCACTGCCATCGGGTCGTTCGTAGCCAGGATCTCGGCTGCCTGGTATAAGGTTTCCACTGGCACGCCGGTGATTTCTGCTACGTGGTCGGGCGTATATGGATCGATGGCGGCCTTGAACTCCTTAAACCCTTCTGTGCGCCTCAAGATGAATTTTTGGTTTTCCCAACCTTTATTGAGAATGATATGCATCAGACCGTTGATCAAAGCCACATCGGTTCCGGGTTTGTGTACGATGCGCAACGCAGCATATTCCGACATATTGATGAAATCGGGGTGGGCAACTACCAGCTTAAGTCCCCAGCGTAGCACTGCCTGGCGGATTTTGGCGCCGAAAACCGGGTGTTGTTCGGTGGTATTGGAGCCGATGATCAACGCCGAGCGCGAGAAGTTCACCACATCGTCCAACGAGTTGGATTGGACACCCAGCCCGAAGCAGGCGACCAGCCCATCTACCGTGCTGGAGTGATACACATGCGAACAGACGTCGATGTTATTTGTGCTCAACACTTGCCGGCTTAACTTATTCATCAGGAAGTTTTCTTCGTTCAGGCTCTTGCCCGAAGTCAAAAGGCCAACGCTGTCGGGGCCGTATTTCTCGCCTCTCTCACGCAGGCCATCGGCAGTAATCTTCAGCGCGGTATCCCAATCTACCTCCACCCACGGGCCGCGGTTCTTGGGACGCGGCGTGCCATCCAGCAGGTACTTGCGGACGCGCGGCCGCAGCAGCCGGTTGGATGCGTGGATAAAGGCATAGCCGTAGCGACCTTTTAAGCACAGGTGCATCCCGTTGATTGGAGCTTGCGGGTTAGAAGTAACCCGCAAGATACGCCCACCAGGGACGTCCTCTTTCACGTTCAGGTTGAGCTGGCAGCCCACACCACAATAAGAGCAGGTGGTACTCACCAGTTTGTCCGGCTGACCCAGGCTGACGGACATTTTATTATCCAAGGCACCGGTGGGGCAATATGCCCCGCATGCCCCGCATGATTCACAGCGCGCCTGGAGCATGGTGGTATCGGCCCCAGCTACAATCCGGGTGGTATAGCCGCGGTTCGCCTGCGCCCATACGAAACGACCCTGGATCTCCGCACAGGCGCGCACGCAGCGCGTGCACAGAATGCACTTGTTCATATCCACCCAAACAAACGGGTTCGGGTCGCTGTCGACCGGGCAGCGTGGCTGTTTGGCCATGCTGCTTTTGACATCGATGCCGTAAAAATTTGCCCAATAAACGAACTGCGTATCTTGCGCCAGCCCTACAGAACCGTTCGAGCGGGTATAACTGGCGTCATAGTAGTTAAAGAGCAACAACTCTAAAATGGCGCGCCGGTAGCGGGTCAAGTTTGGGCTTTCGGTCTGCACGACCATCCCCCGGGAGACCGGCATGGTGCAGGAGGTGGTTGGCAGGCGCGCTCCCTGTACCTCAACGACGCACAGGCGGCAGCCTCCATAGGGGGTCAGGTCTTTATGATGGCACAGGGTCGGAATGATAACGCCGGCCCGTTCGGCTGCCTCCAGCACGGTCGAGTTGGCGGGGACTTCCAGGGTTTGACCATTGATCGTCAGACTGATCATGGTTTTCTCTCCTTAATCACACATGATGAGACGGTTGTTAGACCAGATACTGGGCAGGCGTCAACTCGGCTACCGGACATACGCCCACCGGGCAATTATGGGAGGTGATATGCTCTTCAACTTCTGCCCGGAAGTGCTTCAAGATATCGCGCACTGCTGTAGAGGCGGTCTGTCCCAGGCCACAGTTGGAAACTTCAGTCATATGTTCTCCGAGCTTCTGCAACACCTCCAGCTCGTCTAGCGAGGCTTTGCCCTCCGAAATGCGGCTGACGATGTCGTAGGAGCGCTGGGTGCCAACCCGGCAGGGCGTACACTTGCCACAGCACTCGAAGCGGAAGAATTGCATCAGAACCTTCGCCAGGTCTACCACGCAGGTATGCTCGTCGCAGATCAGCAGCGCGCCCGACCCTAATGAGGCGCCCGCGCTACGCCATGATTCAAAATCCATCGGCGTGTCTTGCAAGCTGGCAGGGACGATCGAGCCGCTAGAGCCACCAGTTTGCACCAGCTTGAGCCGGGCGCCGTTCTTCATGCCTTTGCCATAAATGTCGATCACTTCACGCAGGGTAATCCCCATTGGCACTTCGATCAGGCCGGTAAAGTTGACGTTGCCCAGGATGGTGTATACTTTTGTGCCGACGCTCTTGGGTGAGCCGAACTGGTGGTACCAGTCCGCGCCATTACGGATGATCGGTGGAACGTTCGCCAGGGTCTCCACGTTATTCACCACGGTTGGCTTGCCAAACAAACCGAAGGTGGGTGGGTAGGGTGGGCGGGCGCGTGGCATACCTCGCTTTCCTTCGATTGATTCGATCAAAGCAGTCTCTTCACCGCAGATGTAAGCCCCGGCGCCTGCATGCAGGTGGATATGGAAATTGAACTGGGTGCCAAAAATGTGCTCGCCTAACAAATTTTGCGCCTCTGCCATGTGGATGGCGTTTTCCAGGCGTTTGTAAGCCAGCGGGTATTCGCCGCGGATATAGATATAACCTTCGTGAGCGCCAACTGCATAACCGGCGATGGTCATGGCTTCAACAATGCTGAACGGGTCGCCCTCCAGGATCAACCGGTCTTTGAAAGTACCAGGTTCGCTCTCATCTGCATTGCAGATCACATACTTGGGTTCGCCGGGCGCGCTGACTACAAAGCTCCACTTGCGCCCGGTTGGGAAACCTGCCCCGCCACGCCCCTGCAAGCCGGCCTTATCGACCTCAGCGATCACTTCCGCGGGCGTCATCTGGGTTAAGGCTTTCCCCAACGCCTTGTAACCATCGTATACCACATAATCTTCCAGGCTTTCCGGGTTCACCAGACCGGCGCGTTCCAAGACGATGCGTTTTTGGGCTGGCAGCGAGCCTTTGCGACTGTTCAGCCAGGCAATCTCCGGCAGAGGACCGTGCATTACCGCCAGCAAACCCGGGACCACCCGCCCTTTCTTCAAATGCTCTTCGACCAGGATATGCACATCATCCATTCCTACTGGCCCATACACAGCGGCGTCCGGATAAACGATTACCAGTGGCACATCCTCTCGGCAGCCCACATCGGCGATCGTAGTTAAGGAAACCTCTTCAGATAAGTCAAAAGCCTCGATCTCTTCCTGGAACTTGCGAAATACCTCTCCCGCTCCGCGCTCCAGGCTAACTGGATCGCTTGAGACCAGTACCATCATCCGGATAGACTTTCGGGATTTCGTTTCCGCCATCTTTCACCTCTTCTCGCTAAGATTGGCTCTGCGTGACCTCAGCGGTGTTACTGGTACCGCGCAAGGATTTCATGCACCTGATCGGGTGTGACATTTCCGATTACATCCTCATCAACAATGAACACCGGCCCGACTCCACAAATGCCCAGGCAGCTGGTCATGATCAGCGACCACTTCTTATCGGCGCTGGTCTCACCCGGTTTGATGCCCAATTCATCTTGCAGGGCTTTGATCACCTGGCGCCCCCCCTGGACATGACAGGGAGCGCTTTCGCAGAAACGCACCACATGCCTGCCCAGCGGGTGGAGTGAAAACATCTGGTAAAAACTGGCGACCGAATAGAGATGGCTGTCAGCCAGGAACACGCCTTCATCTGGCTCGTGGATGCGCCGGCGGATTTCGGGCAAGGCTTCGGCCGGGATAAAGCCAAAAGCACGGTTGACTTCACTCAAGACCGGTATCACGGCATCGCGCCGCGTGCCATGTTCTTCGATTGCCTTTTCCACTACGCTAATGATGTCCAATTCTTTTACTTCTTGGTTCATGTCTTCTGCTCCTGGACAGGTTCCTGTAGTCCCTGTAGATTGCCTGGATAGGAGTGTCAGGCCTCGATAACATACTCCTGGACGACTTTGCCGCCCATGACATGCTCACGCAATATCCGCTGGGCTACCTGCGGGCTGACTTTCCCATAGGTCACTTTGTGCTGCTCGCCGATGATCACCTGGACAATCGGCTCTGCTTCGCATAGACCAATACAGCCGGTCTTGGAGACCTGGATACCTTCCAGATGCTCGGCCTCGGTCTGTTCCAGGATCGCTTGCATGGTATGCAGCGCGCCGGCTGCAATCCCGCAGGAGCCCAGGCTGACGATCACCTGGGTTTTTCCGAGTTTTGCGTCTTGTGCTTTCTTCTCGAGCACTTCTTCCCTGAACTTCTTCAGGTCTTCGAGAGAACGGATAGCTGTCATAGGTCTCTTCAACTCCTACACTTCTTTATGACAATCATTTCATAGAATTCATTTTATAAACATTCCCAGTTACATTCGGTCTGACCCAGGCATTCATATACCCGGTCCACAGCCAGTTTCACACTGGCGGACACTGGATAGCCGAAGGCTACTACATCGGGTTGGATGCCGAGCAGGTCGACTTTAGGCACGAATTCCCGTAGCGCCTGCATCAGGTAGGTAAGTGGCAAGGAATGGGTGGTCATAAAGAACGGGTCTTCAATCCGGTCATCGCCAATCAGGCGGATCTCGCCGGGCGCCAGATCCATGTCGGCTGCATCGACGATCAACACTTGCTCGGGCGCCATTTCCCGGATCAGAAACAGGCTGTTCTCCGGCGCTGAGCCGCCATTCAGCGTCTCCCATCCGTTCAGAGGCGCCAGTTTCAATTTCTCGGCCAGCAAAGGTCCTGCGGCGTCGTCGCCCATCATGCCGTTCCCGACCGTCACCACCAGCTTCTTCTTCATGCTGCCTTTCTCACCATCAAATACAGCGCTGGTTCAGCTATCATATTATGCAGGCACTGAACCAACACGCCGGACCAGTGCGCCTCAGCCTCGTTCATTTTTGCCAGTCCGGCATTTATAGCGGAGACCAGCTCGGCGGTATGGCTGCTGTTGATCTCGATCTCGCCCCATTTCAGCACCCCTTCCAGTTTGTGCCGTCCTGCCCCTGCGGGTAGCCGGGCAATCCATTGCCGGTAATCATCGAGCGGGATTTCCATCAGGCTTTGGAAGCAATCCATTACACCGATGTGATGGCCGATCGCCAGCGAATAGTAGATCACCTGCCGGGCCTCCTCCGGTATGGCTTTTTCATTATCGACGAACTTGTGCGTCAATTGATAAAATACAGCCCGCTCGCTCACCGGTCCTGTTTCTCCATGACTATCTGTTCTACTTCCTTTCAGCCTGGTAGATTTGCTGCAGGCTGGTAAAAATTTCGGTCAGGCGCGGATCATCTTGCTGGCTCAAATAGGCTTGGATTTCCTGCTCAACCTTGCCGGCTCCATCCGCCTGGTGCGCCACCAGTAGATCCAGGAACGAGTTGGCGATCTTCTTGCCGTGCAGGTAACCAGCCATGCGCCGGGACTCGCGCTCGATCTCGACCCTTAAACGGGATGGAAGCTCTGGATAGCGAATCTGAGAATGCTCACCGTCCTGCTGCACGTGGTGCACGGCTTTCATTTTTTGTCCCAGCAGCCCCAGCGCCATCGCAAAGCCGTAGATCGTAGCGCCTGGGGTGGGTGGGCAACCGGGGATGTAGACATCGACCGGTACAACTTTGTCAGCGCCGCCCCAGACACAATACAGGTCGTGAAAAATGCCGCCCGAAGAGCCGCACGCGCCGTATGCCACGCATATCTTGGGTTCCGGCGCAGCGTGGTAAGCCCGCAGGGCTGGAATGCGCATCGAGCGTGTCATCGCACCGGTGTAGACCAGCACATCGGCATGGCGCGGGGAAGAGACTACCTTAATCCCGAAACGCTCGACGTCGAAAAGCGGTGTGATCGAGGCGAAGATTTCTATCTCACAGCCGTTGCAGCCGCCGCAGTCCACGCGGTAGACATACACCGATCGGGCGATATCTTTGAGCAAGGCGCCTTTGAGCTGTCCCACATTTGGATCTGGATGAATGGCATACCGGCTGCCATCTACACCTGGGTGTTTTCCGTTTTTCCCGACCATCAGACTGCCTCCTGATACAGGCTCGCCAATTTAGGAATATCATTTTTTCGCTTGCACTCTGGGCAAACCTCGAACAACATGCGGGCGGTAGCCACGTTTTCGGCCGAAACGCCGCTTTGCTGGAGCAAGGCTATCATGTATTCGATCTCTTTCAGCGGCGCAAAGAAAATTCCGCATTCGCGGCAGGCTGCCAGCTGGTAGTCTGCCTGTTCGCGCAGGTCATCTTTATTCATCACAGCCAACTCGAAATTCGGGCTGAGGGTGATGGCGTCGGTGGGGCAGACTTCCTCGCAGCGCGCGCAGTAAATGCAGCGACCCACAAATAAATGCCAGCTCTGGCAGCCCTGGTCAAGATCGGTGCTCATTGAAAGCGCATTCGGTGGGCAGGCAATTGCACAAGCCGCACAGGCGATGCACAGTTCCGGGTCGTGCACCGGCTTACCGCGGAATCCCGGCATCATCTCCATAGGTGCGAATGGATAAGGTAGCGTGGCGTTGCCAACTTTTAGAACTTCTTTGATCAGTTTAAGCATAATGCCAGTCTCCTTGTAGCGGATGGTCTATAAAACCGCTAAGGTGTACCGCTATTTTTGATCTTAGATCATCGTTGCCTGGTAGGTGCAAGGCATTTTCAAAGTGCCTCGCACCTGGGCCGCTTATTTCACCTGGATGCTGTCTTTGTTGGAGGACTTCAAAGGCGAATCCTTCCGCTCACGACAGTATCTTTCCATTTCTTTGTAAGGCACCAGCGTGACCTGTTTCTTGCGTATGTCCACCACCGTGACCCGTTCGGTGCAGGAATAGCACGGATCGATGCTGGCCACAATCAACGCCGCATCCGAGATCGTGTTGCCGCGCAGCATGTAGCGTAACGAAGGCCAGTTGTTGTAGCTGGAGGCGCGGCATTTCCAGCGATACAGTTTCTGGTTATCGCCCAGCATGCTCCAGTGGATGTCTTCGCCGCGCGGGGCTTCCACATAGCCTAAGGCATACTGGTACGGCTTGTAGGTGAACCCTTCGGTTAATACCGGTCCTTCGGGCATGCCATCCAGGCAGCGCTCGACGATCGAAGCCGCTTCAAAGAACTCCTCGGCGCGGATCAACGTGCGCGCCAGCACGTCGCAACCATCTTTATAGACCGTGTGCCAGGGCACCTTTTCATAGGCGCAATAGGGATGCAGCACGCGGATATCGCGCGCAAAACCCGAGCCGCGCAAGTTTGGTCCAACCGGGCTGTAGTCACGCGCCACCTGTGGCTCTAAACGACCAATGTTGGCAGTTCGTTGTACGATGTTGGGAGTCTCCAGTAGCATGCCGACCAGGCGTGTGGTATCTTCACGCAGTTCCGCCAGCAGTTGCAGGGTCATGACCCTTTGCTCTTTCAGGATATCGCGCCGCACGCCGCCGATCAGGTTCATGCCGTAGGTCTTGCGCGAACCGGTCAGCATCTCTGCCATCTTCATCGCTTTTTCGCGGATGCGGAAGAACTGCATGAAGCCGGTGTCAAAGCCCACGAAGTGGCATGCCAGACCCAGGTTCAGCAGGTGGCTGTGCAGACGTTCCACTTCCAGCAGGATGGTGCGGATATATTGCGCCCGTTCTGGAACCTCGATCTTCAAAGCCCGTTCGATGGATGTGCTGTAAGCCACGTTATGGGCGTAGCCGCAGATACCGCAGATCCGGTCGGCCAGGAAAGTGACCTGGTCATAATGCAGGCGGGTTTCCGCCAGTTTCTCCATGCCGCGGTGGACGTAAAAGAGACGGTAATCGGCGTCGATGATATTTTCCCCATCCACAAACAGGCGAAAATGCCCCGGCTCGTCGGAAGTAATGTGCAGCGGGCCTAACGGAATCTGGACGATTCCTTCGCCTTCAACGTTGATGAATTCGTAGGTCTCTTCTTCGGTGGTTGGCTCCGGTCTGTAGCGGTAGTCCATCGTATCTTTGCGTAGCGGGTACAGCTCATCCGGCCAGTCGTCGGGCAACACCAGACGGCGCTCATCCGGCAGCCCTACCGGTCGCAGACCGAACATATCGCGCACTTCGCGCTCGTACCAGATGGCTGCCGGCACCCTGGGAGTGACTGCGGGGAATTCCAGGCTGTGGGGTGGGATCTGCACCCGGACGACCACATAGGCCTTTTCTGTCTCCAGGGTGCCGTTACCTGAATCGCCTTCCACGGACAAGATGTAATACAGGGCGAAGTGGCCGTTGAGCGGGCGCTCGTCATTGCCAGCCATGGACGCCAGCCAGCCGCCCTGCTCGTAGTACAGGTACTCTACCACTTCCGGTAAGCTGTTCAGGTCGACTGTCATCGTCACCTGGTCGGGCGCCTGCCAGGCTTCATCCTGGATCGAGCTGCCAAAGCGCGACCGCAAAGCTGCGACATATTTCTGGCCGATTTTGGGTTTCTCTTCCGTCAACACCGTCATTTGAGGTTCTCCTGTGTCTGTAACTCCTACTAGCCGCTAATCGTTGGATTTTCTGTACGCGTTGTTTTCAAGGTTCTTAACCGGCAGTCTCTACGGCAACCAGGTTAGCAGCGGCGACATGATGGCTTTCACTTCGATCAAACCCGGCCACAAGCCGGCGTTGGTGGTTGGGAATGCCTGGCTCCCGGTTGTCATCACGCTGGTCGCTCCGTTCAACAGTGCGTCCAGTTGGGGAGGAATGTACAGTCCTAAGCCCAGCATCAGGATGATCAGCACAGCCGGCGGCACCAGGGTCAGCCAGTTATATTCGCTCTTCTGCATACCTTCTGGCTTTTCTCCAAGCAGGGTCGAACTGATCACCCGGAAGAAGGCGGCAAATACCACCGATAGCAGCAGCAGGGTCAGGAGCATCAACCAGATGTAGTTTTGCATCCCGCTAGTGACGATCAGGAATTTGCTGAGGAAAATATTGAAAGGCGGTGTGCCGACCAGGGCTAACGCTCCGAGAAAGAGCAATACGCTGGTAGCTGGTATGGCTTGCAGCATGCCCCTGATCTGATCCAGGCTGCGTGAGCGGTATTTGATCAGGATGTTCCCGGTTGTGCAGAACATGAGCGCCTTGACCAGGCTGTGGTTCAGGGCGTGCAGCAGTCCGGCGAAAATACCAAGTGGCCCGCCCAAGCCGAATGCCAGCACCACCAGGCCGATGTTCTCCATGCTGGAATAGGCCAGCAAGCGCTTGATATCACGCTGGACGAACATGAAGAAGGCCGCGGCTGCCACCGAAAGCATGCCGAAGATCAGGAAGAGCGTCTGGGTAAAGGTAGGGCCGACCACCAGGTTGGTAATGGTGGCGAAGCGGAAGATGACCAGCAAGGCGCAGTTTAACAAGACTGCCGAAAGCATGGCGCTCACCGGGCTGGGCGCTTCGCTGTGGGCGTCGGGCAGCCAGGTATGCATCGGGAACAGGCCGGCTTTGGTGCCAAAACCAACCAAAACGAAAATGAAGGCCATCTTTATTAGAGATGGGTCGAGGGCTTGCGCATTTTTCAATATTTCGGTCCACAACACCGCTGTCCCCGGCTCTTGCATCACGTTGACCGCATCCGAATAGACCAGGACCGTGCCATATAGCCCAAAGGCTAACCCCACCGTGCAGATAATGACGTATTTCCAGGCTGCCTCCAGAGAAGAGTGGTGCCCGTAAATCCCGACCAGAAAGGTGGAGCCTAAGGTAGTGGCTTCTACTGCCACCCACATCATGATGATGTTATTGGCGGTCACCACCAGTAGCATAGTAAAAAGAAACAGG
>Ga0209253_10006373_pt1 | contig 10234 bp, 8 predicted proteins | sample FrelakmetBRP12BR_FD_187145 | JGI IMG/M metagenome (GOLD analysis project Ga0209253, IMG submission 187145) | Freshwater lake sediment microbial communities from the University of Notre Dame, USA, for methane emissions studies - BRP12 BR (SPAdes)... | ecosystem: Environmental > Aquatic >...
GCCACGCCGGCTCAAGAATGTTGTGGCCCCCCTTCGGCACCAGGCTTCCGCCGACGAAAGCCAGGTCCGCCTCCGCGTAGGCGCCCGAGAGCTCCCCCACCGAATCCAGCAGGAGGACCGGCGTATCGACGCCCCGGGCGCCGCACGCCAACAACGTCCTTCGGGAGACCGGAACGCCCTCCCGGTGCAGCAGTCCCTCCACCTCGTTGAACCGCTCCGGGTGGCGGGGCGCAAGAAGGAGTTTCAGGGCGGGGTTCCTCTTCCGGGCGGCAAGGAAGGCCCGCAGGACGGCGGCCTCCTCCCCTTCGTGGGTGGATCCGGCGACCACCCACAACGCGCCGGAGTCTTTCTCCCACGCGAGGAGGGAGGAGAGCCCCGTCAGCTTTTCCGTCGGGGGGCGCACGTCGAACTTCAGGTTCCCCCCAACCGTGACGATATCCCGGGGCGCCCCCAGGGCGATGAACCGCTCCGCGTCCTCCCGGCTCTGGGCCGCGACGGCGCGGAAGGTCCGTAGGACGGGGGCGAAGAACCACCGGAGCCTCCGGTACCCCCGGAAGGAACGCTCCGATAGCCGCCCGTTGACGATCACAGAGGAAATCCCGCGGGCCGCGCACGCGGCGAGGAAGTTCGGCCAGATCTCCGTCTCCACGATCACGACCACGTCCGGCCGTAGCCGGTCGAGGAACCGGCCGCAAAGCCAGGGAAGGTCGAAGGGAAAGTAGAACACCTCATCGACGACGGCTCCCAGGACCTTGACCGACGTCTCCCGTCCCGTGAGGGTGACGTTCGACACGAAGAGCAGTGCTCCGGGGGCTCGTTCGCGCAGCAGCCGCAGCAGGGGCGCCGCCGCGACGGTCTCGCCCACGGAGACGGCGTGCACCCAGATCCTCGGACGTCCGTCGGGGGGGGGCAGCTCGGGGAATCCCCGGAGGCCGAGGCGTTCCGGGAAATTCCTCCGGCGCTTCCGGGCGAGGAAGACCCACGGGATCCAGAACGGGGCGCCGACGAGAAGAGCCGCCGTCAGGGCGAGGTTGTACAGCACGTGCCCGGGGCTGCCGGGGAGGAACGGGCGGGCCAACGGGTCAGCCCCTCCCGGCGCCCGGGCCCGGGTCGGCTTTTCTCTCCTCGAACTGCTTGAGGTAGAAAGTGCGGTACCGGGACTCGCGGGAGAGGAGATCCTCGTGGCGCCCCCGCTCGACGATGCGCCCTCCCTCGATCACGAGGATCACGTCGGCGTTGCGCACCGTGGAGAGGCGGTGTGCGATGACGAAGGTCGTCCGCCCCCGCATCAGGGTGTCCAGCGCCTCCTGGACGATCCGCTCCGACTCCGAGTCGAGTGCGGAGGTCGCCTCGTCCAGGATCAGCACCGGCGCGTCTTTCAGGATCGCCCGGGCGATCGCCAGCCGCTGCCTCTCCCCGCCCGAGAGGCGCAGCCCCTGCTCCCCCACCACCGTGTCGTACCCGGCCGGCATCCTCTCGATGAATCCGTGGGCGTTTGCCCGCCGCGCCGCCTCCGCCACTTTCTCCGCCGGGGCGTCCGGCATGCCGTAGGCGATGTTGTTGCGCACCGTGTCGTTGAATAGGACCGTGTGCTGGCCGACGATGGCGATCTGGGCGCGCAGGGAGGCCAGGGTGGCGTCCCGGATGTCGACTCCGTCGAACCGGATGGCGCCCCCCTGCGGGTCGTAAAAACGCGGCAGCAGGTCGACCAGGGTGGTCTTCCCCGCGCCGCTGGAGCCCACGATGGCGACCAGCGTCCCGGCGGGGACGCGGAAGTCCAGTTCCCGGAGGACCGTCTCGCCTTCCGCCGCGTACCGGAAGTCCACGCGGTCGAAGGCGATCTCCTTCCGCACCGGGGGGAGCTCGACCGCGTTCTCCTTCTCCCGCACCTCCGGCAGCGTGTCGATCACGTCGAACACCCGGCTCCCCGCGGCGATCCCCTGCTGGATGACGTTGTTGATGCGGGAGAGACCCTTCACGGGCGCGTAGAGCATGAACAGCGCCGTGAGGAAGGAGAAGAAGCTCCCCGGGGTGCTGCTCCCCTTCACCACGCTGTACCCCCCGTAGTAGATGACCGCGGCGGCTCCGATGCCGGCGAACATCTCCGAGAGCGGGGAAACCATGGCCTGGACCTTCACCACCTTCATGCTCAGCCGGAACAGCTCCTGGTTCCTCGCCGCGAACCGGCCGACCTCGAACCCCTCCGCCCCGAAGGACTTGACGAGCTTGGCTCCGCTGATCGTCTCCTGGAGGTGGGAGGTCAGCCCCCCGGTGATCTCCTGCGCCAGGGTGCTGGTCCTGCGCAGCTTCCGCCCGAAGCGGGCGATCGGCCAGAATGCGAGCGGGAAGGCGACGAGGGCCACCAGCGCCAGCTTCCAATCCCGGTAGAAGACGACGAACACGAGGAACACGGCGGTGAAGATGTCCTTGATAAGGCCCGTCACGGCGTCGGTGATCGCGTTCTGCATCAGCCCCACGTCGTTCAGGACGCGGGACATGAGGACGCCGGTCGGATGGCGCATGTAGAACGAAAGGGAGAGGGACTGCATGTGGCGGTACAGGTGGTCGCGGATGTCCCGGACGACGCGCTGCCCGGCGCCGCTCATCAGGTAGCTCTGGGAGAACTCGAGGAAACCCCGGGTGACGTAGATGACCAGGACCAGGAGAGGGAACCAGGCGAGGCGCGCCGCGTCCTTCCGGATGAAGATGTCGTCCAGGATCGGCTTCACGAGGAAGGCGGTCGACCCGTTCAGCGCGGAGACGCCGACCATCAACAGCATCGCGAAGAGAAGCCGGGTCGCGTAGGGGCGCACGTACGTCAGCATCCGACGGTACAGAATCATGCCCATGCGTCCGCCGCCTCCCTCGCGAGCATGTCCACCACGGCGCCGGTGGCGCCGGGGCCCCGCAGGCGCTCCCGGAGTGCGAGGCACCGATCGCGCAGCGCCTCGAGGCGGGCCGCGTCTCCGATCATCCCGCACACGGCCTCCGCCACCCGCGCAGGCGTGAAATTCTCCTGGAGCAGCTCCGGGAGGAACGGTTCGCCTGCCACGATGTTGGGCAGGCCGACGGAGCGGACCTTCGCGAGGCGCTTCGCGATGCGGTACGTGAGCCAGGAGGTCCGGTAGACGATGACCGACGGGACGCCCAACAGGGCCAGCTCCAGCGTGACCGTGCCGGAGACGGCCATCGCGGCGCCCATGCACCGGAAGAGCGGGTGCCGCTCCTCGTCCACCAGCGTCAATGGGAGCCCGCAGCCTGCAACGCGCCTCGCGATCGCCCCCCGGAGGGCCGGCCGGGCCACGGGGAGAGCGAAATGCACGTCCGGCGCCCGCTCCGCGACGATCCGGGCCGCCGACAACAGCGTCGGCAGGTGCGTCTCCACCTCCCCTGGCCGGCTCCCCGGGAGGAGGCCGACCACCCTCTTCCCTTCCGGGATGCCGTACCGCGCCGGATCGGCGGGGGCGTCGAGAACCGGGGCGAGCTCCTCCATCAGCGGGTGTCCCGCGAAAACGGCGTTCACGCCGAATCGCCTCAGGAACTCCTCCTCGAAGGGAAAGAGGACGACCGCGCCGCGGGTGAATCGAGCGAGCGTCCTCGCCCGTCCCGTCCGCCACGCCCAGACCTGCGGCGGGATGTAGTAAATCACGGGCACCCCCCGCTTCCAGGCCGTACGTCCCACGCGGAAGTTGAAGTCCGGAAAGTCGACCAGCACCACCGCCCCGATGTCCGGACGCGAAACACGCTCCTTCGCCGCCCGAAGGGCGTTCCGGATCGCCGGGAGGTGCTTCACCACCTCGGTGACCCCCATGACGGAGATGTCCCCATAGTCGCGCAGGAGCTTGACCCCTTCGCCTTCGAGGCGGGTGCTGCCGATCCCCTCCATCGGAACCTCCGGGAACCGCTCGCGGAACGCCCGGGCGACCCGCGCCGCGTACGCCTCCCCGGAAGGTTCCCCGCAGAGGAGGAACAGGGTGCCGGGCATCCCCTACCTCAGGACCCCCCGCTTGCTCGAGCGGACGAACTCGATCATGTTGCGCACCTCCGGCAGCGGCGGCAGCTCGGCCTCCGCCCGCGCGATGGCATCCCGCATGGGCACCTCGGCCCGGAAGAGGATCTTGAACGCCTGTTTCAGCGCCGCGATCGTCTCCTCGGGGAAGCGGGCCCGCTTCAGTCCGATCAGGTTCAGGCCGTACAGGGAAAACCCCCGCTGCGGCCGGGACACCACGGCGGTCACGTAGGGAGGAACGTCCTGGCTGACGCCGGAGAGGGCCCCGATGATGCAGAGCGCGCCGATCCGCACGAACTGGTGGACCCCCGTCAGCCCGCCGATGATCGCCCCGTCCTCCACCGTGACGTGCCCCGCGAGGGTGGCGGCGTTGGCCATGATCACGCGGCTGCCCACGCGGCAGTCGTGGGCGAGGTGGCAATAGGCCATCACCAGGGTGTTGTTCCCGATGCTCGTGAGCCCCCCGCCCCCGGCGGTACCCCGGTTCACCGTGGCGAACTCGCGGATGATGTTGCCGTCCCCCATCTCCACCCACGACTCCTCGCCGCGGTACTTCAGGTCCTGCGGGATCGCGCCGACGGAGGCGAAGGAGTGGATGCGGTTCCCCTTTCCCATGCGAACGTGGGATTCGACCACGGCGTGGGAGCCGATGCTGCAGCCGTCCCCGATGGTCACCTTGGGTCCGATGACGGCGTAGGGCCCGACGGTTACGTCCTTCCCCAGCTCCGCCCCCGGGTCGATGATCGCGGTGGGGTGGATCATCCCCCTTCTCCTTCGGCGGGCGGCTCCACGCCGTCGGGGATCGTGGCGGTCACGTCGCCCTTCGCCGCGAGCGCCCCGTCGACCAGCGCCTCCCCGTGCATCTTCCATACGGGGCCCTTGTGGGCGAGCACGGTGACCTCGAGCCGGAGCTGGTCCCCCGGGACGACGGGACGACGGAACTTGCAATTGTCGATGCCGGCGAAGTAGGCGATCCGTTTCCCCCCGCCCATCGCCTTCAGGGCGAGGATTCCCCCGGTCTGCGCAACGGCCTCGATGATCAGGACGCCGGGCATGATGGGGTGCCCGGGGAAGTGGCCCTGGAAGAAGGGCTCGTTGATGGTCACGTTCTTGATTCCCACGATGCGCTTCCCCGGCTCCCACTCCACGATCCGGTCCACGAGGAGAAACGGGTAGCGGTGCGGCAACAGCTCCATGATCTCCTGGATCGAGAACACGTCACTCCTCCTCTTCCGGGGGTTTTCCCACTTCGAGCCGCCTCACGCGGCGGAACAGCTCGGGGAGCTTGGGCAGCAGCGTCACCATCCGGAGCCACGTCTTGTGCGGCATCGCCGGGACGCCCGACCACGCCGGGGACTCCGCGGCGGACAGCGACACGGCCACCCCCGTCCTGGCCCCCAGCATCACGCCGTCGCCCACCTCGAGGTGGCCCGCCAGCCCCGACTGCCCCCCGATCATCACCCGGTTCCCGATGCGACAGCTGCCTGCGATCCCCGTCTGCGCGGCGATCACCGTGTCGCTGCCGATGGCGACGTTGTGCCCCACCTGGATCAGGTTGTCGAGCTTGGTCCCCCTGCCGATGCGCGTGATGCCCATCGCGGCGCGATCGATCGTGGTGTTCGCACCGATCTCCACGTCGTCGTCGATCTCCACCGTCCCCACCTGGGGGATCTTCTTGAACCCCTGGGGCGATGGGGCGAAGCCGAACCCGTCGCTACCCACGACGCACCCCGCGTGCAGGATGGCCCGCTTCCCGATCCTCACCCCCTCGTAGAGCGTCACGCGGGGGTACAGGAGGCTGTCCTCGCCGACGCGGGCGTTCTTCCCAACGTACACCCCGGCCAGCAGCGCGACCCGGTCCCCGAGGACGGCCCCCTCCTCCACGACGGCGAAGGGGGCGATCGAGACGCCCTTCCCCAGCACGGCTCCGGCGTGCACGCTCGAAAGCGGCGAGACCCCTGCCGGGGGGCGCACCGGGGGGTGGAACAGCTCCACGGCACAGGCGAAGGAGTAGTACGGGTTCGGCGTCAGGAGGAAGGCGCACGAGGCCCCGGGGACGGGCTCCTTGGCGATGAGGGCGGCCGCCCTCGTCCCGCGTGCGTGGCGAGCGTACTTCGGGTTCGAAAGGAACGTGACCTGCCCGGGGCCCGCCTCCTCCACCGCGGCGATCCCCGTCACCTCCGAGTCCGGTCCCGAGAGGGTCGCCCCGATCTTGCCGGCGAGCTCGGAGAGGAGGACCCTACTTCTTTCCACCGCCCCCCTCCTTCTGTTCCCCCGCGGGAATCGGCTGCTTGTTCACGAGGTCGAGGACCCGCTTGGTGATATCCAGGGATTCGTTGTGGTGGACGACGCCGGCGGAACGCTCCAGCACGAGGTCGAACTTCTCCGCTTTCACCACCGTGTCCAGCTGCCCCTCGACCACTTTGAGTACTTGACGCGTCATCTCCCCCTGCCGCGCCTGCATCTCCCGCTCCCCGGTCTCGGTCAGCTGGCGCAACTCGTTCACCTTCGCCTGGAGGGCGTCCTCCTTCTCTTTCAGCTTCTCCTTTCCCAGCATCACCTTCTGCTTGTCGATCTCCTCCTTGAGCTTGCGCGCCTCTTCCTGTTTGGCGTCGACCGACTTCTTGAGCTCCTCGTAACGGGCCTCCATCTTCTTTTTCGCCTGCTGCCCCGCCTCGGAGTCGTTGAGGATCTTGTTGACGTCGATGACCGCGATGCGGATCCCCTCCGCGGAAGAGGTACCCGCGAGGAGGAACACCGCCAGGATCACCGCACAGAGGAACTTTCCCTTTCCCATCGTTTCCGCTCCTTTGCTCGTTATTTTCAGAACGCCGTTCCGATCGTGAACTCCAGCACGTGGCTCGGGGCGCCTTCGGGGCGGTTGACGTTCCACCCGTACTCCAGCCGCAGCGGCCCCATCGGGGAGTACCACCGGACCCCGACCCCGTATCCGATCCAGACCCCCTGGTTCCCGATCACTTGCCCCTCGTTGAACGGCCAGTAACTCTGCGCCCACGTGTTTCCCACGTCGGTGAAGAGGACCCCCTTGAACCCTACATCCGCGACAATAGGGAACGTGTACTCGAAGTTGGCCACCAGCTCCTTGTTCCCCCCGATCTGCTCCCCCGTCACGGGATTCACCGGGGACAGAGACCGGGCCTTGAACCCCCGGATGCTGTAGGGCCCCCCGAGGAAGAACCGCTCCGCGAGAGGGACCGCCCCCTTTCCCCACCCCCCGTACATGGGGATCACCTGTCCCCACAGCAGATTCCAGGAGAACGTCGTGGAGGCGGTGACCGGGTAGTACGCCCTGGCGTTCAGGAAATATTTAAGGAACTGGGTGTCCCCGCCCAGCACCCCTCCCGCGTGATCCAGAGTAACCGATTGGAGGCTTCCCCGCGAGGGGTCGATGGGCCGGTCGACGGTGTTCCGCACCACGTTGAAGCCGATGCTCCGGGTATGCTGGGGCCCGAGGGCGATCTGCTGCGCCACCAGCAGGGAAGGGAGAATCCCTTCCAGGGGGAGGATCTCCGTGGTGTAGTCCGAGAACACCAGGGTCGCGCCCACGTTGCGGCTCAGGTTGTATCCCACCCCGATCGACCCGCCCTGCGCGGATTTCTCGTAGTCGGTGTATTTGACCTTGGTATTGTAGATGGAAAAGAGCAGGCTGTAATCCGTGTCCAGGAAATAGGGGTCGCGCAGGCTGAGGCTGTAGGCCGTCCGCGCCGCCCCGAACTGTGCGTTGAGGGTTGCGTTCCATCCGTAGCCGAAGAGGTTGCGCTCGGTCAGCTGGACCGTGCCGAAGATCTTGTCGACCGAGCTGTACCCCGCTCCGCCGGAGAGCGTGCCGGTCGGCCCCTCCTGCACGTCCACCTTCACGTCCATCTCCCCCGCGGTCTTCGATGGCTCCGTGGAGATCTTGACGTCCTTGAAGTAGCCGGTCCGCGTGAGGTTCTCCTTGCTGGTCTTCAGGCCGGTGGCGGTATAGAGCTCCCCGTCGACCACGTTGAGGTTCCGGCGGACGATCCGGTCCATCGTCTTCGTGTTCCCGGAGATCTCCACCTTCCCGAAATGGAACTTCGTGCCCCGTTCGAAGCGATACGTCACGTCCGCGAGAGGGTACTCCTTCTGCTTCTCCACTCCGGGGGACACCAGGGCCTGTGCGTACCCCGTGTCGTTCACACGAGTTGTGAGGGCGAGCAGGTCCGAGAGGAGCACGTCCCGGCTGAAGACCTCGCCGCGGGCGAGCTTCACCGTATTGCGGAGTTCCTCTTCCGGAATGCCGGACTCTCCCGAGAACCGGATCTCCCCGATGCGGTACTGCCGCCCCTCGAAGACGCGCATCGTTAAGATCAGCCCGTCCTTCCCGCGGGAAATCTCCGGGTCGGAAACCTTGGAGTCGAGGAATCCGTTATTCTGATACAGCCCCTCGATCTTCCGGACGTCGTTTTCGAGGACATCTCTCTTGTAGGTTCCCGAGTCGGTGATGAAGGAGAAGAACCCTTTCTCCGAGGTCTCCATGACCTTGCGGATCGCTTTTTCGGTGAAGAAGTAGTTCCCCTTCACGACGATCCGCTCGATGACGAGTTTGTTCCCTTCCGTCACCCGGAAGGTCACACGGATTGCCCCCTCGGCGTCCTCGGAAACGTTCGCGTCCACGACGACGTCGTAATACCCTTTGTTCTGGCATACTTCCCGAAGCTTTGTTACTGAATCCTTCACCTTTTCTTCCTGGAAAAGGGTCCGTTCCTTCACGGTGACGGCCGCCTTCAGGTCGGAGGTCTCCACATCCTTGTTCCCCTCGATCAGCACCGACCCGACCACCGGCTTCTCGGCCACGATGACCGTGAGGCGGTACCCCCCGGGCACCTCCTCCGTGTCGATGGTCACGTCCCGGAAGTACCCCATCCGGTAGATGGCCTTGACGTCCTCCCGCACGCGGTCGAGATCGAGGTCCTGTCCGGGCTTGGTCGCCATCCCCTGCAGGATGCTCTCCCGGGAGACACGCCGGGCCCCCTGGACATCGATGGAGACCACGCGGAACCCCTCGGCCTCCGCGCGGCAGGACGAGGCCGCCCAAAGGAGGCAGGCCAGCAGGGCGGCTTGGAGGGGCCGGCCGACGTTCACGTCACGATTCGCCCGTCGTCGATCCGGATCACGCGGTGGAGGCGCTCCGCGACCCGGTCGTTGTGGGTCACCATCAACAGGGACAGCCCCCGCGTGCGATTCAGCTCCAGCAGGAGATCGACCACCCCCGCCGCCGTCCGGCGGTCCAGGTTTCCGGTGGGCTCGTCTGCCAGGAGGACGGAGGGCTCCATCACGAGGGCCCTGCAGATCGCCGCGCGCTGCTGCTCCCCGCCGGAGATCTCCCCCGTCCGGTGCGCGATGCGCCCCGTGAGCCCCACCTCGGCGAGGAGGGCCTCCGCGCGCCGCCGCGCGGCCGATGGGTCCATGCGGGCGATCAGGCACGGCAGCATCACGTTCTCGAGGACGGTGAACTCCGGAAGGAGGTTGTGGGACTGGAAGACGAAGCCCACGGAGCGGTTCCGGAACGCCGCCATCTCCTCCTCCGGGAGTCCCGACACGTCCTTGCCCGCGTAGAGCACCCGGCCGGAGGTAGGCCGGTCGAGGGTGCCCAGGATCTGCAGAAGCGTGGTCTTTCCCGCGCCGGATACGCCCACCACGCCGACCATCTCCCCCTTCGGGATGGAGAGGGATACCCCCTTGAGCACCTCGAGGTCGTACCCTTCCCGGCGGAACACCTTCCGGACGTCCTCGGCGCGGAGGGCCACCGCGTCACTCATACCGGATCGCTTCCGCGGGGTCTACCCGCGACGCCTGGATTGCGGGGTACACGGTGGCGAGGAAGCAGATCAGGATGGAGCTGGCCACCACGAGGAGGACCGTCCCGACCTCGAGGGACACCGGGAGCGTGGAGATGTAATACACATCGCTCGGGAGGTGGATGAACTGGTACCGCCGCAGGAGGTGGCACAGGAGCGCCCCCAGGGCGGTCCCGACGGAGGTCCCCGCCACGCCGATGATCAGCCCCTCGATGGCGAAGATCCGGCGGATGGTCCGGCGCGTCGCCCCGAGGGTCATCAGGATCGCGATGTCCTTGGTCTTCTCCATCACCACCATGATCAGGGTGCTGATGATGTTGAAGGCCGCCACCATCACGATGAGGACGAGGATGATGAACATCACCACCTTCTCGAGCTTCAG
>Ga0209253_10006374_pt1 | contig 10234 bp, 8 predicted proteins | sample FrelakmetBRP12BR_FD_187145 | JGI IMG/M metagenome (GOLD analysis project Ga0209253, IMG submission 187145) | Freshwater lake sediment microbial communities from the University of Notre Dame, USA, for methane emissions studies - BRP12 BR (SPAdes)... | ecosystem: Environmental > Aquatic >...
TAACTTTGACAATTTCTTCATTTCTCTCTATGATTGGTAAAACAATCACATAAGTATTTAACGAATGGTTTAAATGAAAAGAAACACGATGACAAGGTTCGCTGTATTTCTTTTAGTCTCCATAGGCGTATTTTTTCATGGGGTAACTCATAACCGTATAGGGGAAGCAAAGGATAAGGATGTGCCTTTTCAAGGAGGCATCTATCGTCGACCTCTGGAATTTATGCCTGGAACGTTCGATCCTGCGTCGGCCAGAGACATTTACTCAATCACCATCATTCAACAATTATTCGATGGTCTTATTCAATTCGACCAGAACCTCAATGTCATTCCCGCCATTGCCAAGTCTTGGAAGATCGCTCCGGATGGCCTCACTTATACCTTTTATCTGAGAGAAGACGTCAAATTCCATAATGGAAGGGGAATCGTAGCAGAGGATGTTGTCTATTCCTTTACCCGAATGGCGGACCCTAAGAATAAATCTCCGGCAGGTCACCTATTGGAAAAAGTCCTCGGGTTTCATCAATTCCAAGAGGGGAGAACAAACGATCTAAAAGGACTCAAATCAGTAGATAAGCACACCTTTGAAATAAGATTGTCTGATCCCTTTTACCCCTTCATCTCTGTATTGGGGACCTTCCATTTCAAGGTGGTGCCCAAAGAGGAGATTGAGAAACCGGACTCCGTTTTTGCGAGGCATCCGATAGGATCTGGTCCATTTAGATTTGTTTCCATGAAAGAGAGAGAGGAGATTATCCTTGAATCGAATCATGACTATTTTGAGGGGAGACCTTACCTGGACAAGATTATTTTTAAGATCTTCCCCGGAGCCCCTCGGAAAAGTATACTGAAAGAGTTTAGAGAGGGCGGGCTTGAAGAATCTTTTCTTCCACCTGAGGACGTAGAAAAGGTGGCTCGTGAGAAGCGTTACCTCTTTGTTCAAAAACCCATGCTCTCTTTAAGATTCTATGGGTTCAATCCGTTGTCAAAACCATTGGATAACAAGAAGCTGAGGAAAGCCATCAACGTTGCTATCGATAAGAAATTCATCGTCTCCCAAATCCACAGGGATCAGTTCCATTTGGCCACAGGCATTTTGCCTCCTGGGATGCCTGGCTATGATCCTATGAGAAATCCCTATCCCTTTCGTCAAGATCAGGCCTCAACACTCTTATCCGAAGCAGGTTATCGAAAAGGGCAAAGCCGACCGTCGCTGGAAATCTGGAGTAGCACAACATCCGAAGCTGCACAAAAAGAATTGAACGAAGTTCAATCCCAATTAGGAAAAGTTGGAGTACCCACGACCCTTCATTTCGAAACGAACTGGCCAAATTTTGAATCGATGTTAAGGTCAAACAAAGCACCTATGTTTGTCTTAGCCTTGTATGCGGATTTCCCGGATCCCGATAGCCTCCTCTACAACCTCTTCCACTCTAAATCAAAAAATAATCTTCTGGCTTACAATCGTCCGGAAGTAGATCAACTCCTTGATCAAGCAAGGACAGAAAGGGATTATCTGAAACGGATGGAGATGTATCGAAAGATTGAGGGGATGATTTTAGACGATGCCCCGATCGTTCCTATGATTAACCATCTCTTCCAGATTGTCTACCAGCCCTATGTCAAGGGCATAGAGGTCAATGCCCTTGGAGGTCCCTATATTCCGATGAAAAAAATGTGGTTAAATAAACGGTAATCGTCCCCTGTTTCTGAATCCAGATGGATTCTACAAAAAATTCTAAATCCATTCGTCTTCAAACCAGACTCATCCTCTATTCTACGCTCCTGATCGTCCTTCTTATGGCCTTGGTTTTCCTCGTGGTAGGGAAAAGGCAGTCCGAAAGCATCCAGGAGGAGGCCAAGAAGCGAGGCATGGCCATTGCCCAAAACCTGGCTTCCGTTAGCACAAATGCCCTTCTGACCTATAACTATGTAGTCTTGGAGCAAAATGCGGAGAGGGTGGCTCTTGAAGAGGATATCCTTTATGTCATCATCCATGATAAGGAGGATAAGGTTGCCGCCTACAGTCAGCATGGCGAGAAGCAGGGGATGGTTCTCACGGATGAGGTGAGCCAAAAAGCCGTGAGGACCAAGGAGCCTCTGATTCAATCTACCCACTCCGGAGTAAAATGGGCCCCTTTATTGGACATTTCTGTCCCGGTCTACATTAAAGAGTCCCAAGAGAAGTGGGGCACTGTCCGAATTGGCCTCTCCCTTGAAAGGATGTATGAACAGATTTCAGAGACTCGTCTCAATCTCCTCCTCCTAGGCGTGTTCGCCATTTTTCTCGGAACCCTGGGGTCCATTTTCTTCGCGAGACGCATCACGAAACCGATTTCGAAACTAGTAGGAACGACCATCTCGGCTGCCCAAGGGGACCTCCATCAAGTGATCGATATCCGTACCGGGGATGAGATAGAAGAACTGGGTCGAAATTTCAACTTCATGATCGAGCAGATCCGACTCCATCGCAATCAGTTGGAGGATCGCCTTCAAGAGATTACCTCACTCAAAGCTTATACCGACAATGTCCTTGCCTCGATGACCAACGGGCTGATGACCATTGATGGTGAGAAGAAGATCGTGACGGTAAATGAAATGGCCGAAAGAATCATTGGAAAAGGAACGGGAGGAATTACAGGGTTCTCAATGGAGCAGGTCTTGGGTGAGCAACATCCTCTTTACAAGATCCTGGTTGAAACCTTGACCCAGGAAAAAGGAATATCCCATATCGAAGTGGAATTTAAGAAGGACGGGGAGAGCTTGTGGTTGATTGCAGGTACATCCTTGCTGATCGGCGGAGAGGGAAAAACTGCCGGCGCTCTTGCGATTTTTCAGGATATTACTGAAATCAAGGCTCTCGAAGAGAAACTCCGCCAGGCAGACCGGCTGGCGGCTCTCGGGACCCTCTCGGCAGGCCTGGCCCATGAGATTAAGAATCCCCTCTCTGCCATCAAGACCTTTGTCCAGCTCCTGCCCCAAAAGATTGGGAATTCCTCTTTTATGGAGAAGTTTAACATCACGGTTCCGAGGGAGATCGATCGCATCAATCACTTGGTAGAAGATCTATTGGAATTAACCCGGAGAAGGGTAAGACCCCTGGTCGATCTGAAGGTGGATTCTTTGATTCTCCAGGTCATCGATCTTCATGGAGAGGAACTCAAGAGGAGGCAAATTGTTTTTCAAGACGATCTGACTAAAACGATCTCTTCTGTTCATGGAGATGCCGAAACACTCTATCGCGCCTTCTCCAATCTGATGATCAATGCCATCCAAGCCATGCCCAATGGTGGGATCTTCTCCATCTCCTCTAAACTAGACTCCTCATCTTCTTTGCTTGAGATCACCTTCAGAGATACCGGAATCGGAATGGATGAGACCACGGCTAAGAATATTTTTAACCCTTTTTTTACTACCAAGGATAAAGGCACGGGTCTGGGATTAGCCCTCACCCGTAAGATCATTGAAGACCATAGAGGGACGATCGAAGTCGTGAGTAAAAAGGGTATGGGGACTACTTTTACTGTTCACCTCCCTGTTGTAAAAACCTAAAGTTGCCTATCTTTATAAGCAGTTACGGGCTTACCACCCAACACCTTCCTTTTCTCTGAAAATTCATAACTCTTTGAAATTAATGGCATTAAATTGCTGCGAGATAATCTAGGGATATTGGCACCATATTTGCTCATGGTGCTAACAAGGGAAAGAGGGGAAGGGTCAGGAATTTGACAAACATGGAGGGGAGTTATGGAGAATCTTTCCAAACGCATCTTGGTGGTGGATGACGATCAAGGGATCTTGGACTCCTTTGAGGTCCTGCTGGGCGACCGCTATGATCTGGTGAAGGCGGAGAATGGTTACGAGGCCCTCCGGATCCTCGAAACCAACCCACCCCAGCTGATGTTCTTGGATATTAAGATGCCCGGCCTCAACGGGATCGATGTGCTGAAAAGACTTCACGAGGATCGAAAAAGGGTGGATGTCGTGATCATCACAGCCAGCGATCAGGAAAAGACCGAAAAGGAGGCGAAGTCTTTAGGAGTCATCGATTATTTGAAGAAGCCTCTGGATATCTTTGAGGTGGACAGGATTACCTCTCAGGTTCTCTCCTGAAGTTTTGAAGGGAGAAGCGTCGGGAAGGTTTTATATTATTCGACCAAAGGGGACAAGGACTGGCGCATGGGTAAGGAAGTCGGACCGCGAAGGGAGACGTCTGTAGGGGCCCCCTTTGAACGGCCCATCTTGAAAGAACAACCCACTGCTGTTGTGACCTATATCACTGCCTTAAATGAAACCAGGAATAGACTTTACATCAGCCCCCAAATTGAAGCGATGCTGGGCTTCTCGGCAGACGAATGGTTGGGGGATCCCGGTCTTGTCCTCAAGCAACTTCATCCGGACGATCGAGAGCGGGTGCTCGCAGAAGTTTTCCAGAGCAGAGACACCGGGAAACCCCTCTCTTCTGAATATCGCTTGCTCGCCCGAGATGGACATATTGTTTGGGTTCGCGATGAGGCAATTGTGATGCGGGATGAGGCGGGCCGCCCATGTTTTATGCAAGGACTTCTCCTCGACATTTCCGAACAAAAGCGGAAAGAGGAGATGCTCCAGAAGAGCGAATCAAAGTTTCGGACTATTTTCGAAAGGGTCGCTGTTGGCATCGCACTCGTAAGCATCGACGGTCAGCTCGTCGAGACCAATCCGGCGCTGCGGGAGATGTTACGGTATGGTGAAGAAGAGCTTCGAAACAGGGTTTTCAATGAGTTCATTCATCCAGAGGATGCTGCCATCGATGTCGATCTTGATCAGGAACTCATTGCAGGGAAGCGGGATCATTACCAGATCGAGAAACGTTTTATTCGAAAGGATGGAGGGGTGGTTTGGTGCCAGCTGAACGTCTCCTTCATTCGAGGGGGTCAACAGGAACGACCGTTCACCATATGTATGGTAGAGGACATCACTGAACGAAAGCGGTTGGAAACCCAATTTTTTCAATCCCAGAAGATGGAGACGATTGGCAGGCTTGCAGGGGGTATTGCCCATGACTTTAACAACCTTTTAACGGTCATCAAAGGATACACCCAACTTTCACTCAACCATATTCAAGAAGGTGATCCCTGTAGGGAGAATCTCGAAGAAATCAAAAGCGCAGCAGAGCGAGCTGCTGAATTGACCAATCAACTCCTTACCTTTAGTCGGCGTCAGATCCTCGACATGAAAGTACTTGATCTAAACACCATTGTAAGAGGTCTGGAGAAAATGACGGGCCGCATCATTGGTGAGGATATCGAGATGTTCACAGTTCTGGATGATCATCTCGGAAGGGTGAAGACAGATCCTGGTCAGCTTGAGCAGGTGATCCTCAATCTGGTGGTGAATGCCAGGGATGCCATGCCAGCTGGAGGAAAACTGGCCATTGAAACGGCAAATGTGGTACTTGATGACACCTACGCCCGCACCCATATCGGCGTGACGCCTGGAAGTTACGTGATGCTCTCAGTAAGCGATACAGGGTACGGGATATCGCCGGAAATCAAGGAACTGATCTTTGAACCCTTTTTTACAACCAAGGAGGAAGGCAAGGGGACAGGGCTCGGCCTTTCAACCATTTACGGCATCGTTAAACAGAGCGGTGGAAATATCTGGGTCTACAGTGAACCAGGGCAGGGAACAACGTTTAAAATCTATTTGCCACGGATTGAGGAAGAAACAGGAGCCCTTCCCGTCCAGGACGATACCGATCATTTACCAATGGGAAAAGAAACCGTGCTCCTTGTTGAGGATGACCCATCTTTGCGTGCTTTGGCTGCCCGAGTTCTTCGCTACCAAGGCTACAAAGTGCTCGAGGCAACCAACGGCCATGAGGCCATCGGCATCGCCCGCGAAAACGTCCAGGAAAAAATTGATCTTCTGCTCAGCGATGTGGTCATGCCTCATATGGGGGGTAGAGAGCTGGTCAAACGAATGAAAACGCTTCATTCTGAAGTCAGGGTCCTATTCATCTCAGGCTATACCGAACATGCGATCACTTATCATGCGGGCCTGAAACCTGGAACACCCTTCCTACAAAAACCCTTTTCCCCAACTGCCCTCGCAAAAAAAGTCCGTGAAGTGCTAGACCAATAAATAAATTTTTTTCGTTTCCCAATTCCACAGAGGCATGACTAACTCCTCATTCGACGCCATATTGGCGGCGGTAGGAGCGGATATATTCCCGGACATCTTCTTTCGTCTTGTAAATCCCGAAATGGCCTTCACAGAGGATGTCTGCATCGAGTTCAAGAAGCTTTCTGGTTGAGCGATCCCAATCCTCAAGGTTCGATCCGAACTCTTCAAGAAGGGGACCGTGAAGATCCTGGGCAAAGAGAATTCTCTTCCCATTTTGGTCCAGATAAATACATATTGATCCGGGTGTGTGGCCTGGAGTGTGAAGACAAAATATTTTTTCTTCTCCAACCATAAGTAATTCCTCAGGAAAAGTGAATTTCACATCCACGGGGGTTGGCGGAAATTTGGTCTGATACCACGTTGACGCTGTCAAAATGGGATCTCCTTTTTCAACTGGAGGGGCATCCATTGCGTGAATATATATCTTCGAGCCAAACCTTCTTTTGATTTCTGGGGCACCGCCAATATGGTCAATGTGGCAATGAGTGAGAAGAATTTTACCCAGGTTTCTTGGATCAAAACCTATTTTTTCTATATTTCTTATGATCTTGTCGACACTCCACCCTGCCCCGGAATCGACCAGTACCAATTCTTGCAAATGAATTAGATAGACACAACCATCCCGGCTATCTGTTATTTCAGGTCCCCCTAAAATAAAAATATTATCAGTAATTTCAAATAGTTTCACGTATTCACCTTCTCCTTTAGCCTTTGAAGATTTGCCAGAGTAAACCCTTCCCACTGACAAGGAAATATGGAATTATTGTGGAATAAAGGTTCATTTTCAAGATCAAATTCCGACATTTTCTTAGCTTTTTCAAATAGTGCAGTCTCTGGAATAGGAGAATATTCAACGAGTATGGGCTTTGCCCCGTCCTCCTTCACAAAGGCTATGCTTTCCTCCACCTCCCCTACCCTCTGGCCTGGCAATCCTGCCATAACATAGACACCGATCTCATCTTCTGAATACCCTGCCCTCCTTAAGTTTCCAACCGCTTCTCCGAACGATCGATTGTCCACCTTTCCTCCAGTCTCAACCTGGATTGCTTCATTCGACGTTTCTAGGCCAAGGCGTAGGGTCTTGAATTGGCAATCATACAGAAGGGTTGCAAGTTTCTTGTTTATTTCTTTAACGTGAAGACCATTGGGCGAATGGAAATTACACTGAATATGCCGTTTTCTCACTTCTTTAAGAATTTTAATGATATGTTCCAATGGATTGACGAGGAGAGCATCGTCATAGAAGGCTATATTATTGACTCGGTAACGACTTGTCCAGCATGCGATCTCCTCTACTACTTTAAGAGGATCCCTTCTTTTGTACCCTCCTGATATAACGGAGGATGCACAGTAAGAGCAACGATATGGGCACCCTCGGGAAGTCATTATTGAGACATAATCCAGCTTGGGATAGAGGTCGAAGGCAGGATAGGGTAGAGAGTCAATGTTATTGGAGAGTTCGCCCTGAACCACATTGGGTTCAGGGCAGCCGTGCATCCCTGCGTGGTACACGGCGGAGTCGGGAGTTAATTCAATATTAAATAATTCTGATATAATTTTAGACAGTTGCAACTCTCCTCTTCCTCGGATGACATAGTCTGCCTCCGAATATTTCACAGCATGATCATAGCAGAGCGTGGCATATATACCTCCAAGTAAAATCGGAACCTTCTTAAGGGACTCTTTAACTATTCTTATAGCTTTGAATACGCCTGGATACCAATAGGTCATGCCTGAAGTGATTCCAATCAAATCGGGCTTCTCTATATAAGAGATCTTGTCCCTAAATATTTCTTCGGAAATACCATATTGGCTATATTTTCGTGGAACGCTCTTGACGGGCAAGGGTTTCTCAATTTCAATCTTACGGAATTTACCATCTCCGTATTTCTTTCTTTTTACGGTGGAATCGATGCAATCAATAAAAGTAATCTTGAAACCATTGTTCCTTAGAAAGCTGGCGATCGAGAGGAGCCCGTGAGGTTTGATCCAGAAATTGTAGGCGGCAAAATCCGTGATCCAGGGATTGATAAGGAGGATGTGGGGGGAGCTATGTTTCACGTGAAACATTTTCATTTCCCGACGCAGAACTGCTCAAAAATGCGGTTGAGCACCTCTTCTGTAGTCGTCTCCCCCACCACCTCTCCCAAGGCCTCCAAGGCAGACCGCATTTCAAAGGCGATCAATTCAAGGGAGGTCCCCTTCCCCAATTCCTTTAGCGCGTTCGATAGACCCTCTTTAACCTGACATAGGGCCCTCTTATGGCGTACGTTGGCGATAATCAAATATTCAGGCGATGGCCTTATTTCCCGATGAATTAATAAGGTATAGATGGCGTCCTTCAGTTCTTCGATGCCTTCATTCTTCAGAGCTGAAATGGAGATGATCGGATCTCTCTGAAACCGTTCTCTCATCTCCTGCGGCGAGATCCTAGAAGGCAGGTCTTTCTTGTTCATGACGACCACCCTCTTCTTTTCCTTCACCTCCTCGAAGATCTCGAAATCATCGATATCGAGAGGGCGGCTTTTATCAACCATCAGAAGAATGAAATCGGCCGCTGCTACTCGCTCCTTGGCCCTTTTCACCCCTTCTAGCTCAATGGAATCGGTTGCCTTCCTTAAACCGGCTGTATCGATCAATCGCACTGGAATGCCATTGATATTAAGAACCTCTTCAATTAGATCTCTCGTGGTCCCGGGGATGGGGGTCACGATGGCCCTTTCCTCTTTGAGCAACACATTGAGAAGGCTCGATTTGCCCACATTCGTCTTCCCCACAATTGCACAAGAGATTCCTTCTCGAAAGATCCTTCCCTCCTCATAGGAGCCTATCCACTCATCCAATTTCTCGATCATATCCTTGAGGGAATGCTTCATCTCTCCCAAAGAGATCGGTTCGATCTCTTCTTCTGGGAAATCGAGATGGGCTTCGATCAGGGCCAATCCTTCAATCATTCCTTCCTTGAGAGAGCTTAATTCTCTGAAAAAGTTGCCTCTCAACTGTTGATTGGCAATTTCAAGACTTGCCATCGTCTTTGCGTTGATCAGGTCGATAACAGCCTCAGCCTGGGTAAGGTCGATCCGACCACTGAGAAAGGCCCTTTTTGTAAACTCTCCCGCATGGGCCATTCTTGTCCCTTCTCTCAACACCAATTCCAATATTTTCTGGAGAATGAAATATCCTCCGTGACAATGAATCTCCAATATGTCTTCACGGGTATAAGTCTTTGGAGCCTTCATCAGGACAAGAAGGACTTCATCAATGGGATCACCTTTCTGTGGGTCAACGATTTCTCCGTAATGGAAATGGTGGGATATGAACTGGAATGGCTCACTCTTTGGCCTAAACAGCCTTCTGGCAATGGACTCGGCTAAAGAACCGCTGACGCGGACAACCCCAATGCCACTCACCCCGAAGGGGGTGGAAATGGCTGCAATCGTCTCGTTTCCTCCCGAAGAAAATTTCTTCGGAAGATGAGATGGAGAGCCTTGATTCAAAGGATCAACTTCTTCCTTCCTCTTTCTTAGTTAAGGTGGGAATGATCGTCATCTTTTTGAGCTTCCCTTCCCCTAGGCTTTCCGTCCGGATAGCGGGATCCTCCTTGAGGGCGATGTGAATGAGCCTCCGATCATGGGCATCAAACGGTCCGATGGTTAAGGGATGGCCCTTACCTTTAACCTTCTCCCCTACTCGAATAGCCATCTTCTTGAGGTTCTCAGTCTTCCGCTTACGATAGTCGTTAATGTCTAGAACGATCCTCACTGGCGTTTCCAGCCGTTTATTAACCATTCGGTTCATGAGAAATTGAAAGGAGTCCAAGGTACGACCATGCCTCCCGATTAGGATGCCTTCTTGATCTCCTTTAATTTCTAGATGGAGGTCCCCCTCCTCAAAAGCCACGTCAACCTCGGCCTTCACCCCTATCCGTTCCAGCAATCCTGCCATCAATTTCTTGGCGAGCTCAACTTCTTCTCCCAAAATTGAACCTCACTTCTTGTTCATATAGTATTGGTGGGCAATCGATAAGACATTATTGACCAGCCAATAGAGGACCAACCCGGAGGGA
>Ga0209253_10006376_pt1 | contig 10228 bp, 9 predicted proteins | sample FrelakmetBRP12BR_FD_187145 | JGI IMG/M metagenome (GOLD analysis project Ga0209253, IMG submission 187145) | Freshwater lake sediment microbial communities from the University of Notre Dame, USA, for methane emissions studies - BRP12 BR (SPAdes)... | ecosystem: Environmental > Aquatic >...
AACTGTCAACTCCAAAAAGAGAGAGGCTCTTGTTTATCATAATATCCTCATGATATGTCCCATTCACGATTATGGTGCCTCCCAAAGTTGCGTTGTCAATAGCTTCTTGTATCGTTGGGAAATCTTTTGGAACGTATATTACATTCGAACTTGTGCTTGCAACTATCTTTAATCGCATGGATGATGCCAAAATACTTGATATCAAGATTACCAGTAAAACTGTAACAGTTTTTCTCATCAAATTATATCCCTTACGTCATTCACTCTCTGGACAGAGTTTTCCCAATCATCAGCGAGCATATCGTGGCTACGGATAACGCGGCAAAAAAAGTTAAAAAATTAATGATCGGTTGTATGAGAGACCACAGTAACAAAGAGTAAGATAAAATAATCAAAGAGAATAGAAAGCCCAGTCTAACGTAACTGATTTTTTCTGAATTCGCTTGGTTGCTAACTGAATGCAAAAGGTTTTTCGTCTGAGCCAACTGTTCATCTGAAGCAAGATTGACGATATTTTTGTCGCTATCCCGAAACTTGAAGCTCAAAAGTGCATATCGCTGCAGTTCCCAAGGTCTCTTTTTTGGAAGAATCTTGACTATATTGCTTTTCTCCATTTTTTTCAGTATGGTTTGAATCTTGCGGATGAACTGAATGTCATTTGTTCTTTCCGCTCCATATAGTCTTTCAACTAGGTCTTTGACATCTGGAAAGCAAAGTTCAAACTCGAAAGAGGCAATTGCTTTAACAAGTGCATATTGATATTCGCCTTCTCGCAGCCGTATATTCACATCTAGAACGTCTGAACCAATAGCTCCTTGTAAGAATGGGACTTCAGTTGGCAGAAGCCTATGCTGAGACACGCTGTTGCCCTCATTCAATAGTTTCAACTGACACGAAGTAATAAATGCTTCGTCTCAGCCATGTTTGCTTTCAACTTTGTCAACGTCTAAGCACTTTCTTTCAATTGATTCTACGGAAAAAACGGGTATTAACTTAAATAGCCTCTATATTATTCCCGGGGAATGAGCAATGGAGAACGGAATGCTACAGCACAGTCTATGGTTCTATTCGCCTTTGCGCAAGAAATATCGAAGCCATTTCGAAATCATGGCTTTGATATTAGATGCCGCGAAAAACGAGTTTGCCGGCAGATATTCCCTCATGAAACAAGCTGGCCTCAACTACACTCAGCTGAAGAAGTACATTGAGCCTCTTTCAGAAATTGGCTTGATAAGTAAGCACATAAACGACGGCAAGATTGTCTACAGAGCCAGTGAGAAAGGCCTCGCCATACTGAGACAGTATTGCCTCCTACTGGAAATGCTGATGGAAGCACAGTCAACAGACATCAGCAAAAACAACGACCCAAACAGCTTGCAGCAAATACTGGAAAGATGGAGATGATTCAGCAGTAACGAACATAGCGGAAAGGCAAGCGGAACGGAAAAGTGATGTGTACAGTTACTCACTTCTCCCTTCTCTCTAGGCATTCAGCAAGTTCCGCTTGCCCCGCACCTTCACGAAAATCATGGTTGATTTCTCAGAAAAAGCAGAATTTCTAAGCGAGAAATGTGGCGAAGGCTTTTTTTCAGATGATCTTGGAACGAATATTTATTTCTGCACACACAGATATTCACAGAAGTGGAGGTTGAGTGATTGCCCAAAGAATTTACTTACGCTGACGCTGGAGTCAATAGAAAAATGAGGAGTGAGTCCAAAAAAGCTCTGCAGCTTCTTAAAGAAACTCACAAATTCAGTTGCTCCGGCAGCATCGTTCAACTGCCTTATGGAAACATTTTTCCCCTTGGTGATAAACGGTTTCTAGACCTTGTCATTGAAGGCGTCGGCACCAAAGTTCTCGTTGCACAGCTTGCGAAGAAATACGATACGATAGGGATTGATGGAATTGCAATGGCGGTGAACGATGTTATACGTTCTGGAGCGAAACCCTTGGCGATTGCTGATAACATTCACGCTCAGGCTTCTGACCCGACTCTTGTAAACGATTGGTTGAAAGGTATCGTAAAAGGAGCGAAAGAGGCTGAATGCCCTGTCTCAAGCGGAGAGATCGGAGACGTAACAGAAATCATAAGAGGCTTGGCCGAAGGCGAAGGCTTTGACATGATTGTGGCTTCGATAGGAGAAGTTTCTGAGGACAAAGTGATTTATGGAAAAGACATCAGAGCAGGAGACAAGGTAATTGGTTTCCGAAGCTCTGGGCTTCACAGCAACGGAATATCTCTCGCAAGAAAGATACTTTTCAAGCAATGGGGCGGAAAATACGATGCACATGCCATTCCAGACTGCTTGGAAAGAGAGATAGTAACGGAGGTTTTGGAGCCAACCAAGATCTATGTTAAACAGCTGTTGAAAGTTGCTGACGAGATTCATGTAAAAGCAGCAGTCCACATAACTGGGGATGGGTACGCGAAATTCGGTAATTTGTCAAGATTCTCGAAAGACATAGGTTTCGAGTTTGACACTTTTGATCCTCAACCGATCTTTGGACTGATCCAGAAGACAGCATCAGATTTGGGTGGCAGAATATGCGATGAGGAGATGTTCAGAACGTTCAATATGGGCTGGGGATTCGCGGCAATAGTGGACGAGAAGGATACAGATGAGACACTAGGCATTATTGAGAGGAACGGAGTGCACGCGGAACAGATAGGCAAGGTAACGAAACTTGGCGGCATCAGAATCCTTCATGGTGGAAAGAAGATTCTTCTGAAGTAGCTGTTTGCCATATTACTGATGAAAGCGTTTAAATCCGCTGAAAATTCAAACTTAGCCTATGAAATACCACGTGAAGATAGAGGTCAGCCTAAAACCGGGACATAGCGATCCCGAGGGCGAAACCACAGCACGATTGCTCAAAGAAATGAGCTATAAGGTTGAGACCGTCAACGTTAGCAAGATCTTCAGACTTGTTTTGAACGCTCAAACTGGGAAGGAAGCTCAAGCAAAAGCGGAAGAAATCTGCAAAAGACTTCTGGCAAACCCAACAAAGGACAACTACTCAATTGCGATTGAGGAAGAGAAATGACGGAAAGCCTCTACGTTCGTCGGAAAACACCTTTCCCGCTTTTAGAAGTAAACGTGCTTGATGCCTCTGAAGAACAGCTTGAAATAATAAGCCGAGAACTAGGCGTAGGTTTGAACTTACAAGAAATGAAAATCGTCAGAGCACTCTTCAAAGCGAAGGGTCGAAATCCGACTGACGTGGAACTTCAAACGTTTGGTCAAACATGGTCAGAACACTGTTTCCACAAAACATTCAGGGAGAAAATCATTTTTGAAGGAAAAGAAATAGACAGCCTCTTCAAAACCTACATAGCAAAAGTCACCGACGAAATAAACCCGCCATGGTGTTTCTCAGTTTTCGAAGATAATGCAGGCATAGTCGAGTTCGACAAGGGCTACGGAATAGCTGCCAAAGTGGAGACGCACAATCACCCTTCAGCAATAGAGCCCTTTGGCGGAGCAGCCACAGGAGTCGGCGGCGTAATCCGCGATGTCCTAGGAGTTTGGGCTGATCCTATTGCATGCACAGACGTTCTCGGTTTCGGCCCGCTGGATTTCGACTATAAGAAACTTCCAGCGGGTGTGAAGCATCCAAAGTATGTTTACATGGGCGTAGTGGCTGGGATAGGCAGTTATGGTAACAACATGGGAATTCCCACGGTGAATGGAGCAATATACTTTGACGAAAGCTACACAGGAAACGTCGTTGTATACTGCGGATGCATAGGACTCCTGCCACTGAAGAAATTTAGAAAAAACGCCAAACCAAAGGACATAATAGTTTTGGCAGGAGGAAAAACTGGGCGAGATGGCATCCACGGAGTCACTTTTGCTTCGGCAGAATTGACTGAAAAATCAGAAGACGTTTCAAGACCAGCGGTACAGATAGCAAATCCTATTGAAGAAGAGAAGCTGAAGAGAGCAATTAACACAATTCGCGACCTTCAGTTGGCTTCATCAATAACGGATTTAGGTGGAGGCGGCTTGTCATCTGCTGTTGGCGAGACAGCGAAGAAATTTGCCTGCGGCGCCACAATCGAGCTTGACAAGGTTCCATTAAAGTACCAGGGGCTGGCTCCGTGGGAAATTTATGTCTCTGAAAGCCAAGAACGAATGCTGCTTGTTGTGCCTCCGGAAAATCTCGACAAAGTGTTAAGGATCTTTGTTAACGAAGACCTTGATGCTATTTCTATTGGAAAACTTACGGCAGATATGGTTCTGCAGATCTTTTATCAAGGCGAAAAGGTTACCGATATAGAGATACCCTTTCTGTTTGAGCCGCCCAAGACAGTGAAAATGGCAAAACATAGACAGCCCAAACTTCAAGAACCAGAATTTCCAGAACCAAAAAACCTTACCAAAGTTCTTCTGCAGCTCTTGTCTTCTGCGAATGTTGCTAGCAAGGAAAGCGTTGTGCGAACCTATGATCATGAAGTTAAAGGAAACACTGTGCTCAAGCCTTTACAAGGCGAGTGGGGCGGTCCGAATGACGCAGCCGTATTGAAGCCTCTTGAGGATTCTTGGAAAGGGCTGGTTGTTTCGTGCGGTATGAACCCTAACTATGGAAAAATCGATGCTTATTGTATGGCGGCTTCTGCAGTTGATGAAGCAGTTAGGAACAATGTTGCTGTGGGCGGGCGAAGAATTGCCCTGCTCGACAATTTCACTTGGGGAAATCCGGAAAAACCAGAGAGATTAGGCAGCCTTGTCAGAGCCTGTATGGCATGCTATGATGTTGCCAGAGTTTTTGAAACTCCGTTCATTTCTGGAAAAGACAGCCTTTACAACGAGTCACCACTGGGACCAATAACACCAACACTACTTATCACAGGCATCGGCATAATCCCTGATGTTCGTTCGGCAGTATCCATGGACGCCAAGACTCCGAATGATGCTATCTACATCGTTGGACGAACGTTCAGGGAATTGGGCGGATCAGAATACTACAGGTTGAAGGAACACCTTGGAAAGACAGTGCCCGAAGTGAGGCCCGCTGAAGCCGCGAAGACCTTCAAAGTTGTCACTAAGGCAATTGATTCGGGGCTAGTGAAGTCCTGTCATGATTTGTCTGAAGGTGGTTTAGGTGTGACTGCGGCCGAGATGGCCTTTGCCGGAGGCTATGGGATGGAGATTGACCTGCGGAAAGTCCCAGTTGAAGCGGTGAGCCGCAACGATTTTATCTTGTTCTCAGAATCGAACAGCCGTTTTCTTATAGAAGTCTCACCAAAGGCTAGGAAAGATTTTGAGAATCTCATGAAAGGAGTCTCCTGTGCGGAGATAGGCAATATTACTAAGGCGCCTCGTTTCACAGTGCAAGGTTTGAAAGGAAGAATCGTGGTTGATGCAACCGTCGAAGAGATGTTGAAAAGTTGGAAGCGGCCGCTGAGAAGTGGAGGTTAACGATATGAAACGCGAAGAAATTAAAGCATGCGTTCTGCGCGTGGGCGGTACAAACTGTGACGACGAAGCCAGACGCTCCTTCACTGAACTAGGTGTTCAAACTCAAGTCCTGCATGCGAACGAAATCGTCAGACGCCGAAGTCTCATGGAGTACAATGTTTTGGTTTTTCCAGGCGGTTTCTCCTACGGGGATTATGTGCGTGCCGGAGCTATTTGGGCGAAGTGGCTTCTGGCCAAACTTGGAAAGGAGTTGAAAGCCTTCGTGGACGAAGGGCGACCGGTTTTAGGCATTTGTAATGGTTTTCAGGTCCTTGTCGAAGCTGGTTTGCTTCCGGGTTTTGATGGGACGAGTCTGTACCCTGAGGCTTCTTTGGCTACTAACGTTCCACCGGGATACAATTGCCGCTGGATCAGCCTCAGACACGAAAACAAGGGAAAATGCGTTTTCACATGCAAGATTCCCAAAAGAAAAGTTCTACACATACCTGTAGCGCACTCAGAGGGAAGATTCATATTTCCAAAGGAAAAAGAAAAACAAATGCTGAAAAGGCTTTATGATAGTGACCAGCTGGTTTTCCGCTATTGCACAAAAGATGGTGAACCCGCAGAAGACAGGTTTCCTCTAAACCCTAATGGCTCGTTTCACGACATAGCAGGCATATGCGATCCTGAAGGAACGATTTTGGGTCTGATGCCTCATCCTGAAAGAGCTTTCCACTGGTGGCAGCAACCAGACTGGACTAGACGGAAGCGAATGTCCGAGTTCGGTGACGGAAAACTGATCTTCGAGAGTATCGTAGAATACCTAACTAAGAAACTTTAGGTCAGCAACTCTCGGCAGCCCTGATCTAGCGCCCATTTTCATTATGCATCTTGAAGCAACGAAGTTGCCTATTCGTCCACACTCGCCTAGGCTTCTCCTTTTTATTAAACCATAAAGGAAGCCAGCACAGAAGGCGTCACCGGCACCTGTCGTGTCAACAACATTGACCTTGAAAGGCTCTATCAGATGACTCTCTCGGCCATCAGTCACGTAACAACCCTTGGAACCCAATTTGACGGCCACTATCTTGACACCCTTCCGCAGCAGGAAATCGGCACCTCTGCAATATTCCTCTATGCCTGTCAGTTTTTCAAGTTCACCAGAATTGGGCATCATGACGTAGGTCTTTTTCAGTATCGGTTCCAGTTTGCCCAGTCCTTTTCTCGCGTACAGGGCTCCTGGATCGAAGCTGACCTTAACGTCATCGAGCACTCTTTCCAAGAGTTCTATCTGTGTTTGGAGCGATCTTTCTCCCACAAAAGAGGTTAGATGAAGAAACTTTGTGTTAAGAGCATATGCTGTGTCTATTTCTTGCAGTTCTATTGTGTCGTTAACGTCTGAGTCAATGTATAGCGCGCGTTCGCCTTTCTCATCAACGAAGCCTGTGACTGTTCCGCTTCTTCCCTGTTTTGCCTGGACTATTCCACTTGTGTCTACGCCTTCTTTCTTGAAATCTTGAAGAAGCATTTTCCCTTCTCGATCGCTGGCGGTTTTTCCGATAAAACCTGCTTTGCATTTGAGCCTCGCCAAGCCGACAATAGTGTTGGCTGCTGAACCACCACACGATTCCGCATAATCCGTTACGAAGCTTTCTTCTTCAGCTGCAGCTATTCTGTTCACTTTGAATAATCTGTCCACGTTCAGGGCGCCGAAGCCTACAACGTCAAAGCCAATCATTTGAACAGCTCTCGCAGGTAAATTTTGTGTTCCCCAAGTTTTCCGCCGTAATTGCCTGCTGATATTCCCGTCACGCCTTTCACATCGAGAACTGCTTCTATTCCTGCTTTCATGGCTTCTTTGACAGCTTGCAACGAGACACCACTAAGCACTATTTCAGGAATGTAGTTTACATTCTTTGGCAATTTTGATTCTCTGCCAAGTTTCTGCCTAAGCGATGGACAGTAGGGGTGATTTGTCGTTGGTCCTATCAGAGGGAAGCGTGTTTCTGTCTTTGAACCTGCTGAGCACACGTCAAATGGCGTTATCACGCCTTCAACATCATGTATTGTCGCCAAAGCTTTTCGGCCCGCCTCCCTGACCGCTTCCTTAGTTTTGCACATTATCCAAAAGTTACCGCCAGAAATTCCATGTGCATAACCCACGTATCTTTCTATGATGAAGTCTGGAACCATTATTGGAACGATGATGACGTTTCGTCCGTAACGTTGTTCTTCCCATTCGTATCCGTCTCCACAGTGGCCGACTCGTTCCATCATGTCTATTTTTCCTTCAGGCTTCACGGACAGGGCATCGAACACGACGGTGAAGGGTTTGACCAGAATGTCTTGGCGAATTCTGTAGGAAAGTTCCTTCTCGAACCGATTCACCATGTCCTGCAACGGCTTGCCCTTATCCAAGCCTTTCCAAAACTGCAGAATTGCTCCCTTTCGTTTGTCCGGTGTTTCTCTTTCTGTTAGCCATCTTTCGATGCCGTTATCAAGTCTGCCTATGACTCCTGACGGCGTGGCTGTGGCATCTTCTGCGGCTCGCTGTAGTGTCTCTTCGTCGTCTGCTGTCACGACGAGCCTGCAGTAGAGTCCGTCAAAAGCTTCGGCATACGTGTCTTCTATCTCCGTTTTTCCAATCATGCGCCTACCCCAGTTTTCCTATAGCTTCGCCTCTGACCTTTTTCCTGAAGTTACTGCTTTCTTTGGCCAGAGTTTCCATATTTTGAGCTGTAATTATTTTAACTTTGGGCAACTTGCGCGGGTACAACGCGAATAGACTGCTGAGTAAGGGTTTGCTTATTTTACTTTCAGTTAGTGTTTTGTGATTCCAGTTTTCCACTAGTGCTAGGGTTTGTTTTCTTCCGAAGCGGCAAAGTGCTTCCGCGATCACCGCTGTGACCAGACTAGTTTCAGACAGGACAGCAATTTCCGCGTTCTTTACAGCATAGCTGTTACCATTGAAAGACACGGCTAAACCGCCTTTCTGCTTGACAAGTTTAAAGGCTTCATCATCAGTTATGCTGTCACCCACGTACATAACATCTTCAAGTGTGATATCCAGTTTCTTGGCAATGTCTCTTATTGCTTCGGCTTTCTCGCTTCCGCCGACAGGATGGATTTCGGAGTACATCTTGCCAATTTGGGATTTTGTGATTTCTTTCCAGAATATTTCGTCTAGTCTCTGAATTGTTGTTTTATGTTGTTCTGGAAAATCGTTTATGGATTTTGCGTTTGCAGGAATTTCTATTGTGGTCATTTTGGCTATTTCTTTAGCAGTTTCTTTCATTTTTGTGGTTTCTTCTGCGGTTATGCTGTATTTGTCGATGCTGAGTTTTGTGCAGTAGGTGTTTTCGTAGGGGAAATCTAGTGTTTGACAGAGTGCTTGAATGTAGTGTTCGTAGCTTGTGCTGACAATGAAAGCGTGGTCGATGCTTCTTATGTGTTTCAGAGTTTCTTTCACGTTTGAGACTAGCAGTAGGTTGGCTGCTGAGAATTCGCGCATTTTTCTGTCAGTAACGCCGTATGCCTTAAGGAATGCTAAGATCAGTTTCAATGTGTTGCCAGGTCTATAGCATGGTCTTTTGAGGACATCGGCAGTTACGTCGTCGTAGCTGCTTATTACGGTGAAGAATCTGTCTCCGTCGGGTATGAAGTGTGAGGCTATTTCGTAGGCGTTGTCGTTCCTTGATATCGGGCCTTCGCAGTCTGTAATAAAGATTCTTTTCACTGTTTGCGCCTCAGGGTTTCCATATGTTTTTCGCTGGCTTCTATGTGCTGTTCTGAGGCTATGTCTGTTCGGTTCCAGAGCGCTCCACCTTTAATGGCTTCTATTCCTTCCAGCGAAATCTGTCTCGCATTTTCGATGTTTGCGCCAATGCCGACGACTGCCACAGTTCTGGACTTCAAGGCATAGATTTCGCTATTGCGCTGCTCCATGGAGCCGGGGTATATGCGGATGCGGTCTCCATATTTTTTGCTCAGTTCATAGGCTTTTGACAAGTCCACCGGCTTACCTATTTCGGTTTTGTCTACAAAGGTTGGATGTGTTTCTGCGTAGCCGCCGTAGGCTGACGGAACCTTGTAGGTTACGACAGTAGCGGTTTTTTCCAGTTCGATCTTGTTGAGATTGCTTTCCAAAATTTTGAAACATACGTCAATAAAGTCGTCTTTCAAAATTGGAAGAATGTTCATTATTTCCGGGTCGCCTGGCCGACTGTTATTTTCAAGAACCTTGGGATGCTTGCCCGCGTGCATGAATGCCATGTACAAAGGTACACCTTTTAGGCCAGTGTTGCTCTCAAGTTTCCACTTGTTGAAGATTTTGCTGACAATTTCCTCTTCTTTGCCTCTTTCATATGCATTCAGGAAGGGAAGTACGTCGCCAGTGTTCTTGTATGAGCCCATTCCGCCTGTGTTTGGTCCTTTGTCAATGTCAAATGCTCGTTTGTAGTCTCTCGTGTCGGGCAGAGGTATGAGGTGTTTACCATCGCATAGAGCTTGGAAGCTGGATTCTTCTCCTTCGATTTTCTCTTCTATTATTACGGAACCATGTTGGAAGCTTGATAGAAAGTGGTCGAAGAGCTGCTCGCGCGTGTTGAAGTGGTCGCCCCAGACGCCGACTCCTTTTCCTGCTACTGGTTTGTCAGGTTTTACTACAGCAAGATTGTGGAGTTCATCAAGCCATCTGTGCACAGATTTCCTTACATCAGCTGTGCTTCCAAAGTCTTTTGGGTTGAATATCTTGAAGCGCGGGTTCACGTCTGGCACTATTTCCTGAAACAGGAGCCGTTGCTTGACTTTGCTTTCTTCTATG
>Ga0209253_10006377_pt1 | contig 10228 bp, 14 predicted proteins | sample FrelakmetBRP12BR_FD_187145 | JGI IMG/M metagenome (GOLD analysis project Ga0209253, IMG submission 187145) | Freshwater lake sediment microbial communities from the University of Notre Dame, USA, for methane emissions studies - BRP12 BR (SPAdes)... | ecosystem: Environmental > Aquatic >...
CGGCGGTTGAACGAACGCCCCCGGCAGACGCTCGACTTCGAGACACCGGCAGAACGCTTTGGCCAATGTGTTGCGTCGATCAGTTGAATCCGCAGTCGAAAGCAGTCCTATTGTCGACGTGTCATTGTCACGCGGCAGTAGCCAGGTCCGTATTGCACCCGCCGCTCCCACTCTGACTGTATGTGCTCGCCGCTGTCGCGCACTAACCAGCCGCCGCCTGTCGCACGTCGAACCGTGCTGCCCTGCTCAGTACGATCGCGCACATAGGCGGGCAGGGCGCGCCACTGCGCTAACCGCTTCGCACTGTCGAACCCGCCGACGCCATATAGTCGCGCACCGCGAGGGAGCGGAAGGCCCTGGTCTCCCTTGCTTGCATACTTGACGATGTAAGCGGGACCGGACCTCGCAAGCTCAATTCTGGTCAAACCCCAAGGCCAAAGCCGCTTGCGCTGTCGTCCTGTAACCGAGTCTGGCATCGGTAACTTCTTACCGACTGGAATCCACCACAGCACGTGGTAGTGAGGCGCGCCACGCTTTTGCATTTCCAGTACCCACTCATACGCGTACGCGATATTTCGCTGCTCGAGCCACGCTCGCATGCGCCTGACGTATTCGGTGACTTGGCGAGGGGAATACTCGGCGCCAGGTGCATACGTCAGGGTGACCATGATGCACTGGCAACGAACGCCGGACTCGGCGTAGAGGTCGCGCACGGTGTCGGCGTGATGGCCGACAACCAAGCGCAACTTGCGCATGCGGGCCGAGCGGGCTAACTCACGACTGGCTTCGTACTGGTCCGATGCCGTGAAGCTGATCGATTGCAGGCCCAGCTTGTCACTTGTTTGTTTTCCGACAAGCCCAGAGGGGAGGGCATTATGATCGGCGGAGCAGGGGCCGTCTCCGACGGCCTGCCTGCCCTCGCCGGCAGCGATGGTCTGCAGACTACTAGTCTCGGAACCATCACCGGCCACGGCGACGCTCTCCGTAGCCGACGGCGATTCAAGGCCTACCGGCTCCGGATGGTTTGGCGTGGACGCGGCCACTTTCGGCGTGCCGTCTAGTGCCGGTTCCGCGCTCGTACAATGGCCCCGGCTGCCGGATCGCACCGGAGGGGACGCGCCTTCGGCGCTCGACGCCTGCGGCGTCCTCAGAGGTGCCTCCGGCCCCGCAGCACGGCTCTCCGTCGCCGGGGTCATGCGGACCTCAGGATGCGGCAGTATTCCTCGAGGTCCCGTGGGTCTTTGCTCGCCAGGTCTCGCGCCAGCTGAACGATCAGCCAGTGTGCGCGCAGCTGTCTGGGATCGAACTCGTGGCCCTCTGGGTCCACCAGATGATCGCGGCGGATCGCGAATCCTTTCCATTGGTCGTCAAGGACGCGGCCGTCGCGATAGAGAGCGAACAAACGCAACGCCTGACGGGACGGCTTACGGGCACCGGACTTGTAGAGACGAGCCGTCGCAGCAGAAACGCCGCACCAACGCGCAATCAGCTGGTCGGGATAGCCGTAGAAGATTGATAACGGTCGAGCAGCCACAGCAAGACATTCCTCGACTGAGGAACCTTGCCCGCGTGGCGACGGTCGTGCCGGTGTTTCACGAAACCTGCTGTCGTACCAGGCTGGTGCGCTGTTGCCAGCGCCCATTTCCGACAGACCGGACCTTGAGCCACGCTGCTCGGTAGCGCCGTCCGAATCCTTCCGATGCGGCCTACGAGACGAAGCATAAGACGGCGAAGGCGGTCGAGGCAAAGGTGGCTCCGGTCCACTTGGGACCGGGCCATCCTATTGGTACGCATAATGTATATTATGTTAAACAGTAACAGGTTGACCGACGCCTAGGTCAGGCCGGGTGTCGCTGTGGGTGATTTTCGGTAAGCCCACCTCGCATTTTCGGTAACGGCGACAATTGGGAATGGAATCCTCCGGTTTTGCTGGAACCCGGAGGTGTAAAAGCAGCAACCGCCAGCTATTCGTCTGATTCGAATGATTGGCGGATGCGTCGTATGCACCCCGACGGGGAGCGCTGTGTGGAATCACCCCCAACCGCTACGTCAGGATCTCGAACGCCGCCCGGTGTCTGGTGGTCAGCGTCACTGGCGGTTCGCCTGCACGTTCGAGCGTCACTTCGCACGCGGCCAGCTTGCTGTTGAGACAGGTGTGCGTGCCGCCGGGCGGGTTGTAATACGTGAGCGACACGAAGTCCTCCGGCGCCGCGTGAATTCGGCCATGGATACGAACGCCGGCCTGCGCACTGTCGAACCGCCAGTCGCAATCCTTCCAGGCGCCCTTCGCCCGGAACAGCTGCAGTGCGGAATTCAGCCGGTAGTCGTGTCCACCGAACCGCAGGCAGACGATCGTCATCGGCGGCGTCCACCACGGACCCAGCCTGAGCCTCGCGGTAGCGCATTCGAGGAACGCGTCCCGCGCGTCATCGAAGCCGACGACCTGTCCCCAGGCATACGTGTCCGTGTGCCGGCGGCCCCAATTGTGGTTTTCACTGCCGGTCCAGCCGTCGATGACGATGGATTCGCCGTCCACCTCGAGCACCCCGTCGAACACGACCTGCGGACGCGTGCAGAGCGCCTTCGCCGCGGGCAATCGCGCTTCGTACGACCGCTCGGGCAGGAAGATCATGGGCGTTCCCCCATCCTGGTAGGTCAGTGTCCATCGAATGGAATGCTGGCCGCTGGCGCTGCCGCGAAGTTCACCGGCCTTGAGGGTCGCGCCGCCAATCCGCACGTCGAGGCCGCATGGCGCAAAGTCACAGTCGCCGATCGGGATCTCGGACTTGGCGGCCCGGATCAGCCGCCGCTCGCCGTCGAAATGGATCGCCCACAGCTCACCGATCGACTCCTGCGGCCGGCCCTGCGGCACAAAGATCGTGTAGCGGATCCAGAACGCGACCTTGCGCGTCGGATGATTGGCGCGCAGGAACCAGCTCTCGTAGTGGCCGCGCGACTCGTCCTGCCGGTAGCGCGCGCCCTGCCAGTACGAAAGATCATGCCGAGTCGTTTCAGCAGCCGCCATCGTCCCCAGGCCGCAGTGATCCCGTTACGCGCGCTGCACGATGTCCGTATAGCACTGTCCAGCATCGGTGATAGCTTGGCCACAGGCCGCACTGAGAAAGAGGGACCGAGCCATGAGGCGCAACGGAACGCTGTTGCTGTGCACACTCCTCATCGCCTTCCGCGCCCCCGCCGCACCAGAGCCCGAGTCTTGGCCGAACCCGGCGCAGTTCCAGGAGTTCGTCACTCGAATGGTAGAGCGGGTTTCGTCGAGTTATCGGGAACACCTCGGTCTCCCTGCGGCTTGTTCGACGTACGATGGTACGTCGATCTGTCCCTGGACAGGCATCTTCAGCCACGGATTCGATATTTGCCAGGCCCTGAAACACGGCTACTCGCGCACGTGCATCAAGAAACTGCTACTTCCCACGGACGACAACTCTGAAGGCAACGCATCGTTCCAGGACGCCTTGATCGACGTCTCCGCCGAGGTCATTTGTCCGGAGGGGGTGACCGGCAGCCCCCAGGTGGCACCAGCTCCGCCGCTCAAGGGCAATGCGCAGGAAGAAGGCGTCCGACCGGATCCGAAGAAGGACCAGGAATTCATCGAAGTCATGATCCAGCGTCTCCCAGCCGACGTGCGCGAGTGTTATCTGGACTTGTGTCGAACCTACGACAAGGAGCGGTGTCCGCTGTGGGGTTTCTCCGCAGCCTACGGGGATGCCGTCTGCGACGCACTCGGCAGCGGCCAGTCAAGAGAAGAAGTGCTGCAGAGCAGCGAGGGATTCTTCAGTGAATCCGAACTCGTTGCCATTGTCGACACGGCCATCGAGGTCATCTGCCCGCAATACCGTACAAAGTAGAACGCTGGATTCCCTTCATCGGAGGCACCCGCCGCCGGCGGCTGAAATTCAATCAGCGGCTGACGATTCTGGGCCCAATCCCGCCCCCGGATACCGCTTCACCACCGCTGTCGGATCCACCCGTGCGCGCCATACGAACAACTTGGCACGCGTGCAGAGCCGGCGGCGTTCCCGGCCGCCCGGCACCCCAACCCCGCAGTTCAAGGGCCTCGAGTCACTGCACCAGAAGTACCAGGCGCGCGGCCTCGTCGTGGTCGGTTTCCCGTCCGACGACTTCAAGCAGGAGGCGAAAGACGAGGCAGCAACCGCCGATGTCTGTTACATCAACTACGGCGTGACCTTCACGATGTTGGCGCCGTCGTCCGTGACCGGCAAGGACGCCAATCCTGTCTTCCAGGAACTCGGCCGTCGTTCCGACGCGCCAAGCTGGAACTTCAACAAGTACCTCGTGGGCGCCGACGGCAAGATCGTTCAGCACTTCGACAGCGGCGTCCGCCCCGACTCCGTTGAACTCCAGCAGGCCATCGAACAACTGCTGCGCTGACGAGGATCCCGCGTCATGGCACTGAACGTCCTCGGCACCGAGCTCGTCGCGTGCTCATTCGACCCGCGGACGGGCTTTCTGCGCGACGGCTGTTGCAGCACCGATGAGCACGACCGTGGCCTGCACGTCGTTTGTGCACGCGTCACGCGCGAGTTCCTCGAATTTTCCACCCGGCGCGGCAACGACCTGGTGACCGCACGCCCGGAACTCGGCTTCCCGGGGCTCAAGCCCGGGGATCGCTGGTGCCTCTGTGCGCTGCGCTGGCTCGAGGCTTTCGCAGGGGGCGCGGCCCCGCCGGTGGTACTCGAGAGCACGCATGAACGCGCGCTCGAGGTCGTTACGCTGGAACAGCTGAAGACCTCCTCCCTCGCGCACTGAGTGGCGCGCAGCCCCTGCGACCGGGAGTCCCCGGCCCGCACCACCAGTGCGTCCCGGGCACCGCGTGCTTCAGTGGCGGCGTGCGCGAATGGGAATCGCGCGAGTCGGCCCAGGCCTTCTGCCAATGAGCGATGGCATTAGCGTCCACACCCCCGCGGCGCCCAGCGCTATCCGCGAAACTTGAGATGCGACCCGCACCCCGCCCGGCACAGAAAACGCCGAACGCTTCCGCTACTGCACTGAACACACCGACGACGGTGAACAGGCGCCGAAGCTTGACCAGATTTCAGGCCAAACCGGTGTCAAAGACTGACCCGAGCTCAAGTGACATTTCGTGATGAGAATCGTGAGCTTGTTTGTTCTTCACGTGGTCAACATTGGACGCCGGTTTACACGCTAGGGGCATTCCGGATCCGCCTGCGGCGGCTTTTTCGCTTTTCCCAGGAGGCCACCCAGCGCGCCACCAACGTTGCGGCCAAAGCCGCCTCCCAGCACCCGGCCGCCGATTTCGGCTCCGGCGCCTTCGCCTGCGTCGGTCGAAGCTCCGCCAGGCTTGGGCTGGCAATTGCCCGATGCCGGAGCGCTATTCGTACTGCCGCCCGAGCTGGCGGTGGCCGTATCACCTGCCGCCGGGGCCCCGCCAGCCGGGCCGTCGGCGCGAACGAACTCGCGTGGCCCATCGGGGCCGCCGGGCCACGGCGTTCCGCTGATCATCTCGTCGACGGTGTAGGGCTGCCTGGGCGAAGTGAGTGGCTGGACAGTGGCGGCAGGGGTGAATCTGATCGAGGAGATCCTGCCCGACGAGTCGACGTTCAGGCTGACCTCCGTGCCGGATGTGAGGGTGAAGAGCCCCTTGGACCAGTAGGGATTGCGGAACCACTTGCGCTTCATCCCGTCTTCTTCAATGAAAGGTTGGATATTGGCGTAGTAGGCGGTGAGCACATCGCGAAGGCTGAGGTTCGTCGTGTAGGTATAGCTCTTGGGAGGATTGGGCCCTCCGCACTTCGGATCCCCGGTCGTGGCGGCGCCGTCCAGTTTGAATCCGTCGAGGTTAGGAAGTCCCAGTTGCGCCGCAGAGGGGGGATTTTTCTCCAGGGCGGCGCCAGCCTGCGCTGCGCGTGCCTCGCTGTAGTCGACGCAATCGGAGATTGCCGTCGGAGCCAGGAGACACCCGATCGCCACCGATACGGCGAAACCTGCCAGTTGCATAACGAATCTCCTGAAGTCTTCAGTTCCGGGACGTCTGGCGCCGCTCGTAGGGGCGGTCCCACAAGTTGTCAAAGTCCCTGCCCGTTTCAGTCGTCGAGGACGAACGTGACCAGCATATTCACCTGGTACTCGTCGACCTTGCCCTTCGAGACCCGCACGTGCAGCTCCTTGATCCAGGCGCCCTTGATGTCAGGCCCTTGCTGATGGCTTCGTCGAAGCCCTTCGTGGACGGCTACTGATCTCGGAAACCTTGGCGACTGACGTGCGGCGCAATGCGGCGCACTCCTTTGGTAGTTGTTATCGACGAGGCCTGAATCCGAGGCTAGGCCCGCCGCCGCGGTCTGTCAACGAATGGCCTGTCGGGATCGAGATCGAGGCCTGCGCCCGCTTGACCGCCGAGTTCCTTGAGCTCTCGCGCAGCCGTGGCAACGACCTCGTCACCCCGCGTCCCGAGTTCAACTTCCTTGGCCGGCGTCGGTGGTGGTTCGACACGCTGCGGTACCGACCGCGGGTCCGGTGCGACCGGGGGCCCGGCCGTGCAGGCGCACAGGACCACGACGGCCAGCAGCCACGGCAACAAAAGCCTCTTCATTCGCTCAGGCTACCGTCATTCGGGGCCGCGCCTCACCCATCGAGCACGATCGGACGTCATCTTTGTGACGGCCGTTCCCACCCGGAAACGCGCGCTGTTTGCGGACCTGCGGCTTCAGTCGCCCTGGAGTACGAAGTGGAATTCACTCGACCGGGGCCGGACGGTCTTACATTCGCGCGACGCGCAGGAACCCCCGCTTGGCGTACTCGAGGATTCGCGCATCCCGTGTCGCGAGCACCACACCGTGGGTTCGCGCGGTCGCGATCAGGAAACGGTCCGCCGGATCCCCTGGCGGTTCACCCGGGAGCAGAGTGCTTTCGGCGGCCACCGCCGCATCCAGAGGCGCCAGGCGAATCCCGGGCACGCTGAGCGCCTTCTCGACCCAATCCCGCAACGGCACGGCGAGTTGAATCCGACCGCGGGCCGCATGCATGCCAATCTCCCAGACGGAGATCGCCGATACGACCAATCCGTCGCCCTTGCGGGCTTCATCGAGCTTCCGAATGCTCGCCGGCCGCAGCCGCCCGGTCACACCTTCCGCATACCACAGCCAGATGTGCGTATCGAGGAGCAGCGCGCTCATTTCTTCAAGCGGGCGCGGCCCGCGCGTGGCTTCTTCCTCGCCGCGGAGACGAGAGGATCGTCCTCGCCCGAGTCCGCACTCCAGGACTCACCGGTCGGTCCGACGACGTCGCCCTTGATCGTCACGGTGTTCCGCATATAGCCGAATCGCGATGTCGGTTCCGCCGGCACCGGCACCAATTGCGCCACCGGCTTGCCATGCTTCGTGATCACGACCGGCCGACCCGACCGGGCCACCTCGTCCATCAGTTTCAGGCATTCGGCCTTGAACACCGCTGCGGGAATACTCATGTCGATTCTCAGATGTGACCACTATTTATGGCCATTATACGTGACCCGGCGGCGGCAGCAAGTTGCCTGCCAAAGCACGGGAATCCATGCGGGCCAGCCCGGGCGATGGACGGCCTCCGGCCGTCGAGAAGGCAGCGACAGGCTGAGTTTTTTTCCTCCACTGATTCTTCTCCGCCTCATCTCCCTGCCCAACCCAACGCACCCGGGAAACTCGGGATCTCCGCAACCGCCGCAGGCGGAGCCTTCGGGCGAGTCCCAGCACGGACCGTGCAAACCACCGCGCCGCGCGCGGTTCGGAGGACGGCCCCGCCGTCGAGTCAGCGACGCTGGCGTCTGCCCGATCTCCGGCCCGATTTCCGACTCCGACGCCCGGTACCGGGGTCGTATCCACCCTCCGGCGCGACATCTGCTCGCGGTAACGCGGAGCGCCAGCGTTGGCGAGCCGTTCGAACCAGACCACGCCGTGACGGGGACTCAGGATCTCGCCGACGATCGCAGCGACGAATCGCAATGGGATCGATGGCTGCGGTGCAGTGTGGCAACCGTGCACCGACAGTCGTGTTTGGCGCCAGGGCGGCCCGCACCGGTCTGACCAATCTGTTCTGGACGACCCGCAGTCAGCGCAACTTCGCGGCCGCCGTCCGAGCCGCCGAGACCACCGCATCTTTCTTCGTCGTCACGCCCACTGCCGAGGCACTGACCGTCAGCAGACGCGGGCCCACCCGGACCATGACCTCCACGCTGTAGTTACCTTGCGTCACGAGACCGGCCTGGTCGCCGATGCCCTTGATCGCGTCACCCTCGATGGGCGTGTTCGCGATCAGCATCCGGGACATCTCGTCGAGACCCTGATTGACGGTCAGTGTCAGGTCGCCCTTCCCCGAGCCCGCATCCCAACGACATTGTCCTTGCGCCGCGTCCGGCGACGCCGGCTCCGCAATGGGTGTCGCATTGGCGTTGACGCCGAGAATGGCCTTCACCTCATCCGCTCCGATCAAGGTGCAGACGGCCTCCGATCCTAGCGGCGATGAACGGCTCGATGGGCTGGAACCTGCGTTCTGCGCGGCACATGGCGAACTGCCGTAGGCGGACAGCAGCAGCGCACCAGCAAGGGCCGTCGGTAACCCGATCCGATGTCGTGTGACACGCATGGCCGCTCCACGTGTTGATGTGAGCGTAACGACCGTACCATCCGTTGCAAAACAAGTCGAGTCACCGGCAAGTCGTCGGCGTCCGATCACGCGCGGGTCCAGCCTCCCGTGGCGACCCGCAACGCGACGAGGCACACACCACAACCCCACGCACTCAGAACTTCTATAGAGCCGCGTTGGAACTTTCCCTCGGTGACCCTGCGTACGCGCCGCCCGCGAGCGATCCAAGGTAGCCAGGTCGGTTAGTCGCCACCGGACCTAAACCGACCTCGACACCCACGATTCCCGGTTCCCCGAAAATGGAACCCCGCCGCGCTGCGTTAACGCTGCTGTCACAACGTGGTGATACCGTCGGACCGCAATCGCCTGAGACAGGGAGGTGTCCATGGCTCCGGAGTGTGAACCCCACGTTTCGTCCGTCCAGACCGTCCTCGTCCGGCTGCTCGATCGGCTACAGGACGAAGGGCGGTGCATGACTCCCGACGAACGGCAACGATACAGCGTCGGCGTGCGCATCCTCGCCCGCTAACGTGGCTGCAGCGTCGCGCACGCGATCTCGCAATTGAACCAGCGCGTTGCGACTGACTGATCGCTGAAACCAGCAACGAAATCGCCTCTACGGGGCGTCCTCCCGTCGGATGCTCGCCGTAGATCGCCGAGCGACAGAAATCGCCGGAACGATTTGCTGAACCGCCACCGGCGGGCCCAGGCTACGACTGAGCCGACTGATTGCCGCGGACTACCGCTGTGGAATGTCTGGGACTGAGCCGCACGCGGCGAACGCCAGCACACTGACGTGCTGGCCGGTCCGCAGCGCAGCACGCAAGCGCAGCGTCGCGCGGCCGATCACCTGTGCAACACCGTCCGCCCGAAACAGGGCACTCCTCCGCAGCGGGCGGCGTACGATGTCGGTGGGTCGCCGTTCCTGCGGCGACCGTGTGGCACCGCAAGGCGAGGAGAACAACATGTCTGTCGCTAAGATTTCTGAGATCACCTCGACCTCGAAAACAAGCTTCGACGATGCCATTGCCGATGGCATCAAGCGGGCAAGCAAGACCATCCACGGCATCAGCGGCGCCTGGGTGGCCGATCAGGAGGTCGCCGTGAAGTCCGGCAAGATCGTTGAGTACAAGGTTCGGCTCAGGATCACGTTCATGGTCGACGAGAAGAAGTAGCACGCTGCGGCCATGTCTCGGGGATGCGATCCCCAGGACATGGACGGGAAGGTAACCCTCGACTGATTGCAGAAGCCGCGGCCGGACCATCTCCGGCCGCGCCGTTGGCCGAGTGTTGTTTATTGGCCCGGGGCCCGATAACCCACGGACTTCTTGCAGGCCGCGTCGACCTCCTCAGGCGTCATCAGCATGATCGTGCTGAGCCTGACCGTGCCGGAGGCGTTGACGGCAAGACTCAGTGCCGCTCCCGATATCGTGTCGGGTACGTCCACGATCACATAGACGTCGCTGTCGCCGAGCGCGAAGTAGAACGCCTCGACCTTTCCGCCCAAGCCACTCAACATCTGCTCGACGGCGGCCTTACGGCGTGAACCGCCTTCCTTTACGAGCGCCTTTGCGCCCTCAGCGGTGTACGAGCCCTTGATCAGGAACTTGGCCAT
>Ga0209253_10006379_pt1 | contig 10221 bp, 10 predicted proteins | sample FrelakmetBRP12BR_FD_187145 | JGI IMG/M metagenome (GOLD analysis project Ga0209253, IMG submission 187145) | Freshwater lake sediment microbial communities from the University of Notre Dame, USA, for methane emissions studies - BRP12 BR (SPAdes)... | ecosystem: Environmental > Aquatic >...
CAGCCTGTCCGGCCTGTAAGTCCAACCTACAACTGGCTGCAGCAAGACTTCGAAAAGAGAAAAAGGGCAAAATAAAGGTGATGGATATTACGGAACTGGTGGCGGAAGCGCTCGCCTGAAAGGCGAAAGCTCTAAACACTAAATTCTAAATCCTAAACAAATCCAAAATTTAAAGTTCAAGAGATCATTTCGACTTCTCAACAATTGAACCGAATATCTTTGTGAGTTCCATTGCTTCTTTGATCAATTTCTGTTTTTCAATAACTTGTTCTTCTTTTGATTCTGTTAATTCAAGCCAATACCCGCTCTCTTTTGCTTCTTTCCTTGATATCTTTATTCTCATCACAAAATCCTTCCTGCTTAGTACTTCTTCGGCCTCAATATAATTGGCTCCTACTGAACCAGAAGCTTTAATCAGCTGTTTCGCGTCTTCTATATTGCTTAAAGTCTTTTGTAAATTCCTTACGTAGTTTCTTACCATTTTCGCAAATCTAAGCGTCCTGTCCCTTAAGTCATACGTCTTTGAGTTTTGTCCTTCAGACGTTTGAGTTTGTTTAGAATTTAGGGTTTAGAGTTTAGAGTTTAGGGTTTGACGTTTCGCTATTCGGATTTATTTAGCAAGATAGTCCCTCCAAACTTCTTCGATTCGGCTGATCACGTCCCTGAATTCATACAGAAGGGTCATCTCGTTGAGGTATTGATCCAAGGAGGTTGCCGTTGACATCTCCACAAATCTCCTGCAACTTTTCCTAAGGCTAGGTCTGAGTTTATCGCATCCGATGCTTTGGGCCCGGGTTTTGACGGGTAAGTTCACATGAGCGGTGCCTGCTTCATCATAAAATCTACCATGGAGGCAGCGAATGCACCGGGTCTTTCTCAATTGAATCGCTTGATCGATCTCTTCGTCCACGGCTTGACGAATCATCTTCCTCAAAAAAGCCGCCCTTTCCCTCTGAGCCATCGCCTTGGCCAATTTGACTATTTCTTTCTTGGACTCCCGGATCGAATGGGACAGCTGATCAATAATCATGTGAGGAATCACGGAGTGTTCCAATCGTAAAAACCTGACCTCCTGGATGATCAGAGTTTTGACCCCTATTTTGATTGCCCTCTTCAATTCTTTCTTTTGTATCGGCATAAAAATCTTTTACCAAAAAACGAGAACCATTGCAAGAGAAAATGGATCTATTTCCCCTGAAATCGATCCATCCTGAAATACTGAAGGAGTTCATGGAAATTTCCTAAATGGAGAGGATCCCCTGACGTGCCAAAAAGGTGACTGTCACACGAACAGTCTGTAGAACCGAATCGCGGCACAGACCATTCGGCTATTTCGGACATGGCCTTTGCAACCTCACACTCGACTCGATCTGAAGAGCGGATGGCTAATGCAGAACCGAATTCGGCGACTGCCCTCAATTCATCGATATGCCAGTGGTGTCGCTTCCTGAGGCGCCGATGACGCTCCATTCTCTTGGACAGGTTCGCCATGGCTGAACCCACGTAGATATAAAACCCTTTTCTAAAAAGAACCTTGCCCAGTTTTCCGACGTCGATCTTTCGATCTCTTTTGAGGTTCAAAATCAGGAGATAACTTCCGTGATCCTTTGCCTCCTTTTCGATGGTGGTCCATGGCACTTCAAGAACTTTGACATCGGAAGAAAGTGAAAGATCTTTCTCCCAGCGGACTGAAACGGGGATCACCTCGACCCTATCCCGGACATGCAAAAGCGTCTGTGAGAAATTTAGGTCTGTGTGAAAATCAGGCATAAAAGTTTGGGCAAAGGGCCAATGGACAACGAAGAGGACGACCGCTCGGATGCCTTCTTCTGAAATCTTGGCCAGCTCTCTGAGGTGGCGAGCCCCCCTCTCGGTAACAGCATCCGGGAACATGGCGACTCTTTCCCCGACCAGGGTGCAGGACTTTACTTCCAGAAGAATGGCTTTGCCCCCTTCCTCCAAAAGAAAATCAAATCGGCTTCTCCCCACCCGAATCTCGGACCTCACCATTCTTGCATGCTCCAATCCTGGTATCTTTCTTTCCTGAAGAAGGTATCGGGCCACCTCATTTGTACGATGGGTGTGGAGCATGATGGGTTGACCGTCCCGGTCCACTGCCACGGCTGTGTAACGGGTCTTCCGGTTTGATGGTTTTTCTTCTCTCACCAAATGAATGTTGCAGCCCGGTAACAGCAATTCTTGAAGTCTCCCTGGGTTGGGTAGAAAAGCGGACAGGATCCGTCCCTTCCTTTGGCAATGAATCAAAAAGCGGTTGGGCCGGCGGAGGAATCGTGCTTGGAGTCTATTATCGAAAAGTCTTAAGTCATCCATTATAGCTTTTAGCTCAGTCTTCTTAACATACTTTATTATTTGCACACAATGAACGCACTCACAAACAAAAAGCACAGGAAAGATTCTTATTTTGTATCCGAAATCTCTTGACTTTAACGACGCAATCGAGTAATGATTCAAAAGACTTAGGGGTTGCTTTTTTTCAAAAATCAAGAGCTTTATTCTTATAATCCTATAAAATGTTTTCATTAGAAACCTCCCCTCAAATTTTACCCTCACGGTTGACCCTCTCAGTGATCATCCCGGTACGGGACGGGGGTTTAGCCTTTCGCAGGTGCCTGCAGAGGATTCGCGAGGCGTCTCCACCTTCTACGGAAATCATCGTGGTGGCAGATGGGGATACGGATGGCTCCTGGCAGGTAGGTAAGAAATATGGAGCGAAGGTTTTGAGAATACCTATCCCTCAAGGCCCTGCCCGAGCCCGAAACCTAGGGGCTCGGGAAGCTCAAGGGGACATCCTCCTTTTCCTTGACGCCGATGTGGAGATTCATCCGGATGCCATCGGCCAAGTCGAAGCGGCTTTCCACAATGATCCCCACTTGACTGCCCTCTTCGGATCCTACGACGATGAACCGGGGGAAAAGAATTTCTTGTCCCAGTATAAGAATCTGTTTCACCATTATGTTCATCAAATATCGCGAGAAGAGGCTTCCACCTTTTGGAGCGGCTGTGGAGCAATTCACCGTAAGGTTTTCCTGGAGATGGGCGGCTTCGATGAAGCTTACCGAAACCCCTGTATCGAAGATATCGAATTGGGCTACCGACTCAAACAGGCCGGATATCGGATTCGACTCTCCAAGGAACTTCAGGTTAAACATTTGAAGCGATGGAATATCCGCAGCCTTTTAAAATCCGATTTTTTCGACCGGGCCCTTCCATGGACGGAGCTAATCATGAGGAATCGAAGTTTTACCAATGACCTGAATCTGCGGACCTCAAGCCGCCTCGGGGTGATGTTGACTTACGGATTTTTGGCAGCCCTCGTTGGAGGTTATTGGTGGCCCGGCTCTTTTGCCGTCGCCGGGGCATCCGCTCTCTTACTCATCATCATCGGCATGCCCGTGTACCGGTTTTTCTTTTGGAAACGCGGTACTTGGTTTACGACAAAAGCGATTCCTTGGCATTGGTTCTACAATTTTTATTGTGGTTTGGCTTTCGCCATTGGCTTCTCGAAATTCTTTTTCTCCAGGCAAAATTCCCCGCAGGTTGACTGGTCAGCCATCCAGAAGGGATCATCTGAGAAAACCTGATTTTCGGAGTGGAATGAATGGAACATTGTCCCGTCGTGATCATCGGTGCTGGCCCTGCAGGTCTGACGGCTGGTTACCAGTTGGCAAAACGGAACATCCGACCCATCGTCGTCGAAAAATCTAACCATGTCGGCGGGCTCGCCCGTACTGAAAATTACAAGGGCTATCGTTTTGACATCGGAGGCCATCGTTTCTTCACTCACCTCGGACAGGTGGAGAAGCTTTGGCGAGAGGTTTTGGGAGGAGAATTCATCAAGGTCGCTCGCCTCTCGCGGATCTACTACCAGGGGCGTTACTTTAACTATCCTCTCAATGTCTCGAATACCCTTGCGAACCTGGGCATCGCCGAAAGCCTGCTGATTCTCCTAAGTTACTTTCGGGCAAAGGGGTGGCCCTCCCCTGAAGAAAAAACCTTTGAGGATTGGGTGATCAACCGTTTCGGTCAACGACTCTATCGGAAATTCTTTAAAACTTACACCGAAAAGGTATGGGGAATTCCCTGCCATACGATCCAGGCGGATTGGGCAGCCCAGCGCATTAAGGGGCTTTCCCTGAGGAGTGTCGTCTCAAATGCTCTCTTCGGTAACAATCACAATCATGCGAAGACATTGATCCATGAGTTTCACTACCCCGTTCTGGGCCCGGGAACCATGTGGCAACAATTTCAGAAATTGATGGAAGAGCAGGGAGGGGTGACCCATTTCAATTCGGAAGTCGTGCGCTTTAAGCGTTCCGGTCACCGCATCAACGAGGTTTCTCTTAGGCAGGGGAAAAGGACCATCGAAATTCCCGGCGAGAATGTCATTTCCAGCATTCCCCTTAGCGAACTTGTTTTCCGGCTCGATCCTCCGGCGCCGGACGAAGTTCTGGACGCAGCCCGCCATCTCGCCTATCGGTCTTTTGTTCTCGTCGGGTTGATCATTAACCGTCGAGATTTGTTCCCCGATCAGTGGATCTATGTCCACAACCCCGATGTCAGGGTCGGTCGTATCCAGAACTTCAGAAATTGGAGCTCCAGGATGGTCCCGGACCTTGAAAAGACGAGTTTGGGGATGGAATATTTCTGTACGGAGGGCGATGAAATTTGGAGGACCCCTGACAGGGAACTCGTCGAGCTGGCCCGAAAGGAATTGATCCACCTTGGAGTGGTGAAAGCAGTCGAAGTGGACGAGGGCGTGGTGTTCCGGCAACCGAAGGCTTATCCCGTGTACGATAATGATTACCACTTACATCTGCAGGTGATCCGGAACTTTTTATCAACCATAGAAAATCTGCAAACCATCGGTCGTAATGGATTGCATCGTTACAATAATCAGGATCACTCGATGCTTACGGGGATGTTGGCGGCGGAAAATATTTTAGGGGCAAAACATGATCTGTGGGAGTTAAGTAAAAGTCAGGAATACCTTGAGTAAGCAGAAATGAGCAGAGAGATTTGAAAACAGGAAATAAAGAGAATGGACGTCCCCCCATCACGGTTGTCATTTCGACGCGGAATCGAAGTGAGAGTATTATCCAAGCCATTCAGACAGTCCTACGAAATGATTATCCCCATTTTGAGCTAAGCGTGGTAGACCAGAGTGAGGATCACCTTACCGAATCCTTGGTGCATCCATTCCTGACCCACCCTCGCCTTCGGTATAAAAAAACGGCTACGAAAGGCGTCTCTCAGGGACGGAATCTTGGAATCCGTGATTCAGAAAATGAATTGATTGCGCTCGTCGATGATGATTGTGAAGCACCCCCAAATTGGCTGCATGAATTAGCGGACGCCTTTGCAGTGGATCGAAGGATAGGAATTGTTTTCGGCAATGTATTCCCCGGTCCACATGACGCCGCGGCGGGATTTATTCCCGTCTACGTGAGAGAGAGACCCTTTCTGGCTAAAGGCATCCGAGACAAACATCAGGTGGATGGGATCTCAGCGTGTATGGGGCTTCGACGGAGTGTTTGGCAGAAACTGAGCGGCTTTGACGAGATGCTTGGAGCGGGCGCCCATTTTCAATCCGCCGGGGAGGTGGACCTTACCCTCCGGGGTCTGATCGCTGGCCACTTCGTTTACGAAACGCCTCGGATAACAATTCTCCATCACGGATTTCGGAATTGGGATCAAGGGAAGAGGCTCATGTATCGCTATTGGTATGGCACCGGGGCGACGTTTGCCAAGCACCTCAAATGTTATCACTGGTCAATCCTCTCCCTTTTGGCCCGCCTCGGCTGGCGATGGGCTTTTGGAATCTCTCAAGTCGCCGCAGGCTTTGGAAAAAATTCACACAGGTGGTTTCGGCTCGCGTCATTTATCAGAGGATTCGCCACCGGAACAATCACCCCGATTGATAAAAGCATTTGTCACTATCTTAAAAAGGAGCCTCAACCGTGAGGCAACCTTTCACCTCGAAGTGCGGGGTCATTTCTGATGGACCGGGAAAAGCCTTTTTTCTCTATTATTGTTCCGATGTACAACCGCCCAGAAAGATTGGCGGATTGTTTAAAGTCCCTTTCTCGACTTGACTACCCCCCGAACCGCTTCGAGGTGATCGTGGTCGACGATGGGAGTCACGTGAGCCCGGAGCCCGTGGTGGCTCCCTTTCTCGGCTGCTTCGATGTGACACTGGTCACACAAAAACACTGCGGCCCAGGCGCTGCACGTAATAACGGTGCTGCACGGGCGCGAGGTGAATTCTTGGCCTTCACGGATAGTGACTGTATGCCTGCCTCGAATTGGCTGCAGAACCTGGCCGCACTTTTTGCCGGGGAACCGGGTCATGCGATCGGGGGACAGACACTCAACTTTCCGTCTGATAACCTCTATTCAACGGCCTGCCAGACCATGCGGGATGTAGTCTATGCCTACTACAATCCCCAGCACGGCAAGATGCAATTCTTCCCCTCATCCAATTTGGCAATGCCGGCAGACCGGTTCCATGCGATAGGGGGCTTTGACCCAACCTTTACGAAGTCAGAGGACCGCGAGCTCTGTAACCGATGGCAGCACCGAGGCTTCCACATGACCTACGCCCCCGAAGTCGTGGTCTACCACGATCATCCCTATACCTTTCAGACCTTCTGGCGTCGGTATTTCAACGGAGGCCGCTTTGCCTTCCGATTTCATCAAACGGCCGCCGGGCGCGGCACGAGAAGCCTTGGAGTGGATTTCAAATTTTACCTGAATTTATTTCGTAACCTATTCTCACAAGAGCAGGGAAGTCGAGCGTTTTGGGCTGCTGTGCTACTCATGGTATCGCAAATCGCAAATGCGACGGGTTTCTATTGGGAATGGTTCAGACGACCTGCAGCGGAAAAATGATACAGGTTTTTTCCGTACGGATGAAACGGGCGCCGGCATTTCGGTAAACAGGCCAGGAGGCCTGAACAAAATGGCTGGTTTCTTGCCGATTCTCACCTTCCACACCCTCGATGACCAATCATCGACCGTCTCCTTCTCCCCGAAGGTGTTTCGCCATGGGATGGCAAGGCTCCATGAGAAAGGGTACCAGACCCTCCACCTCTTGGAAGCGATAAGCTTTCTTCGCCAAGGGATTCCCTTTCCCGAACGTTCCTTGGTGATTACCTTCGACGACGGATATCGAAACGTTTATGACGAAGCCTTTCCAATACTGCAGCGGTACAGCATGTCCGCTACGGTTTTTCTAACGGTGGGAGAAAGAGGGACGACGAGCGCGACAGGTTTGTTACCCTCCCTCAACGGGCGTTCCATGTTGAACTGGGATAACGTCCGTGAAATGCACCGGTGGGGGATCACTTTTGGTGCCCACACCCTCACCCATCCGGATTTGACCAGGCTCCCCCTTGATCAGACCTGGTCTGAAATCTGCCTTTCAAAGTCGATCGTTGAGGAGGCCCTGAGTTCCCCAGTCACCTGTTTCGCCTATCCATACGGACGCCAGGATGATCGGATCCGGGAGCTTGTCCGGCAGCATTTCTTATGTGCCTGCTCCGATAAATTCGGGTTGGTCACTCCGAGGAGTGACCTTTACTCTCTTGAACGGATCGACGCTTGCTACTTCCGCGCCCATCGGTTGTTTGGTGTGGTCTCAACGGGATGGTTCCCTTCTTACATTTGGGCGCGAAATATTCCGATCTCCGTTCAGCGTGCTTTCCAGAGAAGATGGAAAAGATAAAGCAAGACCCTGCCCTCCTGACCAGGGACTTTGAAGTTTGACGGCGTGACGGACGCTCTCTTAGAATATGGAAGGAAAATCAGCCTTAGAAATTGAAAAAAAGATCATACAGATTTTGATCTCCGACCTGGAAATTGACCCTGCCCTATTGTCAGCGGTCAGCTCAGACACCCCTCTTTTAGGACGTGGCATCGGGCTTAATTCGGTTGAAACGCTGACGCTTGTTGCCGGGATTGAGGGAGCATTCCATATCCAAATTGATGATGCAGACTTAACCACGGAGCTTTTCAAGAGTCTCGGAACCCTGGCCGAATTCGTATTCCACAAGATCGCAGAGCAGGGTGATTGATCGACAGGAGAGGGTGGTTCATGAAGACAATTCCTGAGATGTTCTTTTCCGTTGCGAAGCGCCACGCGAAGAGAGCGGCTGTCGTCGACGGAGAAAAAGTAATCCTTTACGAAACCCTTGAGAGACGAATCCGCGCTTTGGCTGTAAGACTTTACCGGATGGGAATCCGCCAGGGGGACCGTGTCGCCTTGCTGCTTCCAAACGGTTTAGATTTTGTCACCGGTTATTTCGGCATTGCCGCCGTGGGAGCAATTGTCGTTCCCCTGAATGACCACTACCAACATACCGAGCTGCTTTACTTCTTGGATGAATGTGACGTGTCACTCCTCATTACTTCAAAAGACTTTGCCCCATTATGTGATCAAGTTCTGGCGATGCGCAAATCTCCCTGCCAGTTATTTTGGGCAGAGGATCTCCCAGATTCTTTCGAAACAGACGACCCATGTTCGGATGACTTCAATACGGCCATTGCCCCAGAGACTCCTGTGACGTATCAATTTTCGTCGGGTTCAACGGGGAGACCGAAGCGTATCGGACGGGCTCATACGAATTTGCTTTTCGAACTCGATAGCCTTATTCAAACTTTAGAGGTCACCCCCGAAGATCGATTCCTTGGGATCGCTCCGTTTTCTCACGTCAATGGCCTCATGCGAAGCATGATGGCGAGTCTCCGAGCGGGCGCCACGCTTTACCCCCTTGCCAGATTTGACCGTCAAGTCCTTGCGGAGACGATTGAGAAAAACAAGATCTCCATATTTATCGGGGTCCCGTTTATGCCGAGCATGCTCGCCAAATCCCATTTTCGCCGACAGCCGGATTTCTCCTCCCTGCGCCTCTGTATGACGGCGAGCGCCCCCATGCCCAAAAAGCTGAATCGGCAGTTCTATGAGAATTTTGGGATTTACGTCCGACAGCTCTATGGCTCGACGGAGACGGGAACCATCAGCGCGAATTTAGGTCCAGGGGTTGAAAGGTCTTTGGATTCGGTGGGAACACCCATTGCGGGCGTCGAAGTGGAAGTATTTACCGACGATGGGCGAATGGCCAAAGCCGGCGAAATAGGAGAATTTGCCGTCAAGAGCAGAGCCACCGTCAAAGGGTATGACGGCTTAGACGAGGTGAACCAAGAAGCCTTTCGAGACGGCTATTTTTTCACAGGCGATCTCGGGAAGAGAGATGAGGAGGGACTGCTTTATCTGGTGGGGAGAAAGAAGTTCTTCATCAACCGGGGGGGATATAAGATTGACCCTCGCGAAATCGAAGAAATCCTCGGGAGTCATCCCAGGGTGGAGGAAGCGGTCGCCGTGGGTGTTCCTACGCCCTTTGGCGACGAAAAGGTGAAAGCCGTGATCGTATTGAACGGACCTTGTACGGAAGACGACGTTGTCGAATACTGTCGGGGAAAGATCGCAGACTTCAAAATTCCCAGTCTGGTTGAATTCAGGGAGTCCCTGCCAAAGAGCCCGACGGGGAAGATCCGACGAACCCTGCTCCGACCGGAGGCATAACCCGAAAATGAAATACCTGCAGGCTGGGGATCTCTATTCTCTCTTTGTGATCGCGTTGATGAAAATGGTGAGCAGCTTTTCTTCACCGGTCCCCAAAGACCTGACCGTGAGGAGCATTGTTTTCGCCGCCTACAATCTTTCGAGGAAAAAAAGGCATCGTATGGAAAAAAATCTCTCCGAAGCTTTTGACGGAAAACTGGCTGAACTCCAGAGACGGGAAATTGCCAAAGGAGCTTTCATGGAATTCTGGCGGGAGACATGTTCGCGATGGCCCACCCGTCGGGAAAAAGCAGCCCTCAAGACTGTAACGATCCAGGGGTTGGAACATTTGCAAAGGGCGTTGAAAAATGGGATGGGGGTCATTCTCTGGGAGAGCAATGCCTTCGGGGAAAGGACGTTGTCAAAACAGATCTTACATGAAAACGGATTCAGGATCCATCAGGTTTACGCCGAGTCCCATCTCAAAGGATTCCTGACCACGGATCCCGATCGGTTTCACTCCTGGGTTCGGGACCACATCATCAAGACGGAAATCGAGAGAATGGAAGAACCATTTCTTGCAGAGATCATCTATCTGCCCCGTTCGGATTCCCTCGTCTTTACGCGAGTCCTGCTCGACC
>Ga0209253_10006380_pt1 | contig 10221 bp, 10 predicted proteins | sample FrelakmetBRP12BR_FD_187145 | JGI IMG/M metagenome (GOLD analysis project Ga0209253, IMG submission 187145) | Freshwater lake sediment microbial communities from the University of Notre Dame, USA, for methane emissions studies - BRP12 BR (SPAdes)... | ecosystem: Environmental > Aquatic >...
TTCAGGATTTGACTGAGGCTTCTGAAAACCTTTTCTGGGTGGATGCTGTGGTGAAGCATTAGGGTTGTGAACACTGCGTCGAACTGTTGTGGGATGTTGAAGTATCTGGTTGCTTCTTTTATGCTGCCTTTGATGTTTTCGGCGATTCCTATGAACGGGGTTATGTTTGCGCTTTTTGCCTCCAATGAAAGCAGCATTGCTGGGGTTATGTCCATTGCGTAGAAGGTGACTTTCGGTAGCTTGGGACGTATCTGCTCTGCGATCTTAACTGTGAAGAAGCCTGATCCTGCGCCGACGTCTAGGATTTTGGCGTTTGTTGGAAGCCGTGGGGGTTCCAGCAGAAGGTTTGAGACAGTGTCGACTACTCGGGTCACTCCTTCTTCCCCAAAATAGTTAATGACGATCTTGTCTCTTTTCTTTGCCTCTTTGGCGGTGAAGTATTCTGCTTCTTTTACAAGCGTTTGGGGATTGGAGGCACCGAGTTTTTGGAAGAGTTGCTCAAGTTTTAGCCTTTTTATGTAGTTTCTTAAATCCGTTGACATTTTGGATCCTTTTTGGGTTTTGAGAGCCTCGGGCGGGATTTGAGCCCGCGACCGCCGCCTTACCAAGGCGGTGCCCCACCAGGCTAGGCTACCGAGGCCCATTTACAGTTAAGTTAAGGTGAGAACGCTTTCTTATGTTTTAAGGATTCTCGTTTCAGACGGGTTAAATAGATATAAACGAGATTGCACTTTTCAGTTTTTGTGTTCCAAAATATGCGGGGGTGTCCGAGTCTGGCCAAAGGAGGCAGGCTTAGGACCTGCTGCCGAAGGGCTGCGTGGGTTCAAACCCCACCCCCCGCACCAGAATTTCTGCCATATTTCGAGCTTATTGTAGCTGATCGAACCCAACACGCTAGCAGGAGGGATGCCACACGAAGCTCCGACCACCGCCACGACTCACGAGCATCTCAACGGAGACATCGAGCGCCGGAAAATCAGCTTGACAAACGACTTCAAACAAGCAGGCGAACGCTACCGATCACTCAGCAAAACGGATCAGAACCACCTAGTTGACAACATCGTGGATTCGCTGAGCCATGCGGACAAGCCTATTCAGAAACGTATGGCCAAGAACCTTAGCAAAGCTAACCACGAGCTTGGCAAACGCGTCGCAAAAGGCCTGAAACTCTAAGAAGTTAGGTTTGACCAGAATACTTTGAATTCTCTTTTTTCCTTCTTTCTACAAAGGTTTTCACTGAACAAGGCATTTGCCAGGTTAACAAACTCTCATTGAACATGCGTTTTGCATACAAATTGCGATTGAAACATAACGATTTTGATAGTAGCCCGGGAGAGATTCGGACTCTCGCCACGCATCCTGTAAGCATGCTTTTACCGGTAAACCTGGGTGAGGCCCCATCCCCCGCACCAACAGAGAGTCAATTTAGGAAGATTGGCAATGCTTAAAATGAGATCCCTAATTTTCTAGACATATTGGCTGATGTCTCCACCGATAGGAGGCACCTTATATTTTTTTGGAACCCTATCATTTTTTGGAGAAAGAATTACCAATATGGACCCATCTTCTCAAGATTTTCAGAGGTCATTGCCGAAGTAGAAGGACCTCTTCGAGGTAAGTTCCTCCCTCACATACAGATAGAGTCTACACTTCAAAGGTTGTCGTATTGGGTCTTGAAAGTTTGGACGGTTGCAAATTAATAGATTATTGAGAGACATTGTCAGGAAGTTTAAAATTGGGGTTTGGAAGAAAATGTGTGTTTAATGGTTTTTCTTGTGAAGCGACTGTTTCTCCAGCTCTTTTATCCTTGTCTCCAGAAACTCGGCCACTGTTACTTCGCTGTATTTTTCTGATTTACGCTGTTTCTCTAGGTGTTCTTCGATTGTGTTCAGGAGGATGTCTATTTTGACTGGTTTTATGAGGTAGGCGTCTGCGCCTTGGTTTGCGGCTTCGATAGCGTTTTGCAGTGCTGGGTAGCCGGTCATGATTATTTTGACCATTTTCGGCGAGACGGTTTCGAGTGCGTGTAGGAGTTTTGTTCCTTCCGTGTCGGGCAGTCTAATGTCTACTAGTGCCAGATTGTACTCTTTGGCCTTGCATCTTGTGACAGCGTCTCTTCCGTTTTCGGCCGTGTCAACGGTATATCCTTTTTCCTCTAGTATGCTCGCTATGGTTTTTCTTATGCTTTCATCATCGTCGACAATAAGGATTCTGGCAGGTTTACCCATATGTTTTCACCTCCTTTTTCGGGCTCAAGTTCTAGTGGGACAATTATCATGAACGTCGTGCCCTTTCCTACGTTACTTTTTAGAGAGATTTTGCCCTTGTGGGCTTCCACGATGCGTTTGCATATGGCCAAGCCCAACCCCATTCCTTTTGCTTTCGTTGTGAAGAATGGACTCCAGAGCTTCTTCTGAATCTCTTTGGACATGCCTAGTCCAGTGTCGGTGAACGCGATTTGCAGGCTGTGCTTTGACGTGTTGGTCTCTATAGTGAGCTTGCCGCCGTTTGGCATCGCGTCGGCCGCGTTTTTTATTATGTTGATGAACACTCTTTGCATCTTCCTGATATCAACTTTTATCCAGGGCTCAGTTTTTGCCTGATTAGATATTTTGATGTTCTCAGGTATCTTGATGGTAGTTATTGCTTCTTTCACAAGTTCTTGTGGAGTAATGGTTCTGAGCTCCAACTGCATTTCTCGCGAATAATCCAATAGGTCGTTGATGATTTTGTTCGAGTACTCAATATCCTTCTCTATAAGCTCGAACATTTCTCGGGTCTTGTCATCTGCCTTCGAGCCAAGCTTCGTCTTCAAGTAGTATGAGGCTCCAGCTATGCCTGTCAATGGGTTACGCAGGTCGTGGCCAACCATTGCTGCTACTTCGCCGATTGCTGCTAATCTTTCGGTCTTGACCAATTTGTTTTGAGCCTCTATCAACTCTTCTGTTCTTTCCTTGACTTTTAGTTCGAGTTGGTTGGCGTATTCTCGGATCTGGTTTTTCGCCTTATTCAATTGTTGAATAAGTTGAGCATTTTCTATAGCTACTGCAGCTTGGTGTATGAACAGTTCCAACGGGGCCAACGTTTCTTTGGTTGGTCGTTTACCATCTATTGGGTCGTCTATGCTGAGTATGCCTACAATTCGTCCATCTGCCAAACGAAGTGGCGCGTAGAGCAAGTCTTCAGGGTTCCAATCAACCATTTCTTCGGATGAGAGCTTACTTTCCACAGTGCCTTGAGAGAATCTCTTTCTCACCCAAGGGTCACTCCACGGCAGGTGGTAGAACTCGCATACTTTGAAGCGTTCATACTCCGATCCAAAACGTTCACGCCACACTTGCCCGGGCACTCTATTATTCCACAGAAATTCTATTTCTTCCTTTGATAATCCTGCGGTTACCATGTCTTCTGGGTTCGTTAGCTCCATGTTTTGTCCTCTGACAGCGCGAATAACGACTCTTCGCCACCCATATTCGCGGATTGCCTCGGCAACTTTTTGCAGCCTGCGTCGTAGATCAGTGGAGTGAATCATTTCAGCAGAAATTTTCATCAGCAGAGCGAATTGACTGGACCGTTTTTCTATTTCTTGGCGTTTTTCCAGATTGCTTATTGCAGTCGCAGTATGGGAAGCCAAGATTTGAAGCAGCAGCACGTCTTTCTCGCTGAATGCTCCTAATTTCATGCTTTCTACATCGAGAACGCCGTAAATTTTTCCCTCTACCTCAATTGGAACAGCGATTTCCGATAGTGTTCCAGGCATTCCTTCCACATAGTCTTTGTCTTTAGTTACATCAGGCAATACTACGGGTTTGCATGTGTTGGCTACCTTGACTGTTACGCCTTTCTTCGATCCATCTAGAGGTAATTCCATATCTTGTTCGATAAATCCAGATTGATATGCACAGCGAAGCCTGCCTTTTTCTACAACCATAAAGGCTGCGTTTCCGAAGCCTAATGCTTGTTCTATTGCGGTAAGCGTCATCTCGTAAACCTGTTCTAGAGTTTGGGCCAAGTTTATCTTGCTGGCAAAGTGGTTCAGTGCAGACAGCCTTTCTTCGAGCACTTTTCTTTCTGTAATATCTGTGAGCGTTCCCTCAAAGTGTACTACTCTCCCTCGCTCATCACGAACTGCATGAGAGTTCTCTAACGCGATTAGCTTTTGTCCATTCTTGCGTCTGAGAACAAGCTCAGCGTTGCGAACTATGCTTTCTTTGTTCAGTTTTTTCATCCAAGTCTTTCTGTCTTCTGGGTTGACGTACAAGTCGCGTGAGATGTTTATTTTACGCAAGTCTTCAAGTGATGAGTAGCCGAGCATGTGCACCAGTGCTGGGTTGGCCGTAAGAACTTTACCTTTTGGGGTGCTCTGATAGACTCCGTCGGGTACGTTTTCGAAGAGCGTCCGGGATTTCGCTTCTGAGGATCTAAGCGCTTCTTCAAACTTTTTATGTTCTGTTACGTCACGAACGATTCCAAATTCTCCAATAATTTTTCCATCCTCAATGTAGGGTCTGCTCATAAACTCTCCAACGACATATTCGCCAGATCTCAAACGAATACGCAACTCGTAAGGTGGCAATGCTTTGCCTTTCAAAACTTGCTTATAGTTTTTGATTGCAAGAGGCAAGTCATCAGGGTGAACAAGAGGCGCGAATGACTTGCCTATCCATTCTTTGCGCGGCCAGCCTGTTATCTTTTCGAACATCGAATTTAACGATGCGATCTTTCCATCTTTTGAAATAGTATAGACCGCCTCGGGCAAGGTTTCAATTAGGTTGCGGTAGCGTTCTTCGCTTTCGAGCAGTTTTTTCTCCACGTCCTTTTTTGTAGTAATGTCTCGCACAACACCGAGAATTGCAACCGTTTTCTTGTTGCGTGCGAACGGCATCACTGTGGCTTCAATGGCAACAGTTTTTTGAGTGGTGGTTTTGAATTCCAACTCGAATCTTTTGGATTTTCCTTTTATCAGGGTTGAAAACGCCTTTTTCGCTGGTGGAAAGATTTCGGCTGGAATAATTTGCCTGAAGGATTTTCCTACGTAGAACTCACTGTTTCGTTTTGTCAGTTCTTTTGCTCTGCGATTGACCGCTAAAACCTTTCCTCGTCTGTCGAGAACAAACACGGCATCAAACGAGTTGTCGAACAAACATTTGAAGGATTCCAAGAACAGGCCTCCTTCAGGGAAGAGTTCGGCCAACTTTCTTTTGCTATTCGTTTGCATCGAATGTTATCTCCGTATTCTTCCCTTTGCTCTGTGGAAAACTTTGCTTTACAACATCTACGTATTCAACAAACGTCAAGTTCTTCGAGCCTTGCCATTCAATGTTCTGCCCAGTTTTTTCATGAAGTCGTTTCATGATGATTATTTCGAGAAAATTGGCGCCTAATCCAAAGAGTTTTTCAATCGCTGTTGCGAAAGCCTCGACTCTTACGGGGATTTCATTCTTCTTAATTCGGAAGCTCTCTTCAAGATGATAGTAAATTGCTTGCTTCGAGGAATCTCCTAGCGCAGATAATCCTTCGTCGATTGCTTCTACTAGGAGTTTTTCGAAGTCAGTCTTAGACAATTGCTACTCCTCGAGATACACGTGCGTATGAGTTTGGAACTTCTCTATGCACGGAATGTATAAAGCATTATGAAGCTTTGATTTAGATTACGAATCGAACTTCCTTTCTGTCGCAATGCCGCTTTTGTTGTGCCATTTAGGTAGGCGGGCCGTGCGATGTCCATTCTGGAACTCGCGCATTTGTGGCGAGATCAGCCCTTGGCAAGTATGGTTTAATGTCTATTATCGGCGATCCCTCCAAGGCGTCAAGCCCTCTCACAGTCAAAGTGCATTCTTCAATCTTCAAAAGCTCTGCAACACACAACCCTATCGGGTTCGGGCGAGACGGACTTCTGCAAGCAAAAACTCCGGTTTCCACGTTTACCGCATGTTTTCTTGGGAAAACCAGTAGGGTCTGCCGGTCTTTTTCATTGTCACGCAGGTGGAACCAGTAAAGGATGAATATGTGGGAAAAGTTTTCTATTTCTCTCAGTCCTACGCAGAATTCTGGGTAGATGCGAATCTTTGCTTCTTGTTCCCCTGCCTTTTCTACTATTCCGATGAAATGCAGCTCTGGTTTTCCGCTCATGTTATATCTGCCTCTTTATCATTTTCCTCAGTCAGAACAAGTACACTTCCGGGTGGATTTGTAATACTGTTTTCGAATTCATAAGCTCTTTTAATATTCTGAGACAAGTTGCTGTTTGCAGGGTGAAATTGCTTTGAACGAACAAATCCTCCAAGCTTGCAGGGAACTGATCGACGACGCGAAGATGAGCTGCGCCGATTTAGTATTCAAAGATGTTAGTCTCGAAATTTTGTCAAAAGCACGCAGTGTGCTCTCGGCAAGACAGTTTAAACTTTTAGTTGCCTACACCGCGGAAAGAATGAAAGAAAGAATTCCATTCGAAGCCAAGCACGAATTAATAGTACGCAGATAGAAGGACATGCTGAATTTATCTGGGCGCCGTTCGCTTCAGAGACAATTTTGCCCTGCTTTGCCTCTCAACTTTGTAAAGCTGCCGTTTAGCCGAGTTTGTAGCCTATTTTCCGCAAGAACTCTTTCCTGTCTTTGACGTCTTCTTCTTTCTCTATGCTTTTACTTTTCAGTCCGTCAATGACGCCGATGATTCCTCTGCCTTGTTTTGTTTCTGCAATAGCGATTTCCAACGGGTTGGCGGTTGCCGCGTGAATCGTGCACACTTCTGGAACCTGCTTTATCTTGTCTAGCACGTTTATTGGGTAAGCGTTTCTCAGGAAAATTATGAAGCTGTGTCCGCAGGCGATTTCGTAGGCTTTTTCTGCTGCTAACTGTCTAAGGTCGTTGTCGTTTCCTTCATGACGCACTAAGCATGGGCCGGAGCTTTCGCAGAAGCCTAAGCCAAATTTTATGGTTGGCACCGAGTTGACTAGAGCCTCGTAGAGATCTTCAACGGTTTTTATGAAATGCGCTGTTCCCACGATCACGTTGCAGCCTTCAGGAACTTCAACCTTAACCGTTTTAAATTCTAACATGAGTGAAAACCTTGTTATGCAGTTTTGCAGGAACTTGTTTTTAAGGGTTTAATTGTTTCTTGCTTTCGGTTCTTGCTACTTTCAGGGTGAATAGTATCGCGCCGAGAAGCAGTATGATTGCTGACGCGTAGAACGTGTTAATGTAAGCCGCGTGCACATTCAGTCCTAGCCTTTGGGTTTGAATGTCTGCCAATGGAGCACCCACGAGAAACCCTGCCGGCCCCCAGCCTAAAGCAATCACAGCGTTGTATCTGCTGAATAGGCGACCTTTCCTGTCTTCCGGTATCATGTCTGCGGCAAAAGCAAAGCCAACGGTTTGCATGATCCAAAAAGACACTCCGTTCAGCCCATAGATTGCTGCTATGATCAAGACGTCGCCTGCTAAACCGTACAAGAGCGGTGTCACGATGGCTATAACGAAGCCTGTGAAGAGAAGTTTAATTTTCCCGAATCTTGATGTCAGCCATCCGCATGTGAGGCTCGTCAGCATTCCGCTGAGCGTCCAAGCGGTCAGTATCAGACTTACTTCTGAATCTTTTGCATTTAATCCATTAGGAAGTCGCAGGAAAAGAAGGAAAACTTGGTTCACGCATGTGGCGCCTATTACTAGCATTATGAGCGAGATTAAGAACCATTTGTAGGCTTGTGTGTTGCTTTTTCCCGAAGGCTTTGCCGTTTGTTCTTCTCTTGTCGGCTCTTTTGCTTTTCTGTTTTGTGTTTGCACGGTTCTTGAGGTTACCCACATTAGGGCTGCGCTTGTGCATAACATCGCAATGACTATGTAGAAGATGGTTCCTTGACGGAATCCCTCGCCGTCATTATAGAGGAAACCGGCGAAGTTTATGCCTATCATGCGGCCCAGCGAAGCAATGAAGTTCAGGGCGCCAACTATTCCTGCTCTGTTTTTCGCGGTTGTTACGTCCGTGAGTAGGGCAGCCCATCCGACGTCTGACATTGACCAAAAAAATTCTAGGATGGCCAAGCCGAGAATCAGCGACAAGCCAGCGGAGAAGTTTGCTTGCGAGTCTATCAGAAATTTGTGGATTTGGAAGACGATGAGGTATGCGATTGCGGCTATTGATTCGCCGGCGATGACAAGTTTTGCCCTGAGGTTGTAGCGGTCGGCTATTCTTCCCCACAGCAGGTTCTGGCCTAACGCCGATGCAAGCATGTCTAGTGTGCCGAGCAGCGCGGTGTAGATGACCGCGGGCATCAAGCCAAAGATGTAGTTGATCATGAAAGTGTAGAATACGCCTCTCCTGACGAAAGACAGAAATTGAAAGAGGCCTAGGTTGAAAAAGGTCTTTTTAGATGTTGCGCTGACCGAAGGCTGCGCGCCGACTTTTTGCATTCGGAACTTCGCCTTGTCCTAGTTCAAATCGGTTTGACCAACCAAAGCAAAAGAGTATTGTCGATCTAGGAATTTGCCGTTCTTATAGAACAGCTTGCCGTCAGCGTAGATTTCTCCGTTCTTCTTCAGATCCTTCAACAAGTCCCAGTGGATGGCTGATCCGTTTAGGCCTCCTGATTCTGGATAGGAGTTGCCGAGTGCCATGTGGACTGTTCCGCCCATTTTCTCGTCGAAGAGCATGTTTTTCGTGAATTCGGTTATGGCATAGTTGGTGCCGATGGCGACTTCCCCGAGGCGATCTGCTCCGTCAATCTTTATGAGTTGTTGTAGCAGGTCGTCGCCTTTTGCGGCTGTGGCGCTCGTGACCTTGCCCTTCTTGAACGTTAGCTTGATGTCTTCGACTTCTCTTCCTGACATGATTCCCGGGAAAGTGAACCTTATCGAGCCGTCAACGGAATCTTCCACGGGGGCGGTGAAGACTTCTCCGTCGGGCATGTTCTTGTCGCCGCTACAGTTCATCCATTTTCTGCCTTTAACGTTGAAGGTTAGGTCTGTGTCTTCGCCGACGATGCGGATTTCGCTTGCTTGGTTTAGAAACTTGCAGACTTTCTCTTGTTGTATGCGGATTTTCTTCCATTCGGCTACCGGGTTTTTCTTGTTCACCAAGCAACTTGCATAGACAAAGTCCTCGTACTCCGTGAGTGACATTCCGGCTTCCTGCGCTTGTCCATTTATCGGGTAGGGCAGCAGGGTCCACTTGAGTGTGCCTTCGGCTGCGCGTCTGAAGAAGGTTTCAGTGATTTCTTTGCCTGCGGCTGTGCGGGTTCTGACTTTTGCAGGGTCGATGTTTGTCAGCCTTTTTGGGTTGGGTTCGCAGTAGACGACTATTCGTGCGTCCATTTCTCCAACTATCAGTTTTGAGAAGGGCGAAATAAATTCCAGCTGATGCTCCTTGGCGTGCTTGTAAAAAGTGTAATCCAGATCCAAGTCTGGCAGCACTATCGGGTAAGCGCCGTTCAAGAGGCACTGCTTGTATATTTCATGAATGAGCGGGTATGCAGAAACGTTTCCTTGTATGGCTACTTTCTGTTGGGGTTTGACTTCTACGCTGTAGTTGACGCAGAGTTCTGCGAGTTTCTCGATTCGCTGGTCGGTCAATTTCCTCACCGTTCGAGAGAATGTTAAGAGAGCGTAGCCTTATGTAAAAAGTCTTGCCGTAGCACATGTTTTATTCCTGTTTCTTCTTGAAGAGTAGCCAGTTCTTTCCGCCCTTGAGCCGAAGCAAAACGTAGCCACCGGAGAGCCTTTTGCCATGCAACGCGAAGACTATCATGTCTTCTTTTCTGCTTTCAAGAGCGTATGTTCCGTTGTCCCAGATTTCAACGGCTCCAGCTCCGTATCCGCCTTCAGGAATGGTACCTTCGAACGTAATGTAGCTTACAGGATGGTCTTCTACTTCTACGGCCAATCGTTTTACGTTGGGCTCGGCTGGCGGTTCTTTGGGCACGGCCCAGCTTTTCAGAACTCCGTCCATCTCCAGCCTGAAATCATAATGAAGCCTGGTTGCAGCGTGTTTTTGGACAACGAACCGTCCGGTCGGCGTTTCTGGCATAATACTATCATAGACGCTGGATTGCTTTAAAGCGATATGTCCATTTGGCTAGAAACAAAACCTAAATATGGCTAGCGGTGAAAGCTTTGGCAAGACCGCTTGGGCTGGTAGTTCAGTTGGTACGAACGCCTGACTTGCACTCAGGAGGTCGGGGGTTCAAATCCCCCCCAGTCCACTCAGATCCAGAAATAAGGTTCGTT
>Ga0209253_10006381_pt1 | contig 10220 bp, 17 predicted proteins | sample FrelakmetBRP12BR_FD_187145 | JGI IMG/M metagenome (GOLD analysis project Ga0209253, IMG submission 187145) | Freshwater lake sediment microbial communities from the University of Notre Dame, USA, for methane emissions studies - BRP12 BR (SPAdes)... | ecosystem: Environmental > Aquatic >...
GATTGTCGTATGGGGTCATTCAGCTCCTCAGTCTGGAGACGTCTTGAACTCGTCCCAGGCGTCTAGACACTCATCGCTGCACATCGGAACTCCGGGGCAATCAGCTCCTACGTCCAGTCTCCACCCCGTAACCTTCTTGCAGGTACAACATGGGTAGAGGCGGTCAGTTCTTTCGAGCCGACCAGCCTCCCCTCCCAATGGAACGTCCTTCAGAGCGACGTCGAACTTCATGCCGCCCTTCTACGTGAACTTGGCCCAGGAGTCAGTCTCTTCATCGAAGTGCCAGCCGAGTTCTTCCAGCTTGGTCTTCTCTTCGTCCGTAAGCTCGGTGCTGAGCTCTGGGCCAGCGAAGATGATGTCGTGCTGCCCTTCCACATTCGTAGCACCGTGCTTCATGAGGAGGGTGAGCCCGTCTATGACCTTCTGAATCGGACTGGACATCTCAGATGTCTTCTGGGCGGACAGTGCTGCGGCCATTGGCCTTGCAACGCTTGGCAGCGGCCTCTGCGATCATGTGAAGCTGCACGTTGACGGCATCAGGAAAGTCCCCAGCCATGCGGACCTCGTGGCTCTGCAGAACTTCCTTCAGCTTCGAAACGACAACGAGATTCTCCAGCTCTTTCTTGGCCATTGTGAAACTCCTTTGTTGGTTGGGGGTACTACGGGGTGAAACTACAGGGCGACCCAAGTGGGCGTCGCCTCCACCATCTGCATTGCTGCAGAGTGGACCCGGTGGGAATCGAACCCACGTCTTGAAGACATCCGTTCTTCATCTCTACGTGCGTAGCCAATGTCCTATGGCTTGGTCCATCAACGACTCTCCCACTATCTCTTCCTGGCCGCTACGAGAGACGGCTGACACCGGGCGTATCCTCAGAGGGTGCTTTTACGAAGTTCAGGGTACCGAGGCATTCCCTGTTCTACGGACCTCACGCTGCGAGCAGCGCGGGGACAGCTTCAACGTTGTCGTTGGCTTTTATTGGTTTGCTCACTGGATTTACGAGGGAGTAGGCATCCTCGGCACGCGACTAGAATTTCCTTCCTCAATCGAAACCGGTTCGGGCCCGGTAAAAGTACGGAGAAGGATGAGTTCTTCCCCGTACTCTCTTATGCCATTTCTCTCACGAGACTTGCAACGTGTTATCTCGTGCTGTGACTGCTGCGTTCACGATGCGAGTGAGCATTGCGGATCGCTTGGTTCCTGGTGGGATGACGATGCCTAGAACCTCATCTGCGAATCGTCCGAGATCGAAGTCACTCATCTCTATCAACTGCTCGCTTCCGACCACCATGAAGTTGTTTGGAGCGACCGTGTTGGGACGACGACCAGCAGCCGGGGTGTCCGGCTGCTGTAGCTCAGACGCCGTCCCTACTTGGGGGGGCCGATGTACTTCTGCAGGTAGGTGCGGAAGTCAGCCAGAGTGTTGGCCTTGCCCTCGGTCATGTTCGAGAGCAGTGGCTGGCCGCTGGCCGTCTGGATGCCAAGGTAGAGGTGATGCAGGCAGACCAGCAACTGGTTGCCCAGCAGCTTGACCTCGTCCACTTCAGCCTGCAGCTTCGACACGATCTTCAGGGCCTGATCCCCGTTGTTGGCCGAGACCTCGATGCCCTTGCCGAGCATGTCGATCTTCTGGAAGAGCGCACCCAGATCCACACCACCAGCTTGTGGAGGCGGGGCTGCTTGCTGCTGCATCTGCTGCTGCGGCTGTTGGAACTGCACAGGGAACTGCTGCTGTTGCTGAGGCTGCACGAACTGCGGTGACACGAACTGAGTCACCGGCACTTGTGCCTGCTGAGGAACGAACCCAGGAGGGGCCACTGCTGCCCCAGTTGGGGGAGGAGCAACAGCATTGCCTGCTGCTGCCTTCCTCTTCTTCCCAGTCACAGGAGCTGCTTCCATGGGAGGGGCTGCTGGAGCCGCCATGGGCATCTGCTGCTGCATCGGCATCATCTGCTGCTGAGGAGTTGCGTACGCCTGCTGTTGAGGCTGCGGAGCGTACATCGGCTGCTGAGGAGCGTACATCGGCTGTTGCGGCTGACCCATTGGCATCTGAGCGAACTGTGCCGGAGACATGGGCTGCTGTGGGGCAGGCTGCGTCGGGAAGGACATCTGCGGGGGCTGCTGGGCCATCTGCGCTCCGTTCTGTGGAATCATCTGTGGTGATTGAGAAGGTGGTGCTGCGGTCATTCCGAGGTCGTTCTGCAAGAGACCCTCGGAGATCTCTGAGCTGATGATGGCGTTCTTCACCATCTCCCTGTTGTCCAACGTCTCCTGATAGGTCATCAGGGCTGCCCCATCAGGCTTCTTGTAGATCATGTACGCCAAGTTCCGAACTGCGACGAAACGAGCGGCATCCAGTTCAGCCTTACGTTGGCTGGCCAGCATCCCAGGTTTCGGAGCGAGTTCGTAATTCAAATCACGCATCGTCATCTCCTTTGTTCTCGGGCCGATTCAGCATGGCCTTGATTGCTTGTGTCTCTCCGTACTTCTTCATCATGTCGATTCTTGCCAGGTACTCTGCTTCCAGGATTCCCTCAAAGAGCTGACAGGTGAACCCCAACCGGACCTTCTCTGAGTCTGTACCGGTGCAAGAGGTCACCTTCTTACAACTGAGGCAATCGCCTTTGTGAATCACCTACTGAACCTCACCCGCATTGGGGGAGAAGCAGATTGCGTGCCTCCCATCCGAGCAGTTGTACGTAGAGCACTTCCCGGTACAGCCAGGCAGTTGGCTCCTCGTGATGCTGTAGTTGGCGAAGATGTACTTCTCCAGCATGGCCCGTGTCTCCTTCGTTCCTGCAAGGTACTCAGGCCTCATAGCAAGTACCCCTGACACGACCCCCAACAGCTCCTCCCTTGGAAGCCCCTTTCGTAGGATCCCAAGTCCCTGTCTACGTGCCATGGACAGGAGTTCGGTCTCGTTGCAGTGCTGCAGGATGTCGTCATCCATCCTCTTCCTCCCTCTCGTTAGCTACCCGATGCCACCTCCCGTACCATCCGGGGGATGTCTTGTCTGCTCCTGTTGTTTCTACGTTCTTCCTTGAGGGGCAGCTCGGACAGAACTCGAACGGCATCTCGTCACACGTTGCGAGCTCTACTGATACGTAATCATCGGGCACTTTTCCTGATACCCGACCATCCCCACTTTGCCATCTGGGACAGGCTACCTGCTCTACCCTCTGTTCCTTGTTCACGTTGAACAGGAGCTCGAATGAGGAGTGAGGACAGTAGGAACAGGCAACGTACGGCTTGGTGAGGCAGACCACTCGTCCCTGTCTCTGGACTATTTGTTGGTCTCCCAGCACTGGCCTGCACTCAACAGTCATGTCGAGGCGGTTCTTTCCTGAAGAGGTTTCCTCACTCTTCTCTACGTTTGCTACCAGTGAGATGTAATCAAGAACGTTCATCTAAGCATCACCTCTGTAGGAATACCGAACATCGAAGGTTGGACTTCATGGATGAAGATCTCCACTCTGGGGTTCTTCGGATCCATGTGTTTCTCTTGGCTGGCGACAAACGTCTGAGAGTCGTCAATGGCAAGAGCATCACGAACGCAGTCTTCCAAGAGCTTTATGCGATTCGTTAGGTCAAACCTCTTATACCGAGACTTTGCTCTCTTTGAGAGAGGCACTTTTGGGTTGTTGTACGAGTCATTCACCACCGTCTCGAAGTAGAAGTGAAGGTGCATGCCATAAAGTGCATTTGGGTCTAGCTCATTGATGACAGGGAGGTACTCACGAGAGACCACCATGGAGAACCTTTCGGCGTACTCCCTGGCGGTCTTCGTGAGGATCGTCCCACGGAAGTACAACTTGTTGCTGGTAGGCGGCAACTCTCCATAGACGATCTTGAGCACCTTCATCTGAGAAGCTCCTTGGCCATATCGAGTGGTACTCGCTCAGGGGCCTTTCCACCGTCCTCAAGAATGAGGGTCATTCCGCAGTCCTTCATCCACTGCATTGGAGGCCTCAGACCTTTACAGGCTTCATTGATGAGACTGTGGTCCTCGATGTCCTGGTCCTCGGTAGCGTTCATCGTGATGAAGTGCATGCACGCCAGCACCATTAGGGCTAGTGGACCCACCATCAGCTCTTTGATGTTGAGCTGCGTTACCACGTGCATGCTGAGTTCCCAGACGTGCTCCTCCATCTGAGCAAGATCGAGTGTCATGGTTCTGGCTGAACGTGGGGCCAAGAACGAGCACAGCTCTGGAGGGCTCCCTACGATGTGGTACCGGCAACACGCCGGCCTGACCTCGTAGATCTTGCAGAGCTTGTCCTCTCCTAGGAATACACATGGAGTGCCCTTCTCAAAGTAGTTCGTCCTGGTGATGCCGAGGTAGTCAGTCTTCACTGCTGCGGCTCGGATCTTCGGAATCCACTCCTTCCAGTCCTTACCGGTGAGCAGCTTTTCAGCGATGAGCAGCCCCTCCGTGAACGTGATGGTCGCCAAGAGGTAGCAACAATGCGAGCACCCTTTGACGCAGGATGCTTTGAACTTCGTCTGCAGTACGCCCTCAAGGTGCTTGTCGAGGGTACCGTAGAGCTCAGTCAGACTGTCTGTGACTTTGACCGATTTCCCCTCATCTGCCATCCGTACCTCCATGCAGGATCTGCTGCCTGCACAGCATGCAGGTTCCGTTGGGAAGGACCTGGTGTCGGTCCTTGGAACAGTCGTAGGGCCTCACCTTGAACAACGCCTCCATCTTCTGGGCCCCATCCGCCTCTTTCACCTGCTGCAGGAATGGGAACTCAATCTGCCTTTCGTCTTGAGTCATTGTTTGTTTCCTCCACATCCTTATGACGAATTCAGAGGATGACTTCCCCGCCATTCGAAATCTTGTTCATGAACTCTCTTGCCTTGGTTCCACCGAGCAGTTTCTCCACAGTCACGTCGTCAACCATGTAGGGAGCGTTGAGGATTGAGCGAAGAAGCTTCATCTCAGTTCTGGAGAAGCTGGTTCCGTAGAGGTCGTACTCTTCGAAGAGCTCCCAGGTCTTGGGCCAGATGCTCTTGATGATTCCAGAGACAATGTTCGCGTACTGGCGAATCTCCCACTGAGCTCCAGGACGCATCCGAAGGTTGCAGAAGGCCAACCAGTTCCTCAGGTCCGTCTTCGCCCTCATCTTCGAGTAGCGAGAGACTGGGGTGTTGAGGCGGGCTACTTCTTTGGCAATCCCGTTCCCCACCCAGGCGTCGTAGGTGCCGTAGACGTCTTCCTGCTGTCGTTCCAGCTCAGCGAGGATCTGATGGGCCGTCTCATGCCCAGCAGACTCAGCACTGCCTTGCTTGTTGTGGGTGCTCTGCTTCTGGATGCGCTCTTCCTTAGGCAGGTAGTGCAGATCCGGCATCTGTGCGTAGCGAGCTGAGAACTCGTTGTACGACTGAGTCCTGTGCCGGTGCCATTCACGGAAGACCATGATGGGCGCTTGGATCTCCAAGCAGAGCTCTCCCATCTCGAACGGGGTGGCGTGCTTGTTCCTCCACAGGTTGTCGAGCAGACCTGAGTCCCCTTGTGGGAAGAACTTCACATCTTCCTTCTTGCATCCTTCCTTGTGGGCTGACCCTTCGAGCTCCTTAGGGTCTTCGGACTCGACGTAGATACCGCAGCTCTCACAGCGAGAGTACGGCTTCCAGGTGATGAAGCCCTTGCCGGTGCTCATGCGTGCTGCTTCAACGATGACTGAGTCGTCACCCATCGAGTCGATGTATGTGACGTACCCATGATCCAGAACCTGGACCTTTGCGCCCTTCTCCATGATGTGTCTCCCTTACGCTACGAGCTGTAGGCGCTTCTTCATTGGAAGCTTTGCCATGAGTTGCTCGATAGCCTTGTGGTACGCCTGGATGCCTTCTGGAACCTGAATGACGCCATCGAGCTCTGAGTCGCTGATGGTCTTCTGCTCTTCTTCTGAGGCATGGCCCTTGATGCCGACCAGTCCGTCTTTGCCAGCACGAACCAGTCGAATGGACCTACCACCGATGTCGCTGATGGCTTTCACCTCATTCTTGAACCGTAGGTCCGGGCATACAACGCCCTGCGGCTTCTTCGTGAAGAACCTGCGGAACCTTCTGTTGGGCTGCAGCCCACCTGTCCTTGTGTAGAAGTGGGTACCCGCCATTACGGCGGTTGCGTACCTCTTGAACACGTCAACCCAGGTATCGGCGTAGACGTTGCGGCCTACCTCGGTTCCGATGAACTGAAGTGCAACCCTGGGGGTCAGGAAGCCCTTCCCTGGAATTGGGAAGCGCAGGTCCTGCTTCTCCTTGTCATCACCCCAGAGCTGCTCTTCCGACATCTCGTAGATGTCCATGCAGATGCGCTTGATTGGATCGGCAAGTGAGATCTTCACGAAGCCGTACTTCTTCACCAGGAAGTCTGCACAGGTATCCTTCCCGGAACGCGCCTGCCCCATCACTCCTAGAATCATGACCCTGGCCTCTTGTAGAAACGCCCTGTAGGGGCCTGGATGCCCGCTACGTTGTGATCTCGCTTCATGCGCTCTACCTCCTGCCCACGTTGAGTGATTCGTCGAGAGACGGTCTCCCAGTTACGCTGGGCCTGCTCTCGGATGGTCCTTGTCAGGCGATAGATGCTCTCGGTGTAGAGAACCATTGCTTGCGCCTCAACGACCCGTGGATCAGTGATGACAAGGTCTGTCTTGTCTCTATCTGTGATTCGACCCTCTGCCAACGCCTTCACACCGATTCGTACTCTGGCGTAGGTGAACTCGAACTGTGACTTCGCAGAGTCGAGCTTGGCCTGTGCCTGTGCCAACTCGCTCTCCACGTATCCTGTGTACTGGCTCAGGTTGTTGAGAAGATCTCCAAGGTCATTGTCATCGAGCCCTGTGAGGTCCTGTGGCATCTCTCCCCTGTACCCACTGCCCGGTAGAGAAGGTGCAATGATGCCCCTGCTTTGGACCTGCAGCAGGGCGTCTTGGTAGACGTTCAACCGCTTTGCTCCAGCATCAAGCTCTTCTGGCGCTCTGAGCTCAATGGCCCCAAGCGACCCACTTCGTTGTGGCATTGGTTACCTCTTCGCGTTGGCTGCTTTAGCAGCGGGGCATGTGTAGACGTACGCACAGTCTCTGCAGTGGAACCCGACCTCTGCTGTCGGTGGGATCCCGCTGTCGTAGAAACCCTTGATGGTGGACGCTTTGGCATGAAGCTGCGCCCACAGCTCTGGTTCGAACTCGACAGGAAAGTCTGCGAGGTTCGAATCGTCCTTGTTCAGGTACAAGTAGACGATGACTGGCCTATTCAGCGCCGCTCCATACAGCATCGCCTGTTGCTTGTGCTCGGGCTTTGGCCTCGCCAGTTTAGAGAAGCCATTGGAGTTGATGGTCTTGTACTCGTGGACGATTCCTACCTCGTAGAGAGGATGACCCTCAATGTCGATGGTGAGGATGTTGTCCGCGTCAGCATGTCCTTCCAGCATGAGTTGCTCTGCCAGAGGTTGAAACGCTGCGCTGATCTCTACTTCTTTCCGGTAAACCGGACCCCAAGCTCCTGCTTCGCCGTATGACTGGAACATGTGGTGGACAGCGTGACCGAGGTCAAAGATGAGTCGGAGTCTTGGCTCAATCTTCGATACTCCTGGGGCTCCGACCATGTCGTTGAAAACTTTGAGTAGGCAGGGGTGTCCAATCTGAGAGGGGTGAAGTCCATCGTAGCGGGGCTCCAGGAGGAGGTATCCTGGGTACTGGCTGTCGCTGCACTTCTTGCATCGAACCCACTTCGCTTCGACGAGAGCATCTTCCCTCTTGTTTTGTTCCTGCAGGAACCTATTCAGCCTGTCCTTCAGCTTGATGTTCTGAAGGATGAGGGATCTTAGCGCTGGCTGCAGTTCTAGCCACTGCTGAGTCGTATGAAGTTGAACCACTGGACGACTCATTTCCTCTCCTTGGTGGCGTACGGATCTTTCGACTTGAAGTAGATGTTGTTCCTGTCCATCCACGACCAGACCAAGAGAAGGGTGAGGATCCCTGTGTCGATGATTGCTGTGTAGAGATCGATAGTCATTCCCTGTTCCTCTCTTCTTGTAGTTCTAGATACGCCCCTCGAACGTCTACGTAGACCTGCCAAGGAACGATGGCGTAGAGCTTTGGAGGCTGAGTCATGGCCTTCATCGACTCGTTGTCCTCCACGAAGGCTAGTTGGATGACGTGCATCGCAGAGTACTTGAGGGCGTCTTCCACCTTGAACTGAAAGCTCTTTCCTACCTGAGCAACAGAAGACTGACTCTTAGATGTGCCAGCGTGGTGTGAGTGGCCAGGGCTCTGCCACATCTCCTGGAACATCTTGTAGTCTAGAACTGCGAACTTCTTCGACTGACCCACGTCCCCCACGAACTCCACCTGCATGACCCAGTCCTCGAAGCCACCCTTGAGTGCCTCCAACTGGATCTTCTTGAGATCGTCCTCCTTCAGGATGTAGGTCGTCTTTCGGGTGAACTTGCACTCACCACGTACATCCCCCATCTTTCGGAAGTCACCCTTGGCGAATGGACTGGAGCCGCTTCCCTTTTGTTGGAGGCCACCAATATCCCGAGCTGCTCGCTTCTCCTGCAGCCTGCTTCTTTTTTGCGCGTAGCTCTTCACGTTTGAGCTCCTTGTCTACCTCCTTGCGGAGTTTCTTGAAGACCTCTTCGAAGTTCTTCCCATGGTGACCGAAGGTACGAACCTTGGTCTCAGCTACAACCGTGAAGTGATCCTCTCGGATGTTGTGCTGCATGGTCACTGAGATGGGACAGGAAAGCCTCACGGACAGCGCCGTGAGGCTCGCCATGCACCCCATCATCTCCGTCAGGCTCTTGTTCTGAGCCAGCGGCTCTCCCCGGATGATGAGTGAGGAGCGCATTTCATTGGTCCCACTTGTACGAGATGTTGATGTCGTTCTTCTTGAAGCACTGGTCGCGGATGAGATCCATGAAGGACTCCTCCTTGTTGACCTGCGACTCGACAGCATCGGCTGCAAGGGCCGCACAGAACTTCTCTGCACCTTGAGCCCTCATCAGGTAGTTGCCCGGAGCGTCTGGGTCGGGAATGCCGATCCATGCACCAGAGGTCTCAATGACCCCATTGGTGACCCCAGCAACGAGCGTGTCCCGTACAAAGTCGATGCCGTTCTGATCGAAGAGGTAGTTGAAGCTGCCTCGTCCACCTTCGTGGATGCCAGCCTTCCCCTTCTCAATCTTCCAGTTCACTTCCTTGCCGAAGGAGACGAACTTCTGGGAGGTGCCGTTGGGTCCGTAGACCGGTACGTAACCGCCAAGCTGTTTGCCACTGGAGATGTAGACGTCCACGAACTTGGCGTGCTCCAGGCCATGCCCACCGCTGGTGCGGTAGCCCTTGCCTGTCTTGTCGCCAATGTCGTCCTTCACCTGGTTGATGACGATGACGCAGGTGTCTCTGGTCTTGCCGTACTGGTTCCTGATGGTGAACAGAGACGTCAGCTTCCGAAGGAACTGGGTGATGGGCTTGGCAGCCCCACCGTAGACCTTCTCCGTCATCGACTCCTGCTCGGACTCTTGTTCAGACTCCAAGCCTGCAATCGAGTCCACCACGATGAGGTGGTAGATGTTCTGCTCGACCGCAGAGAGGGTGATGTCGAAGAGCAACTCTGCGCTCTCGGCATGGGTCTCGTGAATCTGACCCGTCTCTTCCTTCATCTCCAGGCGTTGTTCCTTGGTGAACTTGGGCCAGTTGTTCCGGATGCGAGCCTCATCGATTGCATCGATGTCCTCATCAGCAAGGGCTACCTTCACCCCAGCTAGGCGAGCTTGTGTCTTGTCAGCACGCATCTCGTTCATTGCCAGCAAGACCATCGACTTGCTGCCAAGGATTCGCTGTAGCTGCCGAATGACTTGCCAGTAGAGGTAGCTCTTGCCGGCATTCTTGGGGCCTACTAGCTGAGAGACTCCGCAGGAGGGAAACCCACCACGGAGCTCCAAGTCCAACGTGAGGATGCCTGATGGCAACCTCTTGGTGATGTAGGGCATGGAGAGATCCGATGCTTTGCAGATCTCCGCACGCCCCCTCATCTTGTGATTGAACTGCTCCATCAAGACCGCAGCCAGCTCGTTCCTGGTGGGCTGAACTATCAGCTTCTTGCTCTTCGCCTTGTGCTCCTCAGACTCTGTGCGCTTCTGCTTCTTTCCGGCCATGCCATCTCCTTACTTCTTGGGTTGAGGAGGGGGCGGCCGCTTCTCAAACGG
>Ga0209253_10006382_pt1 | contig 10220 bp, 6 predicted proteins | sample FrelakmetBRP12BR_FD_187145 | JGI IMG/M metagenome (GOLD analysis project Ga0209253, IMG submission 187145) | Freshwater lake sediment microbial communities from the University of Notre Dame, USA, for methane emissions studies - BRP12 BR (SPAdes)... | ecosystem: Environmental > Aquatic >...
GTCCCAACTTTCACCCCACAAACCACCACTTTTTTCTTCGACAGTATCGTCAGAGGCGGGAAGCGTCCAACTCTTTGATGTAGCAGAAACCGTAACTCCCGAATCTTCGGTTATATTAAAAACTACAGGGTCGGATTCTGTTATACTATGTCCCTCTACGGAAGCATATATGGAATCTATTATAGCATCTTTTGGTAAATTGAAATCGAAACCATAAAAAACCAATTCATCGGGAAGATAACTGTAATAAATGGTAAGGCCAACATAATCGACATTACAGCCCCTACCACCCTGAGCTTCGGTGCTAACCAATACCCCAAAAGTTCCAGCATTAATTTCGGAATAAGTCCACGTTGTTTCCCACGCGTCGCCGATGTATCCCAGAACATAGGTTTGCTCACCCTCATTAAATGTTTCAATAGTTACTGGCGTTCCAGCATAAGTAGAACCGTCTTTCGTTAACCCAACTGTTGGGATTTCGTCGCCATAACCCTCTATCGTGATAGCGATACCCAGAATAGTCGCTGTGCTTGGTATCGAAAAATCCCAGTCTATAATAATCAACTTATTGCTTCTTTCCGTAGTGTAAGAAGCATAGGAATCATCAGATGAAAAAACATTAGTGGGAGCAGACCAGTTAGTGCCATAAGCCGAATCCGCAGCCTGCACACCCACACTGTCGCTTTCATAAGAGGCATAATAATTGTCAAGTTCATAAGCACTGTCTGGCGTTACCCAGTTCGTTCCTTGCGTATACTTGGTCGGCACACCAATTACATAGGCCGATTGAGCTACGTTAGTTATTATCAAAATTGCAAATATTATCTTTTTCATATTATTAAAGTCGGGGTAAGATTATTAGTCTTACCCCCCTTCGTTGATTGTTAAAGCCCCGCCATTGTCGTGGTGATTTTTTCTTTCAACTGTTCTGATGTCAGACTAAACTCTTCGAGCCAAGCCTTGAACGCATCCATAAATGTGGTTTCGAAATCCATAAACACCTCCTTATTATTTGTGTAATCCCCTGAGATATAAAGTCGCAGGCGGTTCTTCGTCCGTTGCAACCATGATAACCGTATCTTGAACCGCACCGCCACGCTGAGCCAACGAGTCGGTTAGCGTATATTGCACAGAATTGTTTTCATAATTAACCTTTTTGAATGAGGCCGTAATGGGATTAAAGGCATTAGAATCGGCATCGACCGTCCCCGTCCAACCATCATATTTATAAGTTACATTTCCCCTGATATACCCGGTTGCATCTGTTGTATCTATAAAAGAAATTAGATTATGACCAGACAATATATAGGCATTGGTTACTGTGCAAATAACAGCAGATAACGGAACCAAACTAACATTACAAACAAATATATTCAAAGACCTTTGGGTGAATATTTCGCTCCCTGCCTCACCATATATCCTATATTTCAATGGAGACGAATTAATAAAATAAGGATTCCTAATGATGTTATCTGTCTGGTCATCATAACTTGATAATACCACAACGCCACTATCCCCTTGTGCATTACGATAATGAGTTCCAACCCAATTAAACGTATCTCCCTCGGAAATAAAATTCACCAACATACATGGATTGTATTGGTTGGCATCGTCAATAGATGACCACAATGGGATAACATTGGACATTATGTGATTATTCCAAGAACAAACAGAATCAACATAGTCAAACTTTACTACACTTAGAGCCGCTACATCACATAGCCCCTGAATCGGGGTAGTAATATTATCCTGCATACCCACAATTGTATTGTTATAGACATAAATATAACCTAAGCAAGTATCACTTGTAAGTCCACCAGAGGGATACGCAGACACCTGAATACCAACGGCATTTTCTCCTATGTAGGTTGTAGTATCGGAAGTATCGGCCTTAACTTCTACATAATTGTTGAATAGATTTATATACCCAAGTCTGCCTTCTAACTTAATCCCCCTCGCCGTTCCTTCTGGGTTATAATCACTACGACCATTGCTAATAATAACACTATTGCCAGACACTTCTATCCTGTCATCAATAGCCCCAGAACCACCAACGGCGATACCCCGACCACCCTCCGATTGAGAACTTTGAATCATTGTGATTATGTTACCCCTAATCTTACTACCACGCAAAGACCGCAATTCACTCTTATTTTCTCCACTTTGACTTAGATTAATAGCAAATGAATTATCGGCTGACTGCCAAGTAGAATCTGAGGGATAAGACCATAGATTATTATGGGCATTCACGGCTATCGTATTTGAATCTATGATAGACCGTCCCGCTACACATATACCCCAATGTGGACATGAATCTATTGTGATTTGATGAACCCAAAAATTCCAATTACCGGGTAAGAGACCATTAATAGAATCGTTACTTCTACCTTCAAGAAAATCTATAACAGAAGTGGAAAGAGAACTTCTCGACCGATATTCGTTAACATAACTTGTATAGTTGCCACCTTTGATTTCTATATTATATAACCCCGCACCAGACGGGTGTTTAACTTCTCCACAGTTCCTGCCCTTCATGTGAACATTAGAATAAAGCAATTTATTATCATGCCCTGTAGAAAACTGCACGCCAATACAAGAAGTATCGGTAGATGCGTTTTGAATAACCGTTAATGATTCTATGGTAATATAATTGTTCGCATAAATTATACCCGGCGTTCCGTGAGCAGAACCATTAAATAGAAAAAGCGTATCGCCTTGCCCCCTAATAATAACATTGGCAGACGTAATCCAAATAGCGGTATCGGTCGGATAAAGATTGCCACACAACTCAAGAGAATCGTTTCCCGTAGTCACACGATAGGTTGCATTAGAATTTATTACCCTTAATTGTTTCCATGTCCTGCTTGTCGTTACGCTGTGGGAATAGGTTGACCCGCTTTTTAACCATGCACTCATATATAGTGTCGTTGGCTCCGATACCAATACCGTATCGTAAAGCGTATCTACCCTGCCAGATAGATAGGGAACCGCAACACGCCATGCCGAATTACGATTTGGATATGCTGTTGTGCCGGTTGCCACAATTATAGAGTCGGCAGATTGATTGAGGGGGTGTGTTACAATCATTCGTTCAATATCGTTTTCACCACTATAATCACGACTGTAACAACGGAACAGATTAATTGTCGGTGCGGTTGGCGGTATATCTCCGAAATACAAATCCCTGATTTCTTTTAACTGTAAAAAGGAACCAGTAGTAATGGCATTATAGCTGGCGTTAAGAGCTTTTTCATTCGCCATCGTAAATAAAGTTGTATCGTCTGCCGTTGTGTCATAGGCTGGCCCCGTAGCCAATACATAAGGACTCCACGCAGGATTACCACCCGATGATGTAAAATACCAATTCTGTGATGCTACATTATATATCTTATTGCCTGACTGTGCCAATATATGATAATATGCCGTATCACCAAGATTAAGGGCATATCCTTGTGGGCAGTCCAGTATTTTATTATTCTCAAAATAGATATGGTTGATAGACTGGTTTGAACCTGCTATTGTGATACCATGCGTAGAGGTGCTTGCATTGGGAGCAAAACAATCTATGAAATTATTACTATCTACTACAAGAGCGGCGTAACCACCATCACACGGAGTTCCGCATGGATGCGTAGATGACAACGTAGCCGATATACCATTAGGCGAACCCCACGCATAACAAGAATCACCCAAGAAGTTATTGCCATAGACATAAGACGACTCTTGGGCTAAGGCAAATACCGCATCTACGCCGTAGGAATTAGCCACCCACTGACCCCACCGGATAACCTTGACTTCCGAAACGATGTTAATGAAAGAGTGTCCTATCCAGTTAGAGTTGCCCCAAGCAACACAAGAATCAAGATAGACAGCACAATTAACATAGGGGTCTAATGCCGAATATATCTGGATGCAATCGGTATATCCTGTCGTGGTATTTTTCCCTATGAAACATTGCCGAATATCGGTAACTCCGGGGAAATATGTTAATGCAACCTGTCCCGTTCCTCTGTTCTTATTGCCCCATATATAACCACGTAATCTAAAATATTTAGCAGTTCCGGTTGTGCCTGTCGCATAATAAACATATAGACCAGAACCTAATGATGCCCTTGTTCCCCAGTTATTACGTAAACAAATATCAAGCAATAAAGAATCTGGAGCATTAATAGCCGCACCACCATTTAGTTCAATGGCCGTATTCGCATTACATAAAGTAAGGGTAATGCCCTTTACCCTGACATATTTACCACCATAATTTCTATTTGTTGAATATAATATTTGACCCGTTCCCGTAGCCACTTCTATCTTGTGGTTAGTTGGGTCTGTGCCATTAGTCAAATGGATAAAGAGTCTATCGGTCGCAGTGTTGTGATAATAGGAATTAACCGTTGAACGGCAAGTAGCGGAATCGGCCACAAGATTCATTGGAGTTGGCAAGGTATCGGCAAATACACCGCTCGTCTGCACTACCGCAGAACCAGATACGTCTCCATTAAAATACATTCCCCCGCCAACCGAAGTCCATGAAGTAGGGTTAATACCCCTTGCCATTATCACATCGTAGTCATGCCCGACCTGCCCGTAGTAGTAATTGATTAGTGTAAATCCATCGGCATCGGGAACGGTAACGGATTCGTTATACCATCCGGGCATAACGAATATCGTATCACCATTGCCGATATTAGAGAAAGCAAAGGTAATTGTCAAATAGGCATTGGTAGTATCGTTACCACTAAGGCCATTTGAACCATTGGTCTTAACATATTTATTGACAGCGAAAACAGGAACCGTCAATAATAATACAAGAAATATAGTCAGTAATCTTTTCATTATTTGCCTATAAATTTATCGAATATAAATACAATGGCCGAGAATATACCTATCAACCACCAACGCCAGTTTTCTAATTTGCCAACACGAGTATTTTGAGCCTTGACATCTTTTTTAATTTCTTTAATATCCTCAGCAACTTCCGTGAGGGTTGTTTCCCATGTTCCAAAATCTCTCTGGAATGGGCAATCGTAAAACTGCCGAACTTCGTTTTCGTCACTCATTGCTGCCCCCTATATTCTTCAATATATTCTTGCTGTAGTTTTATCAAACCCTTTATTCTATTATTCTTTTCTTCCGCCGAAAGACTCTTATCAAGACCAATGGATGTTATCCTTGAACGTATATCGTCCGTTTTCTTTTTAAGATTGAGAGCATTGAATATTTTTTGCCGTCCCATATTAACAGACGTAGTTCTTAACCCCACAATATCACCAACCGCCCTTAATCTACTCTTAGTCTCACCGTATCTGTTCTGTTTCTGCATGATTAGATTTTGACGAATACCCTCTGCGGTTCGGCCTATCAATGGGGTAGTCGGTGGCAATGCGGCTTCTGCGGCGTGCATGGCACCTTTTTTAATCCAATTCTCACCAGTTTTCCAAATCGGTTGCTTGGTAAATATGCTTTTATTCGTTATCAATTCCGCCGATACTCGAAACAAAGGATTAGTCGGAGCTATTATCTGCTCTGCCACACTACCACCGGGGAGTGGAATCATCGAACCACCGCTTACTAATTCACCCCACGGAGAAACATAGGTGGCATTGAAAAATAGTAAGTTATTATTCTTGTCTTTTTCGGGCATCAATACCCATTGATTGCTACGCATTTCCTCTGGGAGATTGCGTTTAATTTCAGCGTATTGTTCGTCGGATAACCCAAGTTTATGTTTGGAATAATCCGTTAGATACTTAAAAGCCAATATGTATTTACCAACCCTAAGCGGATGCTTAATTGTTGCCTCAAATAATCTTGGGGCGGCCTTAGCAGGGAATGTAATAAATGGAGCAATCGTTCTCCGTGCTTTTCTCACGAAGGGTGAAACCTTACTATAATCAAATACAGCCTTGTTCGCTTCTGCAATAGATTCAGCAATAGACAGTCCTCGTTGTCTCTGGAACGTAAAATTGGCAAGCTTGAACCATTGTTCCTCTGCCTGATATAATCTACTGGGCGCACCAAGAAACTTACTTTCGGTTATTCTTCTGAATAACTGGATTGGATTTTTTGCCCCTTCCGACGCTCTGAATATCTGATTAATTTCCTGATTAACAAACGTATTACCCATCCCGCCCGCATCCCGAAACTCCTTAAAATATTGTCCTTTTTGTGTTGCCAAATCTCTTAGTGAACTGGCATAAATATCAAATCTACGAAATGGGGATAACCCACCAACAACATCACTAAGTATTGCGTTAGAAATTAAATTGCGTGCATGGGTTGGCGGATTGTATGCGGTCTTGCCAATCTTCCACAACGAAAGCATACTACTCATAAACTGATTTATTGGACGTTGGTAGCGAATCATTTCGGCTAACTCTCTGGCAATATCGGGCTGAACATACATATCCCGAATATTGGAAATCTTGCCCATGCGAGAATCTATTTTATAATCGCCGAGTTTTACAAAATTCTTAATCGGTTCCGCACTTGCCCACTCTGGATTAGTAGCAACGTCTTTGATTATTTTGGCAATGGCAATATCGTGTTCGAGGTCTGCCACGCCCTTAGCCATCAAAACATAAGGGTCTTGAACGTCTCCAAATGGAACGAATTTACGGACTTTATAGCCAACTCTTTCACCTTCACTCGTAATATCATCAAACCATTCCCAACCCTTAGATTCGTATTCTGCCAACTTGTCTTTGGTGATAGTCCGTATTTCGCCACGTTGCTTGAGTCGACCACTCATTTTATATTTAGCAAACTTTAATTTATCGGCGAATGTCATCTTGTCTATTTTGGGTAAATATCGACCTTCGTGGAATAGTTGACTCTTTTCTCTGATAAGACCAAGTTCCGTAGCCTCATCGCCAAGTGCTGACATCTTATCGGCTATGAATTGCGATTGCTCAACCAACTTGGGGTCTTTCAATTTAGCAATACCAGTGCGTTCTGGGTCGGTAACTGCTTTAAGTATGGCTTCCGATTCTTCCGGCGTAGCCATTGCACCTCGTTCACCAGCCCAATCAACGGCTTCTTGTGTTTTCATTCTGGCAGAAGTAAGTCGCTCCTCACGCATACCCGCAAACTCTTTAGGGATGCCATACTCATCAAGGAAAAATCGTTGTAATGGTTTTGGAATATACTTACGGCCAACATCCATCACCTTATTATAAAATGGTTCACCGATGAATTTGATATAAAGATTAGCTTTAGACATTTGCGCTCCGACCTGCGACAATTCTTCTGATGTTGGAACCAATACACGACCAGCCTCCCACGCCTCTTTCGCCTTAGTCGGCGGAGCGAGGGGCAGCTTGGGTTCGGAGATAGGAGTGGGCTTATACTTCGCCGCAAGGTCGGGATATAGCGTTCTTATTCTACTACCAAGACCAGATTCATTGTCGGATAAACCGGAAAGATTTTTAAGGTGTTTAGATAATGGTATGCCCTGCTTTTGGGCATCGGCCACATAAGAAAGAGCTTCGCTTATAGCAATGGCATCATCGCCCTTGTCTATCTTTTTAATACGAACATAAACATCTTTAGCACTTGGCAAATCTAATCCAACTTCAATAGCCCTATTCGCAACAGCAACGGCATCGCTATCTAATAAATTTGTTGGTTTTGCTGTCCCCTTAGCTGCATAATATGAATTACCATCGAAATCCCATGCCACATCAAGAAGTCCCCTGTCTTTATATTTACTAATATTTCGGGATAATGATGTTTTCATTTCTGAATTGGCATAAGATTTTCCCATAGACTTTTGCAGTTCATCAATATCAAACCATTCCCCAGTATTAAATTTTTTTAGAATAGGCAAATCGGTTTCTCTAAATCCCCTATCAAGCCCTTCAGAGATGTTTTTTTCTTCACTTACGATTTTTCTATACGCTAAATCTATAAATGATTCTTTCTCGCCCAGTTTCGGCGGCGCAAGGGGCGGCTTGGGTTCCCCGACAGGCGGAGCGAGGGGCTTCAACTGTCCGGAAATATCGGACGGTTGAGTTTTGGGCAATTCCTCTTTCATCCCCCACGAACTGCGAGGCTCCGGTTCAATAATCCGTTTCGGAGCCAACGGTAACTCAGCCCTCGGCGAGGTAGGTGGAACTATAGGTTTTATAGTTTCTCCAACCGTTTCTGCCATCTTAGCGGTTTCAGCAACACGACCAGTCCTACCAACTTTTGAAAACGCCTTTAATATTTGACTAACCGCACTTCCTCCTAATGCGAGGTCTCCTGCCGTAGCAACGGGGTCGCTTGCCATTTTATGCAATACATCGCCACCAGTAACACCACCAACGGGAACATAACCCCGAAAATGCTTGTAAGCACCTTTTGCCACCGCTTCCGTAAATTCACCCGTTGGGTCTAACCCCATTTTACCAAGCATCCACGGCAATTTAATTGCACCTTCGGCCATGCCCTTAATACCTCTTGGTATATTCTCTGGAAACTCAATTCGTGGTCGTCTTAGACGTTCATGTTCTGGTTCGGAAACCCTATTAATCTTAGATTCTTCTTCGGTAATAGCTTGCATAGTTGGTTGACTCGCAACATTGGCGATACCAAATCGTTTGGCAAATTCATCTACGTTTATATCGGGATACGTTTCTCGTATCTTAGAAAGATTCACCTTCTTTTGCAAGTCAGGTGAATATTTCTTGAACCGATTTACGAAGTCAATGGATTCTTTACTCGGCATTGAACAAAGAAGCATCCTCTGGTGCTATGTCTGCATTGATTAAATCGTCAACGGTCATGTCCTGCCACGTATCGGGATATAATGCCCGACCATGCTTATTGACCTTATCAATTTTCTCTTCCAATGGAATAACATTGGCATCCCATTCTATCCCATATAGAGACCGCATTTGAGACAGAATCCGATTTTGCATAATGCCAACATCAGAGGGTTTGTCTTGGGTATTCATTCTCTTTTCGGCAATCGGGCCGAATATTTTTGTTTGTATGTTTTGCTTTTCTGGCGGTGTGTTTTTATACTTAAAGTATATATCACGCCAAAACTCATCATTGGTTTGTTGTCCTTGTGCCGCAGGTGTTGGGGGAACAAACCCCTGACCTTGCATAGCATCATAAACCGTAGATGCGTTTTTCATACCACCGAAATATTGAGCCAACGCATTTGGGTCTTGCTTAATTTTATCAAATGGTTTAAAATCCGATGGCCGTTGTTCTTGTGCTGGCATATTCAATTGACCCATTAACCTCTGCCCAAATTCGGGAGCCGAATAAGACGGCTGTTGCATCGGAGCAAACGCACCGAAAGTCTTATCGCTCGGCTTCAATGCAAACTGCGGATTTGTTATATTGGCAGATGCTGGTTGGATATTAGCTCTTAACTTTGCCAACTTCTCTTCTTTTTGCATATCGGCCAGTTTCTTTCGTTCCCTTGCCTGCCGTATCATTTCGGGCTGTTGCATCAGCAATCCCAATATCTGCAAACCTCTTGACCAATCTTGATTAGCCATTATGCCCCCTGCACTCCTCTGGACATATTGAGCCATTGCATCCAAGCATTATTAGCCGTATTCAAATAGTTGCTCCACATATTGCCCTGTTGTGCTAATCCTTGAAATTGCCCCTGCTGTCTACCCATAGCGTCCTGAGTGTTGATACCAGTTTGAACACCACCAAGCGTCTGTGATTGCTGTCCAAGCAAATCACGCATCGCCGTAGCCATCGCACCAGACCCCTGCATACGTGGGTTAAACGATGATTGCAGTTGTGTCTGCTGTTGTCGGAACTGCGGTCTTAGATTAGAGGCCGACATATTGAACATATTTTTTAGAATGTCAGGCGACAGTCCATACTCACCAGCCATTGCTTTTTGCAGATTCTTGTTATATTCGGGCGTTAATTGGTTAAACTGCCCCATTTGTGGATTAAGCAGTAGATTACGAATATCCTCAAAAGAATATCGACCAACTGGTTCTTGTTTTTCACCACCACCACCACCGAAAATACCACCAAGACCCTGTAAGAACGCCCCCATGTAACCAACATCATCAAATCCAAAAGGCATACTATCCCCCTATTCCCATCCAAAAGACCTCAGACGTATCGCCAGTATCACTTGATACAATCTGAAATTTATCGTTCCATTGTATTATTATCGAATATCTATAAGCAGCCGTAGTGTTTATTGGCGTGATGAAAATATGAGGCTTCTGATACTTACCAGACAGTTTCACAAA
>Ga0209253_10006383_pt1 | contig 10219 bp, 9 predicted proteins | sample FrelakmetBRP12BR_FD_187145 | JGI IMG/M metagenome (GOLD analysis project Ga0209253, IMG submission 187145) | Freshwater lake sediment microbial communities from the University of Notre Dame, USA, for methane emissions studies - BRP12 BR (SPAdes)... | ecosystem: Environmental > Aquatic >...
TGCCGGAGGCGGCGCTGCAGCTGCTGCCGGGACGCGGCGAGACGGTCGGCGCCGCGCTCGTCGCCGACCGGCGTATCGCCGGTGTGCTGTTCACCGGGTCGACCGCCGTCGCCGCGCAGATCCGCCGGACGCTGGCGCGCCGCGACGACGATCCGGTCCTGATCGCCGAGACCGGCGGCTTGAACGCGATGATCGTCGACAGCTCGGCGCTCGTCGAGCAGGTCGTCGCCGACGCGGTGGCGTCGGCGTTCGACAGCGCGGGCCAGCGCTGCTCCGCGCTGCGCATGCTGTGCGTGCAGGAAGAGATCGCTCCCCACGCGGTCGCGATGCTCAAGGGGGCGATGCGGGAACTGCGGATCGGCGACCCGCGACGCCTTGCGACGGATGTCGGACCCGTGATCGACGGCGATGCGCTCGCGCGTCTCGCGGAGCACGTGGAGCGGCAGCGCGCCGCGGGCGCCGAGGTATTCACGCTGCCGCTGCCGGAGAGCTGTGCGTCCGGCACGTACTTCGCGCCGACGCTGATCGAGATCGCCGACGTCGACCGCCTCACCGAGGAAGTCTTCGGCCCCGTGCTGCACGTGGTGCGCTTCCGGCAGGGCGAGTTGCCGCAGCTCATCGACGCCATCAATCGCGCCGGCTACGGGCTCACGCACGGCATCCAGACGCGGATCGACGAGACGATCGAACTTGTCGTGGGGAGCATTCGGGCCGGGAACATCTACGTCAATCGCAACATGATCGGCGCGGTCGTCGGTGTGCAGCCCTTCGGTGGCGAGGGCCTTTCCGGTACGGGCCCGAAGGCCGGCGGCCCGAACTACCTGCGGCGGCTTGTGCACGCGGCGGCGATGCCCGCATCGCCGCCGTGCGCCGGTGCCGTGGCGCTGCCCGGACCGACCGGTGAGTCGAACACGCTGTACCTCCGACCGCGCGAGCGCGTGGCGTGCATCGCCGCAGCGGAGGCCGACCTGCTCGCGCAGGTGCAGCTCGCCACCGGGCTTGGCAGCATCGCGGTCGTGGCGCAGGGCGTCCTCGGCGAACGCGTGCAGCGCGCGGTCGGCGCGCGCTGCGAAGTCGCAATCGATCCGCTCGCCGCCCGGCCGGACGCCGTGCTGTTTGCCGGCGACGGTTCAACGGCGGCCGCGGTGCGGCGCACGCTGGCTCTGCAGGAGGGCCCGCTCGTGCCGCTGATCGTCGCCCGCGAAGGCAGCTACGACGCGGCCCGCCTCATGGTGGAGCGGACGGTGACGGTCAACACGACGGCGTCCGGTGGCAATGCGTCGCTGCTGTCGCTCGACGAGGCGGAGCCGGCATGACGCGTCCCCCCCGGAACGATAGGCGATGAAGGCGCTCGACGCGATCGACATCGCCATCCTCGACGCGCTCCAGCGGGATGGGCGCGTCGCCATCGTGGCACTCGCGAAATCCGTGGGCTTGAGCGCAACGCCGTGCGCCGAGCGCGTCCGTGCGCTCGAGGCGGCCGGCATCATCGCCGGCTACGCAGCCGAACTCGACGCCGAACGCCTGGGACTCGGGCTCCTCGTCTTCATCGAGATCGCGATCGACCGCACGTCCGAGGACGCGTTCGGGCAGTTCCGCGCCGCGATGATCGGGATTCCGGAGGTCCAGGAATGCCACATGGTGGCGGGCGGATTCGACTACCTGCTCAAGGTGCGTGTGCGGGACATGGCGGCCTACCGGCAGTTCCTGGGCGACGTGCTTTCCCGGGTGCCGGGCATTCGCGAGACGCGGTCCTACGCCGTGATGGAGCGCGTGAAGGAAGCGCGCGCGCTCGACCTCTCGCACCTGCGCGCCGAGTAGGTCACTCGATCGCGGTCGCCGACTTCGCACGCTCGCGCAGGATGAACTTCTGGATCTTGCCGGTCGACGTTTTCGGAAGCTCGCAAAATACGATTCTCTTCGGCGCCTTGAAGCGCGCGAGCAGCTGCTGGCAGTGGGCGATCAGATCCGCCTCGGTCGCGGTCGCGCCGGCCTTCAACTCGACGAACGCGCATGGGGTCTCGCCCCACTTCGAATCGGGCTGCGCGACGACGGCGACGGCGACGACGGCCGGGTGGCGGTACAGCGCGTCCTCCACTTCGAGCGAGCTGATGTTCTCGCCGCCGGAAATGATCACGTCCTTGCTGCGATCCTTGATCTTGACGTATCCGTCCGGCTGCATCACGGCGAGATCGCCGGAATGGAACCAGCCGCCCGCGAACGCGTCCGCGCTCGCCGCGGGATTCTTGAGATAGCCCTTCATCGTGACGTTGCCGCGAAACATGATCTCGCCCATCGTCTGGCCGTCCCACGGCACTTCGCGCATCGTCGCGGGATCCATCACGGTCATCCCTTCTTCGGCCGTGTAGCGCACGCCCTGCCGACCGTTGCGCTCGGTGCGCGCGCCGACGTCCAACGCTTCCCATTCATCGTGCTTGGCACAGACGGCAGCCGGGCCGTAGGTCTCGGTGAGCCCGTACACGTGCGTGAGGTCGATGCCGATCCGCTCCATCCCTTCGATCATCGCGGCCGGGGGGGCCGCGGCGGCGACCAGCGCCGACACCCGATGGCCGATCCCCCGCTTCATTTCGTCCGGCGCGTTGATCAGCAGCGAATGCACGATCGGCGCGCCGCAGTAGTGCGTGACGCGGTGCGCGCGGATGGCGTCGAGGACCGCTTTCGCCTCGACCTTCCGCAGGCACACGTTGGTGCCGGCGTTGGCCGCCATCGTCCACGGGAAGCACCAGCCGTTGCAGTGGAACATCGGCAGCGTCCACAGGTAAACCGAATGCCGAGGCATGCCCCAGTCGATGATGTTCGACAGCGCGTTCAGGTACGCGCCGCGATGGTGGTAGACGACGCCCTTCGGGTTGCCGGTCGTACCCGACGTGTAGTTGAGCGAGATCGCCTGCCATTCGTCCGCCGGCGGGTGCCACGCGTACGCAGGATCGCCGCCCGCGAGGAACGACTCGTAGTCGAGGTCGCCCAGGAGTTCGCCGCCCGGCCCCTCCATGTCGGCGACGTCGATGACGCGGACGTGCCCCGCAGCCCGCGCGAGGGCCGCCTTGACCACCGGCGCAAACTCCGTGTCCGTCAGCAGCACGCGCGCCTCGCCGTGGTCCAGCATGAATGCCAGCGCTTCGGCATCGAGGCGCGTGTTGAGCGTGTTGAGCACCCCGCCCGTCATCGGCACGCCGAAATGCGCTTCGATCATCTCCGGCGTGTTCGCGAGCATCGCCGCGACGGTGTCCCCGGCGCCAATCCCGTGTTGCGCAAGCGCCGACGCGAGCCGACGCGACCGCTCGTACACCTGCGCCCACGTGTAGCGGCGGTCGCCGTGGATGACCGCGATCCGCGCCGGCCAGACGTATGCGGTCCGCGCGAGGAACGATACCGGCGTCAGCGGCGCGTAGTTGGCGGCGTTGCGATCGAGATCGCGGGCGAACGAATTCATGCTGGATTCCTCCTGCCGGACGGGGCGCTGCCCTCTTGTGCGGATCGTAGCAAATCGATTCGACAACCGGCGCGCGGCTTGCCGCCCCCCACCGATTTGGTTACGCTCGCCCCACCTTTCACCCGACACGGCGCGGCGCTCCCGATGGGTCATCGACTTTCCCGCATCGTCACGCGCACCGGCGATGGCGGCACGACAGGCTTGGGCGACGGCTCGCGCGTCGCGAAGGATTCGCCGCGCATCGCGGCGATCGGCACCGTCGACGAGCTCAACTCGACGATCGGCGTCCTCCTCGCCGAACCGGTGCCGGCGGCCGTGGCCGCATGTCTGACCGCCGTCCAGCACGATCTGTTCGACCTGGGCGGCGAGCTGTCGATTCCCGGCGCCGCCGCGATCGGCGACGCCCACATCGCGCGTCTCGAGGCCGACGTCGAGCGCTTCAACGCCGAGCTGCCGCCGCTCAAGGAGTTCATCCTGCCCGGCGGCACGCGCGCGGCCGCGCTCGCGCACGTCGCCCGCACCGTCTGCCGCCGCGCAGAGCGGTCGGTGATCTCGGCGGCCGCGACCGAGTCGGTCACCGACCTCGCCCGGATCTACCTGAACCGCCTGTCGGACCTGCTGTTCGTCCTCGCCCGCACGCTGAACCGCGCCGAAGGGTGTGCCGACGTGCTGTGGCGCAAGTCGCGCTGATCCGTGGCCGTCGCCCCGTCGTCCGACAAGAACGCGCGCCTCGCGGCGCTGCTGCCGCGTGTGGCGCTCGGCGACCAGGCGGCGTTCGGGGAACTCTACGAGCTCACGTCGGGGCATCTGTACGGGTGCGCGCTGCGTATCTTGAGGGATCCGCCCGCTGCAGAGGAGATCCTGCAGGAGGCCTACGTCAACGTCTGGCACCACGCGGGCTCGTACGAGGTCGCCAAGAGCCAGCCATTCACGTGGCTCACGACGATCGTGCGCAACCGGTGCCTGGACCAGCTCCGTCGGCGGGAACTCGACACGGTGACGCTGACCCCGGATGGCGGCGATGCCCCCGAGTACGACGTGCCGTCCGACGCGATGACGCCGGCGGAAATGCTGCTGGCCGGCGCGGTGGCGGTGTCGGTGCGCGACTGCGTGGATGCGCTCGATGCCGGGCCGAAGCAGGCGGTCGCGCTCGCGTTCTACCATGGCCTGTCGCATTCCGAGCTCGCGCATCACCTGCGGCAGCCGCTCGGCACCGTGAAGTCCTGGGTGCGGCGCGGACTCGAGAAGCTCAGGAACTGCCTCGATCGCGCCGGCTACGCACGCGCCGAATGAACCTGTCCCGCCCCGACCGGCTGTCCCGCCTCGACGCGCTCGCTGCGGAATACGCGCTCGGCACGCTGCCGGCACGCGCACGCCGGCGCATGGCGCGCGTCGCGCAGACCGACACCGTCGTCGCGTCCGCGATCCGCGGCTGGGAGCAGCGGCTCTCGCCACTCGCCGAAGCCGCGCCGCCGATCACGCCCTCGCCGCGGGTGTGGCGCGTCGTCACATTGCGGCTGGGTCTGGAGCCTGTGCGCGCGGCCGCACGCGGGCCGTGGTGGACACGCCTCGCGTTCTGGCGCGGCTTCGCCCTCGCGAGCTTCGTCGCGGCAGTCGCACTTGCGCTCGTGACGTTGATGCCGCGGCCCGAGCCGATCGGGCAGCCCATTGTCGTCGTGCTCGCGGGCCCGGACGCAAAGCCCGCGCTGATCGCGACGATGGCGCGGGACGACCGCGTGATGACGGTGAAGACCGTCGGCGCCGCGCCGGTTCCGCCGGGCCGGTCGCTCGAACTCTGGATGCTGCCCGACGGCGCGGCGCCCAGGTCGCTCGGCGTGCTGCCGCCCGCCGGATTAGGGAGGATCACGCTGCCGGCACTGCCCGACCATGCGCTGGCCGGCGTGCCCGCGCTTGCCGTCAGCCTGGAGCAGGCGGGGGGCTCGCCCAGCGGCGCACCGCAGGGACCGGTTCTGTACACCGGGCGCGTCGAACGGTTCTACTGACGCCGGCCCCGTTTCTGCCGGAAGGGCCCGGAGGTCCCGACGAGGATCGGACGCACAACGTCGGCATGCGCCTGCGCAACGGGCGCCTGCCCCGAAGGGCGGCCTCGCACCCGCCGCGCAGGGCCCCGCTCGGGCACGATAGGGCTCAATGAAAAAAGGCCGGGCGCCTCGCACCACCCGGCGCCTGCGCTGGGGAACCGTAGCGATCAGGTGCGCTGACGTCCGTCGACCGCGCCAAGCTGCGCGGCGCGGACGACCGACCTCGTGCGGACGACGACGACGTCGATCCGCGCCGGCAGGATCGCGACTTCGGCAGGCTCGCGCACGACGTGCTGCACTTCGTGTGCGATAAGTACCTGTCGAGCCGTTGGCTCTGCCGTTGCGAGCACAGCCGGCGTCACCACCGCCAATCCCAGCGTCGCCGCCGCCGCGAGGGCGGCGGCAACGCCGAAGGCCGGGCGCAGAAGGCGCTGGGTCTTGGCGGGGCGGTATTGCTTCGTCTTGTGGCTCATGGCGTCCTCGTGTCGAATCTCAAGGCTTCCGGTCCCGCGCCATCGCTGCGCTCGGGAGTGGAATCTCGCGCCGGGCCCTTCCCCTAGGACTCGCGCAGTGCTCGCGCGCTGCTTGAACCGGCGCTTCTGGCCTATTGGATGCAGCCCGCGGTGGATTCGGATTCATCGCGTGCGGCCCCGTTGGGCCAGATCACGGGCAAATCCTAGAAGAGAGGGGAGATGCGCGATAGGCGGATGCGACGAACCCGCGGGAACGGCGGCCAGAGCCGCGGCAGCGGCGACGAAACGCACCGGTGCCGCACCGGACAACTCCACGGAGGGCGCCGGCCGCAGCGACCCCTTTGCACCGCGGACGGGAAGTGCATTACCGTTTCTTCAGGCGATAACCCGCGGGCTGGTCCTCCATTTCCCATCCGGCGGCCGCAAGTTCCGCGCGCAGGCGGTCTGCGTCCGCCCACTGCTTCGCGATTCGGGCGGCGGCCCGCGCGTCCGCAAGCGCCTGGACTTCCGGGGGAGCGACGTCCTGCCGCGGCACCCAGTCGGCCAGTCCCAGGCCCAGTACCTCGTCGAATTTCGCAAGCGTGGCGCGCTTGACCGGCGCGGGGAGATCGCCGCGCAGCACTTCCCACGCCACCGCGAGTGCGCGCGGCACGTTGAGGTCGTCGTTGATCTCGTCGCCGAACCGCTCGACGTACGCGACGTCGGGCTTCGCATCCGCCGCCGCCGCGAGCGCGTGGAAGCCGTTGCGCATCCGGTCGAGCGCCGTCGCCGCCGCGTCCATCGCCTCCCACGAGAAGGTCATCTGCGTGCGGTAGTGCGCGGTCAGGCAGAGGTAGCGATAGACGAGCGGGTCGTAACCGCGTTCGAGCAGCGACTGCACACGCAGGAACTCGCCGGCGGACTTCGCCATCTTCGCGTCGTTGAGCAGCAGGAAGTAGCCGTGCATCCAGTAGTTGGCGAGGCGCGTGCCCACCCGCGCCTCCGTCTGCGCGATCTCGTTCGTGTGATGCACGGGAATGTGGTCTTCGCCGCCGCAGTGAATGTCGAAGTATTCGCCCAGGTATTTCTGCGCCATCGCCGAGCACTCGATGTGCCAGCCGGGAAAGCCCGTGCCCCACGGGCTGTCCCATTCCATCTGCCGCCGCTCTTCCGGCTTCGAGAACTTCCAGAGCGCGAAGTCGGTCGGCAGGCGCTTCTCGCCCAGGTCGACGCGCCGGCCGGCCTCGAGCCCGTGGACGTCGAGGCGCGCGAGGTGCCCATAGTCCGGCTGCTTCGCCGTGTCGAAGTACACGCCATCCGATGTCGTGTACGTGTAGCCGCCGCGCTCGAGGTCGGCGATGAACTCGATCTGCTCGCGGATGTGATCGGTCGCGCGGCACAGCACCGACGCGTCTTCGATGTGCAGGCGCGCGAGGTTCTCGCGGAAGTCGTCGGTGTACAGCTGTGCGATCTCCCACGCGGTCTTGCCGGTGCGCCGCGCGCCCTTCTCCATCTTGTCCTCGCCGGTGTCGGCGTCCGACGTGAGGTGTCCGACGTCGGTGATGTTCATCACGTGGCGCACCGCGTAGCCGTTCCAGCGCAGCACGCGCTTCAGCACGTCCTCGAACAGGAAGGTCCGGAAGTTGCCGATGTGCTGGTAGTCGTAGACGGTCGGCCCGCACGTGTACAGCCCGACCGGTCCCGCGGGATCGAGGGGCTCGAAGCGGCGCAGCGTGCGCGTGTAGTTGTCGTAGAGGGCAAGCGGTGCGGGCATGGCAGAGCCTTGGAAACGCAAAAAAGCCGCCGGGCGGAATGGCCGGCGGCTCGTAGAATCGGCTGCGCTGACCGTCAGGTCCGCGCGCGCGTGCGGCGCCGTCGGGACGGGCGCGGACGACAGCGTACGCGAAGCGTGTGGGCACGGTTTGGCATCCGGTCGATGGTATGCGCAAACCCGCGTTTCGCGCAAGAAGAGCGCCGGCATCGCGGGTTCCGCGTGCGCGTCGCACCGGGGCGCGGTCGCGACGCACGGTAGAATGCGCGGGCCTCTTCGCCCGCGTCCGCGCACCGCCTTGGCCTCGACCGTCCCTCCGCCCGCCTCGCTTCCCCGCAGGACCTGGTGGCTGCTCGCGCTCGTCATGGCGGTCGTATGGTTCGGGGCGCTCGACATGCGCAGGCTGCAGCACCCGGACGAAGGCCGGTACGCGGAAATCGCGCGCGAGATGGCCGTCAGCGGCGACTGGGTGACGCCGCGCTTGAACGACCTCAAGTACTTCGAGAAGCCGCCGCTGCAGTACTGGATGGGGGCCGCGACCTTCGACGCGCTCGGCGTGGACGAGTGGACGGCGCGACTGCCGGCGGCGCTTGCGGGGTTCCTGGCGGTCGTCGCGGTGGGCTTCACCTCCGGGCGTCTGGCTGGCCGCGATGCCGGCATCTTCGCGGCGCTCGTGCTCGCGAGCAGCGTCTGGCATTCGGGACTCGCGCACCTGCTCACCCTCGACGCGGTCCTGTCGTTCTGGCTGGCGCTCGCGCTGTGCGCGTTCCTGCTTGCGCAACACCCGGGGGCGGCGGGGTCCGCACGGCGCAATTGGATGCTCGTCGCGTACGCGGCGGCCGCCGGCGCGACGCTGACCAAGGGACTCGTCGCGCTCGTGATCCCGGGTGCGGCGCTCGTGCTTTACACGATGCTGACGCGCGACACGGGCCCCTGGCGGCGCCTGCACGCGCTGCCCGGCCTGGCCGTGTATCTCGCGCTGACCGCGCCGTGGTTCGTGCTGGTGGAACGCGCCAACCCCGGCTTCGCGCAGTTCTTCTTCGTGCACGAGCATTTCCAGCGGTTCCTGACCGAATCGCACAAGCGCACGGGCGAGTGGTACTACTTCGTGCCGTGGTTCGTTCTCGGAATCATGCCGTGGCTGCTCGTCTGGGCGTGGACGCTGCCGCGCAGCTGGCGCGCGGCGCCCGTCGCCACGAACGGCTTCTCGTGGGAGCGATTCTGCGTCGTCTGGGCGGCGTTCGTGTTCGTCTTCTTCAGCGTCTCCGGGTCGAAGCTGCCGTCCTACATCCTGCCGATGTTCCCGGCCCTCGCGCTGATCCTCGGATTCGAGCTCACGCGCCTGTCGGCGCGGGCGCTGGCGTGGATCGCGTTGCCGCTCGCGGTCGGTGCGCCGGCGCTGCTCGTCGCCTACGTGTTGGGCTACGACCGATTGGTCGCGGCGATCGCGAACGACCTGACGCCGGCGTCGATCTACGCGGCGTTCGGCCCCTGGCTCGCGGCCGCGACCGCGATGTTCGGCGCCGGCGGCATGGCCGCGTTCGCGCTGTTCCGCCGCGGCACGCCCGCCGCGAAGGCCGGCGGCATCGCCGCGCTGTCGCTGGCGATGCTGGTCGGCCTGCAGCTCGCGCTCGTCGGCCACGATGCCTTCGCCGTCGTGCGCTCCGCCTACGGTATCCTGCAGGACGCGCAGCGTGCGAACGGACAGCCGTTCGATCCTGCCTTCCCGGTGTACCAGGTGCAAAGCTACGACCAGACGCTGCCGTTCTATCTCCGGCGCCCGACGACCCTCGTCGAGTACCGCGACGAGATGGGCCCCGGACTCGACGCGGAGCCCGCAAAGGGCCTGCACGAGGCCGCCTGGATCGCGGCGTGGGCCGCGGCGCCGCAGGCCTATGCGCTGATGCAGGCCGGCACCGCCGCCGATCTTGCCCGGAAGAACGTCCCGATGCGCGTTCTTGCCCGCGACGCGCGACGCGTGTTCGTCGCCCGCCGCTGATCACTTGGACGACATGCAATGACCTGGTCCGCCTTCGCCTTCCTGATGACCGGCGTGATCCTCAACGCCGGCGCGCAGCTGCTGCTGAAGGCCGGGACCAATGCGCTGGGCGTGATCACGCTCACGCGCGAGAACTGGTGGGACATGTTCTGGCGCATGGGCACGCAGGGCCACTTCGTGGCCGGCGTCGCGTGCTACATGGTGAGCCTGGTCGTCTGGATCATGGGCCTGTCGCGCGTGCCCGTCTCGCTCGCTTATCCGATGCTGTCGCTGGGCTACGTGATCAACGCCGCGGCCGCCCATTACCTCTTCGGCGAGGTCGTGTCGGTCACGCGCTGGCTCGGCATCGGCTTCATCATCCTGGGCGTCTGGCTCGTGGCGCGGAGCTAGGGCCGGACATGACCACGCTGCCCCACCTGCCCTTCGCCCGGCCCTCGATCGACGATGCAACCGCGCACGACGTCGCGGACGTCCTGCGCTCCGGCTGGATCACCAGCGGCC
>Ga0209253_10006384_pt1 | contig 10219 bp, 6 predicted proteins | sample FrelakmetBRP12BR_FD_187145 | JGI IMG/M metagenome (GOLD analysis project Ga0209253, IMG submission 187145) | Freshwater lake sediment microbial communities from the University of Notre Dame, USA, for methane emissions studies - BRP12 BR (SPAdes)... | ecosystem: Environmental > Aquatic >...
GTCTGACTGTAGCAATTGAACCTCCAGAGCTCGAAATGCGAGTAGCTATTCTCCTGAAAAAAGCCTCTCTCGGTGGCTATTCGCTGGATGATACCGTCGCTTTTTTTGTGGCTAAACATGTTAGCTCCAATATTCGTGAACTTGAAGGTGCATTAAAGCGAGTTGAAGCATATGCCAAATTCCATAAGCGCAATATCTCGGTAGAAACGGCGAAGGAAGCATTAAAAGACATCCTGGTCGCACAAAGCAGGCAAATATCTATTGATAATATACAAAAGACAGTGGCTGACTATTACCGTATAAAAATGGCGGAACTACTCTCTAAGAAACGCACCCGTAATTTAACTCGTCCTCGACAATTGGCTATGACCCTAGCCAGGGAACTAACTACAATGAGTTTGCCGGAAATCGGTAATGCATTTGGTGGAAAAGATCATTCAACTGTTATTCATGCCTGTAAAACCATTAATGAACTAAAGACAAGCAATTCGACTATTGATGCAGACTATAAAATTCTACTTCAAACATTGAAAGGATAACTCTGTGCACCTTTCAGGTATTAATTGCTAATAAACACGCTATTTAAACAAAATCAACAATTATGCACATTTTAGAGTTGTTGAATTAACAGCTAGATAACAATAATAATAATTCCAATCCGCTTGTTTCTATTCAAATTTAGAAGTTTGTACACACCACCAGAAGACATTATTAGTCTTATTAGGAATTTATATTATGTTTATTGAGAAAACAGAAAAAGAAACCATACTGAAACCACTCCAAGTCGTGATTGGTATTGTTGAACGCAAACAGACATTGCCCATATTATCCAATGTACTCATAGAAAAGGAGATTGGAAAAATTCGCTTTACAGCCACAGATCTTGAGATTCAAATAACCACGAGCATAGAGAGTAAATCCATAGATGGTGAAATTTCAGCAATTACTGTTGGTGGAAAAAAATTCCAAGAAATCCTTCGAATTCTCCCTGATCAGAGCAAGATTTCCATAGAGACCAAGGAAAACAAAGCGCAAATAAAATGCAACAAGAGTAGGTTCAGTTTACAAACTCTCCCAGCGCAGGATTTCCCGAAATTGAATGATCAATTGGTCGGCGAAAATAAGTTCGTTTTGAGTCAGCTTGCTCTTAAAACACTATTACTTTCAGTTCAATACGCAATGGCACAGCAAGATGTTCGATATTATCTGAACGGTGTGTTGTTGATTGTTGAGGGAAATAAATTAAAAGTTGTTGCCACAGACGGACACAGACTTGCATTTAGTGCAGGAATCATAAATGGCAATCAGGAAAAACAGGAAATCATCCTGCCGCGAAAAGCCGTTCTGGAATTATGTAAACTATTAACTGATAGCGAGGATTTGGTTGAAATTGAATTTTCTCAACAACAAGTAAAAGCCACCTTTTCAGGAATTAGTTTGATAACAAAGGTAATTGAAGGGAAATTTCCAGACTATGAGCGAGTTATCCCGAAATATAGCAATCATTTAATTATGAACAGGTTAGCCATTCAGCAAGCCCTTCAGCGTGCTGCGATATTATCAAACGAGAAATTTCGCGGAGTACGTTTTGTATTGACTGAAAAAAATCTGAGTATCATCAGCAGTAATAGTGAGCAGGAAGAGGCGCAAGAAGAGATTGAAACGGATTATCATGGTGAAGCTATTGATATCGGATTTAATGTTAATTATCTAATGGATGGACTGAATAACATTAATAGTGAAACTGCGATTTTTTCGTTTGGTGATCCAAACAGTAGTATTTTAATAACCACACCGGACAACCAAGAGTTCCGCTATGTGGTGATGCCGATGCGAATCTAATTATTTATTATGTTCCACGTGAAACAGTTCAATACCAGGAAAAAAACAAATGACTGAATACAATTCCAGCAGCATTAAAGTACTAAAGGGTTTAGAGGCGGTTCGCAAACGTCCTGGAATGTATATCGGCGATACCAACGATGGCACAGGCCTGCATCATATGGTCTTTGAGGCAGTAGATAATGCGGTGGACGAAGCCTTAGCCGGACACTGCAACGAAATTAATGTGATTATTCATGCAGATAATTCAATCAGCGTTAGCGACAATGGCCGCGGAATACCAACAGACATTCATAAAGAGGAAAATCGTTCGGCCGCAGAAGTGATTATGACCATTCTGCACGCCGGAGGAAAGTTCGACAGCAATTCTTACAAAGTGTCTGGTGGTTTGCACGGAGTGGGCGTGTCAGTGGTAAATGCCTTATCTGAATGGTTGAAACTAACCATCTACCGTGATGGCAAAGAACATTTTATGGAGTTCCATCACGGCGATCCTGTAGCCCCGCTCAAAGAAGTCGGACCATCCACAAAGAGAGGTACGATAGTCCATTTTCTGGCGGCTAAAGAAACGTTCGGGTTGGTTGAGTTTCATTTCGATATTCTGGCAAAAAGGTTGCGAGAACTGTCTTTCCTGAACAATGGGGTAAAAATCGCTCTTATCGATCACCGAAACGGTAAGGAAGAAAATTTTGCGTTCAGTGGCGGAATCAAAGGGTTTGTCGAATACATGAACCGCAACAAATCACCTCTACACCCGACGGTTTTTTATGCAATCGGTGAAAAGGACGGTATCACAGCCGAAATCGCCATGCAGTGGAATGACTCCTACCAGGAGACCGTGCAATGTTTCACCAATAACATCCCGCAGCGTGACGGTGGTACGCACTTGACTGCTTTGCGAGCGGCAATGACGCGCACGCTGAATCAATACATCGAAACCGAGCAGTTGGCAAAAAAAGCCAAAGTGGATACCACCGGGGATGATATGCGCGAAGGCTTGACTGCCGTGTTATCGGTAAAATTACCCGATCCAAAATTTTCTTCGCAGACCAAGGACAAACTGGTTTCTTCTGAAGTCCGTCCAGTAATCGAAGATTTGATCGGACAGCAAATGAGCGCATTTTTGCTGGAAAAACCGAATGATGCAAAAATCATCGTCAATAAAATAATTGATGCCGCCCGCGCTCGAGAAGCAGCGCGCAAGGCGCGCGAACTGACCCGGCGCAAGGGTGTGCTGGACGGCATGGGTTTGCCCGGCAAGTTGGCGGACTGCCAGGAAAAAGATCCTGCTTTGTCAGAGCTGTATCTGGTGGAGGGTGACTCAGCGGGCGGTTCGGCCAAGCAAGGACGCGACCGAAAGTTCCAAGCGATACTGCCGCTCAAAGGTAAGATTCTTAACGTTGAAAAAGCCCGCTTTGAAAAGCTCATCGCGTCACAGGAAATTGCGACGCTTATCACTGTGCTGGGTACCGGAATAGGCAAAGAAGAGTACAACGCCGATAAGCTGCGCTATCACCGCATCATCATAATGACCGACGCAGACGTGGACGGTTCGCATATCCGCACCCTATTGCTTACCTTCTTCTATCGACAAATGCCCGAGCTGGTCGAGCGCGGGCATATCTATATTGCACAGCCGCCTCTCTACAAGATCAAGCAAGGCAAGGAAGAGCGTTATCTCAAGGACGATCAAGAGATGAAGATTTATATGCTCAAGGCTGCGCTCAATAATGCTGCATTGTATCCGGCTGTCGATGCAATGCCGATCCAAGCCGAAGCGCTCGAGCAAATCGCCAAGCAATACTTTTTGGCTGAAGCGGTTATTGAACGTCTGTCGCGCTTTACTGCACCTGAAGCAAGTCATGCGCTGCTGATTTTGCCCACCCTTTCACTGGACGACGCGAAACAGGCGCAAAGCAGCGCAAAGCAACTCGAAGAAGCATGCGGTGGCAACATCAAGGTTCTGGTAGAAACGGATGACGCTGGCGAATATCGTTTGCGCTTGGAAAAGTTGTATCACGGCAACTACTCGGTCAGCTATATGGATAGGGACTTTCTAAAAGGCAGCGACTATGTGCAAATTCGGCAGACGGCCGAGGTTCTGAACGGGCTGATTACAGCGAGCGCTTACATAGCGCGTGGCGAGCAAAAACGAGCGGTATCCAGTTTCAAACAAGCCATTGAATGGCTGCTTGAAGAGGCCAAACGCGGTGTCAACATCCAGCGCTACAAAGGCTTGGGTGAAATGAATCCGTCACAATTGTGGGAAACCACCATGGATGTAAAAAACCGAATCCTGCTCAAAGTGCGCATCGAAGACGCGATTTCTGCAGATGAAATTTTCACTACCTTGATGGGCGATATCGTCGAACCGCGCCGCGCGTTTATCGAGAAGAACGCACTAGGCGTGAAGAATCTTGACGTTTAGGGATGTAGGTTTGTCAAACAGCGTCCAATACTTTCCACTAATCAGCGTCCAGCTTTTTCCACTTTTTCGGGTTTCTGATGGCTATTTTTACGATGCTTAAAGCGATAAGAATCGTTACCCGTTTCCAGGATGTCGCAATGATGGGTTACCCGATCAAGTAACGCGGTCGTCATCTTCGCATCCCCAAATACTTGCACCCACTCTCCAAACGACAGATTGGTAGTGATGATCAGGGAAGTCTTCTCATAAAGCTGGCTGATCAGATGAAACAACAACGCACCGCCCGATGCCGGAAACGGCAAATAACCCAGCTCATCCATGATCACGGCATCCACAAGGCACAGCTGCTTGGCCAGATTGCCGACCTTTCCCAGGCTCTTCTCGCGCTCTAGCTGGTTGACCAAATCGACCGCATTGAAGAAGCGGACACGCTTGCGTCAACTCTTCTTGACGAGTGCCTCGAACTGCTCAATCGGTAACGGTTTGCTGAACAGATAGCCCTGGTAGTGGGTGCAACCATTATCCAATAGAAACTGTCGTTGTTCTTCCGTCTCCACACCTTCGGCAATGACGTTCAGGTTCAGGCTGTGTGCCATGGCAACGATGGTTCGTACGATCGCCTTATCACTTTCATCTGAAGCGATATCGCGCACGAACGACTGGTCTATCTTGAGCTGATCAAGCGGCAGCTTCTTGAGGTATTGCAAGGATGAATAGCCCGTGCCGAAGTCATCCAGTGAGAGCTGTACACCAACTTCATTCAATGCGTTCATGGTGGCAATCGTATCCTCGATATTCTCCAGCATCAGGCCTTCGGTCAGTTCCAGTTTCAGCAGCATCGGATTAATCCCATGAAGTTGCACAACGGCTTTCACTAGCAGCACGAAATCAGCCTGGTGAAACTGCTTGGCACTGACATTCACCGCCAGCGTGAGGTTGCGGGTACGCGCATCTTGCTGCCAAGCCTTGACCTGGGCGCAAGCCGTATCGAGGACCCATTGACCGATGGGCAGAATCAGCCCCGTCTCTTCGGCCAGCGGAATAAACTGCATAGGTGACACAAAACCGCGTTCAGGGTGATTCCATCGGATCAGGGCTTCAGCCCCCAGAGGATGTAATGAGTTGTCTACCTGAATTTGGTAATACAACTGAAATTGCTGCTTCTCAAGTGCGTTGCGTAATTCTTCCTCCAGAGATACACGAGCACTGATGCTCGCCTGCATTTTCGGGTCGAAGAAGCGCAGAGTGTTACGCCCTGCCTTCTTGGCCTGATACATGGCGATGTCGGCTTGTTTCATCAGCTCATCCATTGCCTGATGCGTGCTATCGAACAGAGTTGCGCCGATGCTGGCGGTACCGTGATATACGTTCGAATCAAGCTGATAAGGCTGGATGAGCACCGCAAGTATCTTCTCGCCGATGGCTTCCGTCAGAGCTGCCGCTTCAAGCGCCTGTTCACTCAGGTTTTCCAGCACCACCACGAACTCATCACCACCCAGACGCGCCACAAAATCATCAGAACCCATACGGGCCACAGTGTCGACTTTTCGGAGGCAGGATTCAAGACGCTGCGCAACTTGCTGCAAGAGCAGATCACCAATGTCATGACCCAGCGTGTCGTTGAGGGTCTTGAAATTATCCAAGTCAATGAATAGTAGCGCGCCCATTCGTTTGATACGTTCACTGGAGGCCAATGCCTGTTTGAGCCGCTCCATGAGCAGCCTTCGGTTGGGTAGGCGAGTAAGCGGGTCGTAGAAGGCTAGAAGCTGAATCTCCTTTTCTGCGGCCTTGCGTTCCGTAATATCGAGGTGTGATCCAACATAATGGGTCACGACCCCGTTATCGTCTTTGACGGCCGAGATGGTGAGCCATTTGGGATTGATCTCCCCATTTTTACGCTTATCCCAGATTTCTCCCTGCCATGACCCGGTGCTGCAGATTGTCTCCCACATCGCGCGGAAAAACTCAGGGGGGTGTCGGCCAGACTGAAGAATGCGCGGCGTCTGACCCACGGCATCCTCAGTGGTATAGCCGGTATTTTCAGTGAAAGCCTTGTTGACCCTCTGGATCACCCCATTAGCATCGGTGACCATCTGGCTTTCGTGCGACTCGAAGGCCCTCGCGGCGATGCGCAGATTATCCTCAATTTTCTTGCGCTCGGTAATGTCCTGCACGGTACCGACCATCGTCAGCGGCGCGCCCTTGTCGTCAAACTGTACCTCGCCTTGTTCCTGCACGAAACGCACCGAACCGTTGGGCAACACAATGCGATGTTTAATGTCATAGGTTTGCATCTCATTAATGGCAGCGTTCACAGCAGATTGCACCATTTGTCTGTCCTCAGAATGAACGCGCTCCATGAATGCCTCGTAGGTGGCGCCAAAAGCCTGAGGAAGCAGACCAAAAATCTTAAATATTTCATCCGACCAGCTTAAGCTGCCACTGCGAATGTCCCATCTCCAACTGCCCATTTTGGCAATGCTCTGCGCTCGAACGAGTCCTTCCTTTACCTCCGAAATATGTCGAGAAGAAAGTGCAATCTGTCGATTATTTCGGATAACCAGGAAGAGCGAAATCAAAAGGGTGACCATAAATAGTCCGGCCAAACCAAAAAGCAAACCAAGAATGATAGGTCGATGGGTTTCGTAATAGCTTGGAATGGGTTCGATTAGCGTCACTTCTCCTTCCAAGTTCTTGGGGAGGGAGAAGCCAGCCTTTGCCAGCTCCGTTTCATTAAGAATGTACTCGTTCGGACTGTTCTCGATCGGTGCGAGAGCAGAAACAGGAACACCGTCCAGATAACGTTGGAGCAGTCGCGACGCTGACTGCCCCTGGCTTTGACTACTGGTGACATACCCACCAAGTACGCCGGGATAGAGATAGGCATCTTCCATGCTGAACACTTCGAATCGTCCTGCATTCAGGATCGCACCAATCGTTTCCGCAATCGAGAGAGTGCGGCCTTCGCGGTCTTTGACGGCGCCGACCGTGGTCAAGAACATGAAGCGTTCTTTGCGCTCCCTTAGTAAACTAATCAGATTTTCAATGTGACTAGCTGAAATGTAGCTGGCATGGATTTCAGGGTAATGGGTCATTTCCTGCTTAATTTCGCTTGCAATGGCAAGATAGGTCTCGCTTGCATCCCCTACGACAATGATTTCACGAACGGCTGGGTCAATCCGCTTCATTAATTGCAGATTAGGCACGATCTCTTTTTTCTCGAAGATACCGGTGGTATGCGAGGGATCAAGTTTTGACTTTATGCCGTAATCATTGACGCCGGAAAAAAACACCGGCACATTGGGAAACACCTTGGTCAGATGGGAAAGTGCGAACAAAAGTGCGTTGTCGTCAGTGACATAGATCGCGGCAGGATGATAATCCTTGTATTTATCCTGCACGTACTGAGCCATCAGTTCGGCATAAGCAGGAGTGTAACTGGTTCGCTTAGTATCGAGGTATTCTGTATTGACAGCATATCTCCGAGACAAATCGCTGTTGAGGCTCTCGACAAAGCCCTGATGCTGACCTTTAGTCCAAGGATACTCTTGGCTGTATGAGTGCAAGACAAAAACCTGAACGGGAACAGATGCCTGGGCGTTTGTAAAGCATAAGCACAGCAGAAGAAATAGGATATTACGCATCAATGGACTTGGGTATTTGCTGTTCATGACTAAAGTATTTTTCTAGTCAACTCTGGCACTTTACACTCGCGGGTTCAAATTTGAAGTGCAATGCCTGACTTGAAGAATACCTGATTGGGTGTCTGGTATCCAAGTCTCTTTCTGGGTCTGTTGTTCAATCTCTCCATCGCTGTATCAATCTCCTGTTGTGTAATCGTGGTGAAGTCCCGGTTCTTTGGGAAATACTGCCGAATTAATCCGTTCGTATTTTCGTTTGTCCCTCGCTCCCAGGATGCGTAGGGGTGGGCAAAGTAGAAATCAGCCTGTAACTGTTTGGCTATAACTTCATGCCCGGCAAATTCCTTTCCATTGTCTGAAGTAATGGTGTGTACCTTGTTCCGGTATGGCTTCATCAGTTCAATCATTGCCTGGCTGACCGCTTGTGCAGTCTTGCGTTCAACCTTTCGAATCAATGCCAATCCTGTCTTTCGTTCCACAATACTCACAATGGCCTGACGATGATTCTTGCCGATGACGGTATCTGCTTCCCAGTCGCCGATCCGTTTGCGTTCATCGACAATGGCCGGGCGGTCTTCAATGAAGAGCCGGTTGGGAATGCTTCCCCGCCGTTCCATCTTGCCGTAGCGCTTCTTGCGTTTCTTCTGGCAGCGCAGGTTCTTCCATAACAAGCCGCCTGATTGCTTATCCGCGTAGATCCGCTGGTACACCGTCTCGGGGCTGATGTCAGCGTGCCCGCTGATCTGCTCCGGGCTCCATTGCTGCAGGAGCATCTCCTCGGCAAATCGCCATGCTTCCTCATCCACTCTGCGTGCATTGACTGCTCGCCGTTCTACAGACTTGCAGTGCGCCTGCTTTGGGCGATAGCCGCGTCGCCCGCAGTTGCGTTTCAATTCCCTGCTGATGGTTGACTCGCTTCGTTCCAACACACGGGCAATCTCGACTTGTGTGTGTCCTATCTTCTTTAGCGCGTAAATCTGGTATCGTTCTTCTCGGGTGAGGTGTGAGTAGTTCATCTTCGCAATTTCGACTGGCAGGTCAAAAGGCTCGGATGCTACCGCATCCCGCCCACCTGACCTGGGTTAGTTAAAATTGCACTTCATTCCTGAATTCGCCACTATCTATATCCAATATTATTACAGTTAGTATGCAACCAACGGTGTTTTTTGGCACCAAGCAGAATCCTTTACGAGGTATGGGGGTGTGATTCAGGAACGCTTGGGCGATATTTTGCGGCTTCACCATGACCCCTAAAGAGCCTGTAGAAAAAGTATCATCTTTGCATCTTTCTGCGCTTGGTCTGGGCGGGGATGATTTCCTCACCAAACCGATAGAGGCACAGCACCTGGTTTCTTCCGTGTCCAACCGGATCAAACGTTCTCTTGTTCTGCGCTCCTTGATGGTGCGCGACAGTCTGACCGGCTTGCTTAATCATACTGCCATCAAGGCTCAGTTGAGCCATGAAATAGTCCGGGCTAAGCGTCAAGGAAAGCCAATGGCTTTTGCGATGATAGATATCGACAATTTCAAGAAGATCAACGATAGCCATGGTCATCCTGTCGGGGATCGGGTGATTAAAAGTCTTTCGCGATTACTCAAACAGCGGTTGCGTGAGAACGATCTAGTCGGGCGCTATGGTGGTGAGGAATTTGCAGTGGTTCTGGTAGACGCAGACGGTGCTACGGCGAAGAAGATCATGGATACCATACGCAAAGACTTTGCGCGGCTGCGTCATCTGGCGGAACTCCAGGAATTTTCCGTAACGTTCAGTTGTGGCGTTGCCGACATCACGAATTATAGCGATGCTTCAATACTTGCTGATGCGGCTGACAAGGCGCTTTATAAAGCTAAAAATGCGGGACGCAACCGGGTGATGTTGGCCGATGCCTAATCTGCTGATCTGCTCTTCGGGCGAGCTAAATCATAAAAATGGCCAGTTGAAAGAACTGGCCATTTCCGGGGGAGGGATCTATTCCTTGCTCATTTCAGCTTTTCAATTCCCATCATTTTCAGGATGCTCTTTTCATAGAACGGTTCGGACGTGCCCTTCTTCATCTTGCGGATGAAATATTTTTCAAAAGCAACCTTGGCCAGATGTACCCACTTGCCCTCAGAAAACCAGTTCACGTTGCGCGGCGGTATCTGCGGCAGTGCCACGAATGCCGCCCCGGTATCGCCGAAATCGGCTAAGCAAACCGCATTCCATGTAGCTTCCGTAACCGGTGCCAGGCCATTCAGCTCGGCATGGATATTCTCAACGGTAGCCGTTACCATGGATTCGATCATGTAGCCGGTCTTGGGTGTTCCG
>Ga0209253_10006385_pt1 | contig 10218 bp, 10 predicted proteins | sample FrelakmetBRP12BR_FD_187145 | JGI IMG/M metagenome (GOLD analysis project Ga0209253, IMG submission 187145) | Freshwater lake sediment microbial communities from the University of Notre Dame, USA, for methane emissions studies - BRP12 BR (SPAdes)... | ecosystem: Environmental > Aquatic >...
GTCCATCTTTTCGGAAAGGTCCACGAGACGCAACAACCGGTTGATCCCGATGAAATGCTCTGCCATCACCCGTGCAAGCGGCATGAGTTCAAGTGTACCCTTTTCTGTCCGTTTCACAAGGCGGCTGGCGACCAGTTCCGGCAGCACCGGCTCCATCGTCCCGACCATCATCGTGTTGATACGTTCGAGCTCCTGCTCGTTGCCGTTGCAAACGACGGCGTTTGCCACATATTCCTCTGAACTCCCCTCCTCATCGTGCTCCGGGGCGACCTCCTCCATGACCCCTTTTAAGAGCCGCATCGCCATCTCTTCTTCGGTGAACTGGCTCTCCCGCGAGTAGCTCCCGCCGGGTTCGGCGAGGATTACGACCCTCCCCAAGTCATGGAAATCAGGCCGTCCCGCCCTGCCCCCCATCTGGTTGAACTCCTGCACCGAGAGCCATTCCCTGCCCATGGCAAGGGAATCGAATATCACCTGAGAGGCAGGGAAGTCGACACCTGCACCGAGCGCCGCGGTGGTCACGACCGCCATGAGCCTGCCCTTGGAAAATTTTGTCTCGACATCCCGGCGTTCCTGTGAGGAGAGCCCGGCATGGTACGCCGCCGCCCGCATGCCGAGCGCTTCGGCAATGGTGTGGCAGCGTGCCCGTGCGTTGGTGAAGATGATGCTCTGCCCCCGGTAGCCCTTTGAAGACGTGTGTTTGTACTCCTCGGTTGTCAGGTACTTGATCGTCGGGATCTTCTGCTTGCGTTCAACAAAAAGGAGGTAACGCTCCAGCGCGACAGGGCGGGCATCGTACCGCACGAGCGTGCAGTTCAGTTTCTTTGCGAGCACTTTCGGGAGGCCGATTGTCGCGGAAAGGTAGAGAAATTGTGCCTGCGGGGCGAGGTACTTGAGCCGGGCGATCATCCCGTCGAGCCGGTGACCGCGGTCGGTATCCTCAAGCATCTGGACCTCATCGATGACCACCGTCCCGATGTGTTTAGGGCGCTGCCCGCACCGGATCATGTGGTCGACTCCCTCATAGGTGCCTACAATGATTGGTGATCCCGGGTTCCGGTCACCGACTTTTCTGGTCTCGGGGAGGTTCAGCCGGCTCACACCGGTGAGGAGCCCGGTCCGGGCAAATGCGGCGTACCGCTGGGAGAAGCGCTCATACTTCTGGTTTGCAAGCGCGACCAGCGGGACCAAAAAGAGCATCCGTCCCCTGCCTTCAAGGTAGTTTTTCACTCCTGCCATCTCGCCAATGAACGTCTTGCCGCTCGCCGTCGCCGCGACGACCAGAAGGTCTTTTCCGTACAGCAGCCCCGCTTCAACAGCAAGCTGCTGTACCGGCATGAGCATCTCGACACCCGATACCTTCACAAACTCTGCAGGAAGGGGGAGAACATGGATATCCGATGTTGCAAGCACGGGGTGCGGTTCGAGCCGGTCAAAGAGTGTCTGGGCAAACGACAGTTTGTCCGGCTGCAAGGTGGCAAGAACCCGGTCAAGGTTCCGGTACTGGTCGAGCAGCACCTCGAGGTGGGCAATCGCGTCCCTCCCGAGCCGCCCGATCTGTGCAGCTTCCCTGCGCAGCTCCCGCCGTGCGCAGTCCATGCAGATCCTTTCTGCCTTGCCAAACACCACCGATGTCTGGTCATCGAGCGGGGTGAACCGCTCGTCAAGCAGGCACATCCGGCAGGCATCAGCGTTTCCTGCCTGGATCTGGAAACCGTGAAGGAACGATTCGAACAATGGATCCGGTTTTGTCAGCTGCACCTCACCCTGACGCAGCTCCCCGATCAGGTCTTTTGAGGGGGTGTGCCTGTACTCCTTCTTCCCGCCCCAGCGGAGCCGGTACCGCGTCGGGCGGGGGCCTTTGGGTGTTTCGGAAAGTTCGCAGATGCCGGCACCGCGGACATGCCTGCCGTCATAAAAGAGGATCCGGTAGCTGCCTTTTGCAGGCTGGACGATGATCTTCATGGAGCAATCAGGTCATGGATCGTGTAGCTGAGCTCCACGCTCTCCAGCCGTTTTAAAAAGTCGGTGAACTCTTCGTCAACGATCACGATTACGCACTCAAGCCCGTGAAACGCCGCCTCGATCACGCCCTCCCGGGCCCCGAAGAACATGTCAGGCTTCCTTCCGACAGAACGCAGGGCAATGTACGCCTCGACACCAACGGCGGCGACCACCTCATTCCCCTTGATGACTTCTGCGAGGCGCTTCCGGTTCACCTTGCGCGAACCACCATGCCGGATCCGAGGAACCTTGCAGATGCGGATGCTGCCTTCCGTATGCTCGATGATACCGTTCAGCCGTGCAACACCCACGTCCTCGTCTTTCTTTGCGTCCATGACAACCGTTCCCGTCGCGGCATGCTTCTTCTTGCCGGCGTAGAGCCATCCGCCTTTCATGTACACGCCGACCTCATCACCTGCGCTGAGGTCCTCGGCAGCGATCGCCGCCCAGACAGCAACCTGCTGGATGATGTCCCTGCGGATATGGCGGGCGTATGCCTCGAGGGACTCGGCGTTGGCAAGGATCCATTCCACGCCCGTTTTCGTCACCTCATAGTTGCCCCTGCCACTTGCCGCAACCATGCCTTCATCAACCAGCTCACGGATGTATTCCGAGATGGCCTGCGGTGTGACCCCGAGCTTTGCGGCGATCTCCTGCTGCCGGACTGCCGGCTGGTGCTCGGCGATCTCCACCAGAATCTGGAGCCGGGTGACCTCCCGTTTGCTGCGCAGGATTGTATACAGGGGGTCCTTACCGCCCGGAATCAAGCCGCACCAGCCCCTGGCCTTTTACATCGAGGTGGGGGATCCGTTTTGCGAGCCCTTTGATAAAAACAGGACTGACACCGAATTTGCGGGAAAGGTCGTTGATGGATGTGATACCCCCGCGAAGATGATCTTCGATCTGCTCGACCGTGGTGCGGAGGTTTTCGTCATTGGAGAGGGAGATATAGATAATATCGGAGAGATCCTGCAGGTTGCACTGGAAGTTCGCCCGGAACTTGTTGTAGGTCGCACGGTACTCCTTGACCGGTTTTTCACCGCGCTTGGGCATACGCCACTGCTCTTCCACGAGATTGCCTTTTTTTAGTATCTGGAGGCAGACCGGCACGTTCCCGGAATCGACCTGGGCAGAGAGTTCATCTTCGTTCATCCACGATTTGCTCAGGAGTTCGTAGACCCTTTTAAAAGACGGGTCGTTGAAGGTCATGAGAAGCGGAACAAGTTCCACGGGATCATTTACAATCCTGATATGGCCCGGCACGGTTAAAACCCTATACATATATCGCCGGGGAAATCAATAAGGTTTTGTGACAAACAATGCGTAACAGGGGCAGAATCATTGTCAGGGGGATTGTCCAGGGGGTCGGGTTCCGCCCGTTTGTCTACGCAAAAGCACAAGAGCTGGGACTATCCGGGACAGTACAGAACCTTGGAAGCGAGGTAGAGATCAAAGCTACCGGAGAGAGGTTTTTGGATTTCCTCGATGTGATCTCACGGGGACCCCCGCTTGCGCGGATTGATTCAGTGCAGGTGGCAGATCTCTTCGAACCTGTTGGGTCAGGATTTACCATCCTCCCCAGTGCTCCCGGTGCGCTGACGGGAATGATCCCGCCTGATGTTGCGACCTGTGATGCCTGTATCGCCGACATCTTCCATGAAGGGGGCAGGTATAAGGGGTATTATGCAACCTCCTGCACCAACTGCGGCCCGCGGTACAGCATCATCGGGCAGCTCCCGTTTGACCGGGAACGCACATCAATGTCGGTCTTTCCGATGTGCCCGGCATGCGCAGCAGAGTACCGTGACCCACACTGCCGCCGGCACCATGCCCAGACGATTGCCTGCCCTGACTGCGGACCGGTTCTCACCCTGTACGACGCACAGGGGAGACGCAGTGACTGTTGCGATCCGGTCAGGGAGACCGCAGATCTGCTCGATGCCGGGAGGATCATCGGGGTCCGGGGCATGGGCGGCTTTCATATAGCATGTATCGAGGAATCCGCTGATGAACTGAAGAGGAGGCTGGGGAGGACCGAGCAGCCCTTTGCTGTCATGGTGCGCCCTGACGCACTTGATACGATTGCGCACGTGTCTGATGATGAACGGGATCTCCTCAACAGCCCTGTCCACCCCATCGTCGTTCTTGTGAAACGGGATCCCTCTGCCCATGCCGGGATCAGCAACCTCCATACCATAGGCTGCATGCTGCCCTACACCGGCTTACACCACCTCCTCTTCTCGTACCTTTCCCATCCCCTGCTCATCATGACGAGCGCAAACATGCCCGGTTACCCGATGATCACGGATATCGACCATGCAATGGCAAAGCTCTCCGGCAATGCGGACTTTTTTCTTACGCACAACCGTGCAATCGTAAACCGGTGTGATGATTCTGTCATAAGGGACGGGTACATCATCCGGCTGTCCCGGGGGATTGCACCCAGGCGGACGGCAATTGACCTCGGGAACCGCTGCATCCTCGGCGTGGGTCCGGAGCTGAATGCAAACGCTACCGTCTATTGTGACGGGTTTGCCATCACCTCTCCTCATGTCGGCAATGTCCGCAACCCCTCTACCCTCGATTATCTCAGGGAGACTGTCGCACGCCTTCGCCGGCTCCTTGGGGCGCACTTCGATGTTGTCGCACATGACCTCCACCCCCAGTTCCTCTCCACACGGTTTGCGCAGGAGCTGGCAGACGAGGCAGACATAGAGCACATCCCTGTCCAGCACCACCGTGCCCACATCGCCGCGACCACGATGGAACCATGTATCGGGATCGCAATCGATGGTGTCGGATATGGAGATGACGGTTCGGTCTGGGGCGGGGAAGTCTTCTGCGGTCAGGCACCCGACCTTGAACGCGTGGCGCACCTCGAACCGGTACCGATGCCGGGCGGCGACCTCGCGACCCGGTTTCCCGAGCGGATGCTCTATGGCATTCTTCCGGAACCGGAAATACTCGGCCTCCTTGCGTCAAAGGGCTGGTCTGAAATCGAACTCGGGGTGCTGAAAAAACAGGTGGATAGGGGTATTAATGTGGCGATGACGAGCAGCACCGGCAGGGTTCTGGACGCTGCCTCAGCGTTGCTGGGTATCTGCCGTGAAAGGACATACGATGGTGAACCGGCGATGAAACTCGAGTCAGCGGCAGCACAGGGAACGCCGGAGGAATGGGATCTCATCTTCTCCAGTACGGGAAGAACAGAGACGTTATCCACCCGGGCACTTATGGAATCGGCACTTGCCCGGCTCCGGGAAGCACCTGCAGGCGACCGCCGCAGCCTCCACGACATCGCCGCTTCGTTCCAGTTCAATCTTGCACGGGGTATTGCCCGGCTTGCAACCAATGCGGCGCACAAAAACGGTATCAGGACGGTCGCACTCAGCGGCGGTGTTGCATACAACCATATGGTGCGCGAGACGATCCGTCATGAGATATCCCGTGCATCGCTCGATTTCCTGATCAGCCGTGATGAGCCGCTTGGCGACGGCTGTGTCTCATTCGGGCAATGCGTCTATGCCGGCACCCTCCTGCGGCAGCGTAACTGATATCCGGACTTCTTCAATGTCCGAGAGGTTTATCTTCCCGGACATTCAAGGTGGGAACAATAACGATGGCAGCAGAGGATCAGGAGCAGGAAGCAAAGGAAAAGATCCAGACCCTCGAAAAAGAACTCGCTGACCTCCGGCAGGGCCTCTGCCTTATACAGGACTATCATCAAAACCTCGAGGAGACTGCACACCGGCAGGATGCCGAGGAGACTGTCGACCAGACATTGTTAAAACCCCTCCTGCGGGAGGATGAGGAGTTTGAAGGGATCTGGAGGTTCCACCTTGAAATGCTGGTGCCCGATTTGGATTCTCAGGTCCCGTACATGCAGATGTACGAGGCATTTGTCACCTACTGCAGCCGGACGGGCAGGACTGCAGCCGGACGCCCTGCTTTTGAATTTGTGCTCAAAAAGATGGGTGTGACACAGCGCCCGGAACGCAGTGTGTGGCAGGGGTACCGGGTCCGGACGGACGTATCCTGACACCCTCTGGTATGGCAATTTTTGGGGATACCGGCTTTTCCGGACTCCACCTTTCAGGACCGCACATGGAATCATGACCCGCATCCGGATTTCCAGAGATTCCGGCATCCCGCTGCTGGGCTCAGTTTACTTCGGGGTCGTGGACCGCGGCACCAGCCTCCTTCAGGTCCGCCCGAGCTGCGGGTGTAACCTGAACTGCCCGTTCTGCTCGGTCGATGCCGGGCCGGCATCAACCACACGCGCGGCAGACTACGAGGTCGACCGGACGTATCTTGTCGATTATGTGCGGGAAATTGCACGGTTCAAAGGCAGGGGTGTCGAGTGCCATATCGATTCGCCGGGTGAGCCGATGCTTTATCAAGAAATTGCAGCCCTCATCGCGGACCTGCGGTCGATCTCTGAGGTGAGTGTCATCTCCCTGCAGACAAACGGCACCCTGCTCACGGACAGGGCGATTGCTTCTCTGGAGTCCGCGGGCCTTGACCGGATCAACCTCTCGCTTCATGCCATCGACCCGGCGATCGCCCGATACCTTGCCGGCGTCCCATCGTATGATGTCGGGCAGGTCCTTGACGCTGCACGTGCGGTTGCGGCAAGCGTAATTGACCTGCTCATCGCCCCGGTCTACCTGCCAGAGATCAACGATTCCGAGATCAGGAAGCTGATCCCGTTTGCCGTGGAGATTGGTGCCGGAAAGCGCTTCCCGCCGCTTGGCATCCAGAAGTTCGAGCGGTACAGGTACGGCAGGATACCCAAGGGGATGAAGGTGCAGAGCTGGTGGCAGTTCTATAACCGGAGCATCAAGCCGTGGGAGAAGGAATCTGACTGCAGGCTCATCATCACCCCGCAGGATTTCGGGATCGAAAAACGGCCAAGGCTCCAAAAGGTCTTTGAAAAAGGTGAGAAGGCAACGGTTGATATCCGGGCGCCCGGCTGGCTCCATGGCGAGATGCTCGGGGTTGCCCGCGACCGCGTCGTTTCGGTTCTCAACTGCCGTAAGACCTCGGGAAATCTCCGTGTGAAGGTCGTCAGCACCAAAGACGGCATTTATGTTGCGGTACCACTCTGACTGCTCACAAGGTGTCGTGTTCACCTGCCCGCTCATCCGGGATCTATGGAAGCTATTTATCCGCCTTCAGAGAACATCTACATTAATCTGATACTGGATGGAACTGGTTTATGTCCCTGGTTATCTGGATTATCACCGTGGTGCGGATCGCCATTGCAGTGCTCCTTGGCTCACTGGGAATCTCAACGGTCCTTGCAACGGCTTTTCGTAACGTATATCATCCACTGCAGGGAAACTTCTCAAGCTCAGTCACCTGGATGGCAAAACCACTGGCAGTCGCTCTTATCCTGCTCGCTCTTGCGTATCTGATCTCAAACACGCTCACAAAGTTCCAGAAATTCATTATCGTCACTCTTGTCTTCGTGATCAGTGTCATGTCTTTGTATTCACTGGTCAGCGGCATGGACTGGACAGCCTCGCTCCAGGCGCAGAGTCCCGGGGTAGTGGGCATCCCCATCGATATGCTGAAACAGGTTACTGCTATGCTGCAGGGTTTGACCGGGGTCTGAGATCTGGAGATAATTGACCAACAACATCTGGGTAACTCCACCAGTAGAAGAGGAGTGCTTTTATTAATTACCGGACTGTGATATGTAATCAGGAACATGATAAAACGTGACGCACGTCCATACCAGGTGGTGAACAATGCCTGAGCGAAGTACAGACTGGATGAAGCAGGCAAAGCGGGATCTGGAGATGGCACAGAAAGCCAACGATTCAGCCTTTTTCGAATGGGCATGTTTTATCGCGCAGCAGGCGGCGGAAAAGGCGGTCAAGGCAATGTACCAGCGCCTTGGCGGATCTGCAATGGGTCATGGCATTCGTCCGCTCCTCCGGGGTCTTTCCGACAGGGTCCCGGTTCCCGGTGAGATCCTGAAAGCCGCAAAAAAACTGGACAGTTATTACATTCCCACACGGTACCCGAACGGGATGGATCAGGGGGCGCCAACAGATTTTTTTGATCAGGAGGACGCAGATGGTGCGGTCAGCGGTGCTGGAGAAATCATTCGGTTCTGTGAAAACATTCTGGCTCGATAAGGACTACATCCGGCACCAGCTCAGCACAGCGGCAGATATCTTGAAATCTGACGGGAACGTCCTGAGAATCGTCCTGTTCGGGTCGTTCGCACAGGACCGTGCGGTGCCGGGCAGCGATCTGGATATTTTAATCGTTCTTCAATCAGATTCCCGCAGGTTCATCGATCGGATCCCGGAGTATCTGGACGCATTTTCCGAGATTGGTATTGGCGTGGATGTGTTCCCCTATACCGTAAAGGAGCTGGATAACCCGGTGGCAAGGAATGCGCTGGAAAACGGGAAAGTGTTGTTTGAACGTACGGATTGACATGGTGCATCACCTCATCCTGCATCCTGCAGCACGGTTGGCATGCTGAATAAAAACCAAAACAGAATAAACAATTAAAACAAAATTTCCGGATTTCAGAAAAAGAGAGATTACCCGAACAGGGCACCAAGCCCTGCCATGCCGCTCTCTTCGTCTTCCTTCTTGTGGTCTTCCTTCTTCTCTTCCTTTGCCGGGGCGGCTGCATGTGCTGCCGCTGCGGGGGCTGCTGCTGCAACTGCCACCGGGGCTGCTGCCTTGCTGATAGCCTCCTCGATATTCACGCCATCGAGTGATGCAACCAGTGCCTTTACACGGGATTCATCAGCCTTTGCACCTGCGGCGGTCAGGACAGCCTTCACGCCGTTCTCATCGACCTTCTTGCCTGCTTTGTGCAGGAGAAGTGCTGCATAGATATATTCCATCTTGTTTCACCTCGTTTTTCTCTTGTTATCTGACAATGCTTTTCAACGCAATGCTTTCTTTCTGAGCTTTACCGATAATCGCATCAACCACGTCTTTCTCGTAGATTGCCGCCTCGACCGCAAGGCCCCTCGCCTCCCTGACGGCCTTTGTCAGGATTGGAACGATGGTATCCTTCGTCGGGATGGCTGCATTGACCGAGAGGTTGAACGCTTGTGCTGCGGCACGCCGGATCTGTTCGAGGATTGCGGCCTCATCGATCGCGAGGACGGATGGCTCGAATACGTTGCCTTCATAGTACGCCGCCTGCAGGGCGAGCCCGACGTCCATCGGCCTGATGTCCAGCTTGATCATCACGCCCGCGACCTTTGCGGAGATGACCGCGCCTTTCTTCACGATCGTCTTTGTCTCCCGGATCTTTACCTTGCCGCCTTCAATCGCAGCGGGAATGCCCGCCTGCTGGAGCTCACCCACGATCGGCCCGGGCTTGAAGCTTGTCGGACCTTTCTCGACCACGATGTCTTCCGGTGCAGTTTCACCCGCTTTTGCAGCCATCTTGGTCTTGGTCTTTTCCAGCTGCCTGAAGAGTTTGAACGGGTTGTCGTTCGAAAAGATCATCGCGGAATGGCCGGAGACATACTTTGAAAGCCCTGCAACTTTGCCCCCGATCTCACTGAGCGCGTGCTCAATGAGCGTGTTCCTCGTCACCCTGATGACCGCTTTTCCCCGCAGGTTGCGGCGGATCTGCTGCACCTGCGCTGCGGGAATGCCGTACATATCAACAAGCCCGACCAGCGTGTACTTCGCGGCGTTCGTCTTGATCTCCTCGATCTCGGTCTTCTTCCATGCCGGCAGGTGCCGCGTGTAGAGTGCCATTTACACCAGCCTCACAGCAGGACCCATTGTGGTCTTGACGTAGATCGAGCGGATATTCAGCGGCCCCTGTTCAAGAACCGATTCGATACGTTTTACGATCGTTTCGATATTTTCTGCGACCTGCTCCGGTTTCATTGTCGTGGACCCGACCTTTGTGGAAAACACTGTCTTGTCCTTTGTGCGGATCTTGACGGAGTTTCTCAGACGTTCCACGATAGGACGGATATCCATCCCGCCGGTGATCGGCATCGGCATCCTGCCCCTCGGACCGAGCCGGGGACCAAGGAACCTGCCGACCTGCGGCATGACTCCCGTCTCTGCAAGGAAAAACCGGTACTGTTCGGCGATCTTGCGTGCTTCCCGCGGTGCGCCGCCCAGCCGTTCAATCTCTTCCGGACCGAGGATCAGGTCTACTTTCGCATCCTTTGCCTGGGTGACAATATCGCCCTTCCCCAGCACACAGAT
>Ga0209253_10006387_pt1 | contig 10216 bp, 10 predicted proteins | sample FrelakmetBRP12BR_FD_187145 | JGI IMG/M metagenome (GOLD analysis project Ga0209253, IMG submission 187145) | Freshwater lake sediment microbial communities from the University of Notre Dame, USA, for methane emissions studies - BRP12 BR (SPAdes)... | ecosystem: Environmental > Aquatic >...
TACAGGCGATTTTACGCTGAAAGATATGTACAAACAGATGGAAGCGATAGGCAAGATGGGACCTCTTGCCAAAATCGTCCAAATGCTCCCGCTTGGGTCGCTGGGCGTTGATATCCCCGATGCTGCGCTTCAATCGACTAAAGAGAGCCTAGAGCGTTTCAGAGTTGTCATGGATTCAATGACTGACGAAGAGCTCGAACATCCACGCATAATTCGCAGTTCACGCATCAAGCGGATCGCTCGCGGCTCGGGCGTCCCTTCTGATAACGTACGCGAGCTCCTGAAATACCATAAGGTGATGCAGCGAACGTTGAAAGGCGTTCGCTCGCAAAAAGATATGCAAAAGTTCTTGAGGAAACAAGGGCTCAAGTGAAAAAAGGGGTCGATACGCACCTTCAGAGAAGTTCGAGTAACTCGGTTTTTCGCTTTTCGTAGGCATCGCTAGTGATAAAGCCTTTCTCACGTAACACATCGAGTTTCTCAATTTGCTCGATTATGTCCTCCTTCATACTCTGACGCTTCCCCTCGTCTGCCATCGTTTTGCGGATTGCCTTTATGGATGATAAACTTTATGTATTTTCACACGAATTACATTGATTCTTTGCTTCATGCTTTCATAGACATTGACGCGGCATTGCACGCGTCTTAAGGTAATGAGTACTTTGAATAAGCCGCCGGAGGGATTTGAACCCTCGATCTGCTGATAATTCTTTGAGCAGCGCTCAAATACGAATCAGCCGCTATGCCGAGCTTAGCCACGGCGGCCACGCATACTATGTTAAACACATATAAAAATGCTTTACACGTCAACCTGAGTAAGCACGTATTAGCGATTAGTTTAAGATGCGGCTCGAGCAAAACACGCTTGACGCAGAACGGCTTCAAAGCGAAGTGAAGAAATGTCCAAAAACCACTGGTATCGTTACGATTTTAACCACTTCCCATCGACTCTAAAAATCAGAGGAGAGCGACGTCGATTGCCACGACGTCAATTTCGCAGCTGTAGATAGTTCCAGACGCAGGATTCGTGCCCACCTCAAATCTCAATGTCCTATACCTACTAGTTAAAATAGCAGATAGCAGGTATTTGACTGCGCCATTTGCTGAGAGGCTCTGCTTAGTAGCGAAAAAAAATCATAAACAGATGTGAAAACGCTTAATTAGACAACCAGATTTGTATCACGCACGACCGGACCAGAAACACCATGCAGAAAATCGATTCCATCTTAGTGAGGTACGGTGAAATCGGAATAAAAAGTGATAGAGTTAGAAGTCGGTATGAAAGTACGCTTGTGAAAAACATAGAAAAAGCGCTCAGCTTTTGCGAAATCCCGTTTGATGCAGTCATCAGAGATTTTGGCCGGATTTTCGTTCAGACGCAAGATGTGGCAGCAGCTCTGGTCACAGCACGTGTTTTTGGCGTGGTTTCTGTTAGTCCCGTCCAGACAAACGCAGCGACGCTGGACGCGATGAAAGACACAGCCTTACAAATCATATCGCCACTACTTACCCAAGGTAAATCCTTTGCAATTCGAGCACGCCGTACAGGAAAGCACGACTACTCAAGCAAAGACATTGGTGTTGTCGTTGGCGGAGCGATTGAAAGAGCAACAGCCGCCCCCGTGCGCTTAAAAAAACCGGATGTCCAGCTGTTCATTGAAGTGAGGGGAGAGAGCACTTACATCTACACACAGATCATCGACGGGGTCGGAGGTTTACCCCTTGGAACTCAAGGAAAAGTGGTAGCCCTCATCTCCGGGGGAATCGATTCGCCTGTCGCAGCGTGGCTTATGATGAAGCGCGGGTGTACGATACTCCCGGTGTTCTTTGACTGTGAGCCTTACACAGGCGACGCTGGACGCGAGCGAGCACTAGCGGTTGTCAAAGCACTCGCCGTTTGGGCAGGGCGCCCTTTAGATCTCGGAATAATCAGCCATGGGCCAAATTTGGATCAGTTCAATAATCTGGCGCCACGAACAACCTGCGTGCTTTGTAAGCGGATGATGTACAGGATCGCAGCGTCGATCGCTAAGAAAGAGCAAGCGCACGGTATCGTAACTGGAGAAAGTATTGGACAGGTCGCTAGCCAGACGACCCAGAACCTCTTAGCCATCGACCAAGCTTCTGACGTTCCTGTTTACCGTCCATTAATAAGTCTGGATAAAACAGAAAGCATAAAAAAAGCGCGAAGCATCGGAACTTACCATTTGTCGACGGCTGGTGATACTCCAGTCTGCGGGGCTACACATAGACACCCGACTACTAATGCAGACCTTTTCGAAGTCAACGCATTAGAGACGCAACTTCCGCTAAATGAGCTAACCGCTGCCGCATCAAAAAGCCTTATTTGGCAACGTATCTTCCCCGAAAAGTCATATCGATGGGTTTTGTGTAGTGAACGCAAGAAGTAAAAACCTACACTTTTGCTTAGAAAACCGTTACTTCTGTCTGCAGGACTATTTGTGGGGCTTATATACGCTTTTGCTCGAGGTGTCGTTAGTTTGGAATATCTGTCCACGTTTTCGTAACTTCTTCGAGCCCCTTTTGCAGATACTTTTCCTGGAGCAAGTGATCGACATCTGCTGCAAGCAAATTCGCGATCGAAAGCGCGCAAAAGATTACGTCTACAACCTCATCCTTAGCGGTCGCTTCTTTGCGTCGAACAGCAGTAGCAAGCTCTCCACATTCCTCCAAGAGGACCGAAAGAAGAAAGAGTGAGCCAGAGGCTTTATCAATCGTGCCATACCTGACTTTGATTTGCTTTTGAATTTCTGCAAGATCCATCTTAACTATGCGATGCCGCTAAGCGGACATCATCGACGCGAATCGTCTTCCTTCCAGCGTGCTGTGCCAATATCAAAGCGCGTTCAGTGAGATCGATAACGTAGTTATCCATGACGTTGGCAAGTGCTTCCGCAGCCTCTTGACTCACGCGTTCCGCGCCTGCCTTTCGGAGAATTCTATCAACGGGAGCAATTGGTAATTCAGTCATTTGGGCCTCCTAAATTTTTTATCGTGTACTTTCAATTCGACTAGCTAACGTCTTTTTGCTCCTTTTTCTACTTAAAGCCGGCATACATCCAGTCCCACGCTTTCCCACAACGCTCATCCTGAGCGCTGCCATTGATAAGTGCTGGAAGTACGGTTGGATCGTCCCAAGGGCGCCGCTCCTCGTCAGGTGTCTCGTAGTCGTAGAGTCTGTTAACGAAATACACGAGGAAGGCACGCCGTTCACCGAGGACTTTAAACCCATGCCAATAGTGTCCGGGAATTTGTACTAACTGTAAGACATCGCTTGTGAGAATAATCTCGTTAAGTTCTGCAGTCGCATCGTCAAAAGCACAAAGCTTGATGGCACCGTCCAACACGACAAACAGGTCAGTTTGTCCCTGCGTATGCCGATGCCACGCTCTGACGACGCCAGGATAAGTGATTGAGAAATTACATTGCTTGAGTGAGTCGTTAGCTATCCAGTCTTTTCTCACTAATTCTGTAAAAAATCCTCGCTCATCTGCGCGTTTAATGAGCGGCCTCGTCTCAACCCCTTGAAGCATACTAGAACACATCTTTGCGTTTCTAGTTTAACTTGTTTGCGTTATCGTGCCACGTATCTGTAATCGCTGGGCGCTACGTCACTATTCGTCCGACGAACAAAAGAACGGTAAGTGCGACAATAAACATCGACGTAAAAAGCATGACGTTTAACGCGCGAATAACGGTGGCTCGCGTGATTTTGCCTTTTCCGTCGCCTATCTCATAGCAAGAAGGCTTGATCAGCGTCACACCCAAACCCCCGGCGAACAAGGCGACGGGGAGGCCAGAGTTGATTGCCCGCTTCTTGTGTCGATCGCGTTTTAAAACAGCCCACGCTTTAACGAAGGCCACTTTGCCTGACATGACATAGAACCCTAACATCATGGGAACGATAGCCAAGCGTGTCGGAAGGTAATTGAGAACATCGTCCAATCTAGCTGAAAATAGTCCTACATGCTCTCGGTGATCTCTGTAGCCGAGCATTGAATCGAGCGTATTTACAGCACGATAGCATATGGCGCCGGCGATGCCAAAAACGGCAAAGAACAAAAGAGGACTAACAACGCTGTCGATGGTGTTCTCCGCTATCGATTCGCATACACTAGAAAGGATATAATCACGATTGAGTCCAGTCCTATCCCTGCTGACGAGTGCTCGTAACTCGAACCGAGCCGCCTCGATTTCCGTATTGGCTAGATCTGTCACTCGTAAGGCTTCTTTCTGCAATGTGAATATAGAAAAGGATGACTTGAGCAAGTAAGCGCTCAGGACAACATAGAGCAGTAACAACAAACCGTTCGTACTTGCTAAGCGATAACCTAACAATTGAAAAAGCCCGACAGGCACAGTAAAGCTTGCGAGCACGACTATTGCTGCTGCCGTTCCTTTAAGTTTTTGGGCGCGCTTAGTTCCTGTGTACAATCGGGTCTCTAGTGCTGCGACGATTCGCCCCATCCATACGACGGGGTGCACCTGAGCGGGAGGTTCGCCAACAAAAGCGTCAAGAATTAATGCTACGGAGAGGATGCAGATCTGGAGGAGGAGCCAAGAAGGCATATCTTATAATCCAATGATTGAATACAACGCTTCCACGTCTACGTGTTGCCGTACCACACGAGCAAACTCATCAAAGGGGTCCCCGTCATAATCTGATTGAGTTTTACGCTCCGAATTAGTTCGAAATGGCGTGTTATGAGAAATTCCTTTTACCCGCTGAGAACGGCTCGCGTGAAGGTACTCCAATAAAGCGGAGCGAAAATTGTCGTTGTGGAACAAGCCGTGTAAGTAGGTCCCCAGGACAAGACCGGTTTCATCTTGCGACCCGTCGTCTCCAAATATCGGGACATTTGATGTCGTGACCCCCATATGGATTTCGTATCCACGTACTGTTTTTTCTCGCAAAGAGTCGAGCAGCGGCCCGTGTCCTGTAACGTGTTTTTCCACCTGTTTTGTCTCTTTACTGCTCGCGTTAAAAATAGTATGGGCGGGCAGTAGCTGCAACCCTTCTATAGCTATGCTTTCGTTTTGCGTGCCTTCAAAGCCCTCATCAATTATCGTTTCACCGAGCATCTGAAATCCTCCGCAGATGCCAATGATCGGAATTATACCTGCACGTGCTGTGATCTGCTTGTCCATCCCTGACCGGCGTAGTGCGGCCAAATCGTCGATCGTATTTTTCGTGCCTGGAATAATCAACGCGTCTGGTGAACCGAGATCGCCATCTAACGAAATATATCGGAGTTGGGCTAAGGTCTGAAGGGGTTCAAAGTCAGTAAAATTTGAGATATGTGGAAGCCTGATCACCGCAATCTCCAGCGCGCTGTATGATTGTGGCAACTTGTCCCCAAGCGAGACGGAGTCCTCAGAAGGCAATCGTACGTTAACATATGGAATGACGCCGAGAACGGGGATCCTTGTGAGCTTCTCGAGCTGCGTTATTCCAGACTCAAGCAGTTTTTTATCGCCTCTGAATTTGTTAATAATAAAGCCTTTAATCCGACGCTGATCGTCAACGGAAAGTAATTGAACTGTTCCATAAAGGCTCGCAAAGACACCTCCTCGTTCGATATCGCCTATGAGGATGACGGGGGCGTCAACACTTTGCGCAACTCGCATGTTAGCGATATCCCGATCGTAGAGGTTAATCTCTGCGAGGCTGCCGGCACCTTCGATTATGATAATTTCATATGAACGAGCAAGCGCTTCGAGCGAAGCGCACACATGCTTAAAAATGACGTTAACTGAATCGTAGTACTCACCAACTCTTCTGTCTCCTAAGGGTTTTCCATGTAAAATTACTTGAGATATCGAGTCACCCTTAGGCTTCAATAAAATCGGGTTCATGTCAGCTGACGGCTCAATTTTGGCAGCCCATGCCTGTACAGCCTGGGCGATCCCGATCTCATCGCCGTCCTGCGTTACCCACGAATTCAAACTCATGTTTTGTGACTTAAAAGGCGCCACTTTGAACCCACCATCCACCAGTAACCTGCACAGTGCAGCAGTTAAAACGCTCTTGCCAACGTGCGAAGCGGTCCCAGTAATCATTAAAAAGCGTGCCATGTTGACGGGTACCCACTGCTGCCTCTCGCAATTTTCGCAATAAGGTATGCGAATCTGGGTTTAGATTTCTTATCACGGAACGTGATAAATAGTTGTTGGAAGGCACAAAAACGAGTTCGATTAAGGTATGTTTAGTATAGCGATCCTCACTAATACACAAACCGCTAGAGAGGGTGCCTGTAGAGTAACAATAGTCAAACTTGAGCCGGATTGATGAAGCCACCCTGTATCATCAAATCGGCAAGGACGAGCGCAACCATAGCCTCAGCGACTGGTACTATTCTTGGCAATATACAAGGATCGTGTCTGCCTTTAACGGAAAGATCGACTTCCTGTAACGTCTCAAGATTAATTGAGGTTTGCCGCCTTGCAATTGACGGCGTCGGCTTCACCGCAATTCTGCAGATAATCGGGGCTCCTGTAGAAATGCCGCCGAGAATTCCTCCGGCCTTGTTAGATTTAGTCTCAATCAGCCCGCCTCTTGCAGAAAACTGATCGTTCATTTCTGTTCCTTTGAGTCTTGCTGCGTCGAAGCCGGCACCAATCTCAACTGCCTTCACGGCACCAACACTCATGAGCGCTTTGGCTAGTTCTGCGTCCAGTTTACCAAATACAGGCTCACCAACTCCCGTCGGCACATTGAAGGCGACTATTTCTGCAATTCCACCCACGCTGTCACCCGCCTTTTTCATGCGTTCTAGACACGCGACCATCTCATCTGAAGCAGTTGCGTCGCAGCATCGCACGATGCTCCTTTCAGCTAGCATCAAATCTTCCGGACTCTCAAAAACGAACTTCGATTGTATTCCATGAATTTCGACCACGTGCCCAAGCACTCTGATGTCTCGATGCGCGAGGAGCTCCTTCGCCACTGCTCCTGCGGCTACGCGTCCCGCAGTCTCGCGTGCTGATGCTCTCCCACCACCTCGGTGATCTCGCCATCCATACTTAGTGTGAAACGTGTAGTCAGCGTGTCCTGGACGAGGCACATGACGCAGCTCATCATATACACGCGAGTCGACGTCTTCGTTTCGTATGATAATGGAGATTGGCGTACCAAGCGTCTTATCTTCGAAAATTCCTGAGAGTATCTGCGCTGTATCCATTTCAGATCGCTGCGTAGTAACAGTGCTTTGCCCCGGACGTCTGCGATCTAATTCCTTTTGGATAGCTTCGTGGGTTATTCGTAGCCCAGCTGGGCAGCCGTCGATGACCGCTCCCGTGGCTGGACCATGACTCTCGCCCCAAGTTGTTACCCTAAACACGCGTCCCCAAGTGTTCATTAAACAAATTCCACAATAAGCTTCAAACAGATTCGGCGCTTAGCGGCTCGAGATTTGCTCCAAGGGCAAAAATATCATCAAAAAAGTCCGGATAAGATACCTTTACCGATTCCGCGGTATCAATCTGGGTTTGCCCTTCCGCAGCTAACGCAGCGACGGCGAGCGACATAACGATGCGATGGTCTCCATATCCACTTAAAGAAGCCCCCTTGGGCGTCCCCCCCTTGATTCTCAAAATATCGTCTACTTGCCTGATGTCCACCTGCATCTTGCGGAGCTCAGTAATAATGGCGACGAGTCGATCCGTTTCTTTGTAGCGCAAATTAGAGACGTTTAGAATGTCCGTAGTTCCTTGTGCGTAAGCGCCCAGAACCGCGAGTATCGGAACAAGATCAGGGATGTCACTAGCATCTATGGTAACGCCACGAAGCTCAGCACCGTCAACGGTAACTACCTCACGTTCCCACGAAATATTGGCCCCCATCTCTTTGAGTATGGAGACAATTTTCTCATCACCTTGTTTAGATTTTGAGAGGTTGTGCACACTTACCTGTGAGTTTGTAATAGCGGCCGCACTGAGATGGAAGGCCGCTGACGAAAAATCGCCGGGAATTAGAAAATCTGTATCAGCATAATTCTGACAACAAGGTACCATAAACTCGTAGTAGTCGGTGCTTACGTTGATCTGTGCTTGATTCAGCAGTTCGAGCGTCATATCGACGTACGGCCGCGACTGTAGATTGTGTACGTTTAGTGTAGTGTCAATTTGACAAAGAGGACACGCGATTAGAAGCGCAGACAAAAACTGTGAGCTCATCGGATTCGTCAGTGCTGATCTTCCGCCTGAAAGCACGCCTTGCACGATCACGGGCGCCGTCCCGTTTTCCTTCGTTGCTGTCACTTTCGCCCCCAGTTCATTAAGGGCGTCGATGAGTTGAGAGCTCGGTCGGCTCCTTAGCGATGTATCCCCCGTTAGCACCGTTATACCGTTAATCAAGGAACAGACCCCGATCATAAATCTCAACGTCGTTCCTGAGTTCTGGCAATCTATGACGTTATCCGGCCTTATGGGCTCTCCTTGCACTCCGTCGACAAAAAACGCATCAGCTACTGGGTTTATAGTGGCACCAATCGCCTCGCATGCGTTCACCGTCGCGCACGTATCTTCAGAGACAAGAGGTCTAATAACTCGTGAGGTCTTCGACAAGCTGGCCATTACTATGGCGCGGTGAGTGTAGCTTTTGGACGGGGGGGCCTCTAGCTTGCCGTGAATCGTGGATTGCGAGATCCTCACGTTCATAATATATGAATGATTAGAATCAATTTATTTAAACGTGTGGTAGTAATGTTAGATCGACTGGAAAACGAGATAGAAATGCTTGAAAGGCACCTCGAAGTTTTAAACGCAGTCGTTGTTGGCGAACCCATAGGGATTTCGAAGTTGTCAGAAATGACCGGGCATTCCAAGTACAAAGTACGCTACTCACTCCGAATACTGGAACAGGAAGGCCTGATCAAGCCATCACCTTACGGCGCAATTACCAGCTCAAGGATTTCCGAGTTTGTTCAGAGCTACGAGCAAATTTTAGATCAGTTCCTGAAAAAACTTAGCGAAGTCAAAACCAACATCAAGATTCAAAAAGACTGAGGTAAAGAGGCCCGCAACGAGCGTTACTCGTCGCGTAAACGGTGCTATGACCTCAAAGTTTAAGTAAACTAAACACACTAGAGTGATGTGAAGCCGCCATAACTCAGTTGGTAGAGTGCGTGGCTGTTAACCACGATGTCACAGGTTCGAGCCCTGTTGGCGGCGTCTGAGGGGCCTGTAGCTTAGCCAGGTCAGAGCGCCCGGCTCATAACCGGGCGGTCACCGGTTCAAATCCGGTCAGGCCCACCACTACGGTTTCTAGCTCGAAACGACCCCTTTAACGGAAGTGGTTGAGCACAACTGTTCTGCAGTCCTTGCGTTCTTGTATCAATTTCCCCATCTTTCGAAAAATTTGAACGAGTATTGGTTTATGCCCGTTTTTGAGCTGCGATTCGCATTCTGGCTTATACAGATCAAATGACACCGAGCTAAATAAATATAAGACGAGTCATGAGGCATACAACGCGGCTAGTGATTATCACATTAAGCAACGTTTTTGAGCCCTTAGAGTAAGAAGCGTGATCTGCGTGACGTTCCAAAAAGTCATGAGCAATGTGGAAGAGGCCGTAACCGAGAATGAGCTAGCAGCCCTCCTTAGCGCGAAGAAACAAGTTACTGCTTATGCCGGTTACGAACCCAGCGGACAACTCCATCTTGGACACCTCCTTACGGTCTACAAGCTTATTGATCTGCAATCAAGTGGCGTCGACGTCATTGTACTGCTAGCAGATCTACATGCATATCTGAACGAAAAGGGCACGATGGAACAAATCCGTAAGTGGGCGCGCTACTACGAGAAGTGCTTTACCGCCTTAGGTCTTGCTAATAAGACTAGATTTGTGCTCGGAAGCGACTATCAGCTCGAACCTGACTATACGAAATTGATCTTAAGACTAGCGAGGCATACTACACTAAACCGAGCTCGGCGTAGCATGGATGAGGTATCAAGAAACTCAGAAGATCCAGTTGTGTCGCAAATGATCTACCCGCTTATGCAAACGGCGGATATTGGACACTTGAAGATAGACATCGCAGTCGGTGGCATCGACCAGCGAAAGATACACATGTTAGCACGCGAAGCGCTGCATTCGATGGGATTCCAATCTCCCGTTTGTATACACATGCCAATCCTGCTTGGCCTCGACGCAAACAAGATGTCTTCGTCTAAAGATAACCTCATTGCCGTTGA
>Ga0209253_10006388_pt1 | contig 10215 bp, 13 predicted proteins | sample FrelakmetBRP12BR_FD_187145 | JGI IMG/M metagenome (GOLD analysis project Ga0209253, IMG submission 187145) | Freshwater lake sediment microbial communities from the University of Notre Dame, USA, for methane emissions studies - BRP12 BR (SPAdes)... | ecosystem: Environmental > Aquatic >...
GTCTCTGTATTTGCTGTCCAACTCGCCGTAAGGAGCCAGGTTGCACTAAAACAAATAGAAGGAATCAAGACCATAGCCAAGATGAGAAGTAACTTTTTCATAAAGCCTCCTATAAAATATAACTTGGTTGAAGTCCCTGTTGTTGCCTTCTGAATTGCATTTGACTCCAGGGCAACCTTCTGCAATTTGCCAATATCTTTTTTGTCGTATGAAATTTCATCCCTTCTTTCGTCCAATCATCCAAGAATATCCAATCGTCTGTTTCCCCTTGTTCCCCCTTACGATATGGATGTTTTAAAATATCTTCCTTCCAATAACAGGCAGAGGAATGAAACCATACGAAATTCTGCGACTCAAATATTTCTCTGTTCATGATTGGCACATCGTACCATTGTTTAACTTGCTGTCCATCAACATCAAGTTCCCAATACCACGAAGTCAGGCATTTAACATCCCTGAAGTGATTCATAAAACTATGGGAATATAATGCCCTGTGTTTAGTGCTTAAATCATCATGGTCGTTCACGCAGATTAATTCTGACTGTGTCATCCTGTTTCCATAATTTCTTGCTTCCTCAACTCCACCATTTGTTTCAAGTCTGTAATATTTTATTCTCTCATCTTTTTTCAGATACCATTCCATCAACGCATCCGTAAAATCTGGTGAGGCATCATCCACTACGATAATCTCTATGTCCTTGAGAGATTGATTGCGGATAGATTCAAGTGTTTCTGCTAAATACGCATCCCCATTGTATGTTGGAATTACAAAACTTATCTTAGGCACAAATCCTCCTTAAAAAACCATCAGGGTTGAATGTAAACAAAAACTTTTCTCTATCTCTATCAATTCTAAATTCCTTGTGTGTCTTTAAAAATTCCACTACTGCTTCATGTGGCCCTTGTTCATAAATTCTTTTTCCATTAAGCGTAGCGTATATTGGATTATTTAGATTCGTGTCGTCCACAATAAGATAATTTCCAACTGTAACCAATTGAGAATACATTTCCATTTCTTTCAATACGTGATCTTTACCGTGATCTGAATCAAGACATACCATTACTGATTTAGCACCATTCATGCTTGATGTTATGGCTGAAAAAATATCGTGAGAGATAGAACTTCCCTTCAGGTAGGTTATTCTATCATGGGAAGGGAACGAATTTTTAGTCTGGTCATTTTCAATGGTATAAACAATCCCATTTCCAATAAGGTCAAGCATATTAGCTAAAAATAATGAGCAACCACCCTTAAACGTTCCTGTCTCAATAATCACATCTGGCTTAGTCTCACTTATTATTTCCTGTAGAACCATAATGTCCATCGGGTTCTTCATCATTTTATGACCGAACCAAGTTGTATTTCTTTTCCAAATTCCACTCTTGTAGAAAGTTAAGTGAAATGAATCTATTGAATGATGAGGACAACAGATTTGCCCGTGAGGTTGGATTTCGTATTCTCCGTTTACCTCATCAAAAGTTGTCTCGCAACCACACCTGTATTTTATCGTTCTCAAGCCTCACCCATCCCAAATGTTCCCCTATCAGTAGGCTGAATATCTTCCAACTTCGCATATTTATGAATCTTCTTTTCCATGATTTTTTCAATCTTGCGCTTGAAATGATTCGGTGTCGTTTTTTCACGGTATTCATTCAGGTCATCCTGATTCACTTCAGGCTTTTGCTTTAATATCTGCCTCAATGTGTGAACTATCATCCTCCTCAATTCTGGAACGTTGCCGTAAGATTGAATCTGATAAGTGGATGGGATGTATTTTTCAGTAATGACCATATTTCCCATGCAGATTGACTTTAAGACATTAACCATCGAATCATCAAAATGAATCGTGATGGAACAATTCAAATCGTTTATCTTGAAAATCTGGTCAGGCATGGCTCTCTCAAGATGGTGCTTTAATTCCATGTCATTGACCGAAATTCCCCCTGATATTTCTTTCTTCAGGTCATATTTTATGGGAGGATAAACAACTTCTGATTCAAGGTGCATCCTTTTTAAAATCTGCTGGTCTTTCATGTTCGTGCAAAAATGATTCTGAACTTTACCCAACCCTAATTGCACAAAGTAATCTACATCCTTCCAGGGTTGATTCATCAAGGTTCTTACATCCAATCCTATCCAATGGATAATTTTATGGTTCCAATGCCTTCCAAATACTCCTACGCTTGCCTGTATCCTCTCTATGTCGCACATGAATCCATACTGGTAAATCATCGTGTAGTCATGAGGTTTATGACCTGGATATACCCTGAAATCAGCATCTATCATTTTGGCAATCTCCAGGGCGTATTGGGGGTCAACAAGAGAGGTTGCACACACTTTTCTGTCTGGAATGCCATGCTTTTTTTGTATTTCCCTCCTTCTTGGCTTCCAGAAATTATTGGAATCAACGCTTAATCCACCTGCCTTTGGAGGTTCTGCACAATAGAGAGGTTCTTTGATGTAGAATCCTTTGAGTCCATTGTCCGTTAGTGACAATGCCCAATCCCAGTCTATGAGAGACCTCAATTGCTCATCCCATCTTACTGCATTTTCCCTGCGGTAAGGATTTGCGCCATCTATAAAATTCTCACATTCAAGGTGGTATCTATCGAAGGTATCGCTGTAATAAATATCCATTGGATTTGGACTGACAAGTTTATACCCTGAATAAACCAATCCGCATTCAGGATGTTCATGAAAATTATCTACCCATGTTCTGAGAGTGCCAGGCATCAAAAATAAATCTGAGGATAGGTGGGAAACAATATCTCCTGTGGCCTTTGTAAGGCCAAAGTTGTTTGCTTTACCAAGGTGTCCTTCTGGAAGCCAATGAAGTTGAATCTTCTCTCCATATTTCTCAACCAGTTTTGCAAATAAATCTTTTCTTGTCTCCCATTCCCCATTCAGGACAATGATGATTTCATAATTCTTGTAATCCTGATCGAGAATGGAATCTATATTCCTAAAAATATATTCATCACACTTGTAGCCTGGCACGATAAATGAGCATTTGAGATTCGGCTTCAATAGATTAAGTCTCCTTCCTCACCCTTGCATCTCTGGCATTCCTTCGGGTCGCTCTCGCCCTTCGCATAACTGTAGGGCTGACCGCATTCCTTGCATCTTTTGATAATCCTATTCCTTTCCCATTCTTCCAAATATTTCATTTCCCTTTTTTCTATATCACGCAAATCCTTCATGCTCATATTTAGAAGTATCGGCATATCAGCCTCATTGAAGGGGGAGTAATGAATACCCCCCCCTCATGCTAAAGATTAACCTTCACCCACATTCGTTGCGTTTCGACCCTGAACGAGCCAGAGGCAGGCAGACCTATTAAGAACCTTTGCGGTCATAATACATCTGTAGCCAACCGTGCTGTAGAGGTCTAACGGGTTGTCTGTTGACGAAGGGCCTGGAGTCTTGATGAAAGTGCGAACTCCGCCATCAAAATCAGTAACACCATATGCGCCTCTGGCGAAGAAGAAGGCAAAATAGAACCTTCCACCACCATATGCAGAGGGTTGCGCCCTCGCATAGTTCGGAACTCCACCAACCGATGAAGTTGAGAATAATGGAGCTTCAGTTGATTCGTAGAACTTGAACTGCTCCATTATTCCGACAAGTCCTCTCTCTGACCCTCCTGGCATCCTTCCAGTATTGATGCCAACGACCTGACTCTCTGTGTATTTATGCAGGTCTATAAAGGCAGAAGAGGATCGGAGTTCGTGAACCTTGTCTGGATGGATGATGCACTTGTAATACCCATCCTCAAAGGGGAGAGCATTTTTCACTCTCAACTTCAGGGCTAATGCTCTTAAAATCTTCGGGCTGAGTGGCGTTGAACAAAGACCCGTTGCACCACCGCCCTTGCATCCAGCAGATAATGATTTGACTCTTGTCGCTAAATTCTCGATAGACCATACAGGAGCCTGCCATTTCGCAGCAGAAAAACATCCTGTGTGGGCTGTACATCCCATAGCCGACACATCCAACCCCATGTGAGAACTTGCGGCAGATACAGATAGTGTTGAAGATAGGCTTGTCAGTTTCCATAACAGGTAACGTGCTGTAACGAAATCCACCGTCATTGCGGCAGAATCAGCAAAGAGGTCAATCGCACCTTCTACAACTGAATTTATGGAAACCATATCAATGTAAGTTGTTATTTTTGCGTGTTCACCGAAGAGAACCAGGGCAGCAGAAACTCTTGTCGCACTAATTCCTGCTCCTGCACCTGCACCTGATTCTGCAAGCAGTAAACCTTTACCCATGTTGTTCCATCTGTGCCAATAGACTGATGCGCCTTCATGTTTTGGCAATTCCTTTTTGACACCGAACTGATGGAACATCAACTGGGGAGTCAATCTTTCCAGCATTCGCCTGTCATAATAAACCTTGACAAGCTGGGAAAGAGTAGTACTCGCAGTGGTTAATGTTACCATTTTTCCCCTCTATTTTACGCAGAGAGGATTTACCAGTCAGGATGTTTCACATACTTCAGGTATTTCCTAATCTCTGCGCTTGTCATTTTAGACAAATCTTTAGTAGAAGGGATTTCGGATTCAGACCTGGCTCTTTTTTCGCCCGCAGGGATTTCAGCCATTGTTTTCATTTTAGCCTTCTTTTCCCCTTTCTTGATGCCACGTTCAAGAGCTTTATTGGCAATCTGCTGATAAAAATCAGCCCTTGCCATAGCAAGTGCCGTATCTCTTGAATGCCCATCCTCACGATATTCATCATAGGTAGGCTTTATTGCATACCAGGTGTCACCTAATGTCTCGGCTAACTTGGTTTTATACTCCCGTTCAATCCTCTTATCCTCTTTGGCCTTTGCATCTCTGGACTCCGCAACCAGATTCATGAAATTGGCAAGTGTCGCAGCAGGATTGTCATTGAGTTCTTTCACCAGATACTCATTGACTTTTTCAATCGGCATATTGCCAAAAGGAGTTGCAGGCTGCCCTGTCGCCTTTCGTTCCAATTCCGATTCCCATTCTTTGAGTTTTGCCATTTTCTGATTGTAATCTTCGCCCTGTTGAGCCAAAGCGATAATTTTGTCCTCATCAACCTCGACTTCTCCCTTCTTGGTTCGCAGTTTGTAGGTCTTGGCAGCCTCTTCCTTTTTGGAAACATCCTTTTTCGTTTCAGCTTCTTCAGCAGTTTCTTCAAGTTTGGTTTCCTCTTCGGTTTCTTCTGCTGTTTCTACGGCCTGTTCCGTCTCTTCTTCCTCCCCAGAGTCAGGGACACTCGTTTGCATCAGCATTTGCTTCAATTCGCTTGAAGATTTGCCTTCGATGCTATCTGTGCTTGGCATAAAATTAACTCCTTTCTTGCAGTAATTTTTCTAACTCATCACTAATTATTTTTCTCTTGACCGCAGCACCCGTGTATCTTTCACGCAATGCAATTAGGGTCTGGAGTTTGCTTCTGCATGATGCAAGAAATAATACCATTTTTGCATCCGTATCGAACTTGTCCACCTCCTTTGTCGTAAATTCCTTAATCGTGTTCTGTATCGTATTGTCAAGCAGAACAAGTAAATTTTTACCAGCAGGAGTCTGAGCATCAGCTTCATACTTTTGAATTTCCTCCAATTCAATCCTTAGCTGATTTAAAACTTCCTCATCTACCTTTCGCTTAAACATTCATACTCCCCATTGTTGGTGCCATTGGCGCATTGGGTGTTGACTCAGGCATACGCATTGCCTTCTCGCCAAGATTAGGCAATGCCTGTTGTCCTCCTCCTCCCATCATGGACTGCATGAACTGTTGAACCATTGCCTGATTCTGCGCCATCATTCTCTCTTCTTCGCTCAATCTCAACTGCTCAGGTGAACGGATTTCTGGGAATGTGTCAAGCAATCTGTCCAGCCACTCTTCAGCCTTCGGCATCACGAATGGAAGGAACGCCCCATTCGCACCTCCAAACACCAGTGTCATTGCCTCTATCATCTGCTTACGTTCTATGTCCTGAGTGTGCTTGAATCCTGCAAAGCACTTGTATGTAAATTGCCCTTCGTAATCTTCAGGAGTCACCTTTTCCGTCCTCTGTTCAGGCCAGTAATAGAATTGGGATGAGTCAGTCATGAACATACGCTTGTATTCCACTATGTCTTTCACAATATCTTCAACACCCATCATGGCAAGCAGGAGATTGTATGTATCGCTTCTCAATTCCCCTGCGCTTCTCATTCCCATGTATTCTGTCGCTGTCTCCGTCCCTGCAACCTGCTGACCACGCAACTGTGGAAATGCGTTTGAGTAGTTCATGATGTCATTCTCAATCACGCCCTGTCTCCTTAGTGCCATCATGAGCAACTGCCAGTCCTGTCTCTGCGGAAGGATCGCATTCACATCATCCGTGAAGATGAGATTTCCAGCCCTTGAGTTTATCGTCCTTGTTTTTAATCCTGCACGTTCCCTGTCCACAATGTATTGCGGATTCAACATGATGTTTGCAGCATCATTGAACTGGTTTCTGTTCTCATTTATCTCTGCAAACAACTGCTTCCCTTCTTCCAAGATGGACATTCCATAAAACTCGTTGTCAATGGGAATGGGCTTAATCACTTTTACAGGGATGCGCCCAAGAAAATTCTGCCTGTCGTCACGAATGATATTATCATCATTGGTCATCATGATGAAATCATTGTGCGACCAATAGTAATGCACCTTGACCAACTCTGAATATTTATCCTCCGTGTAAGAACTTTTTTCCTTTATCGCCTGAATCTCTTCTTCTTCAGGAGTGTAAATCTGCCCTTCGTGCAGTTCAACTTTACCGATGTTTTTATAATACGGATTTCCTGCGAACTGCTGAATGATTCTCTTAGGCACATAGGCTTCGTAGATGAGATACGCATCGGAGTCGTCAAGGGTAAGGACAGATGGATTGACATAGACATGGAAGAAATTCATGAGCTGGAGAATGGGCATTTCCTTCCCGAAATAGTTTCCCCACGGTCTTACCCAGATGAAAGCGCATGGATATTTAAACGCCTGCTTATAGGCGTTATACGAGAAGATAGGCCACTTCTGGGTGTAGAGAACCATGTTCGCATCTTTCTCCACTCTTCTCGCCTTCACCCTTGAATCATCGTCCTCTTCAACCACATGGACATAAGGGAGGACGGATGCCATCACCTGAATGCACTTGCCAAGGTAGGATTCCACGATGATGTAAGGCCACGGCAACGAGATGTTTGACAGGAACGGGTTCTGTGTCTCGTCTATGTAGTTCAGATACAGTTTCTCATTGTCCACTGCCCTCATCCTTGCATCTGAACTTCCGTCATCCGCAAGACTGAGTCTTTCTGTTATCATCTCCATGCAATATTTTTCTCTGCTTGTTCTTGGCATTTTATCTCATTCTCCCATATAGTCTTTCCGTTGACGGCCTTCTCGGTGGCGGAAACTCAAACTCTGACACCCTTGTGTCAAAGAACTTGGCTCCAGCGTTGTAGGCGTAAATCAGGTTCATGCAGGTGTCATTCCCCTCTGGCTCAAGCTGGTCACGCATCGTGCCTTCAAGGTTTCCTTTCTGGTAACGCTTCGCCCCCCATGTATCGAACTGCTCGATGTGAACCTTGCACTGCGGGTCGAAGTAGAGTTCCTTGTAGTTCAGTTTTCTCGCTATGAATGCCTGCGCTGAGTTGAAGTCCGTCAAGCCTATGTCGCACTTAATGTCGAACCCTCTCAGCATCTCCACAATGCTCTTCGCCCTGTAACCCTTGTCCTGCGCCTGTTCTATGTTAGCTATCTTGTCTATGATGTTTTTCTTGATGTCAAGCCTGTAATCTGGGAAGGTGATCTTCTGAAAATACTCTCTCGCCACTTTCTCCACCACATGATCTTCGATGATTGATTCCCTGAATACATACCAGATGTTTTTCATGTTGATGGCGAGATATGTAATGACAATGGGCTTTGCAGGGTGCCAGTCAATGATGACATAGTTTGTGGTTTCCCTTGACGGGGTAAACGGCCTTCCCACATTCTTGTGGTAATCAAAGGGAAACACCTTGCCTTTGAACTGGATGTGCTTGCCGAATCTTCTCATCTGCAATTCATCTTCAGACATCGTGGCAAGGACTCTTTTTCTATGCTCAACGGGCATGAACGGGTTCTCAAGAGAATCCATCTCCAGAATCCTGTATTCAGCTTCATCACGCTTCCGCACCAAATCAGCAGTCCATACGGATGAATAATCTGGGGTCATGCCTAAAAGGAAAATGCCTTTCTTGCTCAGAATCCTTGGTATTCCTTCTCTCCACTGGTCATAGGGTGGCATTTCATCCCATGCAATCCCATCAAGCCTCTCAGACTTGAACTTGCTTTTCTCCTGGTCGTGGGACTTGAAGTTTACCACGGAATCCTTTCCGTCAACGCTTCTGATGGTCATGATCTTGTCTTTGCGGTAGAACCTCACGATGCCTGCACCCCCTGCCATAGATTCAGGAACCCACTCGTAGATCGTTTTTAAGATCGGAGCGTCCTCGCCTTTTGGAACGTCCGACTCGGAAGGAAGGTTGGGGGATACGATCCACCAGTGAACTGGGGGTTTCGGACGGATTCCATCCTCTTGCAGGGGGTGTATTCCCAGGCACTCCATCATCGGCCAGTTCGTGATTCCAACGCTTTTCCCGCCCTGGTTTCCAGCGTAGAATATGTGGTAAATGGTGTTCTTGAACTTCTCGAAATCTTCCAGTTCCCAAGGGTAGGTGAACCTCCTCTGCCACTCATGGGCGAAAGGGTAAACCACGTTCGGAATCTTACTTGACTTAGACCAGGACTCAACGTCCGTTAAGGGGATTCTCAGGGACTTCGCATACCATGAAATCTTGTCCAGAGCGACTTTCTGCTTTGCCCCTTCCTCAAGCAGTTTCTCCATCTCCTTCAGTTTTTCCTGCGTGAACTGCATTTCCATTAGTGGATAATCACTCCCCTCGTCCCTGCATCATGCCACTTTGAAGTCCCTTTTTTCTTCTTGTTTATGGAAGCGTAAAAGACCTCTTCCCCTTTCTTCGACCCGTATTCCTTCTTCATGTTCCGCATCACCTTTTTTCCGCTCTTAGTCAACGGCATCTTCATCCCTCCTTATCGAATCCACAATCCAGACCTTCCAGTTCCTTTCGCTGTTAAGCATAACCTCTTCCATCCCTCCTATCTCCAGCACGTTTCCATACCTCGCCAGTATCTCTGACTCATTCAGAAAACCCCTGACATGGGAGGCAACCTTTCTGTCATCGACTATCGCCCACGCAATGTAGTTAGGCACGGTAAACACGATATGCGCCCCTGGTCTGATATGCCCCACAACAGCAAGGTCATGCTCAAGATGCTCCATGACCTCAGAGATAGTTACGCAATCGTACTCTACCAAATCATAAACGCTTCGCCTGTAAATGTCGCCAATCTCAAACCTTGCAGACGGCATCAGAGCTTTTGCCTTATCTATGGCTATCTGACTGAAATCCACTCCCAGAACGAAGTTCCTGCCTCTCCCAACAAGAACCTGAGCCAACTGCCCTGTCCCGCATCCCAAATCAAAAACCCTCTCATCCTCACCAATCCTATCGCAAATCTTCTCATAAATCCCGTAATACTGAGACTCACAGGCTGGCAGACTGTAAACCTTCTCCTGCCTGTAAATCATGTCATACCACATGGGCGGCATCTCCATCACAGGAATCTCACCAGAATCAGTCAACACCATCTTCATGCCTTCTTCGGCCTCCCTCTCTTCCTCGGAACCGCCCCATACCCCAAATCCACGACTTCAGGAGGAACAACAGCCTCCACTAATGGGGTATCATCAACCTTCTTGAAGAACTGATTGCATTCCACTATCGCCCCCAACGCCTTCCCGTCCAGACAGCATATCCTGTCCACCGTCCCATCCACTCTCTTCCTCACCAAGATACTAATGCAGTCACTGCAATTCATCAGCCCCCATCCTTTCCCCCTTCCTCCCTCCTATTAATCTCCTTTCGCACCTTCATGTTCCCTTTAAACTCTTTTAACACCTTATCAGGCATATACCTCAGCCCCTTCTCAATCTCATCATAGACCTCCACTTTCTTGAACTTCACCCTCACCTCCTTCGAATAATCCCTACTGGACATAAGTCACTCCCATCATCGTCAAACCTATATTCCCACTCTCGGTTATCACCTTGCCACTTGAGGACTGGTTATACTCTGCATCAAAAC
>Ga0209253_10006389_pt1 | contig 10214 bp, 6 predicted proteins | sample FrelakmetBRP12BR_FD_187145 | JGI IMG/M metagenome (GOLD analysis project Ga0209253, IMG submission 187145) | Freshwater lake sediment microbial communities from the University of Notre Dame, USA, for methane emissions studies - BRP12 BR (SPAdes)... | ecosystem: Environmental > Aquatic >...
CTTGCCTATCTGCGTTTTACGGGTCGTGACGAGAAGCAGGTAGAGCTGGTCGAGGTTTACTGCAAGGCTCAGGGGCTGTTTCGGATACCCGGGGCGAGCGAGCCTCAGTACAGCGACACACTTCAATTGGATCTCGGAGAGGTGGTCGGTTGCCTGGCCGGGCCCAGGCGTCCTCAGGATCGTATCGACCTGCGCGAGTCAAAGCAGTCATGGCGAAGGGTTCTGCCAACGCTGCTGAAAGGGACTCCCGCCCATGCCGACTCGACTCGTGATCTCGAGTGGCTGCAGCGCGAGGAAGGCGCGTCGGAGGGATTCGGGGTCGGCGAGATGAGGGCAGAAGCCCACGATGCTCCCGGGTCGTTCGCGCTGCAGCACGGAAGCGTGGTGATTGCCGCCATCACCAGCTGCACCAACACCTCCAATCCTAGTGTGATGGTAGCAGCTGGTCTGCTAGCCAAGAAGGCAGTGGATAGGGGCCTTTCGGCGAAGCCATGGGTCAAGACGAGTCTCGCGCCTGGCTCGCAGGTGGTCACCGACTACCTGCGTAAGGCCGGGCTGATGGAAGCGCTGGAGAAAGTAAATTTCCATCTGGTGGCTTACGGCTGCACGACCTGTATCGGCAACTCTGGCCCCCTTCCGAAGCCCGTGGCCGCCAGTATCGAGCGTGACAACCTGGTTGCGGTGGCAGTGCTTTCCGGTAACCGGAACTTCGAAGGGCGAATCAATCAGCAGGTGCGCGCCAACTACCTTGCTTCGCCACCACTCGTTGTAGCGTACGCGCTGGCGGGCACCATGGACATCGATTTCGAGCACGAGCCAATCGGCGAGGGAAGGGACGGCAAGGCTGTTTTTCTGTGTGACATCTGGCCGTCGCAAAAAGAGGTACGAGACGCCATCGCCGCTGCAATTGAAAGCGACATGTTCAAGCGGCGCTACGATCGCTGCCTGGAAGGTGCCAAGATCTGGCAGTCGATTCAGGTGCCTCGAGGCAATACCTTCGCATGGGACGCCGAGTCGACATACATACGCAGGCCACCGTTCTTCGACGGGATCTCAGTAGAGGCGCCCAAGGCTCCCGAGGATATAGTCGCGGCCCGGGTCCTCTCGATGCTGGGCGACTCGGTTACTACGGATCACATATCGCCGGCTGGTGCCATCGCGCTGACGAGTCCGGCGGCCAGGTACCTGCAGGAGCATGGCGTGTCACCGCGTGATTTCAATTCCTACGGAAGCCGCCGCGGCAACCACGAGGTGATGGTGCGGGGCACCTTTGCCAACGTACGCTTGCGTAACCTGCTGGTTCCCGGCACCGAGGGCGGCATCACACGCCACCTGCCGGGCGGCGGGCCCATGACGATTTACGATGCGGCCATGCTCTACAGGGCTGAAGGCGTGCCGTTGCTGGTTCTCGCCGGCAAGGAGTATGGTGCAGGATCCTCGCGGGACTGGGCGGCGAAGGGTACGGCGTTGCTCGGTGTGAGGGCTGTGATCGCCGAGAGCTTCGAGCGTATCCATCGCTCGAATCTGGTAGGGATGGGCGTTCTGCCCCTGGAGTTCCTGGCGGGTGAGTCCTGCAAGTCGCTTGGCCTGACGGGCGAGGAAGAATTCGCAGTCAGGGGCATCGCAAGTGGCTTGGCGCCGGGGAAGCGGCTGCGGGTAACGGCGGACGACAAGGGGTTCGAGGTGGTGACCCGGATCGATACTCCTCACGAGGTCGAGTACTTCACTCATGGTGGCATGTTGCAGTACGTGCTGCGCCAGCTGGCCAAGTAGAGCGGAGAGGGACGGCGTGGGGCGACGGATCTGTCATCACTTGACAGACGGGCCATGGGCCTTTCGCTGTGGGCTTGATTGCTAGCTGCGGGCATTACTGAGCATTGCATAAGTGATGGAAGCACCCATGTCGAAAAGGCCAGGTAACAGCCGACATTCTTGAGGGTGCTCGTTCTGTATTTAACAGTCAATAAAGCGCCGCTTGACGAATCTGATTGGGGCATCGACGCCGCGCGCATGGGTAGAGGGGAAACCTTGAATGCAAGGTGACGTCTTCGTCGCCTTCGGCCTGACGCTGTTTGCGGGTCTGGCCACCGGGCTGGGCAGCCTCGTGGTATTCTTCACCCGAAGGCCGAGCATGTCACTCCTCTCCTTTGGGCTCGGCTTCGCGAGCGGCGTGATGGTATACGTTTCCTTTGTCGAGCTGCTTCCCCGTGCCTCGGACTTGATCAGAGAATCGCTGGGAGAAAGACCCGGCGGTTGGCTTGCGACGCTGTGTTTCTTCGGCGGGATACTGATCTCGGCCATCATCGACAAGCTGGTTCCGGAGCCGGAGAATCCACACGAGGCCGTACCCCTCGAGGACATAAAGCGGGCCAAGCTGTACCAACAAGCCGCGACCGGGCAGATTCCCATTGCAGATGGGAAGGAAACCTCGCTGGCACGCCTGGGGCCACTCACCGCATTGATCATCGGGCTGCACAACTTTCCCGAGGGTATTGCCACCTTTGCCAGCTCCCTTGCAGACTCATCTCTTGGTTTTTCTGTCGCCATCGCGGTGGCCATTCACAACATCCCCGAGGGGGTTTCGGTAGCGGTGCCGGTCTTCTTTGCCACGAGGAGCAGGAACAAGGCCTTTGTCTACTCCTTCGCGTCGGGTCTGGCCGAACCTCTGGGAGCTCTGCTCGCCTATCTACTTTTTGTGTCCTTCCTGAATGATGCGGTGGTCGGCGCAATGCTTGCGGCAGTCGCCGGGATAATGGTCTTCATATCCTTCGACGAGTTGCTTCCTACCGCCCGCGAGTACGGAAAGGGTCACACGGCGATCACTGGCGTGATACTTGGCATGGCGGTCATGGCGGTGAGCCTGCTGGTCCTGTGACCCGCAGGGGGCCATCGTCTGCTACTTGTGCCTTGTCATTATCCCAGCTCTGTCCCAGCTCTCGGAGGTCCTCGAATAGAGCTGCGGAAATCTCGCTGGTCCGCATCACCCGTCAGACTTCGGAAATTCCCCGCTCTCCTGTTCGTATCTTGACGACATTCACAACCTCGTAGACAAAGATCTTTCCGTCACCAGCTTTCCCCGTACGTGCGGCGCGAACGATGGTCTTGACGACGACGGGAGCCATTTCGTCAGTCACGACGATCTCCAACTTGGCCTTCTTCGCGAACGAACGCCCCGCTTCCACGGTGGCCTCTATCGCCTCGGCTGCGCGGGTCTTGCCGAACCCAAGGATGTGCGACAAGGTGAGCCCGGGCAGGCCCTCGATTTTCTCCAAAGCGTCGCAAACGCTTTCAAGCATGTACGGTTGAATGATGGCCTTGATTTCCTTCATTTTTCCGTCTCCCTAAATCTCCGTCTCGCTCTCAGGTTCGGCGAACCAACCATAGATCGCAGGCAGGACCAGCAACGTGAGGAGCGTGCTCGTGATGAGCCCTCCCATGACCACGACAGCCAGCGGCTTCTGGATGTCTGCCCCAGACCCGGTGGCGTACAGCATGGGCAGGTGCCCGATGAAGCTCACCAGCGCGGTCATCAGCAGCGGCCTGAACCGCAGATTGCAGCCCTCGCGCACGGTCTCGGCGATACCCAGACCCCGTTCGCGCAGCTGACGGAAGAACGCGACCAAGAGCACGCCGTTCTGCACCGCGATCCCGAGGAGCACGATGAATGCAACTGCCGCGGACACGGAGAGGTTCATCCGGAAGACGACAACAGCGAGGACACCGCCAACCAGTGCAAACGGAAGGTTCAGGAGGACCAAAAGCGACGACTTCACGGAGCCGAGAGCCATGTAGAGAAGGACCAGAATGAGCAACAGGGCGATGGGGACCACGATCGAAAGCTGCCGCATCGCACGCTGCTGGTTCTCGAATTGGCCGCCGTACTCCAGGAAGTAACCAGAGGGCAGTTCGGAGGTAATCGCCGCCAGCTTCTGCTGAGCCTCAGCTACGAACCCACCGAGGTCGCGGCCACGGATGTTCGTCTCGGCGACCACCCGCCGGATGCCATTTTCGCGACCGACTTGGGCCGGTGCTTCGACAAGCCGCATTGCTGCGAGCTGCGCCAGCGGGACGCGCTCGCCGCCCGGAGCCGGGATCAGCAGTTGTTCGACCTGCGGAAGCCAGCTGCGCTCGGCCTCCGGCAGGCGAACGATCACCTTGAAACGTCGCTGGCCTTCAATGAGCGTCGTGGCCGCCCGGCCGCCGACGCCGGTCTCGATGGACTCGTTCACGTCCGCTATGTTGATGCCGTATCGCGCCACTGCGGCCCGGTCGATCTCCACGTCGAGCTGGTTCATCCCGGACACCTGCTCGACCTTGATGTCCCGGGCACCCTCGATCCCGCGCAGCACTGTTGCGATGCGGTCCCCGAACTTCTTCAGCAATTCCAGGTCATCGCCGAACACCTTCACGGCGAGATCGCTCTTCACACCGGAGATCAGCTCGTTGACGCGCAGCGCGATTGGCTGCGAGAAGGACAGACGCAGCCCCGGAATTTGCGCCAGGTCCTGCTGGATCGCCTCGATGAGACCAGCCTTGTTCCGTCCCGCACCCCACCATTGCTTGCGTGGCTTCAACATGATGAAGACGTCCGTCTGTTCGGGTCCCATCGGGTCCTCGGAAATCTCCGCCCGCCCGCTCTTGCTGACCACCGTGTCGATCTCCGGGAACTGGAGCAGGCGCTTCTCGATGAAGGTCGACACCTGGACCGTTCCGTCAAGGGAGGCATTCGGCAGGCGAACGATATTGACCGCGATAGAGCCCTCATCCAGAGGCGGCATGAACTCGGTTCCAATGAGCGGCGTGAGGGCCGCTGCAGCCAGCAGCGTCACAACCGCGATCGCAAGGGTGAGGCGCGGCTGCCGCACGGCCCGATCCAGAAGCTTGAGATACCCATCGTGGAACCGGCGTACGAACGCGAACTCCCGCTCGGCTCTCTGCGGCAGAACCCATTCCGAGATGACGGGCACGACGGTCAGGGCCACAGCGAGGGAGACGATCATCGCGATCAGCATGGTCGAGGCGAGCGGGGCGAACATCTTCCCCTCAATGCCTTGAAGCGTGTAGAGGGGGACGAGGATGATCCCAACTATCAGGATCGAGAACGCGACCGGCTGCGCCACCTCGGTGAAGGCTTCGGCGACGATCCGCCGCCGATCCGGCACGTCACGGCGCTCGGCCAGGTGGCGGCGGATGTTTTCGACGACCACGATCGAGGCATCCACCACCATGCCGACGGAGAACGCCAGGCCGCCGAGGCTCATGAGGTTTGACGAGATCCCGGCGTGGCCCATCACGATGAACGTCACCAGGAACGTGAATGGCAACGAGAAGACCACGATCAAGGCGGTGCGAAGCTCTGCCAAGAAGAGGAACAGCACCAGGATGACGAAGACCCCACCTTCGAGCAGGGCGTCCATCACCGTCTTGATGCACGCTTGGATGAGCGACGTGCGGTCGTAGAACACGTTCAGCCGCACGCCGTCCGGAAGTGTTGCGCGGACTCTGTCGATGGCGACCTTGGTACGCTCGACCACTTCCTTCGAGTTCTCACCCTTGAGCATGATGACCATGCCCGCAACGACCTCGCCCTTGCCGTCTCGGGTGACAGCCCCCTGGCGAGGCTCGGCTCCGATGACGACGTCGGCCACGTCCCGCACGTAGACGGGAGCGCCCTCGCGCGCCTTCAGCACAATGCTCTCGATATCCGGGATCTCCGTGAGCAGCCCGACGCCGCGCAGGTAGGTCTGCTCCCAGTCGCGAACCATCACACCGCCGGCTGCGTTGGCGTTGTTCTTCTCAATGGCGCCGACCACGTCATTGAGCGTCAGGCCGTACTTGACCAGCTTGTCCGACTGGACGAGCACCTGGTACTGCTTCACGAAGCCACCGAAGCTGTTGATCTCGTTGACGCCACGGATCGGCTTGAGCAGCGGCGCCACGAGCCAGTCCTGAATCGTCCGGAGATCCATCGCTGACCGCGTGTCGCTCTCGAGCGTGTACTGAAAAATCTCCCCAAGCCCCGTGCTGATCGGCCCGAGTTCCGGCTCGACGCCCGGGGGGAGTTGGTCGCGGACGTCCGCGAGCCGCTCGAACACAACTTGGCGGGTCCAGTAGGTATCTGCGTCGTCATCGAAGACAATGATGACCTGGGAGAGCCCGGCCTTGGACAGCGAGCGGACCTGCCGGACCTTGGGCAACCCGCGCATTTGCAGCTCGATCGGATAACTCACGCGCTGCTCCACGTCGACTGCGGCCAGACCTGGCGCCTTGGACAGGATCATGACTTGGACGTTCGTGACGTCGGGGAAGGCATCGATTGGAAGGTTCATCCAGGCAGACGTTCCCGCCACGATCAACACCACCGTCATGATCACAACGAGCAGGCGGTTCTTCAGGAGCAATTCAATGAAGGTCTGCACGTTGCCCTCCTAGTCTGCGCAACCCGCACCCATCTTCGAGCGCAGGACGTCGGACTTCAGGAGAAACGAGCCCTGAGCCACCACCGTCTCGCCTCCCTGTAGACCCGTGACTAGTTCGACACGGTTCGCCCAGGTACGCCCCGGATTGACCGGACGGCGCACGTAGTAGTCGCCGTGGTGGTGAACAAACACGAACGAGCGGCCCTCATCCGCGAGCACCGCGGCCTTAGGCACAGCCAGCACCTCATCGTCCCCGGGCAAGAAGACGTTGAGCGTTGCGAACATACCCGCCAGCAGGCGGCCGTCCGCATTCTTCACCTCGATACGCAACTTGACCGTGCGCGAGGCCTCCTCCATCGCGGGGCTGATGAAATCGACCGTCCCGGGAAACTCTTCGCCGGGGTACGCCTTAACGGTCACGGCCGCTCGCAGGTTCTTGTTGAGCTGCCCCCGCGTGACCTTGGCGATGTCCCGCTCGTACACATCGGCCCAAACCCACACCACGGCGTTGTCGCCGATCGTGGCCAGGGACTGGTCGGTCTTCGCCACTTCACCGGGCACGGCGTGCAGCGTGAGCACGGTGCCATCGGCTGGCGCACGCAGCAGCAGCCGGCCGCGGGTCGATGCCTGATCCAATGCCGCCGCGTAGGTCACGTCCATGCCAAGTCGTGTGAGCTTACGGAGAGCGCCGCCGGCACGGATCTCGGCCGCTTCGAACTCTTGTTTGGCCTGGAGGTACTCCTTCACCGAGGAGATCGCTTCCTTTCGCAGCGCGGCGACCCGTTCGTAGTTGCGCTGGGCAAGGCGCAGCACCGTCTGAGCTTCCAGGTACGCACCCTGAGCCTCGCCGACTGCGATGCTCTCGATCTCAACCAAGGCCTCACCCTTCTTCACCGTGTCGCCAAGGGCCACGTGGATCTTGCGGATGATTCCCTCTGCCTGCGTGCTCACGTGCGTAACGCGCCGCTCGTCGAACCGCACCTCCCCGGTGAGAACGAGCGGGATCTCGACTCGTTCGCGGACGACGGTCGCGGTGTGCAGCAGCTCACCCGAGAAAAGACTCGCCGGGGCATGCACCACGCCTATCTCGTAGCGGCACTCGTCACATTCGAAGGTCTTCTTTCCGTGCTCGCAGGTGGCGCTGAACAGCTCATCGGTCGGTCGGTCGAGATCTGACTGTTCGCGCGCGTCGCTCTCCGCATGGGTGTCTCCGGCGTGGCCGTCGTGCCTCTCCTCTGCGACTGCAGCGGCTTCCCTGGTTTCCGGAGTGCCGCTCGGCGCCCCCTGATCGCAGGCGGCCAGCGCCAGGATCAATGCGGCCAACGTGATGGTGACCGCCAAGTCAGTAGTACTCGTATTGGTAGTCTTCATTAGTCATCCTCTTTGCCAACAAGGGCATTGAAGCGGCTACAATCGATCTGTGCCTGAACGAGGGCCGCGAGGTACTGCCGGCGCGTCTCGACCAGCACGCGGCGCGCGTCGATCGCCTCGAAGAGGCTTGCCTCTCCAAGTTGATACGTCCTTTCCATGGTCGAGGCGGCTGCCTCGGAGCGCGGGAGGATCCGCTCTTTGAGCCGGGTGGCGGTCTGGGAGGCGGCAAGGCAGGCCCCGTGCGATTCGATGATCGACGACGCGATCTCCCGTGCCTGTGCTTCGAGCTGTTTCTTACCGGCGGCGAGTTGGGCCTGGGCTTGTGCGATGCGCCCCGAGTTCCAGTTCCACAGCGGGAGGTCGACGCTGAGGCCGCCACCGTGAGCGCGTCGGTCGATTTCCTCCTGGGTGAATGCCCTGAGCGCGACGCTCGGGATGCGGGCGAGCTTCTCGACCGTTAGCTCGGACGACAGCGCCTGGACCCTCGCCTGCGCGGTCTTGATCGAGGGGTGCGTCGACTGTGCCTTGGCCAGTGCTGGATCCAAATCGAGAGCTTTCGGAACCACAGAGAGATCGGCCTCAACCAGCAACTCCATTGCGCCGCCGAGCCACAGCTGGAGCTGTTCACGATTGACGCGCAGCGAGATTCGCGCCGCTTCCAAATCGTTCGCGACCTTTTCAAGCTCCACCTCGATCCGCGACTGTTCCACGGGCCTCGCTTCACCTTTCTCAACACGGCGCTGGACGGAGCGGGCCAGCTCCGCGGTCTGGCTCTCGAGAACAGCGAGCACGGCAACGCGCGCCTGGTCGTAAGCCAGGTTCCAGAAAAGGACGCGCAGCTGGAGCAAGACATCGCGCCGGAGAACCTCGGCCTCGTCTTGGCTGGCATCCAGTTCCGCCCTCGCGGCGGCCACCTTGTGACGACGCTGCGCGATCCAGCCCAGCGGGACAGTCAACTCAAGACCCGTTTCGAGCCGGCGCAGATCTCCGTCCCGGGCAGCCCCTCGTCCAATCGTGGCATCAAGAGAGGGGTTCGGCACGGCGCGGGCAGCACTCACGGCGGCCCGAGCCGCCGTGACGTTGAGTAGGCCGGCAGCCCAGCGAGGATGTTGATCGACCAGGTGGACAATGTCCGGCCAGGTGACCTTGAGAATCCCTCTCGGAGCTTCAACCTCCGATGCTGCAGTCGGTGTGGTCGGGATCGCCTCCCGTGGCTCCGCCCCGGCCGGCTCTACCGTGAGTGCAAGAAAAAGGAGGCAGGGCCGCAAGCCTCTTCCCGATAGTCGTGACAATGCTCGTAGGAATCTCCTGCGCATCTTCTACCTCTCTGACATTCCCGCGTAGCCGGAATTTCCCGGTCATCACTGGAGCCCGCGGGCCGCGCAACGGGCGCAGCACAGCCCAGCGCCGCAACCTGGTTGCGCGCGAATTACGAGCAGGACAGATCAGCAGAGAATGACGGTGGTACGCAGGAAGCGCGGGAGATGCGCAGACACGGCAAATCGAGTGAGAGAGGTGCTGCTTTCCGGCAGTCTCAGGGCCGAATCGGTGACGACGGGAACGGAGAGCAAGGACGGCGCGGGCGTATAGTGGTGGGCGCCATTGGCCGTAGTTAGCGCGGGCCCGCTGCTGATTAGTGTGTCAATGCAGTCCCGGCTGCATTCCCGATGGCGCGCTCCGAGCGCACGTGATGACGTGGATGCCGGATAGCAGCACCCGGTGTTGAGCGGCTCGATCTCGTAATGTCCGCTCGGGCCACTGCAGAGAACCCACCCCTGAAATGGACCAACGGAAACAAGGACGGCTATCACCAGTACGTGCGACAACCAACTCGTTAGACGCGAACGACGCATCAGCAGCTACTATAGCGGAAGAGATCCGGCGAATCAACTACATCGACCTGGCGCGGGCCGCCCGTCCCCACCAAGCTTGCGGTTCCCGCACATTCCGGAATTGTACATACCAGCGATCCTTGCCGGGGCTCCGAACGCGCCGGGCAACAGCTCGGCGATCAGAGCGTCCTGCAGCGCCACATGCTCTTTCAGCAACTCCGACAGCTGTCATTGCTGAAAATTCCGTCCGGCAGGCCGGAGAGCAGGCAATCCGGCGAGGCGCGGCTGTGTCCGGACCTGCAACCGAGCTGTGGTGACTGGTCCGATCGCTGCCTGGAGCGCGCCGGGTGGAGACTTCTATACCGGACCCGGTTTCTCTGAACACGGGATAGTCTGGAAAGTGACCATCCTGCCTTCTCGCCGCATTAGCAGCCGAGACCACGCTCAGTTCTGAGCCAGGATATTGTCGTCATATTCGACCTCGAATCTGAGCTTGTGCTTGGCCTCCTCCTGCGCCAGAGTCAGGAAGGTGAGCTTCAACTGGTTGTCCTCAACCAAAGCAGCCAGATCCGTATACAGCCTGAAGGCTGCC
>Ga0209253_10006390_pt1 | contig 10213 bp, 12 predicted proteins | sample FrelakmetBRP12BR_FD_187145 | JGI IMG/M metagenome (GOLD analysis project Ga0209253, IMG submission 187145) | Freshwater lake sediment microbial communities from the University of Notre Dame, USA, for methane emissions studies - BRP12 BR (SPAdes)... | ecosystem: Environmental > Aquatic >...
TTTCCCGCGCCGTTGCGGCCGAGGAGCCCGACGATCTCGCCGGAACGCATCTCGAGGTCGACGCCCTTGACCACCAGGTTAGGGCCGTAGCTTTTCTTCAGGGCTTGGGCTTGGAGCAGGGCCATGTCTTCCGCTTTCCTCGCGCTTGGATTAAACTCGACAGCAAGATAGTATGAAGTTAGAGAAACCCTGTCAAGAAACGGCTCCCCGGGTGATCAGCGCTTCCCGACGAACGGACCTCCCCGCCCATTTTCCGGACTGGCTGGCCGGGGCGGTGAAGGCCGGAACCGCCGGAATCCTGGGCCCCGCGGGGCGTGTTCTGACGGTCGACCTCCGGCCCCGGGCCGTTCATACCCTCGTCCTGTGGTCCAAGGATTTTTCGGCCCTGCTCGAGGACCGGTCGTCTCTCCGGACCCTGGTCCGCAAGTATGACCAGCTCTATCTTCTGTTCACCATCACCGGGTTGGGCGGGACGTTCATCGAAAGGGGCGTCGTCCCTCCGGACAAGGCCCTGGACCAGTTGGGGCCGCTGGCCGGGCTGGCCGGTCATCCCCGCCGGGTGTCGGTCCGCTTCGACCCGGTCGTCCGGTGGGCCGAGTCCGGACGGGCCCGGACCAACCTTGGTTTCTTTGAGAGGCTCGCCCCCCGGGCCGCCTCCGAAGGCCTGACGGATATCAGGATCAGTTTCGCCCAGTGGTACGGCAAAGCCCGGCGACGGGCCGCCCGGCTCGAGTTCGAATATATCGACCCGCCCGGAGAAGAAAAGATCGAGGCCGCCCGGGCCCTGGCCGAGGTGGCCGCCCGCTGGAAGCTCCGCCTCTTCAGCTGCAGCCAGGATTTTCTGACCGAAGTCCCCGGGATCCGGGCTTCGGCCTGCATCGACGGCAACCTTCTCGGTGAGCTCCATCCGGGGCGCACGCCCGCGATCCTGCGAAAAGACAGGAGCCAGCGTCCGGAGTGCGGATGCACTGAATCCATCGACATCGGCAGTTACACCCAGACCTGTCCCCACGCCTGTCTGTATTGCTACGCCAATCCCCGGACCCGCTGATAAAATGCTCGTTTGGGGGGAGACACTTGTTTTTAAAGAATAACAGCCAATAGAATTTTGCTATCTATCAATATTGATAAAGTTATCTTGGTCTGACCCCATCGAGCTAGATGCCCAGGGCCAGGCGCTCGGCCAGACCGACCGGCAGGTGTTCTTTGAGGATCTTGTTCTGGGCCCGGGCGACGTTATATTCCATGCGGTGGAACTTGACCGTTTCGGTTTCCGTGTCATAGATGGCGCAGGCGGCCTTGGGATTCCGGTCACGGGGCTGACCGACCGACCCGGGATTGATCAGGTACTGGACGTTCTTCTTGACCTTGATCTCCTTGAAGTTCCCCTGGACGTAGGCCCCCCGGACGGTGTGGTCCTCCAGGGAATAGATGAAGGGGAAGTGGGTGTGGCCGAAGAAGCACAGGGGCGTGCTCAGGAAGCTGAAAGCTTCGGCCGCGTCGAATTCACCGAAGATGTAATAATCCTCGTCGAACGGGGAGCCGTGGCAGAGGGTGATCTGGTCGTCCACCCGAAGGGGCCCTTGCCTCACCTTGCTGAGGAAATGCTCGTTGGGCTTGGTGATGACCTTCCGGCACCAGTCGATGGCCGCCGCGGCTATGGGGTTGAAGGTTTCGATGGAGTCCAGGCCGCAGACCGCCTTGTCGTGGTTGCCCCGGAGGATGGTCAGGGGCTCGAGGTCCTTGACCTTGCGGATGACTTCGTTGGGAGAAGCGCCGTAGCCCACCAGGTCGCCCAGGTACAGGAAGTGGTCGATCTTTTTCTTCTGGACGAACCGGAGGAGGGCTTCGAGGGCCTCGAGGTTGCCGTGGACGTCGGTGAAGATCAGGTAGCGCATGGTCCGACCGGTGCGGCGGCCGAGAGTCCGCCGTGCATTCGTTGGGCGTGATAGGAGCTTCGGACGAGGGGACCGGCTTCGACGGCCAGGAAGCCCATGTCCAGAGACCGCGCTCTCCAGCGGTCGAATTCCTCGGGAAAATAATACCGGGCCACGGGCGCTCGGTCCCGGCCGGGCTGGAGATACTGTCCGAGGGTCAAGGACCGGCAGGAAGCGCCCCGCAGGTCGCGGAGCGTCCGGAGGATGTCCTCTTCAGTCTCTCCCAGGCCGAGCATGAGCCCCGACTTGGTCGCAAACCCGGCCCGGCCCGCCCGCTCCAGGACGCCGAGCGAGCGACCGTAATTCTCCCGGGGGCGATCGATCCGGGGATAGATCGTTTCCGGGACTTCCAGGTTATGGTTCAAGACGTCCGGCCGGGCCGCTAGCACCGCGGCCAGAGCCTCCTCATGTCCGCCGAAGTCGGGCACGAGCGCCTCGACCCTGACCGGGGGGAGTCGCCGCCGCAGTTCCCGGATGACCGAAGCGAAATGGGTGGCCCCGCCGTCGGGGAGGTCATCGCGCGTCACCGAAGTGACGACGACATAGGCCAATTCGAACGAGGCCGCGGCCTCCGCGACACGGGCCGGCTCCTCGGCCGAGGGCGGAAGCGGCCGGCCCTTGGCCACGGCGCAAAAGGCGCAATGCCGGGTGCAGACATCGCCCAGGATCAAGAACGCGGCGGTCCTTTCCGACCAGCATTCCGTCCGGTTGGGGCAACGGGCGCTTTGGCAGATGGTGTGCAGGCCTCCCCGCTCCACCGTTTCGGCCACCCGGAAAAAGTTGGGGCTGGTGGGCAGCTGGACCCTCAGCCAGGCCGGTTTTCGGCCCGCGTCCGGGACGGAGCGCAGACCAAGCCCTTCATGGTTTGCGGACAAATTCCTTCCCCGAATTGATTTTTTTCACGAACCGAGAAACCAGGACGAAACGAGAGGGGAAAACGTCTTAATACTCGACGTCGCGTTCTCTCTTGAGCCGGCGTCTCATGCGTTTCCGGGCCTGAGCTGATTTCATCCGCTTCCGCTCGCCCGGCTTGAAAAAGACAGAGTGCTTCTTGATCTCCTTGATGATCGCTTCCTGCTGGACCTTCCTCTTAAAACGCTTGAGTGCGCTCTCTAGAGATTCGCCTTCTTCGACAACCACAAAAGCCAACGTTTTCACCTCCTTTAATAGGCAGGAGATTTATAGCCGAACAGGCCTCCAAAGTCAAGTTTGGAGGGGGAAAGCGGGCAGTCTTTCCCCCGGGGCGTGGTTCGAATTCCTCCCAAAAAACGGCCTTCTTTTTAGAAATTCAGGGGAAAGATCGGGGCGATGTCGACCGGGATATCGGCCAGCTTCTTCAGGGCCTTCTCGGTAAAAGCGTCGAGTATGCCGTAGCGGTCCAGGAATTGGGCCGCTTTCTCGTAGCTGCCGTCGCCTTCCACGATCAGGAACTGGGCCGCCAGGTCCCGGACCGTGTCCTCGACCTTGGCCATGTCCAGTTTGAATGTGTCCGACGCCTGGTCATACAGGATCGCCCCTTTTTCCCTCAAGAAGTTGAATTGGACGAGGGTCCCGCGGCCATGGGCTTCTTTCACTCCGAAGCGCATCGCCCGGAAAAGTCCGGCCAGGTAGGTCGTATAGACCTCGCGCTTCCGTCCCTTATCGATCCAGCCCTTGTCCATCAGCAGGCGGACGTTGTACAGCCCGACGACGTCGGCCTTGCCCTCCTCGACGGCCGAATTCAGGTCCTTGAGGGCCTTGTTGACCGTGGTCTTGGTCCCGTCGGGCAGGGTGATGTAGTTGACCCCGAAGACATGGGAGATCTCGTGGAGGATGACCTCGTTGAAATAGGCGTCGAAGGAAACGAACTTGGCATCCTCGGGGGCCAGGACCCGCTCCGAGATCGGGATCAGGCTTTTTTTGAACTTGGCCTCCATCATGTTCTTCAGGAAGACCTTCTTGGTGCCTTTCTTCTCCCGGACGCGCTCATCATTGGGCAGGACAAAGGCCGAGGTCTGGATGCCCGCCCGGGTGTCCCCGGCGGTGAAGACCTCGTAGACCACGTTCAGGGGGGACTCGAGGCCCGCTACGACGGCGTCCTTGTATTTCTTGTCCACGGGGAGGGATTGCTGCATTTCATCCAGGTACTGGAGGTAGCCCTTGAGCTTCTTCATCCCCTCGCGGTCGTTGACGTAGACGAAGCTTTCGTAGGAGGCCTTGATGCCGGCCAGGCCGTCCTCGTAGACTTCGAACGGGCCGATGACGATCTCGGGCAGGTTGTCCCGCAGGTCGATCCAGTCGCAGTCGCTCTGGTAGTAATCGTTGGCCAGAAGTCCTTCGGCCCTGCGGCTGAGGTAGGTCTTGAGCGAAGGGTTGGACGTCAGGTCCGCCGCCTCGCGGAGGGCCTTGGCCATGGGCTCGAGGAATTTCTTGTATTTCACGTTGTAGGGGATGGCTTGGAGGCCGCCGTCCTTGCGGCGGATGACCGTATAGGGGCTCTCGAAGGCCTCCTTGACCTCGGGATGCTGCTTGATGTAGGCCTCGAACTCGTCTCGGCCGAGGTCCTTCGGGTAAAACCCGGCGCCCGCCGGCTTGGCCCGGGCGCCGATGAAGGGCGTGTTCCCGTCCTGGCGGTCATGGGGGCCGAAGTTGATGAGCAGGAACTTCAGATAGTCCTTGTCTTCAGGGGACGTCGAATTTTCCAGGAGCTCCTTGAGCTTGAGGCTCTCGGGCGAGCTCTGCCGCCAGAAGATTTCATCGACCAGACGGGCGGCCTCGACCAGTTTCCGCAGGACCTGTTTGTCCTCGGCGCCGAGCAGGCCCGGGTCGAAGGTCAATTCGGTCGGCGCGTACTTGGCCAGCCGGGCTTGGATATCGGCCAGCTTGGCGGTGGAGGTCATGGACGAAGCCTCCTGTTTTTGGGCCGGCTTGCAGCCCGGGGTCGAGATGAGGAGCGCCAGGCCTAGGGCTGCAGCGCTCGGGCCGAGAATTCGTTTTGCGAGTGACATGAGTTCTGTACCTCCCAGCGGCCATGGCCGAAAGGTCAAGGCCGTTTCAATCGATCAGGCCGGGGCTCCGGGCCCCCTGCCGTCCAGGACGTTGAAGGTTTTGCCATGGCCCGAGCGGCCCCCGGACGTCCGAGCGGCCCGCGGGGGTGTCATCTGAAAATCAGGTTCTTGCGCAGGAGGCTGGAGCGCCTCTGCCTCGACTTGATCTCTCCCAAGAATTGGACGGGGTCCCTGGGGCTGATAAAAATGTCCCCTTTGTCCGTTTTCAGCTTGAGGCAGTCGTTGAACCGATTGGAGTAGCCTGTTCTATTCAGGGCCCAGCCGAGAGCTTGCCAGTTCGTGGGCACTTTTTCGATGTCGCTGATCGCCCGCAGATCGACCTGGGTTGAGTGCAGAAAACCGCTCCGAAGATAGAGGGTGCTGTTGTCCAAAGAATACTGGGTAGCAAAACCCGAGTAGAGGAACGCGGCAAAGACCGCGGCCCCGCCGAAACAGATGATGAAAACTACGGCGGCCAGCAAACCACGCAGTTTTCTAAAATGCTTGAGGAACAGGGGCAAGGCGATCAAGAAGACAATAAGCCCCAAATAGATCAGGACGTACTCTGTTCCCGGGGCGGGTTTGTCGATCAACATCAAGGCCTCCTTATCTTTGGACGTCCCCATTCTAAACGAACCTTGTCCAAGGGTCAAACCGGGTTGTTGGACGTCGGGCCGGAGGAAAAGCGGTGCCGCCGTCAGGCCGAGGACGGAAGACGGGGCGCTTTAAAGGCCGTTCGGGCCGGCGCTTCAAGACCTTGGGGCCGGAGACCGGACCCTGCCTTGAAATTTCTCTTTTCTCCGGCTATCATCCCCGCATGACCGTTCAAGACCAAAGCCCGTGCTTGACCATCCCCCGCTGGAACCAGCTCTCGTTCCTGGTCCATGGCTTCGGATTGGCCGGCTTCGGGCTAAGGGGCCTGAAGTCCCTTTGGCCTGGTTTTGCCGCGGTCATGACCAAGCAGACCCATTCCGACCGGGTCGTGTTCCTCGACGGCCCGCCGGACAAAGAGGTGAAGGGCGATGGCCTGGCCACGGACCGGTCCGGTTTGCTGCTGATCGTCAGGACGGCCGATTGCCTGCCCATCCTTCTGGCCGACGAGCGGCGCCGAGTCATCGCCGCCCTGCATTGCGGCTGGCGGGGGACCGTCCAGAGGCTGGCGGAAAAGGCCGTCGCCCTCCTTCACGGACGCTACGGCTGTGAGCCGGGCGGACTTCTGGCCGCCTTCGGACCGTGTATCGGCCGCTACTGCTATGAAGTGGGTCAGGATGTCCGTGACCGTTTTGCCGAGGAAGGCCTTCCGATCGAGGTCTTTGACATCCATCCGCACCGCGAGGGGAAATACCTCCTGGACCTTCAGGCCGCCAACCGCTTTCAGCTTTTGCGGGCCGGCCTCGACCCGGGCAACATGAACTTCATCGGCGACTGCACCCATTGCGAGCCCCGGATGTCATCCTATCGCCGGGAACGGGACAAAGCCGGACGGATGCTGGCCTTTGTCGGCATCAAGCCGTTTTAATTGGTGACACACATCTAATATACCGAATTTCGAATTAAGGTATATTAGATGTGTGTCACCGAATTAACCGAATTAACCGAATTGACAAATATTGATTTTTAGGTTTTTTTGCACTATCCTATAAGTTCCCAAAATGAATAAACAATTTGCCGATGTCGTATTGCCGGGTGTGAACCTCTTTAAAAAAGGAAAGGTCCGGGACGTGTATGACCTGGGGGATTCGCTCCTCATCGTGGCCACCGACAGGATCTCCGCCTTCGACTTCATCCTGCCGTCGCTCGTCCCCGACAAGGGCAAGGTCCTGACCCAGCTCTCGAAGTTCTGGTTCGATTACACCTCCCTGGTCGTTCCCAATCACATGATCTCGGCCGACGCCGCCGAATTTCCGTCCGAGCTCAAGTCCTTCCGGGATGTCCTGGACAAACGGGCGATGCTGGTCAAAAAGACGAGCGTCGTGCCCATCGAATGCGTCGTCCGCGGGTACCTGGCCGGTTCGGGCTGGAACGAATACAAGGAAACGGGCAAGGTCAGCGGCATCAAGCTTCCTCCCGGCCTGAAGGAGGCCGACCGGCTTAAAAAACCGATCTTCACTCCCTCGACCAAAGCCGAGGTCGGACACGATGAGAACATCTCCTTTAAGAAGATGCAGAAAACCGTGGGGGCCGAGCTGGCGGCCAAGATCCGCGAGGTCAGCTTCGAGCTCTACCAAAAAGCGTCCCTCCACGCCGTGTCCAAGGGCATCATCATCGCCGACACTAAATTTGAATTCGGTCTGCGGGACAACGAGCTGGTTCTCGTGGACGAGATCTTCACCCCGGATTCCTCGCGGTTCTGGCCGCTCGGCGGCTATGCCCCGGGGAAATCCCAGTCCAGCCTGGACAAGCAGTTCGTCCGGGATTACCTGCTCAGCACTCCCTGGGACCGGAAGTCCGTGCCCCCGCCCCTGCCCCCGGACATCGTCGAGCAAACCAGCCGCCGCTATCGGGAGATCTACAGCCTCCTGACCGGCAACCATGACCTGTGACGGCCATGAGCGGCATCGTCGACCTCCACATCCATTCCTCCAACAGCAGTGATGGGGATTTTTCGCCGGCCGAGCTTGTCGGGATGGCCGTTGCCGAGGGCTTCCAGGCCATATCCATAACCGACCATGACTCCGTCGCTTCCTACCCGGAGGCCGTGGAGCTTGGCCGCCGGGCGGGCGTGGAAGTCATCCCCGGCATCGAGGTCACGACCCTTTTTGACGACAGGGAGTTCCATCTTCTTCTGCCGTTCGTCGATCACCGCTCGGAAACATTGGCCAGGATCATCGATAAGGTCGGCCGGGCCCGCTTGTCCGAAGCCGAGGAACGGGTGGAGAAACTCCGCGAGCTCGGTCTGCCGATCACCTGGGAGGAGGTCCGCGAAAGGTCCGGGAAGAACCTGCCCCTGGGCGTCAGCATCGCGGCCATGATCCTGGCTAAGGATGAGGCCCGGGGGGTTCCCCGATTGGCTTCGTACCTGGAGAGCAAGAACCGAAAGTCCGCCGCCTCCCTGTTCTACCAGGATTTTTTCATGGAGGGCCGGCCGGCCTTTGTTCCCAAGCGAAGCGTCGACCTGCTCGAGGTCATGGCCCTGGTCCCCGAGACCGGGGGCGTGCCGGTGCTGTCCCATCCCGGGGCTCCTTTTCAGAGGACGACCCGCGAAGACCTGGTTCGGCTCAAGGACGCCGGCCTGCGCGGCCTGGAAGTCTTCACGACCTACCACGAGCCGGATCAGACTCTGTCCTATGCTGAGTTGGCCGAGGAGCTGGGCCTGGTGCCCACGGCCGGCTCGGATTTCCACGGCCAGATCAAACGGCACATCCCGTTCGGCGCCGTCCGCGAAGGCCGGTACTGGATGGTGGAGCGGCTGAGGAACGGGAGGGGCCGATGAATTTCAATTGGCTCGACTTCGTCCTCCTGGCCGTCGTCCTCGTAACGGTCGTCATCGGCCTGGTCAAGGGCTTCATCCGGGAGGTCGTCGGCGTGGCCGCGGTCATCCTGGGCCTCGTCCTGGCTGGCCAGTATTACGAGAACCTGAGCGCCCTGCTCCGCCCGCTCATCTCCCCGGAGATGCTCGACCATTTCGTGTCCTTCCTGCTGATCTTTTTCGCCGTGGTCGTCCTGGGCTGGGTGACGGCCGGCCTGCTTTCGCACTGGACCAAGGGCCCGTTCAAGTTCTTTAATCATCTCCTGGGCGGAGCGTTCGGATTTCTTAAAGGCCTCCTGATCTGCGGCGTCGTGGTCATGGCCCTCCTGGTCTTTTCGGTGGAGAAGCAGGCCGTGTCCAAGTCGCGGCTGGCGCCCAATGCCCTGTATATCACCAACGGCATCGTTCAGTTCGTCCCTCAGGAACTCAAGGCCAGATTCAAATCGATCTACCGGGATATCAAGGGAAAGGTGGGGAAACATGGAGAAAAAAACTGAGAGGCTGAACATCCATCAGAAGTTGGAGCTGGTCATAGGGGAGATGGTTGACAAGGAAATACGGCTGAGCGACGCCTTGAAGGAATTTCAAAAGATATACATCGAACTGACCGCTAAGAAATATAAAGGCAACAAGACCAAGATGGCCGGTGCCCTGGGGATCCATCGCAACACGCTCCTGGGGCGGGCCAAGGCGCTCAAAGTGGCCAAAAAATAATTAGCAGTCTTTCTCATCGAGCGCTAGATATTTCCTCTAACCCCTTGACAAAGGGCTGTTTTTGTAGTAAATTAGCACTCTCTTATCTTTATTGCTAAATAATAAAAGGAGGTTTTGCATGAAGGTTATGCCTTTGTATGACCGAGTTCTTCTCAAAAGAGTCGAAGAACAAGGCGAGGTTAAGAGGGGCGGCATCATCATCCCGGATACCGCCAAGGAAAAGCCCCAAGAGGCCCTGATCATCGAAGCCGGCAAGGGCCGCGTCACCGATGAGGGCAAGGTCATCCCCCTCGAGGTCAAGAAAGGGGATAAGGTTCTGATCGGCAAGTACAGCGGCACGGAAGTGACCGTCGATGGCGACGAGCTCGTGATCGTTCGCGAAGAAGAGATCTTAGCCAAGATCTCCTGATTCGCCCCATATCTAAGGAGGAACAATGGCAAAACAAATCACATATGGTGAAGATGCCCGGCAGGCCCTTCTGCGCGGGGTGAACGCCCTGAGCAACCTGGTCAAGGCGACCCTGGGCCCCCGGGGCAAGAATATCGTCATAGACAAGAAGTTCGGTTCGCCCACCAGCACCAAGGACGGTGTCAGCGTGGCCAAGGAAGTCGAGCTCAAGGACCCCTTGGAGAACATGGGTGCTCAGCTGGTCAAGGAAGTAGCCTCCAAGACCTCGGACGTGGCCGGCGATGGCACGACCACGGCCACGGTCCTGGCCCAGAGCATCTACAACCAGGGCCTGAAGTACGTCACGTCCGGGGCCAACCCCATGCTCCTCAAGAAGGGCATTGACGCGGGCGTCGAGGCCGTGGTCAAGGAAGTCAAGAAACTGAGCCGGGACGTCACCGGGGAGATGATCTCCCAGGTCGGCGCCATCTCGGCCAATAACGACGAGAGCATCGGCAAGATCATCGCCGAGGCCATGGATAAGGTCGGCAAGGACGGCGTCATCACCGTGGAAGAGGCCAAGGGCCTCGAGACGACCCTGGACATCGTCGAGGGCATGCAGTTCGATCGGGGCTACCTCTCGCCCTACTTCATCACCGACCCGGACAGGATGGAATGC
>Ga0209253_10006391_pt1 | contig 10210 bp, 8 predicted proteins | sample FrelakmetBRP12BR_FD_187145 | JGI IMG/M metagenome (GOLD analysis project Ga0209253, IMG submission 187145) | Freshwater lake sediment microbial communities from the University of Notre Dame, USA, for methane emissions studies - BRP12 BR (SPAdes)... | ecosystem: Environmental > Aquatic >...
ATCCGAATTTTCTTTTGTCATGATTGAAACATCGTGTATGCTGCCCTCGAACTCGCCAAGCTGTTTTACGTGGCAGTTTGACTGCCCGCATGTTTGGGCAATATTTTTCTTATATACTTTTGAATCAGGGTTATCGAAATTTTTCATCTCGTGCGCACCGTGGCAATCAGCGCATGATGCGGCATCGGTCTTTCCTTCCAGAAGCGCCTTATAATGATAGCTGTCTTTATAATGGCTGATTAAAACTTCTTCGCCTTTGTAATTTTTATGCGGCAGCTTTGCTTCCTGGTGGCATTTTAAGCAGAGATCAACCTGGTTAAGCTTTGAAAATTGATCTGAAGATAATGTCGATTTTATGCTGTGCTCGCCATGGCAATCCGTGCAGCTTGGAGCTTTATTGTTATTCTTAATCAGTTCTTCGCCGTGTTTTGATTTTTTGAAATTCTCAACCACGCCTGCATGGCATCTACCGCAGGTCTCAAGCATTTTAGCGCGGGTCAGAGATGCTTTCGGATTTTCGGGATTATCAATCATATGGTTGCCGTGGCAATCGGAACATCCCGCAGCCGATTTGCCGTCTTTTTCTATCGAAGCATGTATGCTGGTTTTATATTCTGCAACAAACTTTGCGGAGCCTTTATCTTCGCCGGGGAACATTTTTTCGTCGAGATGGCATTTCAAACAGCTTTCAGATTCAATCGACATTTTACTTGAAACAATCTTATGCGAGCCGTGGCAGTCCGAACAGGTTGGGGCATTTTTATTTCCCGTTCTTAAAATGGTCTGGTGTATGCTGTTGTTAAAGTTCTTTTGATGATCGCCGTGGCACTTGCCGCATGTTGCCGATATTTCAGCTTTTGTGATTTTTTTGACATTATGCCCGCCCAAATGGCAGCCTTCGCACCCGACATCTTTCTTTGCGTGAATACTGGTCTTATACTGCTGAATGTTTTTCTTTGTATGGCACTTCATGCAGTTTTTTGATTGTTCCTGTGCAAATTCCTTTGCCGATATTACTTCGTGCTTGGTATGGCAATCGTAGCATGCAGTCTTTGTGTGAACGCTCGTTTCGATTCCTTTAACATCGCTGTGGCAGGTTTTACATTCTACCTTTTGCGGTGATTTGGTATGAGGAATCTCATCGGGATTGTAACCCGTGTGGCAGTCTTCGCATTCTGCAATCGAGTGCACGGATTTTTTATATGCGGCGGGATTAACATATAACGATATTTTTTTACCGTTCTTTTCCATGTACAGGTCTTTATCCTCATGGCATGAAAGGCAGATATCTGTGCTTCTTGCGGAAATTATTTTGTAGCCATCGGCAGCTATGAAAACAACCGAAATTATTATGGCAGAAAGCAGTATTAAAGAAGTATTTTTTAATGAAATATTTTTCAATTCAGATTAGTAGGAAATATTTCGTCCAATGTTTTTCTGAGTTCGCTCAGCCTCAGCGGTTCGGAAATATATTTAACATCGGTATCTTTTATAATCTCCGAATCCAAAGACGGCAAACATATCACCGGGGTACCGGTGAATCTTTGCTTGATTTTGTTTTTTAGCTCTGCATCTATATCGATATCAAGAATTATACAGTCCGTTTTAATGTGCGTACCGCTCAAATATTTTTCATTGACATTTGCAGCGGGGGTGCATGAAATCTCGTATTGCGTAGAACTGAAAACCTTTTTTATGAGGGTGCAAATTTCCGGTTTCATGCAAAAAATATTTACTTTAATCTGTTTTTCCATTGGCTGTAATTCCCGCATAAGTATTCGACAATTTATATGCCAACGGGCAGCGTACAAAACGCCTTTTTTTGCAAAAATTCAGCTTTTATTGAAACATCGGGACCTTGCTTGGGGATTTAATCTACAGCAATGTGGTGATAATTTTACCTTGAAAAATCAGCCATTTACTCGAAATTATATTCTTTTATTTTTTTATAAAGCGTTTTTCTGTCAATACCGAGTATTTGCGCAACTTTCAGTTTGTTCCAGTTGTTTTCTTCAAGAATTTTCTTGATATAGAGCTTTTCGATTTCTCTTAGCCCTATACTATCTATATTTGAGAATGGACTATCCGAAATTTCCGTGATTTGCATAAATTTGAAGTCGTTTACCCCTATTTTATCGCTTTCCGAGGTTATGATTGCACGCTCCAGTACGTTTTCCAGCTCCCTAACGTTTCCTTTCCAGTCATTTTTAATCAAAAGGTTCAATGCCTCGGGTGTGACAGCTAAATTTCTTCCGAATTTTTCCATAAATTTTTTCAAGAAATAATCTGTGAGCAGAGGTATGTCTTCTTTGCGTTCATTGAGGGAAGGAAGGTTTATTGAAACGGTCGCGATTCTGTAATAAAGGTCTTCCCTGAATTTTTTTTGTTTTATAAGCTCTTTTAAGTTTTGATTTGTGGCCGAAATAAGCCTTACGTCAACTTTCTTAATTCTGTCGCTTCCTAACGCTTTAATTTCCCAGTTCTCTATTACCCTGAGCAGCTTTGCCTGAAGGTTAAAAGGCATTTCTGCAATTTCATCCAGCAGAAGCGTTCCGCCGTTAGCCTGTTCAAAAACTCCTTTTTGCGTTTCCACCGCCCCGGTAAATGCACCCCTGATATGGCCGAATAACTCGCTCTCGAGAAGGTTTTCCGGTATAGCGCTGCAGTTTACGGCGGCAAATGCCGAGTTCTTTCTCTGGCTGTTGTAATGAATTGCTTTTGAAACCAGCTCCTTGCCCGTGCCGCTTTGGCCCTCAATTAAAATATTTACTTTTGATTTCGCTACTTTTTTTATAAGCTCAAAAACATTCTGCATCTTTTTGCTCTTGCCTATGATATTGCCGAAAGAGTAATTGTCCTCAACTTGTGCACGTAAAGATTTGAGCTGATTGGTAAGTATAATTTTCTCGGCAGCCTTATCTACTTTGAGCTGGAATTCATCCAAGTTGAAAGGCTTGTTGATGTAATCGAAGGCGCCTAATTTCATGGAATCGACCGCAGAAGTTATTGAACCATAACCGGTAATCATTATAAATATGCTTTCGTCCGGCTTTGCTTTAAGCAGGTCAATTCCGGTTAGATTGGGCATTTGCAGGTCGGAAATAATAATGTCATATTTTCCTCCCTGAATCAATTCAAGGGCTTTTTGGCTGTCATTAGATTCTTCTACGTTGTATCCTTTTTTTGACAGCACTTTCTTGAGCAGTTTTGTTGAATTTGACTCATCATCAACCACTAGAATATTTATGTTTTCCATAGCTTTGGAAAATATGCAAAAAAAAATTAAAATTTTAGTGAATATACAATATTTATCCATTGTACTCTTGAAATACAGGAAAAACACGAGTTTATTTGAGCTAATAACGGACAATTAAGTCCTATTTTTCCACAGCTATATATTAATTTGTAGAGAATTTCCTCAAATAGTGGGAAAAGCTGGTTAAAAAACCGCATTTTTTCAATATTTATTGGCACGAAAAATGTGATATTATTGGCAATTAAGAAAAATGTATAGTTTATAAAGCAACCTAAATCAATAACTATCATGAAAAAAATACTATTAATTTTACTCGTTTTGTTCTTTGGGGCGGCTATTGTGAATGCACAAAGAGCAAAAATCGAAACCAAATTCGTTACTCCCGAAATGCTGAAAGAACATGCTGAATTTACAAGTGATTCAACTGTTGCAACGGGCTTAAGTAACGTAGCTAATAAAACATGGTGTTATGTTAATGTGAAGAACATTAGCGGCACTGCTGCTATTACAGGAGCTACCTGGACATTGCTTAGCAAACCGTCCGGCTCTAATACTACAATTACTTCAATAAGCAGCATGCAGTGGTGGGCGAAGCTGAAACCTGACATAAAAGGAACTTACCAGGTTAAAGTTACAATGACTACCTCTGCAGGAAGCCATGATACAACCATGAATATTTATGCATCTGATTATGTTGGCGTTGGAAGATTTCAGGGTGTTCCTGCAGTATTTCCTAATTGTATGTCATGCCATGGAGCTACTCCCTCGTTTGTAAACATTTTTAACAAGTGGCAGGAAACCGGTCATTCTAAAAAGTTCAAGCGCGATATTGACAGCGGTTCAACAACTTACGCATTGAGATGCTTCCCCTGCCACACAACAGGGTACGATCACAATATTAAAGCTGATAATCACGGTTTTGATGACGTAGCAAGAACTTTAGGCTGGGTTTGGATTGGTCCTCCCAATCCGAACAAATTTGATTCATTAAAAACTCATTTTCCGAGCCTTGTAGCATATGCTACGATAGGGTGTGAGAACTGCCACGGACCCGGAAGCGAACATACTTTAGGAGGCGATACAAATAAGATTTCTATTTCATTAAATTCTGGAATATGTGCACAATGCCACGATGAGCCCTGGCGCCATGTAAAATTTGCACAATGGGAAAACTCAAAACATTCTGAAGCAGTGTGGTCTAATTCATTTGCGCAGAATTCCGGAGTATCCGGTTTTGAATTTAACGGTTTGAACAATTGTATCAGGTGTCATGATGCAAAGGGTTATGTGAACTTTACAAAAGGAATAGGAACGAATACCGTCGGTATGATATCAGCTAGCCATGAAGTCATAAGCTGTCAGACATGCCACGATCCGCACGGCGGACCTAATGAATACCAGCTTCGAACCAGACCTACAAATTCTGATACTCTGGCGAACGGTTATCACTATGCCGGAGGTAATGGAAAAGTTTGCTTAGACTGTCACAAATCGAGAAGAAATAACGTCACATATACACAAACAAGAGTAACCTCATCAACCTGGGGTACACACCATTCTGTACAAGGTGATATTCTGCTGGGTCAGAATGCTGCCCAGTTTAACAGCGTGCCTTATATAACCGGTTCACATAAAAATATCAGTAATGCCTGCGTAACATGTCACATGGCAGATGGTCCTGATACAGGTCATGTTGCATGGAATAAGGTTGGTGAACACTCATTCGCAGTAAAAGATCAAACCACCGGTTATGAAAATGTTGAAGGTTGTCTCAGCTGCCATCCCGGTGTTACAGGTTTTGATGATTTTATGGCCCCTGCCGATTATGACGGTGATACACAAATTGAGCCGTGGCAGGATGAAATTTCCGGCTGTTTGCATAATTTGAGAGTTGCATTGCCGCCGGTTGGCGTAGACTCTGTTTCGTGGCAGTTAATCGCAGCTGATTCTTTCAACGTAAATCTCAGAAAAGCATACTGGAACTGGCAATTGTTAGAATATGACGGAAGCAGGGGAATGCATAATCCATTCTTTGTCATTAATGTATATTTGGCAACCATGGGTATTATTGGTGTTGAGCCTATCAGCAGTGAAGTGCCGACTGTATATTCATTATCACAGAATTATCCGAATCCGTTTAACCCGTCAACGAAGATTAAATTCTCTCTGCCTCAGGCTGAAAACGTACTTATAAAGATATATGATATAACAGGAAGAGAAGTTTACACACTGGTTGACCAGAAATTGCAGCCGGGAATTTATAATACAACGTGGACGTCTATAAATAATGACGGAAAATCCGTTGCGAGCGGAGTTTATTTCTATAGAATAGTTGCAGGTGATTTTGTAGAGTCGAAAAAGATGATATTGGTTAGATAAGATAAAATTTAATCCTTTAGTTAGGCCTGCCCCGACGCATCGGGGCAGGTTTTTTTAAGCTAAAATTAGTAAAAATTGCCGTTTTTGGTTCTAAATAATTTATAATCACAAATTTAGAGGCTGATAAAAATCATGGCAAAACATGATTCAAATCATATTAATTAGACCGCACGGTAAGTTATTTTAGTATCGAATTTCAATAAAAAGTTAAAATCATTTAATATTCAACAAATATAGAATAGGAGATACTATAAAATGTCATACACTATAACCGAAGAATGTATCAGCTGTAATGCCTGCGTTGAAGAATGCCCCAACGATGCAATTTTCGAAGGAGGAGCTAACTGGACTTTAGGCGATAATTCTTTTGGAGAAGGTCAAGCGCCCGATGGTATCGAAGGCAATTGGTCAGCTGATTATTATTATGTTGTTCCTGGCAAATGCACTGAGTGCAAAGGGTTTTACGACGAACCGCAGTGCGTTGCCGTATGCCCGGTGGATTGCATTCTTCCCGACCCGAACAGGCACGAAGATGAAGCGGCACTGTTAAAGAAAAAAGAGTATCTTGATTCTGTAGGAAGATAATATCATTTTTCTTTGCATAGACTTTTTTACTGGAGGTATATAAAAAAGGGATTAATGAAAATTAATCCCTTTTGGTTTCAGAGATTCCATCTTTTTTAAAAGATGGAATCTCCGTTTATACTTTTGCCACAATATAAATGTATTTAAGTGTTCCGCTGTTTGTGTTATAAACATTGTGCTTAGTATGGGGAGGATTGTAAGCAACATCACCTTTTTTTATTTTCTTCCTTCCATTCCCTTCCGTTTCAATTTCTCCTTCACCATCGATTACAACAATCAGTTCCTCATGGCTGCCTGTGCTGTGCTCACCAATGCATTCATTTTTGCCAAGGCTCACAAACCCCGAATGCATTACAGCCGAGTTGCGTGAATTCAATATTTCCGCCCTGCCTTCGGATGATTGAGGCAAAGAAAGGACAAAAGGTTTAAATTCAGTTAACGCGTTTTCTTTTTTATCAGTATTAATAGTATGTATCATTAGTAATATCCCTATTTACTTTCTTTATTAACCCACCATTTTGCGGCAAAAGGCAGAATAGCAATTTGAGCAATAGCAGCAGCAATACCGGGCAGCATAGCCGCTTCTGTATAGTTGAAAAAACTGCCTGATACAGAGCCGAGCAGTAAAACTGAAATAAGGAATAAAATTCTTCCTGCAATAAGAGCAATGGCAACGGATGCAAATGAATTCATTTTAAAATTCTCTCTCAGCAAGCCAGTAATTACGCCGTATGTGAAAAGCTCGATTGTCATAGGCGCAAGTATGTGCGGTGCCGGCATTCCCGAAATCATAAAGCTTACAACAGGAGCAAGCAAACCCGTAATTGCCCCGCTTCTCCAGCCGTAAACAAGCCCTGCGAGTATCACAGCCCAGTGCATCGGTAAAAGATACCTGACGGGCGCGCCTGCAAAATGGGCAATATAAGGCAAAACAACTGCCAGCCCAACAAGCAGTATCTGGAATGTGTAAGATTTTATTCCCTTTAATTCAAGGGTTGTTGAATTTAGCGTTAAGGTTTTATTTTGAATTCTGGTCATTGTTAATATATTTAGATATTTAAGTTTTTAGAATGATTTTGTAGTTGAAGTAATAACAAATTTTCCGTGTTTTACGCCTTTGAAGCTGAGGATTTGGTCCGCAAACATTTTAACTTTGCCCGCTTTATCTTTTACTATCACCATTTCCATGCAGTTATCATGGTCTATATGAACGTGCGTAGTGAAAAGAATGCTTTTATAATAATCATGCTGGAAACTGTTGAGCTTTTTATCTATTTCTCTTTTATGGTGGTCATAAACAAAGGTAATTACACCGAAGCACATTGCGTTTACATCGACAATTTTTTCGCCGACCAGCTTATCTCTAATTAAATCGCGGAGCGCTTCCGAGCGGTTGCTGTATCCCTTTTTTGAGCTAAGCATATCGAACTTATCAAGAAGCTCTGTTTCTATAGAAACTCCGAAACGTGTTACTTTCTGCGCCATAAGTGTGTTACTTTTTTTACAAAAGTAGCACGAATTGTATATTTAAACAAGGGTATAAAGAGTGTATCGGTTTTTTGACGGTGTGGTTTATGATACGGGAAGTGTAATTGTAAACGTAGTGCCTTTGCCGGCGAGCGATTTAACGGTTATATCACCGTTATGCTCTTTTAATATGCGCTTTGCTATTGAGAGCCCCAGTCCTGTTCCTTTACCGTAGCCCTTTGAGGAGAAGAACGGGTTAAATATCTTTTCGAGGTTCTCTTTAGGGATACCGGGACCGTCATCCGATATTTCAATTACCGCCGAATTGTTATCCATCGAGGTTTTGATTTTGATTTCGCCTTCGACTACGATTGCCTGTATTGCATTGGTTACAATGTTTGATATTACTTCCTGTATCTGGGCAGGGTCAAAATTAAACTCAGGAATTTCTTTTAAAGTTTTCTTAAAAGAAATTTTTTTATCTCCAACAATGAATTTTGAATTTTTATGGACTTCGTTAACGATGCTGTTTATGTTATTCTGCTGCTTTTCTATTCTGAGCGGTCTGGAGAAATTTAAAAGGTGCCTGATTGATTTTGTAATTCGGGTAGCTTCGTCCAGAATTGTTTTTAGCTCTTCGTATTCTTTATCGTTTTCCGCCTTATCAAGCAAAAGGTAGTCGGCATTACCGGATATTATATTGAGAGGATTAGAAAGGCTGTGCGCAATGCTTGATACAACTTCTCCGATGAGAGCAAGGTTTTCTTTTTCCCTCAATTCCCTTTCAAGCTGTTTGACCTTGGTAATATCTCTTACGATTCCGACAGAACCCATCGGTTCGTTTTTCTCGTTATATACTTCGAAGCGGGTAATACTTACATGAATAGGAATCCCGGTTTTTGTCAGCCTTTCGGTTTCGTAGTTTGCAAGAAATCCTTTTTCTTTTACTTCTTCAATCAGAAATTCCTTTTCCCCATCTTTTAGCTTATGAGGGGGTATAAGCATTGAAAAATCTTTTCCCATAACGTCATTTTTTTCATAGCCAAATACCAGCTCAGCACCCTTATTCCATAAGAATATTTTAAATTCGTTATCTATGCCTATTATGGCGTCAATTGAATTCAGAATAATATCTGAGAAAAACTTCTCATGGGCGGATTTTCCCTCCCTCATCAGCTGTATCATTTCCATAAGGGAGCCGCCAAGTATTTCAACAACCGAAGCAATTTCCTTATCGGAAAGCTTGGCTCCCAAACGCTTCCTGAGAGCATCCTCTATAGAACCCCTGTACTTTTCGAATTCCGATATTACTCTTTGTTCCATATCTTACTAACAGTTTCCGCTTTCAGGTAAAATTAACGATTTCCTGCGATTATTGCAAAATCTTGGTTTTAACAAAACACAAATTTAACATTTATTAATGTTTATATCTATACAGTTTTTTTATATATATATTGTTTTTTAAGTTGAAAAACAGCTTTACCCGTAATCAGTAGATATAAAATATTTGATGATTTAAAATTTACAGATAATATACACATTGCTTTCCGGCAAACAAACTAAATTCAGAGTAGATAATGTTTGTATTTTATTGTTAAGTTAGTAATTTATATTTTTATGTTTGGAAAATTTAGGTTATATTAAACTTCTAACAAAAATCTTGCTTCATGCCTGAATTTATAATACAGTCCAGAATTACATCCAGAAAACCCTCGGGGAACATAATACAGCGCCCGCGTCTGCTTAATATTCTAAAAGAAAACAGGAATAAGAGCTTAATTCTTATTTCCTCTCCTGCAGGTTATGGCAAAACCACACTGGTTCAGAGTTATTTATCGGCAGAAAATTCAGCGAACGCATGGTATCACGTGACAGATGACATTAACAACTTCTATACCTTTATTTCTTATATTATATACTCACTTAAAAAAATTGAAGGCTCGTTCGGGAATAATTCACTGGAAGTGATTGAATCACTTAAGCAAAGCATGCAGATCTTAAAAGATGAAAAAACCGTAGTTATGACAGTGCTTGGCACTTTTATAAACGATTTCCTGACAGCCTTTAAAGAAGATGTGTTTTTAGTTATTGATGACCTGCATAACGCTGTTTCGGAGGCGTGGCTGAAGCCGGCTTTCAATACTCTGATAGAAGATTTACCTGATAACCTTCACATAATTATTACTACCCGTTCTGTGCCCGATTTTGACCTTTCGAAGCTGAAAGCAAAACGGAATCTGCTTCATCTTGAGGCAAAAGACCTGAACTTTGATAACGAAGAAATTGCTAACCTGCTCGAAAACATTTATGCTGTTAAATATACGGATTCGGATGCGGAGCTGCTGGAAAAGAAAATTAACGGGTGGATTACCGGAATACATTTGATTTTACAGGCATACGGGAAAGACTTCGGCAGAGTTGTTAAAGAATCCCGTGTGCTCCCCGAAAACATATTCGATTTTTTTGCAAATGATATCTTTGCCGGACTCGACGAAGAGACCCGTGATTTTCTTATTAATACAT
>Ga0209253_10006392_pt1 | contig 10210 bp, 6 predicted proteins | sample FrelakmetBRP12BR_FD_187145 | JGI IMG/M metagenome (GOLD analysis project Ga0209253, IMG submission 187145) | Freshwater lake sediment microbial communities from the University of Notre Dame, USA, for methane emissions studies - BRP12 BR (SPAdes)... | ecosystem: Environmental > Aquatic >...
GCCGGACGGAAGTGAGGGTTGCTGAAAGGGTATTCGACTCACCCAGAATCCGCCCCCTCTCGGAGGCAGGGACTGCAGAGAGGCGTTGGTGCTGTGACAAGCCGTACATGCGGAGGGGTTTCCGGAGTATACGGCGCTGTTGCGCACCCCTTCACTCTGCAGGAGTAGGAAGAACGAGTCTGAAACTGTCCGGATGCGTGCGGAAACAAACGCCAATGCCGCCGGTCTCTTAACGAGAAAACATCATCAATCTGAAGGAGCATCTGAGTGAGCGGAAGAACTTCATATCGTTTTGTTAACGACCTCTGGGATGACACTGAGGTACAGAAGCGCGAACCGGTCGAGAAACTCGTCTACCGCTCAAACCTTCTCGGGTCTGACCAGCGGATTACCAACACTGGTGGCGGGAACACCTCGTCGAAGATTGTCCAGATCGATCCCTTGACCGGCCAGTCCGTTGAGGTTCTCTGGGTGAAAGGCTCGGGGGGGGACCTCAGGACTTCGAAGAAGGAGAATTTCTCGTCGCTCTATCAGGAGAAATTGCATGCCCTGCAGGCGCTGTATCAGAAGGCGGGGAAGACCGGCCCCAAAACTGAGAGTGAAGATGCCATGGTGGGGATGTATCCTCACTGCGTGTACAACCTGAATCCGCGCGCGCCGTCGATTGACACGCCGCTCCACGCTTTTGTTCCGGCAAAACACGTCGATCACATGCATCCGAATGCGGTCATTGCGCTCGCTGCAGCAAAGAATGCGGAGACCCTCACGGCTGAAATCTACGGGGATGACGTGATGTGGATTCCGTGGCAGCGTCCCGGGTTCGATCTCGGTCTGGTGCTTCAGGAGGTTTGCCGGCGCCATCCCGGAGCGAAGGGCGTAATCCTCGGCCAGCACGGGGTGATCAACTGGGCTGACGAAGACCGGCAATGTTACACGCTCACGCTGGATCTGATCGAACGGGCGGCGGAATTCATCGCACGGAAGGACAAAGGAGGGAAGACCTTTGGAGGGCAAAAGTACGCCTCGCTCACTCCGGAGCGGCGCCGTTCCCTGTTTGTGCAGGTTCTTCCCTGGCTTCGCGGTCAGCTGGGCCAGAGGCAGCGAGCGGTGGGGACGATTCAGGATGATGATACAATGCTGCGATTTGTCAACAGTGTGGACGCGCCACGCCTGGCGGAGCTCGGCACATCCTGTCCGGATCATTTTCTGCGGACGAAGATCAAGCCGCTCTATGTGGACTGGAATCCGCAGCGCGAAACGATCGTGGAGCTAAAGCAGAGACTGACCTCGGGCCTGACGCAGTACCGGGCCGATTACACCGGGTACTACAACCGGTGCAAGAGGCCAAACTCGCCGGCAATGCGCGATCCCAACCCGACGGTGATTTTGATCCCGGGTCTCGGAATGATCGCCTGGGGCAAGGACAAGAGCGAATCACGCGTCACGGCGGAGTTCTACAACTGTGCGGTTGAAGTCATGTATGGCGCGGAAGCGATCGACGAATACATCGCGCTGCCGCAGCAGGAGGCTTTCGATATTGAGTACTGGCTCCTGGAAGAAGCCAAGCTGCGTCGCATGCCGCCGGAGAAAGAGCTCGCGCGGCAGATCATTGCCGTGATCGGTGCGGGGAGCGGGATCGGCAGAGAAGTGGCGCTTCGTGTGGCGCGGGAAGGAGCACAGGTCGTCTGCGTTGACCTGGACGGTGATGCCGCCAAGGCAACCGCGAAAGAGATTACCGACCAACTGGGCGTCGGCATCGGCGTGGCGGGAACTGGGATATCCAATTGCGGACCCGCTATTGGTCTGGGAGCTGACATCACCAGCCGCGCAAGCATCCGGACGTTGCTGGAGAATGTTGTCCTGGCGTACGGCGGGATCGACGGTCTGGTCGACACCGCAGGGATCTTTGTGCCGCCGGATACAACAGGGCACATCCCGGATGAGCGGTGGGCGCAGACGTTTGCCATCAACGTTACGGGGGCGTATATCGTTGCTGACGAAGCCGCTGCCGTCTGGCGAGAGCAGTCGTTGCCCGCCGGTCTCGTCTTCACCACAAGTGTGAATGCGGTCGTTCCGAAAAAAGGAAGTCTGGCGTACGACACGAGCAAGGCAGCGGCGAATCATCTCGTGCGCGAACTGGCGGTCGAGCTGGCGCCGCTTGTGCGTGTCAATGGTGTTGCCCCGGCGACCGTCATCGGCGGAAGCTCAATGTTCCCCCGGGACCGCGTGATTGCTTCGCTTGCGAAGTACAAGATCGCTTTCTCCGAAGGTGAATCTGATGATGCCCTGCGCGCGAAGCTTTCGGAGTTCTATGCCGATCGGACGCTCACGAAGCAATCTATCACCACTGTGGATCAGGCGGAAGCGATTTTCCTGCTCCTGACCAGGCGTCTCGGCAAGACGACGGGCCAGATACTGAATGTCGACGGAGGCTTGCACGAAGCCTTTTTGCGGTAACGGGCGCCGATTCCATTCGCGCCCGGACCGGTCCGCGCTTTACACGCATCTCAACAAACGGAGAGATCCATGAAAAGAAGTGCAATGCTGAGCCTTGTCGCGTTCTTGCTTCTTGGTCTCTGGCATCCCTGCGTCGCCGGGGATCCGAACATGCGTATCGCGGTCATTCCCAAGGGGACAACGCACGTGTTCTGGAAGTCGGTTGAAGCGGGCGCACAGGCGGCCGGGAAGGAGCTCGGTGTGGAGATCGTCTGGAAAGGGCCTGTGAAAGAGAATGATCGGGCTCAACAGATTTCGATTGTGGAACAGTTCGTCAATGAGGGTGTGGCGGGGATTGTGCTTGCTCCCCTGGATTTCGATGCCCTGGCGCGGCCTGTCAGCACCGCGCTGGGGAAACGGATTCCCGTCGTGATCTTCGACAGCGCATTGAGGGGCGAGCCTGGGAAGGATTTCGTCAGTTTTGTCGCCACGAACAACAGGAAGGGGGGGAGCCTCGGCGGCGAGCATCTTGCCGGTCTCCTGGGCGGCAGAGGAAAGGTGGTTTTGCTTCGCTATATGGTCGGTTCAGCAAGCACGATGGAGCGGGAGGAGGGATTTCTCGAAGCCGTCGCGAAGAACAAGGATATTCAGGTTATCGTGAGCAACCGGTATGCGGGTGCCACGGCGGGTGATGCCAAGACCGCAAGCATGAATCTGGTGGACAAGCTGAGGGAAGCGGATGGCATCTTCTGCTCGAATGAATCAACGACATTCGGAATGTTGCTGGCGCTCCGGCAGAACAACCTGGCCGGCAAGGTGAAGTTTGTCGGGTTTGATGCCTCTCCTCCCCTGGTTGAGGCGCTCGAGAAGGGTGAAATTAACGCTCTTGTCGCCCAGAATCCAACCCGCATGGGGTATGAGGGGGTCAAGACCGTAGTTGCGCACATCAAGGGAACGAAGGTGCAGACGACAGTCGATACGGGCGTGGAGTTGATCACCCGTGCGAATCTCAATGAGCCTTCGATCAAATCACTGCTCGGCAGACCGTAGGATTGCGGCTCCGGGGTCTCGGGAATGTGCTCAAGCACGTGTATCCGTCGCTCATTGCTCAGCGGGCTCTGCCGGTCTCGTTCTGGACTCACCCCCAAATACAAGAGTTGCATCGTTGCGGCCAGCGCGCTTCACGTCGATGCCCCATGAGAAGGCAAAGCCTGGACTTGGAGGGAGACAATGGCCGGACATATTGTGAATTGAGAATTCATCTCTGAGAGTTCATCATCCTGCAACCTCACAAGAGGATTTTAGACGTGCCCGACCGGTTGCCGCCACTTCTTTCGATGCAAGGCATTCGGATGCAGTTCGGCGCAACCGTGGCACTTGACGGCGTTGACCTGGAGGTGGACGGGGGAGAGATCCTTGCCCTTGTTGGCGAGAACGGGGCGGGGAAGAGCACACTCATGAAGATCCTCTCGGGGGCTTACAAACCCGACAGCGGAGAGATGCGACTTGATGGACATCCTTACCGTCCACGAGGCCCCCATGATGCACGACGGGCTGGTGTGGCAATGATCTATCAGGAGCTCTCCCTTGCGCCTCATCTGTCCGTCGCGGAGAATATCATGCTTGGCATGGAGCCGGTCATGCTCGGGCTGGTGCGGCGGGCTGAGGTGCTACAGCGGGCACAGGAGGCACTTGCGCAACTTGGTCATTCGGATATCGACGTCAGACTCCGCGTCGACCGTTTTCCCCTTGCCGTTCGACAGCTCGTCGAAATTGCAAGGGCGATAGCGATCGGCTGCCGGGTGCTCGTGATGGACGAACCCACCAGCAGTCTTACGGGCGAAGATATCAAGAGGCTTTTTGCCATGGTCGCCCGATTGAAGGAGCGGGGCTATGCCATCATCTACATCTCCCACTTTCTGGAGGAAGTGAAAGCCATTGCTGATCGCTTCGTCGTTCTCCGCGACGGACGGTGTGCAGGTGGAGGGAAGACGGCGACGGCACAGACGGGGGAGATTGTCTCGATGATGGTTGGCCGCGATGTGGGGGACCTCTATCCTCGGACGCCGCGCACGCCCGGCGATCAGATTCTCGAGATACGTGACCTGGCAGGGCGTTCAAAGCCCGCGTCGGCCTCCCTTACACTCAGGCGCGGCGAGGTGGTTGGGATCGCGGGACTTGTGGGGGCGGGACGGACGGAGTTCCTGCGGACGGTGTTCGGGCTCGATCCTGTTCGAAGCGGAGAGATCAAGCTCGGCGCATATGTAGGGCCGGCCTCGCCGGCGCAGCGATGGGCACAGCAGATGGGGATGCTGAGCGAGGATCGCAAGGCTGAAGGGCTTGCTCTCTCCCTCTCGATCGGCGACAATATCACACTGAGCCATCTCCAGCGGCTTGGTCCGGCCGGTCTTGTGTTCCCTGAACGCCAGGAACGTGCAGCTGGCCACTGGGTCGAGCATTTGCAGATAAAGTGCCGAAGTGTCCATCAGGCGGTCGCCAGCCTTTCGGGAGGTAATCAGCAAAAGGTCGCCATTGCCCGCTTGCTGGATCATGACGTGGACGTGCTCCTTCTGGATGAGCCGACACGCGGGATTGATGTCGGCTCGAAAGCGGAGATCTATCGGATGATCGACGCCCTTGCAGCACAGGGGAAAACCGTGTTGATGGTAAGCAGCTATCTGCCGGAGCTTCTCGGGGTATGCGATCGGGTGGCCGTCATGTGTCGTGGTCGGTTGCATCCCGCCCGCCCCGTCCGGGAGATTGATGAACAGGAGATCATGATGGAGGCGACAGGACTCGCATGAAGGAGCGGCTGCGGCAATTGGGTCCGCTGGCAGGTCTTGCCTTTGTCTTCGCCATCTTCACTTTCCTCCGCCCGGGCAGCTTCCCGACCGGTTCGAATCTTCAATTGATGCTGGTACAAACCGCCGTGGTGGCGACGGCTGCGCTGGGGATGACGATGGTCATCATCAGCGGCGGGATTGACCTTTCCGTCGGATCTGTTGTCGCGCTGAGCACTGTCGTCATTGCCCTGTTGCTGAACTGGGGTGTGCCGCCCCTGCTGGCCGCGCTTGGCGGCGTTGCAACCGGTGCGGTTGGGGGCACCCTCACCGGTCTGCTGATCACGCGGCTCAGGCTGGCACCGTTCATTGTCACCCTGGGCATGTGGGGTGCGCTGCGCGGGGCGGCGAAGGGCCTGGCGAATGAACAGGTTGTCGTGGCACCCGACAGCTGGCTGAATGAGTTGCTCAATACGCTGAGGGATGACCGGACGTGGATGCTCCTCCCTCCCGGCGTCTGGATGATGTTGGCACTCGCCTTGCTCGTCGGCAGCCTCCTGCGATACACCCGGCTGGGGCGTCACATGTTCGCCGTGGGGTCAAATGAGCTGACAGCACGGCTCTGCGGAGTACCGGTTCAAAGGACGAAGGTTCTTGTCTACGTGCTGGGCTCAAGCTTCGCGGCGCTGGCGGGGGTTTTGCAGTTCTCTTACCTCACCGTCGGTGACCCCACGACGGCAGCAGGAATGGAGCTGGATATCATTGCGGCGGTGGTGATCGGGGGGGCCAGCCTTGCGGGAGGTGAGGGTTCTGTGCTCGGCAGCATTGTTGGCGCGCTCATTATGACCGTCGTTGCCAACGGGTGCACCAAACTGGAGCTGCCGAATTGGGTGCAGGAGATTGTGACCGGGGGTATCATCATTGTTGCCGTCGCACTCGACCGATTTCGCCATCGCAAAATGGAGTAATCCCTTTCTCACACACTGTCCACGAGCCTCCCGAAGCATGCCTAACGCCATCAACACACTACGTTCGGCGTCCCGGTTCACAGAGCGCGGGACGTCACACTTCGCCGGCCTTCATCGCCGCGCAGCAGTCGTTTTCGCCTTCTCCGTCGTTGTCCTCCTCACCAGCCAAACCGCCGACTCCCAGGTTGTTTCCCCGGCCGACTCCGCCGCTCTCTCATGGTTCCAGGATGCTAAACTGGGGATCTTCATCCATTGGGGATACTATGCGGTGAACGGCATCGCCGAATCCTGGTCGATCTACAACAAAAGGATCAGCCACGGCGACTATATGAAACAGGCAGAGGGATTCACGGGCGAGAGATACGATCCCGCCGCCTGGGCGAAATTGTTCAGCGAGGCTGGCGCGAAGTACGCGGTCATGACCTCGAAGCACCATGACGGCGTCGCTCTGTGGAAGACCAAATACAGCCATCTGAATGTCGTCGAGAAGACTCCCGCGGGACGTGATCTGATCGCACCGTACTGTTCGGCGCTCCGGAACGAGGGACTGAAGGTGGGCCTCTATTTTTCGCTCTGTGACTGGTCTCACCCCGATTATGAGGTCCCGTTCAGCCGCGCAAATGCTCCGGACAGCCAGTATCACACGAAGGACTATCCGAGAAGCGGGCAGGAGGGACTGAAGCCCTGGGATCGGTTCCTTCGCTTCGCCCACGGGCAGATCGAGGAGCTGCAGCGACGCTACAATCCCGATCTCTTCTGGTTCGACGGCGATTGGGAACACAAGGCGGAAGAATGGGATGCCAAGGGGATACGCGATTCGCTGAAGCACCGGAACCCTTCGGTCGTCATCAACTCGCGACTTCAGGGGTATGGAGACTACCGGACACCCGAGCAGGATCCGCCGGTCAAGCGCATCGATGGGCCCTGGGAACTCTGCATGACGATCAACAGCAGCTGGGGGTATCAGCAGCGGGATACCGCCTTCAAGTCGAGCCGGGAAATCATCCGGACGTTTGTGGAGTGTCTTGGCGGTGGGGGGAACCTCCTGCTCGATGTCGGCCCGAAAGCGGACGGCACCATCCCGAGCGAAGAAGTGGATCGTCTGAAGGATCTCGGGCGCTGGACAAGACTCCACGCGGAGGCGGTCTACGGAACGATTGCAGGGCTGCCCCAGGGATACTTCTACGGCCCGACTGCCCTTTCCAGGGATCGACGCACTTTATTTCTCTACCTCTTTGACAGGCCGAATGAATTCGTCGCCGTTAAAGGGATCAAGAACGCGATCAAGACCATCCGGGTGATCGGAAGGAGTGAAACCCTTGGCTGGTTTGTGCGCGACGACGCTCCATGGAACGAAATTCCCGGCATCGTCTATATTACAGTGCCGGAAACAGTAACCGATGAATATGCCACCGTCCTGGCGGTCGAGCTCGACGGTGCGCTACAGCTCTTCGTTGAGAAATAGGTGCTTCTCTCCCATGGGTCGCACATCCTTGAACTCAGGAGCAACGTCTTGAACCGACAGCGATTGATACTCGTGCTCGCCGTGTTGTTCACGTCAGCTCTCCTTCGTGCGCAACCTGTTCTGAAGCTGGTTGACCCGCTGGAGCCGGTGTTCCCGGATTCGAACACGGTCGGCAGATACAGCAACACGTATGAAGCCGACTTCCCCTCGGGCACTGTTGCCGATGTCCATCTGCTCCTCGATGTGCAGGCCGGCGAATCCTTTACGGTCTCTGCCACCGTCAACGGCAAACCTTTGCCCGTCAGCTGCTGGAGCCAATTGATTGACGTCCCCGTCGAGCAAAACACGGGGCTGGACAGCCGTACGGAAATGTACACGAATCAACAGAACCCGTACGTCATCCGCAGGGCTCCCTTTCGTATTTACGAAGCCATTCAACCGCTCGCTGCTGCCCGCGTGCGTGCCCAGCACCGGTTCACTGCGCTCCGATTGGCTGTTCCTCCGGGCGAACTCCCGACACCCGGTAAAGCTCGCATCGACATCACCGTGGAAGGCGATCGCTGGAGACAACTGGGCACTTTTGTGGCTGTCATTCACCGGGCCCGTTTGCCCCAACTCAAGGAGAGCACGTTCTTCTACACCAACTGGTTCAGCATGGTCCAGATGGAAGAGAAGCATGGCCTCATCCGATGGAGCGACGGTTGGTATGCCATGCTTGACCGATATGCCCGCATGATGGCTCATGGGAGGCAGAACTGCATCATCATTCCTGCCGAACTGATTACCGTGTCAGGTGGTCGCATTACGCTCGATGAAGGGAAGATGCACCGATTCATTGAGGTTTTTCGCAGTCATGGGTTCACTTCTTTTGAATCGCCGCATCTGATGTACAGGGGCGACAATGATGATTGGAGTGACCCTGATCTGAAGGTGCTCCTCACAAAAAGGCCCTACTCAACGCCTGAGGCGAGGCGGGACGTCGACACGATCACAACCTTGATAAGGAATTTTACGAAGAAGTACGGCCTTGTCAACTCCTGGCTGCAGCACATTTCCGATGAGCCCACCGGCATACAGGCACAATGCTATCATCAGGTGGTGAAACAGGTGCGATCGGTGTACCCCGAGATACAAATCATGGAAGCGACCAGCGACAGGGATACCCTGGCTGGTGCCATTGATGTGTGGTGCCCGACCATTGATGATTTTCAGTCTCACGAATCGTTTTTCCGCGGCCGTGAGAAGCACAACGAAAGAATTCTGGTCTATACGTGCCTGATTCCTGGTGGCAGATGGCTGAACAGACTGCTCGACCAGGAGCGATTACGTCAGGTCTATTTCGGCTGGGGGGCGGCATTCTACAACACGTCCGGCTTTCTGCATTGGGGATTGAATCAATACCAGGTGAAAGATCCGTTCATCCAGAGTGTCGTGCATCACCCTTCGCCCGCAGCGACGCCGGACAATTATCTCCCTGCGGGCGACACGCACATCCTCTACCCCGGGAGTGACGGCCCGTTGTCATCCACACGTTTTGAGGCGCATCGGATCGGCATTGAGGATTTTGAGATGCTGCACATGCTCAAACAGGCTGATCGTCAGAAGGCGGCAGGAGTGATAGCTCCGGTATTCAGGAGCTACACCGACTACAACACCGATGTGAAAGCGTACCGCACCGCACGCAGGGAGTTGCTGGAAAAGCTCTGACGACGTATTCGGGTGCGCCATCGACGACCGGAACGCACACAAGGACTTCATGAAAGCTGCAATTCTCCACACGACGGTTCTCCTCGTGTCAATTGGCCTGGCGTTTTCTGCGTTCAGTATCCTCTTTGCCCGGGACGAGAGTTCGGGTCGATTCGCCGTTGTTGCGTATTTTCACGGGAATGCTGCTGGCATCGAGAAGTATCGCCTCGACAGGCTGACGCACATCAACTTCAGTTTCCTGTACCTGCAAGGCAACCAGCTTGTTGTGCGCACAGCTCGCGACAGCATGAATATCCTCCGCCTGGTGTCCATCAAGAAGAAGAATCCGCATGTGAAGGTCGGTCTCTCCTTTGCCGGCTGGGGGGGCTGCGAAACCTGCTCGGATGTTTTTGCTTCGAAGGAGGGAAGAAAGGAATTCGCGAAATCTGCGCGGTCAATCCTGCAACGCTTTGATGCCGATGGTATTGATCTCGACTGGGAATATCCAGCGGTGGAGGGGTATCCGGGGCACAAGTACACACCGGGTGACCGGGAGAACTTCACGCTGCTGATTCAAGAGCTGAGGGCGATACTTGGGAAGGAGTACGAAATCAGTTTTGCCGCCGGTGGCTTCGCGGATTGTCTGAAGAAATCAGTCGAGTGGTCCAGGGTCATGCCACTGGTTGACAGGGTACACGTGATGACGTATGATCTCGTCAATGGCTACAGTACGGTGACCGGCCACCATACACCTCTGTATTCCTCAATCGATCAAGGCGAATCAATGGATTATGCTGTTCGATTGCTGGACTCTCTCGGCGTGCCGCCCGGGAAGATCGTCGTCGGTGGTGCCTTCTACGCGAGAATATGGGAAG